>Ga0210040_10007381_pt1 | contig 13323 bp, 10 predicted proteins | sample CryGeyCG12114_NA_FD_185462 | JGI IMG/M metagenome (GOLD analysis project Ga0210040, IMG submission 185462) | Groundwater microbial communities from aquifer - Crystal Geyser CG19_WC_8/21/14_NA (SPAdes) (version 2) | ecosystem: Environmental > Aquatic > Deep subsurface > Groundwater | place: USA... | reverse complement strand
GAGCTTCCAGCTGCGCCCCTCGGGCGGCGCGGGGCTGCTTGGCGGCAGCGTGCCGATCGTGATCGAGGGCATCATGTACGTGCCGCTCGGCAATGCCGTGGTCGCACTCGAGGCGCATACCGGCACAGAGATCTGGCGCCATGAGGTGATCGACGGCCTGGTGCGCCGCTCCGTAAGCTGGTGGCCGGGCGATGGCACTGACGGCCCACGCATATTCTTCAATGCGAACAACACTATTATCGCGCTCGACCCGGCGACGGGTGCGCTCGACACGTCCTTCAGCGGTGACGGCAAGGCCGAGATTGGCGGGACGCCCTACTCCTACCCGCCGTCTGTTTGGAAGAACGTGCTGGTGGTGGGGTCCAATACCCAGGAGAACTCCTTTGGTCCGTCCGGCAACAGCCGCGCCTTCGATGCCCGAACCGGCGAGAAGATTTGGGAGTTCAACACGGTGCCGCAGGAAGGCGAGGTCGGCCACGAGACCTGGCTCGACGGGCGAACCGAGGGCCGCTCGGGCAACAACATGTGGATCTGGTACACCACCTACGATCCGGAGACGAACCTCCTCTACATGACCATCGGCGGCCCCTCGCCCAATTACTACGGCGGTGACAGGCCCGGCGACAACCTGTTCGGCAACTCGATCGTCGCGGTCGATCTCGATTCGGGCGAATACAAGTGGCATTTCCAGACCATCCACCACGACCTGTGGGACTGGGACTTGCCCGCGCCGCCTACCCTTGTGGACGTGGTGAAGGACGGCGTGCGCATTCCGGCGCTCGCCGAGACCGGCAAGCCGGGCTTCATGTACATCCTCGATCGCCGCACGGGCGAGCCGGTGCATGGCGTGTACGAGCGCCCGGTCGCGTCGGGCGACGTGCCGGGCGAATGGTATTCGCCCACCCAGCCGGTGCCGGTGAAGCCCGAGCAGCTGAACCGCGGCAATTGGGCCAAGGACGACATCGTCACCATCGAGGACAGCACGCAGGCCCATGTCGACGCCTGCCACGCGCTGCTTGATAGCTACGGGGGAAATCTCTACAACGCGGGCAGCTTCACGCCCTTCTTCATGAAGCAGGAGATCAACGGCAAGCCGTTCTCCTCCTACAACATGCCCCACAATGGCGGCTCTGTGTGGGGAGGCAGCGCGGCCGATCCACGCAATGGCGTGGTGTTCGTCAACACCACCGAGGGAGGCTCCATCGGCTGGATCGAGGAGCGCGATCCGGAAGGGAACTACGGCAACGGCACGTCCACGTCCGACCAGCCCTACGACCGCGGCTCGCTGATCGGCCCCGGCGCCTATTCGGGCTTCGTCGCCAGCTTCGAAAACGAGGCAGGCGAGCAGATGTCGCTCCCCTGCATCCGTCCGCCGTGGGGCCGGATAATTGCGGTGGATGCAAATACCGGCGAGATCAAGTGGGCCACGCGCCTCGGCATCACCGAAGGGCTGCCCGAGGGTAAGCAGGAGACGGGCGCCAACAATGGAAGCGGCGGGCCCATCACCACCGCCGGCGGACTGGTGTTCATCGCTGCCACCAGCGACCGGTTCCTGCGCGCCTTCGACATGGAGACGGGCGAGCTCCTCTGGGAGGAGCAGCTGCAATATTCCGGTCAGACGCTGCCAATAACCTACCAGGGCAGTGACGGGCGGCAATACGTCGCGATCGTGGCCACCGGCGCCAATCCTAACAAGCGCGGCGCGGATGGGCGACCGCTGAACCAGGAGGCGCTCGTCGCCTTCGCCCTGCCCCGCTAGCCGATAATGCACAGGAGCACGATTTCCATGAAACAGGCCCTCACCCTTGCTCTTGCCCCATCACTGCTGGCGCTCGCCGCCTGCGCTGCCCAGGCGCAGGACGGCGCGGTCGTCTCCACGCCCGAGGGCGCGCTGATGGACGCCTCAGCCGACCTCGCCTACGCGCCCGGCGAGCTGACTCAGACGCAGCTCACCTCCTCCACCCGCGACCTCATGGCCATGCAGGCCATGAACGTGTTCCGCCGCTTCCCGCGCGAGGTGACGCCAGACATGGTGCGCTTCTACACCGGCGCGCTGGCGCTGCGCTCGCTCAACCCCATCCAGCTTACGAGCACCCAGCAGATGATCCTCACCGGCGTCGGCCGCGCGCAGATCAAGCTTTCCGCCGGGCAGCCGGAGGGGCGCACCTATGCGTTGGAGGGCGGCCCCACGGGCGGCAAGGGCATCCGCTACTTCTCCCTGGCCTACCCGGACAAGCAGGCGGTGCTCGACAGCTTCGCAGCGGCCGGCTTCCCCGCGCCCGAGTTCACCGCACAGGTCGACGGCACCGAGGCTGCACTGGTGAATGACCCGGGCGGGTTTCCGGTGCAGATCGTCATCCGCGAAGGCGCCAAGCCCTATGGCGATGATGGCGTGGGCGTGGGCATCAACGTCTCCGACCTGGAGACCAGCCGCGCCTTCTACCGCGAGTTCGTGGGCCTGGACGAGCTGCCGGCGGAAGAGGACGCGCTGTTGGGCATCACCAAGTACCCGTACCGCAACGGCGAGACCACGCTCTATCTTTACGAGGAGGGCGACGGCGCGCCCGACACCGGCAGTGCGGGCATCCAGTATGTCGTGCGCGATGCCGCGATGGTGGAAGCCAAGCGCGCCGAGCGCGGCATCCGCGTGCTCACCCCGCTCAACAAGATGCGCGGCTTCGATCTCATCACCGTCTGGCTCGCCGATCCCGATGGGGTGACCAACTACTTCGCTCAGACCGGCCCCTCCAGCCGCACCGCGCAGCAGGCCCGCGCGGGCAACTGAGCGCACCTTCCAGCACGGACAAGCCTACGATGAAGACGACCGCCGCTTCCGTCTCCTCGCCGGCACGCTCTGCCTCGCCCTCGCCACGGTCGCGCCCGGCCTGCTTGCCGCGCAGGATCAGGCACCGCAGGACCTGACCCTGCTCCCCCCCATCCCTCACGACTTCACGCCCGAGCAGACTCCCTGGGGCGAGCCGGACTTCCGCGGCGGCTGGCCGATAGACCACCTCAACGGCACGCCCTTCGAGCGGCCCGAAGCACAGGACAACCGGGTATTCCTCACCGACGAGGAGATGACCGAGAAGCAGGCGCGGATCGACGCCCTGAACCAGCGCTACGAATACGAGGACGAGAGCGGCACCATTGGCCAGGGCCACTGGTCGGAGATGGGCGACGGCAGCGGGCGCACCTCGTTCCTGGTGCTCCCCGCCAATGGCCGCCTGCCCCCGAAGACCGAGGAGGGGCAGCGCCGGTCAGACCTCATGCGTTCGAGCTGGCGCACCAAGCAGAGCTTCCAGAGCTACACCGATTTCGACAGCTGGGACCCGTGCATCACGCGCGGCCTGCCCACCTCCATGTTCCCGGGCATGTACAATAACGGCATCCGCATCTTCTAGTCGCCTGGGATGGTGGCGATGCAGCTGGAGATGATCCACGAGGTGCGCCTCATCCCCACCGACGGGCGCGCCGCCATACCCAGGGAAATCGGCCACTGGATGGGCGAGAGCCGGGGCCGCTGGGAGAACGGCAGCACGCTGGTGATCGAGACCACCAACTCTCGCCCCGGCCCCTCGGCGACCAGCGTGGTGACCAGCGGGTCGCCCCGCTTCAACGACAGCCCGGTGAGCACCGAGGCGCACCTCATCGAGCGGCTGACGATGACCGGGCCGGAATCCATCGTTTACGAGATGACCTATACCGATCCCGTCGTCTGGACCGCCCCATGGGGTGCCCGCACCGACTGGCAGCGCGACGACGAGTACGGCATGTTCGAATATGCCTGCCATGAAGGCAACGTGCAGATCAGGAACTACATCACCGCCGATCACGCAGCGCGCGAAGTCGAAGCGCAGGGCGGCGAGGACGAAGTGGGCACAACCCAAGGCGGCGGCGCACCCGACTGAGGCGGGCGCGCCGGTACCGCCCGCCTAGGTGCCCAGTGGGTCGCCCCTGGGTACATCCTCGGCGTGGGTGTCGGTGGCGATCGGCTCGTCCAGACGGGCGAGCATGGTGTCGAACAGGGCGCTCAGCTCGTCGTGCCGCTCGGGCGGGACCACCGCGAGGATATGGCTGCGCACGCGGTCGTACACCACGAAGATCTCGCGCAGCGCCTCCTCCCCCTTGGGCGAAATCGACAGCAGGTTGACGCGGCGATCGCCCGGATCGGGCGTGCGTTCCACCAGCCCTTCCTTGCTGAGGATGTCGACCATGCGCGTGACGGTGGCGTTCTCCACCCGCAGGCGCCGCGCGAGGTCGCTCTGCGACTTTGGATCGGGCATGTTCATGATCGCGCCCAGCGCTTCCATCCGCGCCGAACTCTGGCCGATTTTGCGCAGGTGCACGTCCATCGTGTTGCGGAACTGGCGAACGACCAGCGCCATCTTAATGAGCATGCGGATGCCACTGGTGGTTCCGCCCTGGCGATAGGTGTCAAAGGTGGTCTTCTCGGATCGCTGCGGCATGCGTCTCGCTCGGCTGATCGCCGGGGGAAGCCTGGCGATGGTCTTCGGGTCAGCGCCGCCGAGCGTCCGGGGGTATCAGGCGGATTCTGGATCTGCGACTAGGCACGCCGCCCGATCAAGTCAACGATGCGCTGCCTCAAGGACTCGCAGCGCAGCGCCGCTCAGCTGCTCGCCCCGGGCCGCGGCATTGCGCGAGGTTCGTGAATTGGTTTCACCAGGACCGCAGCGATGAGCGCACCCGCTGCAGCGCACCCGGCGCTGATCAGCAACGGCACCTGCAGCCAAAGGAATCGGCCAGGCGGCCGGCAAGCAGCGGGGCGACCACCAGCCCCATCACCGCCGCGGCGCAGCGGTACGACAGCGTCTCGGCCCGGACCACCGCCATGAACAGCGGGAAGCCGCCCATGCCGGTCTAGCCCAGCAGCATTGATCGGCTACTCGCCGTCGCTAGCCGACCGGCTCGCCAGGACCACCACCACCCACACCGTCGAGGAGATGGCTGCAGAGATCGTCGACGTCCTCCGCAATCCGGTCCCGGCCTGAGGAGAGCTGACGTGAGACTTCAATTGGAAGGCGAGTGGAACGGCTGGGATGGCAACACTATCGTGAAATTGACGGACGGGTCGGTGTGGCGGCAGGAGGAGTACCTCTTCGAGTACCGCTACTCTTACCGTCCTCACGTCACCCTGCAGGGCAACGTCATGCACGTCGACGGGATGAGCCGCGGCATCCGCGTGCGCCGGCTAGATTGAGGTATGCACTCTGGAATCGAACGTAGAGGGAGCGTGGACCGGCTGGAGCGGCGACACCATCGTCAAGCTTGCGAACGATTCGATCTGGCGACAGGCGCAATTCTACTACCGCTACCAGCATAAGCATCAGCCTGAGGTGATCGCCGATGGCAATATGATGCACGTCAACGGCATGCGAAGGCGGTGAAGGTGCGGCGGATCGACTGAGGCGGGCGAGACTTTTGGCAGGGTGGACCACGCCCGGACCAGCTAGCGCTCGGATGCGGCTATCCCGCTTTGCACCGCCGGCATTTTATGCAGCCCCCTGCTCGCTCATGGATGAACGGCTAGAATGGCTCGGCGTCGCTCGAGAGCGGACAGGCAGCTTTCCACCCCCGCTACCAGGAAAGCGACATGCCCGTTTGCATGCAAGAACGTGCATACGTGCAGCCTCGGCCTGGGAAAACGCATATCGCGCCGACCATCGGCTCAGTTCACATGGCTTTTGGCGTCTTCATTCATCGATCCGATTCGATCTACGATGACACTCCAGCGGAGCGCTACCAGTTCCCGAGACAGTATCTGGAGCGCGCAAGGGCCTGCCTCGGCGACTGGATAATCTATTACGAGCCCCGCAAGGTTGCGGACACGAGGGGCTATTATGCGGTTGCCAAGGTGGCGGATATCATCCCCGATCCTTCTGCAGATGGCATGTATCTCGCGCTGATCGAGCCAGGCAGCTATCTCGATTTTGCCACACCGGTCCCGTTTGCTGATCTGGATGGCCCGATCGAACGTGGTGTTCTGAATGACATGGGCCGTATTTCCGGACGCGCACAGGCGGCGGTCCGCACGCTGTCTCCCGGTGATTTCACCCGGATTGTGGACGCAGGCTTGGCGGACGAACAACCGCTGCTCCCGCGCACAGACATCGCCGAAGCCAATGTAGTTGTGCGCGAAGAACGGGCACCTTTCATCTTCGACGAGGCGAGAGAGCGCGTGTCCGCGATCGTGTCGCGGGTGTACGTGATCGTGTCTTCAGGCGAATTGTTCTAAAGGCCTATGATGAGCGCTGTGCAGTCACCGGGCTGAAGCTGATTAATGATGGCGGGCGAGCCGAAGTCGAGGCCGCCCACATCCGACCTGTTGAGGCCAATGGACCGGACATTATCAGCAATGGTCTGGCGTTGTCGGGCACGGCGCACTGGATGTTTGACCGCGGTTTGATCTCTTTGGACGACGACATGGCGATCATGGTGTCACGGCAAGCCAATGATCCAGGCAGTATCCGCAGCATCATCAATGCCAGCAGCCGTGTGCTCATGCCACAGCGCGCAGCCGATCGTCCGCACGCCCAATTCATTCGCTGGCATCGGGAGCAGTGCTTCAAGCACTGAGGTAGCAAAGCGGTACCGGATCGCTACCAGCTACAGTGCGCCTTCACCAAGGACCCGGAGGTCCCGACAGCACAATCGCTTGAGGTGCACAGCTACGCTCCCGCGTGCTGACCCGGCGGCTGCATCATCCGCTCGATTGCTGCGCCGATCTGCTCCGCTGCTTCCAGCACGTGCCCATCATCCAAAGTGCGCATATCGCGCTGTCGATTGGACGGACGCATGGCCAAGCAGCCGACCAATCATGGGCAGCGTTTCCTTGTTCATAGCGGCATGGCTGGCGAAGGTGTGGCGTAGATCATGGATGCGTAGGCCGGGCAGCTTCGCATCGGCGCGAAACTCGTGCCAGTAGTGGATGATGCACTTCATTGGCCGCCGAAAGCGTGGGTTCCAGAACACCCAGTCGATGTTCTTGTGGCGCGGTATGGTCTCGAACGGCGCCCGCGCCTCGTCACCCAGCCAGACAGTACGCGGACCGGTCTTGCCGTGGCGCAGCTTCAGCCGGTTGCCGCGGATGTCCTTCCAGTGCAGCCCGAGGATCTCGCCGCGCCGGCAACCGGTGAGCAGCAGGAGAGTCGCTGCGGTCGCCGCCAACGCTCTGACGCGGTCTTCGCCCCCTCTATGCCTCACCAGCACCTCGCCAAGCCGGTTCAGCTCCTCCGTGCTGAGGAAGCGCTCACAGTGCCGCCGTCGATTCCACCGGACGACCCGACATGGATTGGTGTTCTCCAGCCTGTAGCCCCATGCCTCCGCCTTGTTCATCATCAAGTTGAGAAGGCCGAGCGTCATGTTGGCCGCGCCGGGGCCGGTCTGGTTGTTGAGGTCGGCGAACCACTTGGTGACATGCGCCTCGTTCAACTCGTCCACGAACAAGCCTGGAAAGGCGTTGTCGAGATAATTGCGGCGGTACCCGGAATTGTTGCTGAAGGTCTGGTCACTCCAGCGCACAGCCCACTTGGCCCAGAACTCATCGAGGAAGTCGTCGAACCTGGGTGCCGAGCGGATGCGTGCCCGATCGGTGGCGGGGTCCTCGCCGATGCGGGCGTAGGCCAGCACCATGCGCGCGACCTTGGTCGCCTGATCGCGGGTAATGACCGATGCCGGCCCAATCGTGACGGTACGCAGCCGCCCCGCCATGCGGGTCTGGACGATGTAGACGTTGCGGCCGGTGGAATAGTGGCGGATGCCGAAGCCATTTTCGATGCCGATCCATGTGGTCGAGCGTGGCTTGCCTTTCGGCACGCGGATGAAGCTGGTGTCGGCGCCGACTCGGGCCAGTGCCTCCGCCACCACCTGCTTGAGGGCGAGCGCCGTCATTGGCGTAAGCCGATCGCAGCGGCGAGCGAGCCGGAGACGCGCTGAGCGGCGTCGGCAATTACCTCGTCTGCCAAGTGGGCGTATTTCGCTGTCGTCTCCGGCAGCACGTGGCCCAGCAGCTTGCCAATGGTCGCGAGCGGCACGTTGTCCATGATCGCGGCCGAAGCGAAGCTATGCCGCAGGTCGTGGATGCGCACGTCCGGCAGGGCGCACCGACGACGGAACTTTGGCCACCAGTTGCCAAGCTCCATGGGCTTGTTGCCTTTGCGATTAGGGAAGACAAATGGACAGCCCTCCCTGCGCGGAACAGCCTCAAGGATCGCAAGCGCCTGGCTGTTCAGCCAGATGATCTTGGGGCCGGTCTTGCTGTCCGGCAGGACAAGCCGCGGCGGCTTCACCCACTCCCATTGCAGATCTCGTATCTCGCTGACTCGCGCGCCGGTAAGAAGCAGCAGGCGGACAATCGCAACTTCGCCCGGAAACGCCGCCTCATCCTCGGCCAGCTCCTTGCCGATCCGCCGGTATTCCAACGGCGTAAGGTAGCGTTCCTTCGCCTCCCGTTTGTAGCGCGATATACCCCTGCACGGATTCGATCCCTTGCGCCGTAGATGCAGCGCTTCGGCATACTTCATCAACGACGCCAACACCGGCACAGCGCGATTGAACTGCGCCTCATCTTTACCGGCGCAACCATCCCTCCAGCGCACCACATCCGCGCGGGTGATGTCCGCCACCCTGCAAGCTCCAAAGTGCGCCGCCAGCTGCAATCTCCAGGCGTTCATGTTCCGAGCTACGGTCCGCGGTTTCCACCCCCTTGCGAGGTCGGGCCAGTAAGTCTCAACAAAGTCGTTCATCGTTGGCGTCGCCTTCACGACAACGCGCTTCGGCAAGCCGTCCAGCGCGACCTCGGCTAGCAGTCGCCGTGCCTGTGATCGGGCGAGCACCGCATCCAGCTCTTCGGTATTGCCGAGTGTGTAGCGGCGTTGCTTGTCACGGTGCCGTACACGGACGAACCAGAGGTACTTGCCGGAGGGTCGAATGCGTAGGCCGAAGCCCTTCAGTTCGGTGTCCCAGATGCAGTACTCTTTAGTGCGCAGCGGCAGCTTGCGCCGTGCGAAATTGCCATCCAGCAACGCCCGTTTTGGGCGACTCTGGCCGGTGGGGACCATAAGGCCATCAGAGGTATCAAATTGACCGTGAAGAGTCCCGCAAATCTGCGGTTTTGCGGGGAGCAGAAGGCCATCGGCGGCACCCGCGCTGCGGAGCGCTTTGCTGAACGCCCGCGTTGATTCTACTGCACTTTTTCCCATAAACATGCGGCTAGCCGCGTTCGGTGTGCATGCTTCCCTCTTTCATCAGCTCCTCAGCTCATGGTTGGCGGCTTTCTTCTGAGAGCTCGAATCGAGTTTCCGGGGGAGCGCCGAAGGCGCGTTCGGGCGCTTTTCCGGGTCGTCGGCCAAGCTCTCAAAACCCGTGTTGCTCGATCCGCTGCCGACCCCTTAAGGTGCTTGCATGGGGGAGACTTTTGACGTCGAACAATTCATCGCGGAGTGGCGCGACACGGGTGGATCGGAGCTCGCGAACACGCAGAGCTTCATCAACGGCCTGTGTCAGCTGATCGGCGTCGAGCAGCCCCGCGGCAGCCGGACGGATGACGCCCAGAACGACTATGTGTTCGAGCGCCGCGTGTTTCAGGATAACGGCGACGGCACAGTTAGTTTCGGCCGGATTGACTGCTACAAGCGTGGCGCCTTCATCCTCGAAGCGAAGCAGGGCAGCGAGGCGGATCGCGCCGCCGCGGAGCGCGGCGAGGACGATCTCGACCTGTTCGGCCAGACCGCGTCCGCACGCTTGAAGCGTGGCACGGCGCGGCGCGGCACGCCCGGATGGGCGAAGGCGATGGTGCAGGCAAAGGGCCAGGCCGAGCGCTACGCCAAGGCGCTTCCGGCGGATCATGGCTGGCCGCCGTTCCTGCTCGTCGCCGACATCGGCTATTGCATCGAGGTTTATGCCGACTTCTCCGGCACGGGGAAGTCCTACGCCCAGTTTCCCGACCGCTCGCGCTACCGGATCATGCTCGACGATCTGCGCGACCAGCAAGTGCGTGAGCGACTGGCGGCGATCTGGGATGCGCCCGCCAGCCTTGATCCCGCCGCCCGCGCCGCCCGCGTCACCCGCGAGATCGCGGACCTGCTCGCGACTGTCGCCCGCCGGCTGGAGAAGCGCGGCCACACCGCCGAGCGCACCAGCGGCTTCCTCATGCGCCTGCTGTTCACGATGTTCGCCGAGGATAGCGGGCTGATCCCGGAGAAGAGCTTCACCACCCTGCTCAAGAACCAGCGGGCGGCGCCGCAGCACCTGGAGCACCAGCTCACCGCGTTGTGGGCGGCGATGGATAGGGGCGAGTTCTCCCCCGCGCTTGGCGTGCCGCTGAAGCGGTTCAACGGTTATCTGTTCAAGGATCGCACCGCCATCCCGCTCGATGCCGAGGAGCTGGAGGTGCTGATCCAGGCAGCCGAGCATCGCTGGACGGAGGTCGAGCCCGCGATCTTCGGCACGCTGCTGGAGCGGGCGCTCAACTTCAAGGAGCGCGCCAAGCTGGGCGCCCACTACACGCCGCGCGCCTATGTCGAGCGGCTGGTCGGGCCGACGATCATCGAGCCGCTGCGCGCCGACTGGGCGGGCGTGCGCGTGGCCGCGTCCGAGCTGATCGACCAGGGCAAGGCGGAGGAAGCGCGCCGCACGGTGGAGACCTTCCACACCCGGCTCGCGCAGACCCGCGTGCTCGATCCCGCCTGCGGTACGGGTAACTTCCTCTACGTCGCCATGGCCCGGATGAAGGAGTTGGAAGGCGAGGTGCTCGACCTTCTCGTCGACCTCGGCGACGATCAGTATCTCGCCGAGCTGACCGGCCACACGATCACGCCGGAGAACTTCCTCGGCATCGAAATCAACCCGCGCGCCGCCGCCATCGCGCAGCTGGTGCTGTGGATCGGCTACCTTCAATGGCACTTCCGCGTGAACGGCGCCGACCGCCCGCCGCCCGAGCCGATCCTGCGCGACATCCGCACCATCGAGAACCGCGACGCACTGATCGAATGGGAGGAGCGCGTGCTAGAGCGCGACGCGTCAGGCGCGCCCGTCAACCGCTGGGATGGCGAAACGATGAAGCCGCATCCGGTCACCGGCAAGCTGGTGCCTGACGAGGCGGCGCGGGTGGAGGTGTACCGCTACGCCAAACCGCGCGCAGCGGCGTGGCCGAAGGCAGACTTCATTTTGGGTAATCCTCCCTTCCACGGTGCGCGTACGGTGCGCTCAAACAACGACGGCGCCTACATCGAGGCGGTCCGTCTCAGTTATCCCAGCATTCCCGACCACGCAGACTTTGTCATGTTCTGGTGGCACAAAGCGGCCGTGCTCCTTGAGCGCAACAGCGTTCGCAGGTTTGGGTTCATTACCACAAAGAGCATTACGCAGACCTTTTCCCGTACAGTTATGTCTCACCACATGGACGGTCCAACGCCTATTTCTCTGGTCTACGCGATCCCTAATCACCCGTGGATCGATGAATCAAATGGGGCATCGGTTCGGGTCGCGTTCACGATTGCGGGCGAGGGGAAAAGCGTAGGTAGACTTGTGACTGTCGTCCATGAAAAGCCTGCTCAAAATGGGAATTTGAGGTTCAATATGCTGAGGATTTTGGCGTAATCAGTGCAGGGTTCCGCACGAAGGTCAATCTACAGCAGGCAGTGAGTCTGCAATCAAACGCCAGGCTATGCTCGGTTGGCTTTCAGCTGACCGGAAGCGGCTTCATTGTTGATAATGAGTTCGTCGATACTCTTACAGATGCTGAGAATGAAGAATTTATACACGAGCTAATTGGCGCACGCGAGATCGTTCAGAAGGCCCAGCATCGCAGGGTAATTGATGCTTGCCGTTTTCGCACCGCGGAAGATCTGAAGAACGCCAGTGGCGCGATCTTTCAGCATCTGTACACGCGTGTGAAACCTGAGCGCGACACAAACGCGCGTTCGTCCGTACGTGATAACTGGTGGGTGTACGGCGAAGCAAGAAACACATTTCGTCCTGCGCTTAATGGCATTAGCCAGCAGATAGTGACGCCGCTGACTGCTAAGCATAGGATCTTTATCAGATTACCCATATCGACGCGCCCGGACAGTACGTGCGTCATGATTGGGGTAGGTGACAGCTATCACCACGGAATTTTGTCGAGCTCGATTCATTTAGCATGGGCATTGGCTAATGGAGGGCGACTAGGGGTCGGAGACGATCCTCGCTACCTCAAAGCGGCCTGCTTCGATCCTTTCCCCTTTCCGACAGACGTTCTGGGCTCGCAGCACGATCGCATAAGTAGGGAGGCTGACGCGCTGGACGCCCTCCGCAAGCGTGTGCTCGCCGAACATGCCGACCTGACGCTCACAAAGCTCTACAACGTCCTTGAAGCCCTGCGCGAAGGCCGCGCGCTGACGCCGCAGGAGCGCGACATCCACGATCGTGGGCTCGTCACTCTGATTCGCCAGCATCATGATGCGATCGATGAGGGCGTGGCGGACGCCTATGGCTGGGGCGAGGAGTATCGCGCCGGCACGCTGGACGAGGAGACGATCCTCACCCGCCTAGTCGCGCTGAACAAGGAGCGGGCGGCGGAGGAGGCGCGGGGACTGGTGCGCTATCTGCGCCCCGAGTTCCAGGACCCCGGCTATCGCGCGCCGGTCGCGACCACGCTCGACCTCGGCGAGGCCGCGGCGGCGCCAGTCAGCAACGTCATTCCTTGGCCGGCGACCTTGCCCGAGCAGGTCGGCGCGGTGCAGTCGATCCTCGCCGCCGCGCCGGCGCCGCTGGCCGCTGCGGACATCGCCCGCAGCTTCAAGGGTAAGCGCGCCGCCACCGTCCGCCCGGTGCTCGATGCGCTCGCCGGCCTCGGCATGGCCCGCCGCCTCAATGACGGACGTTACGCAGCCTGATCGCTCCCGAGTGGTTGGCCACCGCGCCTCGGCTCGGGCGCGAGGAATAGGCAGGCGGCGTCGAAGCTGCGCATGGTCTGCTCGTTGATCGCGCCGCCCTTGCGAAGGCCTTCCATCATCTCGTGGACGGCCGCCATCGGCTCGCTCTTATACGTCCTCGTCGCCATAGCTCACCTCGTCGGCCTCTCGCGCGCCGCATTCCCCGCTAGAGCGGTTTTCGATCAGTCTGCATCGTAGCCGCAGTTGGCGAAGTAGTTGGCGCACTCGACGGGCGAGTAGAGGTCGAGGATGCGACCGATGGCATTCCAAAGGCCATGGATGGTGCGTTCGGCTGCTTTGCGCAGGTGCGCCTTGAGCTTGGAGAAGGCCTGCTCAATTGGGTTGAAGTCGGGGCTATATGGCGGGAGGTAGAGGAGGCTGGCGCCGACTG
>Ga0210040_10007380_pt1 | contig 13324 bp, 17 predicted proteins | sample CryGeyCG12114_NA_FD_185462 | JGI IMG/M metagenome (GOLD analysis project Ga0210040, IMG submission 185462) | Groundwater microbial communities from aquifer - Crystal Geyser CG19_WC_8/21/14_NA (SPAdes) (version 2) | ecosystem: Environmental > Aquatic > Deep subsurface > Groundwater | place: USA... | reverse complement strand
AAAAATCAGCAAGGAATCAAAGAAGCTATTCAGTAATTTTTTTACCATTGCTCATCATAAACACTCACGTCGTTTCAATTCCTGTTTACGTTTTTTTATTGTGAATCAGAGTCGCAGATACTGTTGGACCGAGTCGCTTGGGTTTAGGCTCAAGCACAACATCCAAATCAATGCAACAGCTAACCAAGTCATTTTTGGAAGAACAAATGATCCGCGGCTCGAAGACTGAATTGATGTTTTCCTCCGAATTTTCGGCAGACGATCGTAAAACCATTCATTCGTAAGTCATTTTCAATTTTACTAAACCTCAGCCTGTTAAAGTTACTATAGCTAACTTTCATTGGTCTGCTATTTTTTATTTAATTACCGTTGGTACTGGTAAACTATCTGGTACAATACATATGGCTCACCTAAAGCTACTTAATTATAGGTTGGCTCATCAAAAATGACTAATGTGAGTGTACTGGCGGCGTTCCATGTTGTCATTTTTGTTGAAATAACTTAGCGTGTGCACTGTACGCCGTATGTAGTCGTAGTGTAAATATAGTATAATATATTTCTATGGTGCAGCTTTACAGAAACTACGACACGATTGACACGATCAGTACTTAAATATTCATTTTACACGAGTGGGTAAAGGTGACACTTTAGTAAGTGATTTTCTTTGTTGGTGGTATTTCTTGAATGTGTGTCACTTATTCTGAGAACGGTTTGAAGCTCAAAATACAACGAAATTATTTTTCCGTCTTAAATATCTCTGCAGGATTGCTCATCAATTGGGACTCAAGAGCAAAAGTCATGGAAAAGGAGAAAATAGATTTCTAGTGATTTCTCGGAAGATAGCTTTGATGGATTTGGTTGAAGAAATCTATAACTCTGGGAATTCAGACGAAAGATATAAAGTGATACCACCATCTGAATCTGGATGAATATAATGAAAACTTGCATAATATATTTTTTTACCTTTCCATACAAAAAAGAAAGTAGAACATTCATGAAATATTAAAATAAACCAGCTAGTGAAAATCATTTGGACCGCAAAACACATTATTCAAGCGAATGCATAGTTACGTATAAGTGTTAAAATGAGCATTAACACGGATCATATGGAACTACTTAAAGCGTTTAACATTGACGAGGCAATGTAAAATTTCCACATTTCCGTCACAATCAGTTTCACGCCCTTTTGACAGTACCATCTGGATGAGGGTGCGAAATCCATTTCATGCTGTAATAATATATTTTCTCGTTTGCTTGTTTTTACACTGACTAACAAAAAAAAGAACCAAATTTCGGCTGTAAACCAGGATAAAAAGTTGTTGAAAACATTTTTTTACCGCCAACCTTTATTATGATAACTGATAGTGCCGTCTTCAGTCATCCAAATTCCAAATACCATATGGAAGAATTACAGCCACACTTTCCATTTCATTTGAACCCATCTGTGTGTGTTAGTAAGAAAGCGTAAGTGGGAAGCCTACGACTCTCACGACACATGCCAAATAAATTTGCACAACATGGATAGCGGAACAAACCAGTTGCTGTAAATGAACTCTTTGACTCGATGAAATCTAAATTTGGCTCCCTATGTCGTTTTCCTTGTCTATTTAGTTATGACGCTCCGTTGATTTCATTTACAGATTTTTCAAATTCAATTTATCCATAAACTACACTTCATACATATATACTTCAATTTCTGATAGGTTGACGAAGCGGCAAAAAATTTCTAACATAAATAGAATACATAAACCTTTCAACAAATATCAGGAACTAACTCCTTTGTGAATACATGCTTTTCTCGAATGGTAAGAATGTTTATGAGGAATACATATTGCTAGAGAGATCTCCGTCCCTACTGTTTTTTCTAGCAGTCACATCCTGCGAGAGTATAGTGTACAGCATTGTATATTTAGCATAGCACGTCTTTTAGTTTTTAACAAACAAGACATTGCCAAAAGGAAGCGTGAACCCTAAATATAAAACTCTATCTAAATACTATATCTACAATTGACAAGAAAGGAACATATTCAAGTTTGTTAGTTCGTTAGCACTGACGCTGTGATGTGCATATATTCGAAGATATCATTATTTTGTACAAGGACTCGCAAGTAGTAAACTAACCTGCCCACGCTAACTTAACGAAGAGGCATCAAACGATAATAAAAATTGATTATTTCATTTCGTGAATGCGAAATCGACGGACTGTCATGTTGTTCCAAAGGGTTCTAACGTGAATGTTTTCTTTGAAAACTGTGTAGAACTAGAAAAAAATCCAAACCGCATCTTCTGCATGTACATAAAACATTATTATCTTTAGGATCGCTCTGTTTTGCCAGTGAGAGGCCAACAAAAAATACTAGTGGTGGAAATGAGTCACGCTCCCCTAACTTTCAGTTAGCTAGGAAAAAAGTATATAATGAACTAACTCTCAGACTCTAGACTTCTGTTAAGCTGACAACTCGGTGCTACGTGGAAAACTTTGGATTAGTAGAGTATCACCGTTTCAGCAGTAAAGTTGGTTTCCTTCTTACGGAATTCGTCCAAAGTTTAAGGCGATTTCAATTGTATTTCACACTCACACTGCATAAGTAATCTAATCACATCACTAGTAGTGCGTGTCTGTAGTAGCCATAAATAAATTTTCCACTTCCAGGTGTGTCAGCATAAGTTCTTGTGTGTATGAACACAATTGTGGGCGATTAGTCAGTAAGAAAGAAAAGCTAAGGAATTTTGGAATGCACAAGCAGCTGTCTGTAGTTGACCCGGCTTTTGAAGGAGCCGGGCAGAAACCAGGAATTGAAATATGGCGAATTGAGGTAACAGTAGTGATTTAAAAATATTTGTATTGCATAGTATGCAGCGAAAGGTATTGTTTGTTATTAAAATACCTTCAAAGCGTAATATGCTTGTCGTTGATCAGATAACCTGACAGTCATCAACGGCATTGCTATATTTACATTTTCCATATTAATTTTTGTGTTGTAGGAATGAATACTTTTTTGACCATTCTTCGTAATTCAAAATGCATTCAGTAGACATTACGTACATTCCTTTTACGCTGGCATACAAAAACCATGTAATCAACAATATTTTTTGTTCTCTTTCAAACGCCAGTACAGTAGGCTTTTTAATTAAAAAATTGCACAATCCTCTGGTTCAACTGAGTTAATGGGTACCCTTCTTAATATGACTAAATGAGAAATGCAATGGCATCTGCAAATGATCTCATTAGGCTTGTAATATAATTGACGTGTTGGTTACATCATCCAAAAGTAAAAAATCATCTCTTCTTAACCCAACGAATTGGTACCGGAATACTCTTGCTACACGCTGATGGATCATACTGCATGCATAGCATTGTATGCACACAAATGCAAATACACAATAAGCGCATTTACTTCCAACTTGCAGTATACCAACATTCGTCTGCAAGTCTGCACATTATTATTTACACAGGGAAATGTGATACCACTTTAGTTAGTGGTTGGTGGTATTGCCATTCACTTTGACATCTAATTTAGCGCATTAAGAATGAACCACGACATCCTGTCCCTGTTTACGTATTTATTTTTCTAATAAATATGACTTCAAGCGACACAATTTATTTAACCAAGTGAAGTATTGGATTCTGCATGCGTCTCCTTTCAACAATGTAATGCTTGAACTGGCAACTTGCGGTCTTCAGTGCCAAAATAGCTTATTCGTTTTTCATGCTAATAAATACAGGAGAATACTAGTTCTATCCTTCCTGTAATGAGCGCAAAAAACTAAAGTACTAACCTTTAATTGCTTTTGCAGAATTTCGCTCCCGTCCTTCTGAAGCCAAATGAGCATGGAAAATTCTACATGGGAGACTGCTACATCATTCTTCATGTAAGCGAGAAACACATTTGAATTGATTTGTGACTGACTGATGGATGAAGTCATAATCACAGCATGTTGATAAAAAAAAACAGTTTTAGTGCTTTTTGAGATCCCAGACGAGCAAATAGGCAATAGTGCGAAATGAAAGTGTAAGTTACTAAACTTTATTTTTACTTTTAGACGAAGCAAAGTTACAGTGGAGCCTTGAGTTGGAGTATTCACTTTTGGATAGGGAAAGACTGTTCACAGGTAAAAATAGACTGTCAACAGTAAACATTATCTTAAGTGTTTAAGTTGTGTACACTTTAAGAACGTGTGGCATGAGCCGAATATCTAAACATCGTTTATTCATGTAAACGTTACAGAGCGTTTATCAGTAGTGCCAGTGCGTCACATTGAAAAATGACTACAAGCTCTTTTTTTTACACAAATTCACCTCCTGCCATGCATCTTATGAAATGATATGAGATTGCATTTGGCTTTGTACATTTTTTTGGCTTCGGATTTAAATTTCAAATATTTTATCAGATTCTTTAAATTTTATATACCCAGGATGAAAAGGGAACTGCAGCCATTAAGGCAGTTGAGCTTGATGAAATGCTCGGAGGCGTTCCAGTTCAGCATAGGGAAACTCAAGAATTTGAAACTTCCCAATTTCTTTCTTATTTCAAAGGAGGTTGGTTATTTAAAGTCAAGTTATTTGAAATTTTTTGTGTAATACTAATATAAGCCAAGTACTTACTTAGTGCATGGTAGGTTCAGCATATTGTGTTTGTAAAGGGATACCAGAGATGCAGCCATGTTTATTGTTTAAGCACGATAAAAAATAAGTGAACTTGAACTAATATAATTTACACACATTATAGGAATTCGATATGTGCCTGGTGGGGTAAGCAGTGGTTTCAAGCACTATGATCCAAATAGTGCACCTCCTCGACTTTTCCAAGTTAAGGGAAAGCGAAATGTGCGAGTCAGTGAAGTTGAATGCAGCGTCAAGTCCATGAACAAAGGAGATTGTTTCATTCTCGATACACCCAAAAAAGTCTTTGTTTATGTTGGACGTTACAGCAAAAGAACTGAGAGGTTTAAAGCTATTCAGGCTGCGAACCAAATTCGGGTACACTAATAAACAACAAATACAAATGTTTAAAATTTAAAACTATTCTGTATACAAATCACAATTCTCGTTTTCATATGACGTTTAAATAAATACTGGACATTGTAAAAAGAGTAATCGCTTTGTCTTATGCATTTTAGGATCAAGATCACAGCAGTCGTGTAAAAATTACTATGATAGGTAATTTAACATGCAAAGAAAAATCCTGGTATTCAGAAAGTCATGGAAAATGCTTTAAATTATAAATCCGGTGTTTCAAAATTAGAGCCTAACAGTCCAGAAGAGGATGTGGCTGATTTTTTTATTTGTCTTGGTGGTGGGTCCAGAGACGATTTGGCTGATCCCCCAAAAGAGGATGATGATGATGCATTTGAAAAACAGGCAGAAGTATGACAAATTGGCAAGCTATGACAAATAGTATTTGTATTTTGTTCATTATTTTCTCTTGCTTTGCAGAAGTTGGTGACTCTGTACAAGGTTAGTGATGCAAGTGGAGCAGTGAAAGTGGAAAAAGTTGGAGAAAGGCCTTTGAAACAAAACATGCTAGATTCTAAGGTACGTCTGTAAGCCTAATTACTTAATAACCAGATTTGTTTCCTTTTGACATAATTGATTTAAAGTGTACAGTTTACATAATAAGCATGGCTTTCAACAGGACATTTTAATATCTTTCTGGAATTCCTTGTTTTTTTTGCATGGTTTGGCTTGCGTTCCGCTTCTATCCTTATTTGCCATACACAGGATGAGGAAAAGGTAAGCAAGCTTTCGTAGCTTTATTTATTCTCATGTACGTTTATAAAATCCTATTTGTGACTGATTCGTGCAGTTAAGAAATACGTGTGTTTACATAGCTTCGAGTTTCGACTAATCTCTTTACTTGAGTAAGCTAGTGTTTGTTTTCACAGCAGAAAATGCATACTTGGCAAGTCTTCGCAGAATGTAAGTATATGTCAGAATCAGTAAAGTGACAAGATGACATAATCCATTATAAATTATTTGCCCACATTTTCAAATGTTTAACACAATTAATTTTTAATGCTCTTCAATTTTTCAACTATTAATATTTATTTGTTCGTTCAAGTTATTGTCATTTAAAATTATTGGAGATCAATAAAAATAGTATAAAATTCCTTTTGCAGGATTGCTTTATCTTAGATGCAGGAAAATCAGGAATTTATGTGTGGATTGGAAAAACATGTTCCAAAGCTGAGAAAATACAAGCTGGCAAGACTGCTGAGAAATTCTTGGAGCAAAATAACTATCCATCTTGGACTAAGGTATAAGTCAATGTTTGTTCAGTCCTCTATCAAAACCAAACACTCATATGTACGTCTATGATGAAAATCATTTTCATCTATCTTAGGTCATTCGAGTTATTGATGGTGGAGAGCCTCCAGCATTCAAACAGTATTTCAAAATATGGAAAGAGCCTGAAGATTCTCCAATGGTCTTTGGAAAAGTGTACACGGCCAAAACAATCGAAGGTAAGGTTTAATTACTCATAAAAGTACTATGCATATAATCTGATTAAAAAATGTATGCTCATGATCCATCTGTTTACACAGCTTGCAAGTCTCACGCCACCCCGAAAATGTTGCGCAAAGGAGTTACGAAGCAAGAAATGGCCAAAATGATGAAGCATTTGGGCAAGGTACACAATATTATACATTTTAAATTTTCAAGTAAATTTGTGTTTAAAATTCTAAATACTAAGAACACATGAATTCATCATTGATTATACACATACAGGCACTCGGATTCTGTCCTGATAACGGACTAGGAAAAACAGAGCTCTGGCGTGTAGAAAACTTTGAGTTAGCTCCAGTTCCACCAGAAAAACATGGCATGTTTTTCGGCGGTGACTCTTACGTCTTAAAATACACGTATTCAGACAAAGGGCGTGAAAATCACATCATCTATTTCTGGCAGGTATGTATACCATTCACTCGCTCAATCGTCTCTATCGTTTTCCCGAGCATAAAAAAAACTCAATCCTGTGTCAAACAGTGACAGTATATACAGTGAGCATAAAAAACGAAGCCTCCGAGTTCTATTGAATTCATTAGTAGGAATAAATAAGCATTACTATTTGACATTAACTCCTATACTATCCCTAAAAATTGCAGGGATCTGACAGTTCGCAAGATGAAAAAGCTGCAGCAGCTTTACACGCCATTAGACTGGATGATGCATTAAATGGGAGGGCAGTGCAAGTACGAGTACTGCAAGGTCATGAGCCTGCACATTTCCTTCGTATTTTCAAAGGAAGGATGATAATCTTCAAAGGAGGACATGCTAGTGGTTTTCGAAATGTTCGTGAGCATGAAACTTATGATCCAAGCAAACCTAGACTTTTCCAAGTGAAGGGTACAAGTGATGAAGATACCCGTGCTGTAGAAGTTGACTGTGTGGCTTCCTCTTTGGACACGGAGGATGTGTTTGTACTTGACGGCCCATCTGGCACATACATGTGGATTGGAAATGTAAATATGAGATTACGCTATATTTGATTAGTGCAAGAGCGTCAGGCATGCATGGTCACCAAAAATAATCTTTTCGCTTCTCACAGTACCCCGCTTTTTCAAATCGCATAATATTAGAATATGTTTATGAGAAAGCGGTGAAAGCTTAAAATGTCATGTTTCACAACTTTTATTACTTTTTTGGACAGAAAGCATCTCCTGAGGAGATAGAAATGGGTGTGAATGTGGACAAGATGGTGTCTCCAGACAGAGTAGCAGTCCGGATTAATGAAGGCTCAGAAACTCCAGAATTTTGGGCATTATTGGGTGGCAAGAGAGATTACGAAACAGAGGGATCTATTGAGCATACACCATTACTGCATCCTCGATTGTTTCACTGCAGCATTACTCCTCCGTCAACACAGTTGCAAGTTGATGAGCTTCATGATTTCACTCAAGATGTACATCTAAAAACTAATAATATAAATTACAAAATTAAAGGACAAATGCAAAATGATCATTGAGATTGGAATTGCTCTTCATTGTTTTAGGATATGAACGAGGACGATGTCATGATTTTAGACACCGGAGATGATGAAATCTTCATTTGGGTGGGCAGTGGAGCCACTCCTGAAGAAAAGAAAGGAGCGACCTCTATGTCTGAAGTAATGAAATGAGACATTAAAAAATACAATCTCTTGGGAACATGAAATACATGTTTTGTTCTTCGTTTTTTGTACAGCAATATATTAAAGTTCATCACGAACGAGCTGGAGGAAATGCAGTGACCGTATCTATTGTAATAAAACAAGGAAATGAACCCGACTCCTTCAAGGCCCTGTTTCCATCTTGGGATGATGATCATTGGGCAGTAAGTTAAATTGGCAAGATTCTGTATTTTCATAATGAATAGTTGTATAGTTTTTTTTACTATTTCACTTTTCAGCATCAACAATCTGTTGCGGAATATGCAGTTGCATCAGTTTAGGTGTCTTATTGAAAATTTATGCTCAGAAGAGAAATCTGCCTGAAAAAATCATTTTCATTTATAGTTTCTTGTCTTGTGATTCTGGCTATACTGAACTGACAAAAATGAAGTTTAAACGTAGGGGTTGTACAGTGCACGATTGTGACTTGTTTAGCATATGCATTTTTTACCTGTTGAGTGCAGGTTCCCGGATAAGTGTAAGCGTAAATGAATAAAGTTATATATCCATCTTATATACTAAAGTTTAACGTGTATTATTATTCTGAGACAGAACATTGCAATTGCATAACAATTTTGTTGCGACTATTCTCTTAATTTCGACGACTTATAAACTGGAAGTTGTAAATTCTTTAAAGCACTATGAGCACTAATATTTTAAGGTACATATTTACGTGTGACCAGCACAAAAATAACATACGGAATAGTCATATCCGATTTTCTTTCAAAACACAGTAGATTTGATTACATGGGAATTGTTTACCATCCATTACATTTTATTCTATAATTAACTCAACAAGAGATAATCTGACCTTTCTCGGAGATTTAATAGTTTTACTAAAGGACGTCATTTTGAAATACTTCTAGCGTAAATATGGCTTTGATCCATAAAAAGGTCTCAAATAAATGAATTTTAGAAAGCGCCAGGCTTTCGAATATTTTGTACTTAATAAAGCACCAAATGTTTGAGCACTTCATTAAGCGTTCTTGATAAACAGTTCGGATACAAAACTTGGACATCGTTGTGAATGATTTCATTCTGAAAAAAAGAAAACATTTAACTTTCATCAAGGTTAAAGAAGCGACATTCGACATTGTTGTTTCTACAGCCCTGATTTTCATCATTTTTTTTTAATTCAAAATGATGCAACTTTTTTAATGACATTTTAAATTATGAATGACGTCTTACGTTTTTTGTGTATGCAAAGAATGTTCTACACCTCTTATTAGATCATTTGTCTTAAATATTAACAGCATAGGACGAGGAACGCGATCGAGTATTTCTGAAATTTGAGGAAGATATCCTCCAATACTTTTCTTCACTTCGTTTCTCTAAAACGAAAAAAAAAACAAATTTAAATATTGGAGAAAATGAGGTGCCACAGTAGCTGTAGCACTGAAGTGCCCCGAAGTTTTTATTTAGTCGTTCAAAGATGAACATACCTCTGAAGTAGTAATTTTAGTTTTCGTGATACCACCTTCTTTTGTAATGGAATCCCATGAGCGAGCAGTGACCATGCAGGCAAACAATGGATACATGTCTCCAACTCCCAATTCTTCACTATACTTCTTAATTCCTCCAATATCAGAATTTATTATTGCTAGCCACATTTTAGAATAACTGGCTCTAAACTCGTCTGTTAAAGTCTGCAAAAAAGTTTAATCAATACAGTGAAATGCTTAAAGTAAGACTAAAGGCAGCAAGTGAGCAAGTTCTTAAATTAAGTCTCCTACTAACAGTATATAGGCCATGATCCAGAAGAGATACTTCAATTCCATTCTTCGGTGTTTTTCGAACTAATATATTACCAGGATGAGGATCACAATGAACGTATCCGTGAGTAAAAATCATTTCAGAGTAAAGTTCTCCAAGCTTAGACGATATTTCCATTGTGCTTATTCCATTTTTGATGAAATATTGATAATCATTCACATGACCTCCTTCACAATAGTCCATTATAAGCACTCGAGTAGAGCTATAGTTCCAGTAAATTTTTGGGATCTTTCTTTCAAACAAACATACTTTTAAATAATTTTAGCTGGGTTCAGCCTCAAAATTCAAACTATTGCAAGAGAAACTAACTACTATACCTTTAGCCACTGACAATGAGCCATATATGACCTCATCTTATCCGCATTCTTTCCTTCGTGCAAAAAATCTAGCTCTTTTGGGAGATTCTTTTTAGTTTCTTCTGCCAACCATAAGAGTTTGAAATCTGGAAAGGCCCATGCAGCTGCTCTAACCAATACTTCCATGGTCTTCATATCCACGAAAGAACGCTCTTTAACCTTCTTGTGTTGAACTTTTACAGCAACAGTTTCTCCTGTTTTTAATTTTGCCTTGTACACCTGCGCCAGAGATGCGGCTCCTAAAGCATTTGTGTCAAATTCTGAAAATATTTCTTCTTTCTGAAAGAATTATAAATCGATAGGTAAAAGGGTTAAAAATTAAATGACTAGCTGAGGAAAACTTAAAACTGGTTCCTATTGCATGGATTTTTATTTTACGTACCGATAGTTTAAGATCCTCCTTAATGACACTGAAGACATCTTCTAAGGACGAAAAAGGAGCTTGACTATGCAGAACACGAAGAGTTTGAATATACTCAGTAGGCAAAAGGTAGTCCAATGCTCCAAGATGTTGGCCTACTTTAATGAACACACCTCGGTTTTCTGTGCATAGATCAAGCAATCGCTCTGCCGATCGTTTATGAGCCTATGAAGTGGATTCATATACAACTGGTTAAATCACTTATAAATTTTAACCTAAAATAAACAAGTGTAGTGACTGTGCTACGTTTTTAAAATTTTTGTATAACCAAGCTAATACCTTACCTGAGACCATAACTTATTTACCGATTCTTCGTCTAATGAATTGGCTGGGATACATTTGGTGTAAACATTGAATTTGTAATCATAAGCAATTGCTGCAGCCTGTAAAAATGGCGATGTCAAATTATCGTGTGTACAAGAGTATGTAGTGCAGGATCTTATTCACTAAATATTGTACTAAAGATAAAGGCAATCTTCTAAGGTTTCCAATATTAAAATTACCGTGAAGGCTGCTCTGCCAAATCTAATGATCCCAACAGAATTCACATCCCATTCATTACGGGCACAGGCAATTGCACCAGTCGCAACGGCTCCTCCGATTATGAAATGACGAGGTAGAAGACGCATTTTTCAACAGATGAGTATTGGGGTTTAGTTGGGTTTGGGTAAAGTTGTGGTCTTGTGAGTCTCGTCTGCGTTAAGTAGCTTTATAACTATCTAGGTTTGCGAATCGTAAGTCGATAAGTATTTCGCCAATTTAAGAAAACAAGACATATATTTTAACGTTTAACTCAGCCATTCTGTCTCTAGTTTAAGCTGTAGACTACATTGATATCAGCAGGCATCAGCTATTTCAGCAATCAGTAAACCAGTGAAGTATACAAGGCAATAGAAATGGAACTTGAACATTAACCTCTAATTTAACTAGACTTGCTGATTCAAATTATAACAGGATTTGGTAGTGGAAATTGCAACATTAAGATCAGCCAATTAATTTAGTTATTTAGTAAACGGTACTTTTTCCTCCACCCGGAATGTGGAGTGGAGTTAACCCAGTTCCTTCCAAATCTTATTTATCTTATGATCTCCACGGTTTGAGTTTTTAGTGACCCATTCTGTTCTCAATGCCTTCTAGATCCAAGGTATGGTATTCTACATTCTACAACCCTGTCCTGTAGATCTTCCTGAAAATGTATTCTTTGTTGCTATCCTTCAGTTCAAGCATTCAAGCTTATATGAAAGAAAAAAAACTTCTATTGTTTAAAGCAATAGTTTAAAAAAATATAATATTATTATAATATTGAATAGTGGAAATGGTATGGAGCTGTCTGCTCTCCCTATAGCCATTATATTCTAAAAAGAGCCAAATCACTGACTATGATGATGATAAAGGAAACCATGAGCTAATAAAATAAATTGCCAATTGACCAAATGCATTTCATGAAAAATATATTTCTTTTTTGTAAACCAAAAGACTTGGCTTATATTTATTACAAACATTATAAGTCAACATGGTTAACATGTAAGTACAAATTTTTCTTATCATTAAATTGGTAAAAAATAGTATGTGCAAATTTACATAATTTACATAATGTATAATATTCTGAGTGAATTCCAATTACTGTCCGTACAGGAACAGGATTAATTTTAATTTTATCTACATATTTTATTTTCATATAGCTAGCCAAGCCAAATCCACCCTCAGAATCCCCAGTCCTCCATCGTGCTTCCGTAACAACAGTTAGTGCGGTTTCTCATCAGGAGATGCGAGCTGTTTTTCTTCAACCGTATATAAACCTCCAAGTTAGGAAGCTTATCCCGAGGACATGAAGAATTCCTCTGCAGCTTTCAAAGCTGCTTTGGCTTCGTGGACGCCACTTTTTAAAGCGTACCGAAGGAGCTTGAAACCTTTTTCTGTTTTTCCCTTTTTGAAGGCATGGCCAGCGCAGTTATAAGCTGCCATCGGATGTCCAGCTCTTGTCGCCAGCTTGAAATACCGATGGGCAGTATACTTCCGGTTTTGTTTCTCATGGATTATACCAATGTTGTAAGCTGCTCTGTAGCTTCCTCGGCGCATCGCTTTGTGCAACGATTCCAAAGCTTCTTGAACATCTTCCTCTTGCTGTCTACTTTTTGTATACTTCTGGACGACTACGAAATTGAGTAAATCAGCGGCAGCAATCATGAAGTTTTTCCAGACAGATTCCTCGGCGTCATTAATCTCACAGCTTTCATGTTCAGGGCATGAAGTTGGCAATGACGAGGATGACGACACTGTCACGTCATCAACTTCCATTGGCTCCCCCATTGTCAACAAATGTGTAGTCTGTCTCTGGCTACAGACTCTCAGGTCTCAGGGCAGCTCGTTAGCATGGGTACTGGCTATCTTTCAAGTCTCAACCTCAGTTGATTTCCAGAGAGTCGAATTCAATTAAATTGAATTCTTCCGTTCATAAAATCCTTTCATATTCAGTTATAAAACTTCTAATGATGAAGAATTTTATTTAAGCAAGTTTAATTTACATCAGTGTCATATTACATTCGAATAAAATGTCATCAGTATGACATTAGGTTAAATTTTAAATATTCAGTTTAATTCTTCTAGACGGAGCTAAAATTGAT
>Ga0210040_10007379_pt1 | contig 13324 bp, 13 predicted proteins | sample CryGeyCG12114_NA_FD_185462 | JGI IMG/M metagenome (GOLD analysis project Ga0210040, IMG submission 185462) | Groundwater microbial communities from aquifer - Crystal Geyser CG19_WC_8/21/14_NA (SPAdes) (version 2) | ecosystem: Environmental > Aquatic > Deep subsurface > Groundwater | place: USA... | reverse complement strand
GGTGCCGGTGAGCAGCACCGCCGTTGTGCGAACGCCAAAAGAAGACTTGGTTACCAACACTCGTTTACCCCAACCCGCTCGCGCCAGCCCTGTATGTCTCGATTGCGGCTATTTGTCGTCCATGCGACATTCTGTTGCCAGGCCCGCTCCGCCGCGCGTCTGCCCTGCCCCACTCCGCTCAGCCGATCAACCCAGCCAAGCTTTTCCAAAGCCCCGCTGACCCGAGATCATTGAACGTCACGACCAGCATCAGCGCGAGGATCGCGGCAAGCCCGCCGCGAAATGCCCATTCCTGCACCTGCGGCTCCACCGGCCGGCGCCGGACCGCCTCGATCGCATAAAAGAACAAGTGACCGCCATCCAGCATGGGAACTGGCAGCAAATTGATGAACCCGAGATTGATGGATACCATCGCGACCAGATAGACCAGCGCCGGGATGCCAAGGCTGAGGAACTGGCCGGAAATGCGCGCCATGCCGACCGGGCCGTGCAGTTCCTTGACCGCCGCCTGCCCCATGACGAGTTGGCGCAGCTTGCTGATTGTGAGCGAGACAATGTCGCTGACCTGGCGCGCAGCCACCACCGGCGCGCGCCACGGTGCTACCGGAACCAGCTTGGACGGCCCCGGCGCAATCCCGAGCAGACCGGAGCTTTCGGTGTTCCCGAACCGGTCACGCATCACTCGCCGCTTCAGGGTCGCCGTCCGGGTAAACGTGGCGCCGTTACGCTCGGCAACCACCTCCACATTCTCGCCCGCACGCGGATTCACGAAAACCAGCATGTCGCCAAAGGTGTCCATGCGTTCGCCACCCAGCGACACGATCCGGTCGCCCGCCTGCAGCCCGATCGCCTGCGCGGCGCTGCCCGGCACCACCGCGCCCACCGCCGCGGGCGTCCGGTCCTCGCCATAGGCCAGAGCAAAACCGGCGAGGATCAGGATGGCCAGCACGAAATTTACGACCGGCCCGGCAGCGACGATGATGGCACGCTGCCACAGGCGCTTCGCCTGGAATGTGCGGTTACGTTCCTCGGCAGGCAGAGCCAGCCAGGCGGCATCGGGCTGGCTCGCCGGGTTCATGTCGCCCGCAAAACGGACATAGCCGCCCAACGGCAGCCAACCGAGCTTCCAACGGGTACCGCGCTTGTCGGTCCAGCCGGCGATCTCCCGACCGAAGCCGATGGAGAACGCCTCTGCCTTCACCCCGAACATGCGACCTGCAAGGTAGTGGCCCATCTCATGAACGAACACGAGCGGCCCGATAACCAGGGCGAATGCCAGGAGAGTAAGAAGAAGGCCGGGGGACTCGATCACGCTACAGGATCCTTTACGCGCCCCTTTTGCACCCGCTCGCCCGCAATCGATCTCGCCTCGGCATCGATCGCGAGAACGGCGTCGAGCGTTTCCGGGGCGGGCGGGTCGTAGCGATTGAGCGTATCGTCGACGATTGCGGCGATTTCGAGGAAGCCGATCCGGCCTGACAAGAATGCAGCCACTGCTATCTCGTTGGCAGCGTTAAGAATTGCCGGCCTGGCACCTTCCGCTTCCACCGCCGCGCGCGCAAGCCATAAGCTGCGGAAGCGCGTTTCGTCAGGCGCCTCGAAATCCAGCCGGCCAAGCTTCACCAGGTCGAGCGGCTCCATGGGAGTCGCCATCCGGTCCGGCCAGGCAAGCGCATGGGCGATCGGTACTCGCATGTCCGACGGGCCAAGCTGCGCCAGTACGGACCCATCGATATAATCGACAAGGCTGTGGATCACCGACTGGCGATGAACCACGATCTCGATCCGGTCGGAGGCGACGGGGAACAGGCGGGCCGCCTCGATCAGTTCGAGCCCCTTGTTCATCATGGTTGCGCTGTCGACGGAGATCTTCGCGCCCATCGACCAGTTCGGATGCGCCACCGCCTGGGCTGGGGTGACCCGCGCCATGTCGTCGAGCGCCCAGTCGCGGAACGGGCCACCGCTCGCCGTCAGAATGATGCGTCGCACTTCCTGGGGCCGGTCAGCGTTGAGGCACTGGAAGATCGCGTTGTGCTCGCTATCCACCGGCAACAGGGTTGCGCCATGCTGGCGAACGGCCGCCATCACCACCTCGCCCGCGGAAACCAGCGTTTCCTTGTTGGCCAGCGCCACCGTGCCGCCCGCCTCTACCGCGGCCATGACCGGCTCAAGGCCGGCGCAGCCGACAATCGCAGCCATGGTCCAGTCTGCGCCAAGCCTGGCCGCTTCAACCACGGCACGCGCGCCGCCTGCGGCCTCCACACCGGTTCCGGCGAGGGCGGACCTGAGCGCCGGCAAGCAGCCCTCGTCTGCCACAACCGCCAGCTCAGCGCCGGTCCGGATTGCGGCAGCGGCCAGTCCCTCGACGTCGCAGTTCGCGGTCAGCGCCCGGACACGGAACCGCTCGGGCTCGCGTTCGACCAGGTCGAGCGTCGATGTGCCGACCGAGCCGGTCGCGCCAAGGATCGTAACAGTCTTCACCACGGCGCGTAGGCATACAGCCAGGGTAGCGCCACGGCGAGGAAGGCGGCGACCGGCGCTACCGGCACCACGCCGTCCAGACGATCGAGCACGCCGCCATGGCCCGGCAGGATATTGCCCGAATCCTTCACCCCGGCGCGGCGCTTCAGCGAACTTTCGAACAGATCGCCTCCCTGCGCGAGAACGGCCAGCGCAGGCGTCGCATAGGTCATCCGTAGGGGCAGGCCGTGAAAGGCGTGAAAAGCCGCACCCAGCGCAGACGCCAGAACAACGCCCCCGATCAGCCCGGCCCAGGTCTTGGAAGGGCTCAGCTTTGGCGCGAGCTTGGGCCCGCCGATCGTGCGCCCCGCGAAGTACGCGCCGATGTCGGTCGCCCAGACAAGCGAGAGCGCCCAGAGAGTCCAGACGACGCCTTCGTGCTGATGTCGCAGGAGGAGCAAGGACAGGATCGGCAGCCCGACATAGACGGTACCGGCCGCCAGTTCGCGCCGCGCGGTGACGATCACGATGAAGAACGCTGCGCCCGCAAGGACGCCTAGTACAAAAAAGTGCGGCCCGGCGCCGGGCGGCGGGCTCATCAGGGCGAGCGGGACGAACAGGCTATACTGGGCCAGCCGCTTCTGCCGCGGCTCGATGCCGTGCAGGTCCGACCATTCCGCCATCATGAACAGGCCGGCGACGACGCACAGCAGCCAGAAGAGGTAACCACCGACTGCGAGCGCGACGATCGCGACGGCGACCATGCCAACGCCAGCAACCGTCCGAACCGCAAGCTCGGACGATCGGGCGGGCACCGAACGACCCGGGGGCGTGTCGCTCACAGGCCCCCGTACCGGCGCTGCCGCGACCCGAAGGCTATAATCGCCTCGGCGAGCGCGTCCTCGTCGAAATCGGGCCAGAGCGTGTCCACGAACAGGAGCTCGGCATAGGCCGCCTGCCAGAGCAGGAAGTTCGATAAGCGTTGCTCGCCCGACGTGCGGATCAGCAGGTCGAGGGGCGGAAGGCCGTGCGTCTCGAGCTCCGCCTCGATCGCCGCCTCGTCAATGGCGTCGGCAGGCAACCGTGCCGCGAGCCGTCGCGCGGCGGCAGCCAGCTCAGCCTGGGCGCCGTAGTTCAGCGCGATCGCTAGGATCGGGCCGCTGTTTGCTGCCGTCCGGGCAATCGCGTCGTCGATCATCTCGACCAGATCCGGCGCGAACCGGCGATAGTCGCCAAGGATTCGCAGGCGAACATTCTCGCGAGCGAGCTCGTTCAGGTCCGAGCGGATGAAGATCCGAAGCAGGCCCATCAGCTCGCCGATCTCGGCTTCGGGCCGCCGCCAGTTTTCGGAGGAGAACGCGTACAGCGTCAACGCCTCGATCCCCATGGCACGAGCCGCCCGGGTTACGCGGCGGACAGCCTCCACACCGGCCTTGTGACCGAAAATCCGGGGCCGGCCGCGCTGCTTCGCCCAGCGACCATTGCCGTCCATGATGATGGCGACATGGCGCGGGATCGCCGCGGCTTCCGGAACGGGCGAAAGAATGGGAGCAGAACTCACCAGCTGCGACTCCCCACGGTGCCGGCCACCTCCGCTGCGCCGTGGGCGCGGGGGAAACAGGGCCGGACGCCGATCACTTGCCCAGGATTTCCTTTTCCTTTGCGGACGCTGCTGCGTCCAGATCGGCAATCGTCTTGTCGGTCAGCTTCTGGATCTCGGTTTCGTGGCGCTTGCGATCATCCTCGCCGAACACGCCCTTCTTCTCGTCGACCTTCAGGCTGTCCATGCCATCACGACGCACGTTGCGCACGGCGATACGCGCCTTTTCGGCGTATTGCCCGGCCAGCTTCGCAAGTTCCTTGCGCCGCTCTTCGGTCAGGTCGGGGATCGGCAGCCGAAGCGTGGTGCCATCGTTGATCGGGTTGAGCCCCAGACCGGCCGAGCGAATCGCCTTTTCCACCGGCCCGACATTGGACTTGTCCCAGACCTGCACCGACAACATCCGCGGCTCGGGCGCGGACACGGTCGCGACCTGCACCAGCGGCATGTGGCTGCCATAGACCTCGACCGTCACCGGATCGAGCAAGGCGGTCGAGGCGCGCCCGGTCCTCAGGCCCGCCAGGTCGCCCTTGAGCGCTTCCACGGCGCCGGCCATGCGGCGCTCCAGGTCTGACTTGTCATAGGCGGGCATCGGCCATCTCCTGGGTCTGTACAATGGTGGAGGTTCCTTCTCCGGCCAGCACGGCGGCGAAGTTGCCGTGCTCACGGATGTTGAACACCACGATCGGAATGTTGTTGTCGCGGCACAAGGCCACGGCCGACGCGTCCATGACCTTCAGGTCATCGGACAGCACCCGGCTGAACGTTACAGTTTCATAGCGCTTGGCGGTCGGCACCTTCTTGGGGTCCGCATCGTACACGCCATCGACGCTGGTCCCCTTGAACAGGGCGTCGCACTTCATTTCGGCAGCCCGGAGCGCTGCGCCTGAGTCGGTGGTGAAGAACGGAGAACCAACGCCCGCTGCGAAGATCACTATGCGCCCCTTTTCGAGGTGACGCTCGGCGCGGCGGCGGATAAAGGGCTCGCAAACGCTTGCCATCGGGATCGCGGATTGAACGCGGGTTTCGACCCCGATCTGCTCCAGCGCGTTCTGCACGGCCAGCGCGTTCATCACGGTCGCCAACATACCCATGTAATCGGCGGTGGCGCGCTCAATGCCCTTGGCTGCGGCGGACAGGCCCCGGAAGATGTTACCACCCCCGACCACGATGCAGAGCTGATAGCCCTCGGCACGCACGTCGGCGATCTCCTGGGCGACGCGGGCGGTCACCTCCGGGTCAATCGCGAGCTTGCCATCACCCATCAGCACCTCGCCCGAGAGTTTGAGGAGGATGCGTTTGAACCGGGGAGACGTCATGGGGTGCGGAGGTACTCGGGGTCGCGCGCAGGGGCAATGCCTTGCACGAAATCTTCAAAACAGGTGCGACTGATACCGCGATCACCCCGGGCGTCTGCCCGGGGTGACTGGCCGCCACTGAACGTGGCGGCGCGGATCAGGCCGCAGTGGCGCTCTGAGGCACGCCCGAGACGGCAGCCACTTCCGCCGCGAAGTCGGACGATTCCTTTTCGATGCCCTCGCCGAGCTGGAAGCGGACATAGCCCTTGAGCACGATGGTGGTGCCCGCATCCTTGCCCGCCTTGGCAACGACGTCGCTGATCTTGGTCTTGCCGTCCATCACGAACAATTGGCTGACTAGCGCGTGCTCCTTGCGGTACTTGGCGATCGAGCCTTCCACCATCTTGGCGATGATGTCGGCAGGCTTGCCGCTTTCCGCCGCCTTCTCGGTCGCAATCGCGCGCTCACGCTCGATCTCGGCCTCGTCGAGGTCCGCTTCGTTCAGCGCCTTGGGGAATGCGGCGGCGATGTGCATCGCCAGCTGCTTGCCCAGGCCCTGCAGGACGTCGTCGGCCGCGTCCGACTCGAGCGCAACCAGCACGCCGATCTTGCCCAGGCCCGCCGATGCGGCGTTGTGGACATAGGACACGACCGCGCCCTTCTCGACCTCAAGGCGCTTGGCGCGGCGGATCGACTGGTTCTCGCCGATCGTGGCGACGTTGTTGGTCAGCACTTCGGCGACCGTCGTGCCCGACGGCATTTGCTCGTTCTTGAGCGCCTCGACATCGTCACCGGTCGCGAGCGCGATCTGGACGACTTCGCGGACGAAGCCCTGGAACTGATCGTTCTTGGCGACGAAGTCGGTTTCGGAGTTCACTTCAACCGCTGCGCCCTTGGTGCCGCTGGTCGCGACGCCGACCAGGCCCTCGGCTGCGGTGCGGCTGGACTTCTTCTGCGCGGCCGCGAGGCCCTTGGTGCGCAGCCAGTCCATCGCGGCGTCCATGTCGCCAGCGGTTTCGTTCAGCGCCTTTTTGCAGTCCATCATGCCCGCGCCGCTCTTTTCGCGCAGGTCCTTGACCATCGCTGCCGTGATGTCGGCCATGTTCTTGATCCTCTTGGAATGTGAGTGCGGGCGGGGCGGAGCCGCTTGCCCTACCCCGCCCGCTGACAGTCAATCGTGACGATTACGCGTCGATCGCGCGCTCGGTCTCGGCGCCGGCGCCTTCAACGGTTGCAGCACCGGTGTCCTCGGCGGGAACGGTCAGCGCTTCTTCGGTCGGAGCCTCTTCCAGGGCGCCGACGTCGACGCCGCGCTGCTGCTGGCCCTGCTGGTTGCCGCGGGTCGCGGCAATCGCGATCGCCTCGCAATACAAACGGATGGCGCGGCTGGCGTCGTCGTTCGCCGGAACCGGGAAGGCGATGCCGTCGGGTGACACGTTCGAATCGAGGATCGCGACGACGGGGATGCCGAGCGTGTTGGCTTCCTTGATCGCCAGCTCTTCCTTGTTGGCGTCGATCACGAACATCACGTCCGGGATGCCGCCCATGTCGCGGATGCCGCCGAGGCTCAGCTCGAGCTTGTCACGCTCACGGGTGAGCTGGAGCACTTCCTTCTTGGTCAGGCCGGCAGTGTTGCCGCTGAGCTGCTCTTCGAGCGACTTCATGCGCTTGATCGAGTTGGAGATCGTCTTCCAGTTGGTGAGCATGCCGCCCAGCCAACGATGATTCACGAAGTGCTGGCCCGCACGACGCGCCGAATCGGCGATCGGCTCCTGCGCCTGGCGCTTGGTGCCGACGAACAGGACCTTGCCGCCGCCAGCGACGGTCTGGCTGACGAACTCGAGTGCGCGCGCGAACAGCGGCACCGTCTGCGACAGGTCCAGGATGTGGACGCCGTTACGATCGCCAAAGATGTAGGGCTTCATCTTCGGGTTCCAGCGGTGAGTCTGGTGGCCGAAGTGCGCGCCGGTTTCGATAAGCTGCTGCATGCTGACGACTGGTGCCGCCATGGAGTAATTCCTTCCGGTTGAGCCTCTGGGAAGCGGATGACGCGAGGCTGAAAAGCCGGCGCACCGGGTTATGATGCTTCCCATGCGGGGTTTAGGGGCGCGCCCTTAGCCGATTGCCGCAGCCTAGGCAACACCGCCGAATTGCCTTGACACTGGAACAGGAATGGAACATATGGGGATCACAGATGGTCCAGAGACCCGGCCGCGACGGCGAAAACCGAGAAGTAGCTCTAAGTTATCGGTTTTCCTGAGGCACCCGGAACCTGTGGATAACTTGTCGGTTTGGGCTTGCGGAACAATGAGTTCGCAAGAGTAGGGAGCGAACATGTCGGCAGTTTTCGGGATCGTGGTTTTTGTCGGCGCGTTCGCCGCATCCGTTTCGGTCATCTACGCATCGGTTGCCCCGCAGTGGCAGCGCATTTCCCGTCTTGCCCGCGGTCAGGCCGAGGCTGGATTTGCCCCGCTCGCGACGCTTGCGGTGGCCGAGCGTCGCATTGCCGTCAGGCGCTGGTCGGCGGCGCATCCGGTGCCCGCGGCGGTGCGCCGGTTGCGCGCAGCCGCCTGACGCGGGCGTAGCCCATCATGCTGAGCGGGATCGTCAGCAGATAGGCAAGGCAGACCACGCTCAGCGTCTGCCATGGCGCGGTAACCAGAGCCGCGCCGAGCAGCACCACCAGGGCGAGCGCTTCAAACCGGATGTTGCGACGCAGTCGGAGCGACGACCAGCTATAGGTCGCAACGCTGGATACCATCAGAAGCGCGACAAAGGCCGCCCAGGGCGCAACCAGATAGGGCGAAGCAGCCCAGGGTTCGTCCGACCAAAACCAGATGAACATCGGTAAAAGGGCAAGGCCAGCCCCGGCCGGCGCCGGAACTCCCGTCAGGAAGCCGGCTGATTTGTGGGGCTGGTCGCTTTCATCGATCTTCGCATTGAAGCGCGCCAGACGAAGGGCGCAGAACACGGCCAGGATCAATGAGCAGATCCAGCCCAGTCGTGGCAGCGCCTGTAGCGACCAAAGATACAGGATCAGAGCAGGTGCCACGCCGAAGCTGATCGCATCCGACAGCGAATCGAGCTCCGCGCCGAAGCGGCTTTCACCATGCAACAGTCGTGCGATGCGGCCGTCAATACCGTCCAGCACGCCAGCGACCATGATCATTGCTACGGCCTGTTGCCATTCACCCCCGATGGCGAAGCGCACGCCGCTCAGTCCCGAGCACAGGGCGAGAGCGGTGACGGCGTTAGGGGCCACTGCCCGAAGCGGCAGGCCGCGAACGGGACGGCGCGGGCGTGGACGCAGCGACATCAGTTCTGGCTTCCGTGACGGCAATCAGACGCGAGCCTGAGGATGCTGAGAATGACGTTCAGGAGATGGGGGCGGCGATCCCTTCGCACCATCACTGCGAAATGCCCGTTACAGGCTGCCCGCCGACCCGGCCGATCACCGTTTCGCCGGCGATCGAACGCTGGCCCAGCGTGACCTGCGGCGCGGTATCGTCAGGCAGGAACACGTCGACCCGGCTGCCGAACCGGATGAGCCCGATCCGCTGACCGGTCGCGACCATGTCCCCAGGCTTCACGAAGCCGACAATGCGGCGCGCCACCAGCCCGGCGATCTGGGTGAAACCGATGCGGCGTCCGTCCCGGCCTTCTACGACGATGTGCTGGCGTTCATTCTCATCCGACGCCTTGTCGAGGTCAGCATTGAGGAACTTGCCGGAGATGTAGACGACCTGGCGGATGGTGCCCGCAATCGGGGTTCGATTGATGTGGACGTCGAAGACCGACATGAAGATCGACACCCTGACCAGCGGCTCCGCACCCAGGTCGCCGACCAGTTCCCGCGGCACGGGCACGCGTTGGATCATGGTGACGAGGCCGTCGGCTGGTGCGATAACCAGCCCCTCGCCCGTCGGCGTGGTGCGAATGGGATCCCGGAAAAAGGCAGCGACCCAGATCGTCAGGCCGACAAAAGGCCAGAACAGCACCTTGGTCACGATCGTTGCGAGCAACGTCAGGCCAACCGCGATCGCCGTGTACTTTAGCCCTTCAGGATGGACGGCGGGGAATCTCCACTTCACCGTCGTGGTCGTTACGGGCGGCTTTTCTAGCGATGACATGCCCTAAGCCTAACGATCCGGGCCCATTGTGACAATTGGAGGCGTCCAGATCGCGGTTGACGAGGGTGCCGGAACTGAGAAGTCAGCGCGAGCGCCTGCTCAGGAGCATGTGGGGCCGAGGGATTTCGGCCGTGAGTGGGGCCGTCGGCACTGTCCTAAGCCTTGTAAGGCAAGACACCCCGGAGACGCCTGGTACTGCCGGACAAGGCCCGCGGCTTCCGGCTCGCTTGATCGCTGCCCTCCCCTCCCCTAGACGCGCCTCAACCCCTTCCCAAGGAACAGGACATATGGCGAAGATTCAGGTGAAAACGCCCGTCGTGGAGATCGACGGCGATGAAATGACACGGATCATCTGGGAATGGATCCGCGAACGCCTGATCAAGCCCTATCTCGACATCGAGCTCGAATATTACGACCTCGGCGTCGAGAAGCGCGACGAGACCAACGACCAGATCACGATTGACGCCGCCAATGCGACCCGCAAGCACGGCGTCGCGGTCAAGTGCGCGACCATCACGCCGGACGAAGCGCGCGTGAAGGAATTCAACCTCAAGGAAATGTGGAAGTCGCCCAACGGCACGATCCGCAACATCCTGGGCGGCACCATCTTCCGTGCGCCGATCGTGATCAAGAACGTTCCCCGGCTGATCCCCGGCTGGACCCACCCGATCGTGGTCGGCCGCCACGCCTTTGGCGACCAGTATCGCGCAACCGACACCCGCATCCCCGGCCCGGGCAAGCTCCGCCTGGTGTTCGAGGGCGAGGACGGCCAGGTCATCGATCGCGAAGTGTACCAGTTCAAGGGCCCGGGCGTCGCGATGGCGATGTACAACCTGGACGATTCGATCCGCGACTTCGCGCGCGCATCAATGCACTACGGCCTTGACCTCAAGTGGCCCGTGTACCTGTCGACCAAGAACACGATCCTGAAGGCCTATGACGGCCGCTTCAAGGATCTGTTCCAGGAAGTGTTCGAGGCCGAGTTCGCGGACAAGTTCAAGGAAGCGGGCATTGTTTATGAGCATCGCCTGATCGACGACATGGTCGCGTCGGCGCTGAAGTGGAACGGCGAGTTCGTTTGGGCTTGCAAGAACTATGACGGCGATGTGCAGTCGGATCAGGTCGCACAGGGCTTCGGCTCGCTCGGTTTGATGACCTCCGTGCTGCTCACCCCGGACGGCAAGACGGTGGAGGCCGAGGCCGCCCACGGCACCGTCACCCGCCACTATCGCCAGCATCAGCAGGGCAAGGCGACTTCGACCAACCCGATCGCGTCCATCTTCGCCTGGACCGGTGGCCTGAAGTACCGTGGCAAGTTCGACAACACCCCCGACGTCACCCGCTTTGCCGAGACGCTGGAGCAGGTGTGCATCGAAACCGTCGAAAGCGGCAAGATGACCAAGGATCTGGCCATCCTGATCGGTCCCGACCAGCCCTGGATGACGACCGAGCAGTTCTTTGAGGCGATCCGCGAGAACCTTGAGACCCGGATGGCGAGCTGGGCCTGAACCAACACCGGGCGGCCGCTGATCGGTCGCCCGGACTTGTCAGCGGCGGCGTAGTTCCACGACGAGGCCGCCGTCGCCGCTGAGGGTCACGGTCTCACCGGGGGGCAGGTTGACCGCCTGGCGCAGTTCAACCGTCCGTGTGCCGAGCCCGGCGCATCCTTCACCGGCCGGGCGGATCCAGCGAACATTGACGCTGGTTCGCGCGGGGTCGCCGCTGGTCCCGAACTGGTTCAGGTCGATGTTGATCTCATTGATCCGCTGAATGCCGAAGCGTGACGCGCCGGCGGGAAAACAGGCCGGATCGCCCGGCTCGCTGCGGGACTGGCGGATTTGCGTCGGGCCGCCATTGCTGACCCAAATTCTTCCCTGCCACAGCTGCCCTTCAGGCCCGCGCACGACCAGCTCGACCGGGAAGCGAACACGCTCCGCGCCGGTCCCGGAGATGTTGAAGCCTGGGTACGACACCGGTGGGCTCGGTGGCGACGGGGGCGCGGGCGGTACGCTCGCCTGAATCACGGCGACGGCTTGCACAAAGGTGATGATCAACGCGCTCTCCCTGGTCGAGACCCTTCCAAAGCGGTTCGACCATTAACGTAGCGCGACAGAACATGGCTGTCGGTCTGGTAACTGCTGACACAGCGGCCAAGGCCGGTACAAGCGTGTCATGGCGATCACACTTTCCAACCAAGGCTTGTCCGATACCCTGGTAATCCTGGGGGCGGCCGGTCTGGTCATCCCCGCCTTTGCCCGATTTCGCATCAGCCCGGTGATTGGCTTCATTCTGGTCGGGATGCTGGTCGGACCATCGGGGCTGGGCAGCCTGGTGAAAAGCCAGCCCTGGCTTTATCATATCACCATCTCCAATCCGCATGCGATCGAGCCGTTCGCGGAGTTCGGCATCATTTTGCTGCTGTTCGCGATCGGGCTGGAACTGTCGTTCAAGCGGATATGGTCGCTGCGACGGCTGGTATTCGGGACCGGCGCGGCGGAGCTTGGCGGGTCCGCCCTGTTGATCGGGGCGGGCCTGATCGCGCTGGGGCAGGCCTGGCAGGGTTCGCTTGGCCTGGGATTGGCGCTTGCCCTCTCATCGACCGCGCTGGTACTGCCGCTGGCGGGCACGACCAGCCCCGTCGGCCGTGCGGCGTTCGCGATGCTGCTGTTTGAAGACCTGGCGCTGGTGCCGATCATTTTCCTGCTCAGCGCCATCGGTCCTGCCGGTGGGAACGGGCTTGCCGGCGTCGGCTTCGTCGCGTTGATGGGCGCGCTGACGATTGCGGCCTTGTACGTCGGAGGCCGCTTCATATTGCCGCGCCTGTTCGCACAGGCGGCCCGCACCAAGAGCCCGGAAGTGTTCCTGGCCGCGTCCCTGCTCGTCGCGATCGTAGCCAGCGTGGCGACCAGCGCTGCGGGCCTGTCCCCGATCGTCGGCGCGCTGTTGGCAGGGTTGCTGATCGCCGAAACCGACTATCATCATGAGGTTGAGACGATCACCGCACCGTTCCGTGGCCTGGCACTCGGCGTGTTCCTGATCACGGTCGGGATGGGTGTCGACCCGCGCGCACTGTGGGCGAGCGGCCCGTCGCTGTTGCTGGCGGTCGTGGGCGTGGTCGCCGTGAAAACGGTGGTGACGTTCCTGCTGCTTCGGGTTGCCAATGCCCGTCCGGGGGTGGCCGCGGAAACGGGGCTGTTGATGGGAAGCCCGTCCGAAACGACGCTGATCGTCCTCGGCACCGCCACGGCGGCCGGGCTGATCTCCCAGCCCACGGCAGCGTTCTGGCAGGCCGTGACCGCGATCGGGCTGACGCTGACGCCATTGCTGGCGCATCTGGGCACCGTCGCCGCGCGTCGCATCGAACGGGCCGGCAAGGACAAGGAGGAGCCCGCCATCCCCGAAACCGGGCCGGGCGCCGTCATCATCGGCTTTGGCCGGGTGGGCCGCATCGTGGCCGATATGTTGACGACCCACGACATTTCGTTCCTGGCCGTGGAGGCGGACGTCGATGCCGTGGCGGCCGCACGGCGAGACAGCTACCCGGTGGTGTTCGGCGACCCGGCGCGGCCCGGCATGTCGGAAAAGCTGCACCTGGCCCAAGCACGGGCGCTGATCCTGACCATGGACGACCCGGTCCTGACCGTTCGGCTGACGCGACAGATGCGCGCGCTCGCCCCCGACCTGCCGATCATCGCCCGAGCTCGCGACCCGCGGCATGCGGCCGAGTTGTACCGGGCAGGCGTAACGGACGCGGTGCCCGAGACGCTCGAAAGCTCGCTCCAGCTATCGGAAGCGGTGCTTGTGGACCTGGGCATGGCGATTGGGCCGGTAATCGC
>Ga0210040_10007378_pt1 | contig 13330 bp, 11 predicted proteins | sample CryGeyCG12114_NA_FD_185462 | JGI IMG/M metagenome (GOLD analysis project Ga0210040, IMG submission 185462) | Groundwater microbial communities from aquifer - Crystal Geyser CG19_WC_8/21/14_NA (SPAdes) (version 2) | ecosystem: Environmental > Aquatic > Deep subsurface > Groundwater | place: USA... | reverse complement strand
GCCAGTTCTGCAAGGACAAGGCGACCTACATCGACTACAAGGACACGACCCTGCTGCGGAAGTTCATCTCCGACCGCGGCAAGATCCGTGCCCGCCGCGTCAGCGGCAACTGCAGCCAGCACCAGCGTGACGTCGCCGTGGCCGTGAAGAACAGCCGCGAGATGGCCTTGCTGCCCTACACCTCCACGGCGCGCTGATCATGAGTGCATCGAAGCTGATCCTGACCCAGGAGGTCTCCGGCCTCGGTTCCGCCGGGGACACCGTCGAGGTGAAGGGCGGGTACGCCCGCAACTACCTCCTGCCCCGCGGGCTGGCCATCATGTCCACCCGGGGTGCCGAGAAGCAGGTCGCCAGCCTGCGCCGGGCGCGTGCCGCCCGGGACGTGCGCTCCCTCGAGGAGGCCCAGGCGATCGCGGCGCGGCTGTCCGGGCTGACCGTCACGCTGCCGGCCCGCTCGGGCGACGGTGGCCGGCTGTTCGGCCGGATCACCACCGCCGACGTCGCCGCTGCGGTCACCGCCGCCGGCGGTCCGGAGCTCGACCGTCGCCGGATCGAGCTGCCCAGCAGCATCAAGAGCGTCGGCACCCACACGGTCACCGTGCGGGTGCACCCCGAGGTCATCGTCCCGGTCACCCTGGACGTCGTCGCGGGCTGAGCACGCCGCACAGCACAGCCCACGAGGGGCGTCGGACTCCGGTCCGGCGCCCCTCGTGGCGTTCCCGGACGGCCCCGGCTGCCGCTGTGACCGCGGTGACCCGCGGTGGGATCGCGACACGCCCGGGCCGGCGGATCGCGGGGCAATTGTCGACTTTCGTCCGTCCACACCCTGGGCACGGGACGCCCCGCAGGTGGCGGGCGGGTTGCCGGGAGGGGACGGGAGGCGGTCCCCCGCGGTCTCCACACGGTGACCGGCTCCGTCCACCGACTTGTCCACAAGTTGTGCAGAGAGGCGTGCACAGCGGTGTTGGACGTGGACCCTCCCGGGTTCCTAACGTCGTCCCCGGCCACCGCCGGGTGACGAACCTGTCGGCACCCGGTGGTAGTTGTTGGTCGAACAGCTGTTCGAGCTGTGCGCGAAGAGCGGGGAGATACCAGCGTGGCGGTCGTCGACGACATCAGCAGGCCGAGGGCCGCGGCTCCGGAGTACGACCGGCAGCCCCCTCAGGACGTCGCTGCCGAGCAGTCGGTGCTCGGCGGCATGCTGATGAGCAAGGACGCGATCGCCGACGTGGTGGAGGTCCTGCACGGCGCGGACTTCTACCGCCCGGCCCACCAGGTGGTCTTCGACGTCGTCCTGGACCTGTACGGCCGGGGTGAGCCCGCCGACGCGATCACCGTCGCCGCGGAGCTGAACCGCACCGACCAGCTGTCCAAGATGGGCGGCGCGGTCTACCTGCACACGCTGATCGCCTCCACGCCCACCGCGGCCAACGCCGGCTACTACGCCGCGATCGTCGCCGAGCAGGCGGTGCTGCGCCGGCTGGTCGAGGCGGGCACCCGGGTGGTCCAGCTGGGCTACGGCGCGGCCGGCGGCAAGGGCGACGTCGACGACATCGTCGACCGGGCCCAGCAGGAGATCTACGACGTCACCGAGAAGCGGATGAGCGAGGACTACTCCCGCCTCGCCGACGTCCTGCAGCCCACCATGGACGAGCTGGACGCGATCGCCTCCCGGGGCGGGGTCAGCCGCGGCGTGCCGACCGGCATCCGCGACCTGGACGAGCTGACCAACGGGCTGCAGGCCGGCCAGATGATCGTCATCGCCGCCCGACCTGGCGTAGGCAAGGCGCTGGCCCTGGATACGCCGATCGCCACACCGACCGGGTGGACGACCATGGGCGAGGTCGCCGTCGGTGACCAGGTCATCGGTTCCGACGGGCGCCCCACCACGGTCGTCGCCGCCACCGACGTCATGACCGGCCGACCCTGCTACGAGGTCCACTTCTCCGACGGGTCGGTCATCATGGCCGACGCGCAGCACCAGTGGCTCACCGACACCCGGGCCAGCCGCCGGGCAACCCAGGAGGCGCGGCTCCGTGGTGGCTCTCCCCGGGTCACCGCGGCGGTGCGCACGACCGAGGAGCTCGCCCGCACCGTCCGGTGCGCGACCGCTGACGCCCGGCTCAACCACTCGGTGACCAACGCAGCCCCGCTCGACCTCCCGGACGCGGTGCTGGCCCTGCCCCCGTACGCCCTGGGTGTCTGGCTCGGCGACGGCACGTCCGCGTCGGCGCACTTCACCAGCGCGGATCCGGAGATCGCCGTCCACATCGAGTCCGAGGGCCTCGTCGCCGAGCGCACGTCCGCGGAGCTCCGCTATGCGCTGCGGCTGCCGCCGGGCGAGGGTGTCGCTGCCCGCTCCTGCCCCATGTGCGGGGTGCCGTTCGTTCCGAAGACCTCGCAGGTGCAGACCTGCGGCAAGACCTGTGGCGGTCGCCTCCGGGCTGCCGGAGGTGCTGGGCGCACCGCCACCTGCCCCGACTGCGGGGGACCCTCCGCCGGGCTGGTGCAGTGCGCCTCCTGCCGCGCCGACCACGGCACCGTCACCGGGCTGCTCCGTTCGCTGGGCGTGCTCGGGGACAAGCACGTCCCCGCCGCCTACCTCCGGAGCTCGCTGGCGCAGCGCCGCGCTCTGCTGGCCGGGCTGCTCGACACCGACGGGACGGTGGCGCCCAGCGGTGTCGTCCAGTTCGCGGTGACCAACCGGCGCCTCGCCGAGGGCGTGCGTGAACTCATCGCCGGCCTCGGACACCGGGTCCGGATGAGCCGCAAGCGCGTGGCCGGGCGCAGCGAGGAATCTTCCACCTGCTTCACGCTCACGTTCTCGACCGACGACGAGGTGTTCCGGTTGGAGCGGAAGAAGCTGCTGCACAAGGAGCGCGGTGCCCGCACCTTCACCGCGCGGGGAGTCCGCTTCGTCACCGCGGTCCGGCCGATCGCGAGCGTGTCCGTGCGCTGCATCCAGGTCGCCGCGCAGGACCACCTCTTCCTGGCCGGTCGGAGCTTCATCCCGACGCACAACTCCACCCTGGGACTGGACATCGCCCGGTCGGCGACGGTGAAGCACCACCTGCCGGCGGCGATCTTCTCCCTGGAGATGAGCAAGCACGAGATCACCATGCGTCTGCTGTCGGCGGAGGCGAAGGTGCCGCTGCACCACATGCGCGCCGGTTCGCTGAGCGACGAGGACTGGTCGAAGCTGGCCCGCCGGATGGGCGAGATCGCCGACGCACCGCTCTACATCGACGACTCACCGAACATGACCATGATGGAGATCCGGGCCAAGGCGCGGCGGCTCAAGCAGCGCAACGACCTCAAGCTCATCGTCATCGACTACCTGCAGCTGATGACCTCGGGCAAGAAGGTGGAGAGCCGCCAGCAGGAGGTCTCGGAGTTCTCCCGCGCGCTGAAGCTGCTGGCCAAGGAGCTGGAGCTGCCGGTCATCGCCATGTCCCAGCTCAACCGTGGGTCCGAGCAGCGTCAGGACAAGAAGCCGATGCTGTCCGACCTCCGTGAGTCCGGCTCGATCGAGCAGGACGCCGACATGGTCATGATGATCCACCGCGAGGACATGTACGAGAAGGAGTCCCCGCGGGCCGGCGAGGCCGACATCATGCTGGTCAAGCACCGCAACGGCCCGACCGCCAACGTCACCGTCGCCTTCCAGGGCCACTACAGCCGCTTCGTGGACATGGCCAACTGATCGCCACAGCGCGGCACGGATCCACCTGACCGGGGATCCGGCTCAAGACAGCCGCCCGGGCGGTCGAAAGATACGAGACCGCACTGTCTCACCCCGGGAGTCGCCTCGTGCCTGCTCTGTTCTCCGCCGTTCTCGCCAAGGCCGTCTCGGCCGGTGTCACCGCCAAGGTCGCCGCTGTCACGACCGCGGTCCTCGTCGTCGGCGGCGGTGCCGTCGCCACCGCCGCGGCGACCGAGCCGGCGCCGGTGGCCGTCACCGAGTCGGCCGGGACCGCGCCCGAGGAGACCGCGCCCGAGACCGTCGAGCCCACCAGCCCCGAGGTCGCCGACCCCACCGGGACGCCCGAGCCGGTCGAGACCCCTGAGCCAGTGCAGACCCCGGAGCCGGTCGAGGTGCCCGAGCTGGTCGAGACCCCTGAGGCGGTGGAGACCCCGGAGCCGGTCGAGACGCCCGAGCCCGACCCGGATGCCCCTGCGGTGAACCACGGTGACGCTGTCTCCAGCGTCGCCCACCAGGCCTTCGAGTCCGGCCGCGAGCACGGCAAGGCGGTCTCCTCGGCCGCCCGCCAGCGCGGTGTGACGGCGGAGGCCGTCGAGCCCGAGGGGGAGCAGCCCGAGGTCGTCGAGGTCGAGGACGCCGCCGGCTCGGGCAGCCAGGGCAGCTCCCAGAACGGCAAGGGCAAGGGCTGATCGAGCCACCGGAGGGCTCACGGGGGCGTGCTCGACACGCCCCCGTGACGTCCCGGGTGGGCGACCACCTGGACCCGGCGCGCTAGCGTCCGACTCCGGAGGTGCGTCGTGCCCCGCAGCTTGATCGTCCTGTCCGCCCTGGTGGGCGCGGCATCGCTGGCCGTCGCCGTCGCGCTGGGCCCGGTGCCGGTCGGTCGGGCCACCCAGTTCCTGGTGGTGCTGCTGGGGGTTGCGCCGCTCGTCGTCGCCCTGCTGGCCGGCAACCGGCACCGTCGGGTGCTGGGAACGGTGACCGGCACCGCCGGGGTGCTGCTGGTCGTCGTGGGGGTGTGGACGACCGCCGCCTCGGGGTCGTTGCAGCTGCTGACCATGGACTTCCCGGTGCTCGACGTGCTCACCAACGCAGCCACCACGCTGGCACCGCCGGCCCTGGTCGCCGCCGGCCTGCTGCTGGTCCTCGCCGGGCTGGCCGGTCGGCTCGGTGACCGGGTGCTCGGTGGGACGGCGACCGTCGGCGCCGTGCTGTTCGGGCTGGTGGTCGCCGCCGCGCTGTTCGCGCGCGCCTTCTGGACGCTGAGCTACCTGAACGGCGCGGTGCAGCGCGCGCCGCTGGTCGCCGCGGCCGTCACCGGGACGGCGACCGTGCTGCTGATCGTCGTGGTCACGCGCTGGTGGTCGGTGGCCGCGCTCACCGTTCCGGCGCCGGCCCCGGCGGCGCCCAGCGCGCCCGGGAGTGCCCGGCGCAGCCTCGTCCGGTGGGGCGCGCTGGCGCTGCTGGTGGTGGTCGTGGCCACGGCGGCGCTGTGGAGCCGGAACCGGATCAGCGACCGGCTGGACCTGGGCACGCTCCTCGCCGACCCCGCGCTGGCCGGCTGCGTCGCCTCGGCGGTGGGCGGCCCTGCCGACGGGCAGGTGTCCGAACGGGAGCTGTCCGGGGTCACCCAGCTCGACTGCGTCGGCGGCTCGGGCGCCGGCGAGCAGATCAGCACCCTCACCGGGATCGACAGCCTGCCCAACCTGAGCGGTCTGTCCCTCGGCACCAACGCGATCAGCGACCTCGGCCCGCTCGCCGGTCTGCCGGAGCTGCGCTCGTTGGCGGTGACGAACAACGCCGTCTCCGACCTCGGGCCGCTCGCCGGGCTCCCGTACCTCGCCGACCTGGGGCTGTCCGGCAACCGGATCAGCGACCTCACGCCACTGGCCGGGCTCACCTCGCTGCGACACCTCGGGCTGACCGGCAACCAGATCAGCGATCTGACGCCACTGGCCGACCTGACCCAGCTGGAGGACGTCGACCTCTACGGCAACCAGGTCACCGACGTCACCCCGCTCGCCGGGCTGGCGGCGCTGGACCACGTCGGCCTGGTCGGGAACCAGGTCACCGACCCCTCCCCGCTGTGCCGGCTCACCCGGCTCACCCACCTGGACCTGACCGCCAACCAGGTCCGCGACGCGGGCACGCTCATCGGCTGCCCGGCGGTGGAGCAGCTGTCCCTCGGTGGCAACCCGTTGGTCGACCTCACGCCGTTGCTGCAGCTGCCGTCGCTGCTGGGCGTCGACCTGAGCGAGACCGACCCGACCGGGCTGACCGGGGTCGAGGAGCTGCGGGCGGCGGGCATCTACGTCGGCGGCCTCGCCTGACCGGACGGCGCCGGTCGGCGTGGTTCCCCGGAGAACGCCGGCCGCGCGCCTAGCGTCGGGAGTCGATCGACTCCCCGGGGGCTCCACGTGAAACACCGCTCTGCCGCGCTCGCCGTCCTGGCGGTCCTCGGGACGGCGGCCTGCCAACCGGCCGGCCAGCCGACCGCCGCTGACGTGGTCTCCGAGGCCGCGCAGCAGGCCTCGAACGCGGCGCCCGGCGCCGGCCAGACCGCCGTGGACGTGCTGGCCACGCTGCCGGTCAAGGGGCGGGCGCCGCAGACCGGCTACGACCGCGACCAGTTCGGCCCGGCGTGGGCCGACGTCGACCGCAACGGCTGCGACACCCGCAACGACGTCCTCGCCCGGGACCTGACCGAGGAGACGCTCGAGCCCGGCACCCAGGACTGCGTGGTGCTCACCGGCACCCTCGCCGACCCCTACACCGGGCAGACGATCGCGTTCCAGCGCGGGGACGGCAGCAGCGTCGACATCGACCACGTGGTGGCGCTGGGCAACAGCTGGCAGACCGGGTCGTTCGGCTGGGACGAGGCCCGCCGCACCGCCTTCGCCAACGACCCGCTCAACCTGCTGGCCGTCGACTACTCGGCCAACCGGCAGAAGGGCGACGGCGACGCGGCCACCTGGCTGCCGTCCAGCACCGGCTACCGGTGCACCTACGTGGCCCGGCAGGTCGCGGTGAAGGCCGGCTACGGGCTGTGGGTCACCCAGGCCGAGCACGACGCCATCGCCCGGGTGCTGGAGACCTGCCCCGGTGAGCCGGTTCCCACGGCGACCGCCGCGCCGGACCCGACGTCGGGCGGTTCCGCGGAACCGTCCACCGGGCCGTTCGGCAGCTGCGCCGACGCCCGCGCGGCCGGTGCCGCGCCGCTGCACCGCGGCGACCCCGGCTGGTCCGACAGCATGGACGGCGACGGGGACGGCGTGGCCTGCGAGTGACCGGCCCCCGTGAGCCGGCTCAGCGCAGGTTGAGCTGGTCGTGCCGGAGCGCGAACGCGTCGATCTCCTCGGTTGTCGGCGTCCGCCCGCCGGCGTGCAGCTCGACCAGCCCCTCGAAGTAGTCCTCCCGGGCGATGCCCGGGGTGAACAGGATCAGGAACCGGGCGCCGACGTCGGGGCCGACCGACCGGAAACCGTGCACTCCCGAGCGCGGCACGTGCACCAGGTCCCCGGCGTGGGCCGTCGTCCAGGCGCCGTTCGCCAGCACCGCCAGCGACCCCTCCAGCACGTGGAAGGACTCGCTGAACGTCCGGTGCAGGTGCGGGCCCGGCCCGCTGCCACCCGGCGGCATGGTCACCTCGAACAGGCCGAAGTCGCCGCCGGTCTGCGCGCCGGTGGCCACGAACCGGGTGGTCCCGGCCGAGTGCTGGTCGGACCGCCGGGAGAACGTCGCCGGGTCGGGCAGCTGGGTCATGCCGCAGCCTCCCCTCGGCCGCTGCTGCCGGGCAACCGGACCGGCCGGTTCCGGAGTTGTGACCGGCAGCACACCGGGCTAGGAAGGAGTCCCCGATCAATGGAGATCTCGTGCCCCCACTGTCCTGGCGTCGGACGACCGCTGGCCTCGTCGGCGCGCTCGCCGTCACCACCGGTCTCACCGCCGGCGCTCCCGCGGCCCTGGCCCAACCGGGCAAGGCCGTGCCCCTCTCGGTCTTCCCCAGCGACACCCTCACCGTCGCCGATCCCGGTCAGCTGACCGGCCGGCGGGTCGCGCTGCCGACCACCGGCTGCGGCGCCCCGATCAGCTGCGGGCTGGTGCAGCAGCTCAACCAGCTGGACGGCTTCGACCTGGACCCGCGGATCGCCGTCCGGTTCAGCGCCGCGGTCGACCCGGCGGCGGCCGCCGAGCGGATCACCGTGCAGGAGGCGCACGGTGGCTGGCGCACCGGCGTCGACCGGGTCGTCTGGGACCCGGCCACCAACACCCTCTACGCCCACCCGGCGCAGCAGCTGGCGCCGGGCACCACCTACCGGATCAAGGTCCAGGGCGGGCCCGCGAACACGTCGGTGCAGGACACGTTCACCACGCTGAGCGCGCCGGACGGCCTGCTCGACCTCCAGCGCCAGATCGACAGCGGCAGCGCCTTCGCCGCCGCCGGCATCACTGCTCCCGGCCTGCAGGTCGAGGGGGTCTTCCCGGCGGACGGCACGACGGTCACCTGGACCCAGGACCGGGGCACCGCGCGGGTGCCCGTGCCGGTGACCATCCCGCAGGCCGGGACCGGGGCCACGCTGGTGTTCGGTTCCTACCTGGCCCCGACCTGGCTGCAGGACGACGTCACCATCGCCCAGACGCCCACCGGGGACGCCGGCCCGAGCCCGCTGGAGGCCCAGCGGCTGCCGGTCGTCGCCGTGCTGCCGGCCGGCACGCCCCCGCCGGGTGGCTGGCCGGTGGCCGTCTTCGGGCACGGCTTCACCGGCAGCGACACCAGCGTGCTCGCCGCCGCGGTGGCCAACGCCGGCAACGGCATCGCCACCATCGGCACCAACGTGGTCGGGCACGGCTACGGGCCCAAGAGCTCGTACACGGTCTCCAGCGGGGGGACGACGACCCCGCTGAGCTCCTACGGCCGCGGGGTCGACCAGAACTCCGACGGTGCCATCGGCAGCACCGAGGGCTCCTCGGCCACCGGTGCATCGGCGGCCCAGTCCTCCCGGGACGCGCTGCGGCAGACCGCGGCGGACATCATGACGCTGGTCCGCTCGGTGGGCGGCACCGACGTCGACGGCAACGGCAGCCCGGACCTGTCCGGCACCGACGTCACCTACTTCGGGCAGAGCTTCGGCGGCATCTACGGCACCATGCTCACCGGTGCCGACCCGGCGGTGGCCCGCGCGGTGCTCAACGTCGCCGGCGGCCCGATCACCGAGATCTCCCGGCTGGCGCCGGCCTTCCGGCCGCTCACCACCGCGGCGCTGCAGTCGGCCGGGCTGCTGAACAGCACCGACCCGACTCGCGCCTTCTTCCAGGAGCAGTTGCCGCTGCGCGGGGAAGGACCGGTGACGGTCACCGTGCCCGGCGCCGTGGCCATCCAGGAGTACCTGGCCCGGGCGACCTGGCTGGCCCGGCCGGGCAGCCCGGAGACGTTCTCCCCGCTGATCGAGCCGGAGCGGGCGGTGTTCCAGGTCGCCTTCGGGGACCAGACGGTGCCCAACCCGACGTCCTACACGGTCATCGACGCCGGGGACCTCTGGTCGCGCACCAGCTTGTACCGCAATGACAAGACGGCGAACTCGGCGAACAACCCGCACTCGTTCCTGCTCCAGCTGCCGTTGCCGGCGTCCGAGCAGGGCCAGGCGCAGGTGGCGGCCTTCCTGGGCCGGGGCGAGGTCATCGACCCCGACGGTGTCGGTGACGTCTGGGAGGTGCCGATCGTCGACCCGAGCGTGCTGCTGCAGCTCAACTTCGCCCAGCCGGCCGTGCGGCCCTGACCGGTGCGCCGGCGCTGACCTCCCCGGGTCAGCGCCGGCGCAGCACCGCGACCAGGAAGTCCGCGTCGGGGGCGTAGGGGCGCAGGTCCCAGGTGGACAGCAGGACGTCGGGCGCCAGGCCGGCGGCCCGGGCGTCGTCCAGGAACTCCTCGAACGGGTAGCCGCGGCCGGCGCCGAAGCCGATCGCGGCCCGGCCCTCGGGGACCAGGTGAGCGGAGAACCGGCGGAGCACCTCCCGGCGGGTGCTGGGCGCCAGGAACGCCATCACGTTGCCCGCGCAGAGGATCCCGTCGAACCGGTCGGGCAGGTCCAGCTCGGCGAGGTCGCCGACGATCCAGCGCGGCCCGGGGTGGTCGGCCTCGGCCGCGGCGATCAGCACCGGGTCGCCGTCCACGCCGACCACGGTGTGCCCGGCGTCGTGCAGCACCGCCCCCACCCGGCCCGGGCCGCAGCCGGCGTCCAGCACCCGGGCGCCGCGGGGCAGCAGGGCGTCGACCAGCCGGGCCTCACCGGCCAGGTCCGCACCCTGCGCGGCCAGGGTCCGGAAGCGCTCGACGTAGGCGGTGGAGTGGCCCGGGTCGGCCTGGGTGATCCGGGTCCACGCACTGGGTTCGGTCATGAGGGCATCATCGACCGTCGGGTCCGGGGTGGTTGCGGGGAGGTGGGGTCGGCGTGCGGCGAGAGCCGAGCATCATGCACCTGGACCTGGACGCCTTCTTCGCCGCCGTCGAGCAGCGGGACAAGCCCTCGCTGCGGGGCCGACCGGTCGTCGTCGGCGGCACCGGTGGCCGCGGCGTGGTCTCCACCGCCTCCTACGAGGCGCGCCGGTTCGGGGCGCGCAGCGCGATGTCCACCATCGAGGCGCGGCGCATCTGCCCGCCCGGCACCGCCTTCCTCGGCACCCGCTTCGCCGCCTACAAGCGGACGTCGGAGGTGGTCATGGCGCTGCTGCGGGAGCTGTCCCCGCTGGTGGAGCCGGTCTCCATCGACGAGGCGTACGTCGACCTGGCGGCCGGTGGCCACGACCTCTCCGTCGCGGGCGTGACCGCGCTCGCGGCCGACCTCAAGGCCCGGCTGGCGGTGGCCACCGGCGGCGTCACCGGGTCGGTCGGCGTCGGCACCTCGAAGTCGGTGGCGAAGATCGGTTCGGAGCTGGACAAGCCGGACGGGCTGACCGTCGTCCCGGCCGGCGCGGAGCTCGACGTGCTGCACCCGCTGCCGGTGCGCAGCCTGGGCGGCGTCGGCCCGGCGACGGCCGAGCGGCTGGCCCAGATCAAGGTGGCCACGATCGGCGACCTGCACCGGCTGTCCCTGGTCGACCTGACCAGCCTGGTGGGCCAGGCGCACGGTGCCGGCCTGTACCGGCTGGCCCGGGCCGACGACGACCGGGCGGTCATCACCGACCGGGAGGCGAAGTCGGTCAGCGCCGAGGAGACCTTCGCCCGCGACCTCACCGACCCGGCCCGGCTGGCCGCGGAGATCGACGCGCTGGCCGACCGGGTGGGGGTGCGGCTGCAGCGCTCGGGGACGTCGGGGCGCACGGTCACGCTCAAGGTGCGCCGCTACGACTTCACCACCCTCACCCGGTCGCTGACCCTCGCCCACCCGGTCGACGACCCGCGGCAGATCGCCGAGGTGGCCCGCCGGCTGCTGGGTGCCGTCGACCGCAGCGGCGGGCTGCGGTTGCTCGGCGTCGGGGTCTCCGGGCTCTCGCCGTACGCCCAGGGCGACCTGTTCGCCGAGGTCTCCGCACCGCCCGCCGACGTGGCGGCCGAGCCGCAGCCCGTCCCCGTCGACCCGGAGCCGGGGCCGGCCGTGGTCGCCTGGCACCCCGGCCAGGACGTCGTGCACGCCGGGCTCGGGGCGGGCTGGGTGTGGGGCAGCGGGCTGAACCGGGTCACCGTGCGCTTCGAGGGCCCGCGCACCGCACCGGGACCGGTGCGCACGCTGGCCGCCGACGACCCGGAGCTGCAGCCGGCCGACCCGCCGGACTGGACCACCCCCTGAACGGGGGGTGCACCCCCTTCGGGCGTGGGCGACAGCCCCTCCCGCGGGGCAGACTCCTGCCGTGCCCGCGCCCCGAGACGACGACGCCCTCGACGTCGACGCCCTGATCGACCGTGGCTGCGAGCTCGCCGACCTGGGCGACCACGTCCAGGCCGTCGCGCTCTTCTCCCGCGCCGCCGCCGGCGGGGACGCGATCGCCCTGTTCGACCTGGGCAACAGCCTGAGCGCGCTGGGCCGCTGGGAGGAGGCGGTCGCCGCCCTCCAGCAGGCCGCCGACGCCGGTGAGGACGACGCCTGGCTCAACCTCGCCTACGCCCTCGCCGAGCTGGACCGGTGGCCGGAGTCCGAGCGGGCGGCCCGGCGCGCCCTGGACGCCGGCGACGACGGTGGCTGGACGGCGCTGGCCGCGGCGCTGACCACCCAGGGCCGGGGGGCGGAGGCCGAGCGCGCCCTGCACGTCGCCGCCGCCCGAGGGAACGCCGCCGCCGCGCTGGAGCTGGCGTACCTGCTGCGGGAGGGTGGGCGTCAGCTGGAGGCCTGGCACTGGGCGCAGGCCGCCGCGGACGACGGCTCCGTCGTCGCGGGTGCCACGCTGGCCTGCTGGCGCTGGGACGAGACCCGGGACGTCTCGCTGGAGCCGCAGCTGCGGTCCGGTGTCGAGCACTCCGAGCACGCCCGCACCTGCCTGGCCGCCCTGCTGCGCGGCACCGACCGGGTCGAGGAGGCCCGGGCGCTGCTGGAGGAGGGCGCGCTGCGCGGCGAGCTGAGCAGCTGGCTGCCGCTGGGCAACCTCTACCGGGACGAGCTGGCCGACGACGTCGCGGCGGCGGCCGCCTACCGGGCCGGCATCGAGGGCGGCGACCTGCACTCCCACCACAACCTCGGGGTGCTGATGCTGGACGCCGGGAACACCGACGGCGCGATCGAGCACTTCTCCATCGCCGCCGCCGGCGGTGACGACCTGGCCGCCCGGGTGCTGCGCGAGGTGCTCGCCGAGGACGACTGACCTCAGCTCAGCGGCAGCGCCCAGGTCTCCTGCACGTGGGCGGAGCGCCAGAACTCCAGCTCGTAGCGGGTCGCCGTCCCGAACGCCCGGTGCATGGCCGGTACCTCGCCCGGTGCCGCCGCGGCCGCGGCGTCCACCAGGTCCCGGGCGCTGGACGTCGCCTGCTGGAAGCCCGGGTCGTCGTAGGTGGCGACCCAGCGGGCGTAGGGGTGGTCGGGCGTGGCCCGCGCGGTGGCGGCCAGCCGCACGCCGGTGTCGGCGTACACCCAGAAGCAGGGCAGCACCGCGGCGGCGGCCACCGGGTAGGGCTCGGTGGCGGCGCAGGCGATCAGGTAGGAGACGTAGGCCAGGCAGGACGGCGAGGAGTCCGGCTCCCCCGTCGCCGGTCCGGCCGCTGCCAGCAGCTCTCCGCCCAGCAGGTCCTGGTGCAGCTGCGCCTCGACCACGCCGGTGGTGTGCGACGCCCGCGCCCAGAACGAGCCGGCCGCGGCGTCCGGCGCCCGGGCGGCCAGCAGCGCCAGCGCCTTCGCGTATCCGGCGAGGTAACGGGCGTCCTGTTCCAGGTAGTGACGAAATGCGGCGGGTGCCAGAGTGCCGTCGGCGAGCTCGGCGAGGAACGCCAGCTCCTCGATCGCGGTGCGCAGGGACGCCGTCCGTGCCCAGGCGTCGTCGGTGAAGCTCACGCCGACCACCACCCGGTCAGGTGGTGCACCGGGCCGGAGCCGCTGCCCACCCCGAGCGCCGCACCGTCGGTCAGCGCCGCCTGCAGGTGGTCCCGGGCGCCCTCGACCAGCGGCGCCCAGTCGACCGGCTCTGCCGGTACGGCCAGCCGGACGC
>Ga0210040_10007377_pt1 | contig 13332 bp, 12 predicted proteins | sample CryGeyCG12114_NA_FD_185462 | JGI IMG/M metagenome (GOLD analysis project Ga0210040, IMG submission 185462) | Groundwater microbial communities from aquifer - Crystal Geyser CG19_WC_8/21/14_NA (SPAdes) (version 2) | ecosystem: Environmental > Aquatic > Deep subsurface > Groundwater | place: USA... | reverse complement strand
CGGCGGTCTTGCTGGGATGAGTCGCGCACCGACTGCATCATTTGTTCTTTCGCCTGAGCACGATCTTCGAATGATCTTGTTGATTGAGGACCACCTCTTCCGCCGCTGTGTCCTGACCCTGAATATCCTCCCGATGCGTTTGGTGCACCACTCATAGGACTTCGGGAACGACGTTCACTTCGACGGTAATCTTCGCCGCGGCTGCGGGAACGACTGCGAGGAGAGTATGATCGTCGGCTTCGGCGCGGGCTGCGGGAGCGGCGACGAGGAGAGCGTGATCTGTCTCTCTGTGACTTATCAGATGTGTAAGCTGAAGCTCTTGACATGTCGCGCGGAAGGGGACAAAGTCAATTTTAATGTTGTAGAGTCTGGCTCCAAGTGACAAAGAACGTGAATGAAAAGCACCAAGCCTATTGTGATGGAAGACGTGACTTCGATTGTGGGTCCAGTGTTGCAAAGAAAGTGAAGTTTGAAAGGACAGAGGCGGAGTTAGGCAAGGCTCAAGCAAGCAAAAGTGATTCTGCCGCTTTTCCTTGCCCAGGCTTCAGCGGCTCTGTGTCTACAGGGCCGGTAGAACAGGAACAATATAGAACTTACTACACAATATGTCAGCCAATTTCAATGTAAGGGTGAGCCTCAGATAGTGTGGAAAGAGATAAAGTCCAAAGAGAACGAATATCGAGCACAATCTCAGCCTGCGCAGATGTCTTGGGCAAGGCGGAAGGAATCAAGCCAAGGCTGGACAGGCTGGGTTTGGAATAACGAAGAACGAGGACGCACCCATGATTATCGCTTGGTCGAGTTGCCGAGAGCTCGTGCGGCTGGTTTCAACTGTTGAGTCTACAAGATCAGGATTCGCATGCAGGAGAACGCACGGAGAGGGTCAGCTGACAAGGTTTGAGGAGTTGTACGAGTGACGCAGGCGAGACTTGCAGCTTTACCCGTTCAGATCTCAACGTTTGGTTCGCTAAACGGCCGTAGGTGTTCCCCAGGGATCCAGACGGAACGGCGCTGCAATAAGCTTGGTATAGTATGTTAGCCGTCTTCTTAAAGTGTGGTAGGCTCCGAGCAGTATTTTCCCGCGATCCGCAATGGGCAAGCAGCAGCAGGCGGGGTGTTCGCCGGCCAGTTTGTGCAGGAGGAGTGGGGAAGGGTGTCTTTGAGGGCTTGACGCTGTGTGAAGAGGATTATCGTGGAGTGCCTTACAGCGATGCGCGGAAGACGAGTGAGATTGGTCGTGAAGATCTAACAGCATCCGACGGTCAGCATCTTCGTCTTGGTCCGAACCAATAACACCAAGGAATAGATTTGTTCAAACTCAAGAACAGCCGACTGTTCACGTACATGTTCTTTCCACCCGAGATCGAGGAACAGTGCAACGTGTGCCCTTGACACCAGAGAGTGAGCAGGAACCAATAAATGTTTGTGGCCGCGTAATAAGGCTCGAAGGATGCGCCGGGGAAGTGAGAGATGGCACGAGTGGAGTGGATTGCGAGCCAGCAAGAACCAGGGTGTTGCAGTAGCTCAAGGTGAACAGCAAAAGCGCGAAGAGTGACGGAAAGTACTGACTTGATGGGATAGGACGGAGAGCTGACGGTTGGTTGTTTGTTTCGTGGAGCTAAACTGGACTTCGACAAGGCGGATGCGAGGTGTGCAGGAGGTTGCAAGGTCCGCAGGCCAAGCCTCGAGGGCATCTAAGTAGGTAGGTAGCCACGCTGGCACACATCACCGCCTGCGAGTCACCAGTGTCAGTGGGCACACTACTTACTACTAGTACCACAGTACTACAGTGCTACAGTACTAACTCCAACGGAGTCGTTTACATGCCTTCAACTTCGCCGAGCTCTCACTTCCACACTTCCACGCTCCCGCCTGACTCAGTGACTTGAGCTCCCGTCACCATGCGTGCTCATGCGCACATGCATCAGTGACACCACACTCTCTTCCACAGACGCTGTCCGTCCTTCATCGCCCTTCGTATATAGTTCCATGTCCATAAGATCGTCTACACGTCACCCAAAGTACACGCACGACGAGCATGTGTCGACCTCTTGAAAGGGTAGATTGGTTCGGACTGCTACATCCGCCTTCTACACGACATACTCATTAATGTGAGAAGCTTCCTACCAAGCTCGACTACGTCCGGCCTGTTCCGATAGCCGCCCGTGCATATACCGCTACGGATGCTGTTGTTCTTCACGGCGGACACGTCGCCCTACAAGAGCACTACTCTATGCTGTCCCACCTGCGTTGACAACCTGGTCCTTGGACTAGCACTACTGTGGTATGGTGGTCAAAATTGCCGAGGGTTGTTTCGTACCAGTATGACCTGTGTCTGCTGTTGGCTATGGTCTCCAGTTCCCTGTTCCCATCTTCAGTGCCTTGGGATTTTGCAACGTCCTGCGCGTTGTTCTTCCTGCCAAGTTCATTATGTCTCCGAAGAAGATAAGATATTCTCCTTCTGCAAGAGACAGAAAGTTGGCTGTGCGAACGCGTTGTTGACAGTCGACCAAGCAAATTACCCGCCCATGGCAGTATCAATTATTGCATGAAGTAGATTGTTTCAATTGTATTTGCGGCTGCACGAATCATTCCGTTTGAGTCAAGGTTCAGTGCCTCTTTGTTTGCACTTCCCAGTGTCTCGGACAGCATACTAAGGCACGTTTACTACGCAACGCCTTCCTCGACGCCTTGCTTCTCACACGGCCTTACCGTCTCAGCAGTCCATCAAGTGGTAGGGAGATCTGGGGAGGACTTCAGCTCGTACACCACCCTCATGATATCTTAACATGCTCGTTCCGTCACGATCCTTCCAGAGTGAGTGCCGGCGTGGAATGTAGAAGATCTGCCGGTTATTCATTTTGTGGACGTTCTCTAGTACCAGACTACGCTAGCTTCTCTCTTGCTCACGGCCGCGACTGCATAGCAGATCATCTAGGATTCATGCTGCATTAGCCTGGGGCAATTTCGGGTCTCCTTTCCATGCACTTATGCTTGAGTCGGTGGAAAGCGCACACTTTCGGTTGGAAGCTACTCGAGTATGCTTAAATTGTGTGTAAGACAAGATATTATTGAGACGGCGATAGTCTTTACAGGGAACTCAAATCTTGCAAGGATGACAGACAGCACAGTGACTCGGGCTTCCGACCCAGGAGGGCATCCCGCACAATTCAATCGGAAATACCGATGTAATGATTCGCAGATCACACTGGCTGTTCGAGTCAATCGCAAAATGGGCTCTTTCTCGTAGAGTCTGGGTGTGGTATCCGTGTACTCTATTGTAGAGCTACCGTAATTGTGCAGTGGCATCAACACTCCCACCTGTGAGATCGTGTGTCGGAATATCCACTATGAACCTCTTACTACACTCTTGACTTCAGCTCGAAACTATGCGACAAAGAATGCGAAAGCTAGGTATGTGTTGTAACCGAAATTCTTTGGGAAATGGTGAGGTTCCCAGGTCCATGACGACGCCAGGGCGTGCCCCCACTGCAAGGCTGAAATTGGGGGCAGGGCTGAACAAGGCTGCTGAGGCGAGATCGTCAAGGTCAGGAACCCGAAGTCTACTAGTTCTGCAAGATCTGTTAGCATCCAGTAAAGTTCAATCATATCAGACCGCAGCCTCGATTTACACAATATGATTGCAATAGCAAACATCCGCTCTCTTTCGCGGTTCACGACAGCAGCACCGCGCGTGCTTCGATGCAGCGGCGGAGCATGTTTTCAATCTCTCAGAACATATTACTCCCAGCACCATCCTGATGTCGAGCCCTTTCCAGAAGTGCACAGTTCCATCCTCGCAGCTGCACTCAAGCACGTACCTCAGCACGGATTTACCCGCGAGGCTCTTACACTAGGTGCTAAAGACTCTGGTTACCTCGAAGTCTCCGTCCAGTTATTTCCTCGCGGCGTCTTCGACCTTATCAACTATTACCTTGTTACGCAACGCCTCTCTCTCAAGGACAGAGTGCAATTTCCCGCAGAGGCACAACTAGGATTAGGAAACCGAGTCAGAGCTTTGACGTTCGAGCGATTGAGAGCGAACAAGGACATAATACATCAATGGCAGGGCGCATTAGGTCACATGTCGTTGCTAGGAAACATACCAGCATCACTGAAAGAGTTAAATAAATTGGCGGATGAAATATGGTATCTTGCTGGAGACACGACTGTCGACTTTGCGTGGTACACCAAAAGAGCATCCTTGGCTGCTGTCTATGCCAGCTCGGAGCTATTCATGACGACTGACATCTCGAAGGACTTTGTGGCTACGGAAGAGTTCTTGGACCGGAGGCTGAAAGAAGTGCGACTCGTAGGCGGTACAGTTGGTGGCTTCACCCAGTATGTCGGGTTTTGGGCTGGAAACAGTGTCAACCTCGCCCGGTCATGGGGAATGAGGATCTGATCATCGATGCAGACAGACTCGAACTATAGTGAAGAGCGAGTTCGATGTATCCAACGGCGGCCTGCATCATCGTTTGTACCACCCGCTGTTCGGACCCGATGCTGTCAAACATAAAGTTGAGCCGTCGGCAAGTCATTGGCCACGCAGCGGTCAAGCAGCTTCACGTCTGCATTTCACGGATTATCCCCTGGGTTATCTCATCCCGCAATGGTGACCTACTGTCATGCCCGTCGGTACTGCCGTCAAGGTTGGGGCCTCCGACAACAGTCAGACATCGACCGTGTCACGATGTTAGCGAGTGAAGGACTTGCACAAACAGCGGAGTATCTTTCCTTTATATATCGTTCTTAACACCAGCAAGGGCATTATCCCTTCAGCACACAATCAACCATTCACAACCACGACCAGAGCTCCAGTCAAACACCGAAGATATCAAAGATACTTGACCATCACTTGCAAACCTCCCCAAGAGACCGCAAACAATGTCCGGCCGATCGAAGACCTCAAGCTCGTCCGGGCCATCGCGAGAGGAGAAAGGCAAAGGAAAGCATTGGAGCTACGGCGGTAGCTTTAGCGGAAGCCGTGATCTTCGTCGGGAGGCTGCAGATAGAGCAATGGACCAGCGCAAGCAGCAGCAAGACGCCGAGGTTAAAGAGCGTAGAGACCGTGCCAGACGCGAGGAGGAACGAGCTAGGCAGGAAGAGGAGTATAGAAGGCGTCAGGCTGAGAGGAGAAGAGCGGAGGGTGAGGAAGACGAACGCCGCGCTCGCTACGACGACGACAAGTACGACAAGTACAACAAATACGACGACCGTGATAGGTATGACAAGTACGAGAGGTACTGACGAACATTCAGACAAGTGACGTTAATTGTGGGATTGTGCTGGTTAACATAGGGCATGTGATCCAGGGTGATGTCGAAGACAGAGCATACGTGTCGTGCCAAACAGGGCTTGAGTCATCAACAACACTGCAAACATGTACCAAGTCACAGGATCGGTGGGTGAGAGACTTGTACTAACGACAGAGAAGTCTTCCCTATATGTAGTTCTTCATAGCAGCAAGGAGCCTACATATTTAGCATACAAGTCAGTACCCATACCACAACCAGAACCACAACTATATCAAAAGACCCAAAGACACTTGATAACCACTTACGCAATACAGTCTTCTCATCATGTCCTCTAGATCAGACAGATCCCGAAGATCAAGTTCGCCCGAGCTCCTTCGAGATGCGAGAACAGGCAAATCCGCTAAGCCTAGCTATGACTTTGACCTTCATCAGCGGGATACTAAATATGCAAGCCGGCTAATGGACCGGCGCAGGCAACGAGATGAGGACGAGGCTGAGGCGCGCAAGGAACGTGCTAAGCAACGAGAGGAGCGTGCTCGGCGCGAAGAGGAGCAAAGAAAGCGTGAAGAAGACAGAAAGAGGGCAGAACGCGAGGAAGCCGAACGCCGCGCTCAACGCAACCGTTCCTCACGTAACGAGGTCGATAGGATGCTCAAGTACGACGACGACGATTCCTTCGACAAGTATTTTGACAAGTAAAGGTGATTATGGTAACGTGCTGATTGTTATGGAGCATCTGATCTAGGGTGATGTCGGAGAGCAAAGCATACAGGTTGTGCTGGACAGGGCTTGCTTTTGTATGCATGCCAATGGAGGATCGGGCTACTTTTGTTCCAGGCAACTGAGATGGAGGAGCTTATGCACGACAATCTTCCAGTGGCTTCCGGAAAGACAGCTAGAGCTCTGTGCTTTGGTTGACCAATGCCAATCGAAACAACATTCAGCAAATACGACTACTACCATCTACATATCGAGGTAGTTGTACTTAGTCGGAATCAACATCACTAATGCTGGATATCTTCTGGGGTTTAGTTTTCCCAAAAACGCGTCACTTGTACTCCATATTCGTGCCAGTGTCGCTAATACTGCTGAGTCTCAGCCTCGCCAAAACACGGTACGACGCCGTGAAGACCATGTTCGTACCCTTCCCAATGTTGTGATAGAAGTAGAGCCGGCCACGCCATTATCGAGTAGACATATTTCTTCGATCAATGCAAGTCGTGGCACGGCTAGTCAAGCTTTGCGCAGATAATTCAGTAGAGAAGAGCCTGACTTACCTAGTTAAGTTCGGTACCTCGATGAACGACTAATTAATTTAAGCTTCTTACGGCGAGCTCCGATATCCTCACGCTTCGTACGGGTCTTCTCCGATTTGTCCGGCAGGTCTGCACTTCTTCCTTCTAGATACGAATCCATGTAGATAAGGCTATGTTTCCACTTTGGCGTCTCCCTTTGTTCATTATGAGATTTATACCTTCCACTGTCCTGGGCTGAGCCACTCTCCACATTGTATTGAATCCTCACTTCTGATCATGGCACAAAGAACAATTTATTTTGGCCGTTTCATATCAGCACCATCAGCACACGAGCTGCGGATACAGGTCGGTGCCGTATTAGTGAGCAGTAAAGACGGGCACGGAGTTATAGAGAAGGCAGACTGGTCCGTGAACGGTCCGGGTGACGCAGCCAGCAAGTTCGGGGTCGAGGTACCCGTTGTATGCACGAAGGATAATGGATTTTTCTTCCCTGGTTTCATTGGTAAGCACCATTCCCGGCTCAAGATCTTGGTACGAAGCATGCGGTAAGGTATGTGTAAGAACGTCGAGATTGGGGTCACGAGATGTACGATCCAGGCGACCATGGCCAAAGGATAGAGGGGATCTATGTTTTAGGACTATCGACTCCGACATGGTTGGAAACGTCGGCCACCATTACACTAGAGACCGGTTCCAACTGACAGCATATTTAGATACACATATACATGCACCGCAATACCCTAATAATGGCATATTTGGAAAATCGACGCTTTTAGACTGGTTGACGACCTACACTTTCCCCCTGGAATCGTCGTTGGGCAATCCCAAATCACCGGCATACAATAACTCGAAAACGCAGCCTGATCCCCTGGCGCGAGCAAAAACCGTGTATGCCCGTGTCATCTCGAAGACTCTGGCCCATGGCACAACCACCGCTTCATATTACGCCACAATCCATGTTCCGGCCACGAATCTTTTGGCTGAGATAGCTTTTGACAAGGGTCAACGTGCATACATTGGCAGGGTATGTATGGATCTACCAGAAACATGTCCCGACTACTATCGTGACGAATCCACAGACGCGTCCATATCAAATACCTTGTCAAGCATCAAATTCTGTCAATCGCTAGATCCGACCGGTCAGCTTGTGGCACCGATAGTGACACCACGCTTCGCACCGAGTTGCTTACCGGAGACAATGAGTAAGCTGGGTGCGTTGGCAAAGGAGAAGGACTTGCGGATACAGACGCATATCTCCGAGAACGTGAATGAATTGAAGCTTGTCAAGCATCTATTCCCCGACCAGAACTCATACTCAGAGGTTTATGATGTGCATGGTCTGCTGACGGAGAAGACAATTCTGGCACATGCTGTTCATTTGAGCAAGGAAGAGATGCAGCTCATCAAGCAACGAAAGTCCAAGATCAGTCACTGTCCTGCGAGTAACAGTGCGGTGGGTAGCGGTCTGTGTCCAGTGAGGACGTTACTGGACGAAGGCCTTGAGGTGGGCTTGGGGACCGACGTTAGTGGCGGATACAGTCCAAGTGTGCTCGAAGCTGTGCGGCAGACTTGTTTGGTGAGCAGACTTGTGGGCTACTTGAAGGATGGTGACAGCAGGTACTATATTGGTGTGGAGGAGGGACTATGGTTGGCCACGGTTGGGGGTGCTAAGGTGGTGGGTATGGAAGGACGTCTCGGTGGCTTTGAAGAAGGTATGCTTTGGGACGCCCAGGAGATCGAGCTGGCTGATGTCAGTCCTGAAGGCGAAGGGGGAGAGGGGAACGTGGAAGTCTTTGGCTGGGAAAGCTGGGAAGAAATGGTCGACAAGTGGGTGTGGAATGGGGATGATCGAAACATCAAGAGAGTATGGGTTGGGGGCAGGCTTGTACATGAGAGGAGACAACGCTCATAGCAGCGTAAGCCTATACCAATCGAACTCGTATTATGCTAGTATCCATGGCAATTCCACGTGGTCCCGTCCTTAGCCTCAGCCTTACGACCCCTGAAATGCCAAGGCGCCGGGCTCCGGAAAGCTCCGTTCGCGCTGCGACTTCCATCATTGCACGTGCGGACATCGACACGCAAGTATGGCACAGTCGCTATCACCGCGCATGTGGCTCGACTATGGCAAGCAGCGGTCCATCTGAGTTATTGGGATCGGAAATGCGTATATCAGCCTCGGCTGATCAATCATCATGGCAGAGATGGAAGCGCCGTCTTCCCTAGCCAGCACCGCTGTCGCTGCCATGAGCAGTCTTTCTTTCAACACCTCCATGAATGCCACCCTTACAACTGATCCCAACAATGCTGCCGGTATGCTCGCTCTTGTTGGGAGGTTTGTCTTCTTCCTTGTCAGGATTGTACCAGGAGCACTAGTTTGGCTCATAACATTCAGTACCATCACATTGCCAACATGGCTGTTCACCCTCTTCTCAATGAGCTTGACTTTCACCATGAACTTCACGACATTGTAGGTGTACTCCGAGGTTGAAACAACACCTGCTGACAGTTGCAGGCTTTTGATAGCGCTGTTAGTCGGCTCTACCGTCAGCTGGTTCATCCGATACCGCTTCCTCAACGTCTATGCTCGACTGCCACCGGAACCGCAAAGGAAGGAGCCTCAGATTGACCTCTTCCCAGATAGTCAAGATGGGGATTCCAAACCAGGCCTTACTAACTACCTCGACGAATTCCTTAGCGCAATCAAAGTGTTTGGTTATCTGGAGCGTCCGGTCTTCCACGAGTTGACGCGGACCATGCAGACAAGGAAATTGATCGCCGGCGAGACAATACTGCTTGAGGAAGAGAAAGGATTCTGTTTGGTTGTGGATGGACTGGTCCAAATATTCGTGAAGTCCCTCCGAGACACATCCGATACAGGTTCTGGGAAGGTCGATCTTTTCGACGAAGATGAAGGTTACAGGGAGGGAAATCAAGGCTATCAACTCCTAACAGAGGTCAAGAATGGAGCCTCCATGTCTTCCTTGTTCTCAATCTTGTCGCTCTTCACCGAAGATATCAAGTTACGCTCTGACGACGAGCATGCTGCCGCTACGTCTGCGTTTGGCCTGAGCCACACTCGAAAGCCACAATACGATGTTGCAAGCCCAACTAGCTATCCTTCAACACCAATGAACCTTTCGGGAGTAGACGCTAATTCATATGTCAACGTCAAGTCACAGAGCCAGAAAGGTCAGCTGGCCCGCGTTCCACCTTTAGCGCTCGAACCTGCTTTCGACGAGACTCGTTCTTCAAGTCGTCAGGACAATTCTAGAGCCGACGCAACGGCTTCTGCACATCCCGACATTGTTGCGCGTGCCCTTGTTGACTCCACAATCGCCATCATTCCTGCGAGCGCTTTCAGGCGCTTGACAAGGGTCTATCCGAAAGCAACCGCACATATTGTGCAGGTCATTCTGACACGACTGCAGCGAGTAACTCTGTCCACAGCCCATCAGTACCTCGGCCTAACAACAGAAGTACTGCAGATCGAAAAACTTATGAATAAATACACGAGCTATGACCTGCCGAATCAACTTCGCGGCAACGCGTTAGACAGACTCAAAGACAAATTCGCAAAGGAACGAGACCGTATAGGTCCGGAAGAAGGAAAGAAAGGTATTGCATTACACAACCCAATTACGAATCGACGAAGATCTTCTAGTTCGTTGAGGAAAGAAGCTGCTCTTGCTGCGCGACTGGCTGCCCGAAAACCATCCAACACTTCTTCGCAAACGACAGTGCCAGGGAGGCCGTTGTCACACAATATCAGTCCTGGCGACCTTGCGACCAATGGTCCGGCACCTCGCCAGTCAGCAAGATCGGGTAGCTTGAGCTTACGAGCTCCGCAATGGAACCAAATGTCCGCGCCCGACTCTTTGCGACCAGACATAACAAGCCCACTTGCTGTACATGAGTCTAACCCATTTCGCCCTTCTTTCGACACTGGTGCGCTCCATCGACAAGAGTCGCTAAACGAAGACATTGTACTGCGTGAGTCGGTGTTGGACTGTATGGTCAAGTCGTTGGGGCTAGGTGAGGCAGTTAAAGAGGGTGTTAGGCGAGGACCTGTATCGGTCGAACAATCACCACGTCTCGTTTCCTATGATGCTAGGAGACAGACTGCCGTTTTCAACAACGCATTTGGCTTCATGGACCCATACGATGGTTCTGTGGATGGAGATAGCGAATCGATGGTGTCTGCTTCTCTAGCAAGTCTTGGTGGTTCGCCCTCGGGACGAAGTCTAAGTGATGAGCTTATCGAGGATGTCGAGATCGTCTTTTTCCCTAAAGGATCGGTTTTGGTCGAGCAAGGAGAACGAAATCCAGGTGTCTATTATGTGATTGACGGCTTCCTGGATGTCAGCATTCCAGTCGAAGAGAAAGAGGAACGGAAGCCACCCGAATCTGCTAGCAGCCAGACAAGGAGGAATAAGCGCGGCGAGCCATATCCACTGCGTAGGACGAAGACATCGTCCTCACGGACCCGCTCCGTGCCTGGCTTACCGAAGGAGAATCACAGAACAGTGCAGAAGTCCCTGTTCCTTGTCAAACCTGGTGGAGTAGCAGGTTACATCGGGACACTTTCATCCTACCGATCTTTCACTGATGTGACTGCGAAGACAGATGTCTATGTCGGTTTTTTGCCAAGAGCGTCTCTCGAGCGTGTTGCTGAGAAGTACCCAATCGTGCTCTTGACTATGGCAAAGCGCTTGACAAGCTTACTACCGCGATTGATACTTCACATCGACTTCGCACTTGAATGGGTACAAATCAATGCTGGCCAAGTCATTCATCACCAAGGAGACGACAGCGATGCCATCTATCTTGTGCTGAATGGAAGATTACGAGCAGTGAAGGAGGGCGAAGATGGGAATATGCGTGTGGTTGGCGAGTATGGACAGGGTGAGAGTATTGGTGAGCTAGAAGTCATGACAGAGGGTAGCAGACCTGCCACGCTTCACGCTATACGAGACACAGAACTTGCAAAACTCCCTCGATCACTTTTCAACAGCCTGGCACAGGAACACCCGACAATCACAATACAAATCTCCAAGTTGATAGCTCAGCGAATGCGGGCGCTTGTTGAGGATCCGATGGGAGAAAAGGGACAAGATAGGAGTAAACGAGCAGGTGGCAACACGTCAACATCAACTCTCAACCTTCGGACCATTACTATCTTACCGGTCACTGCTGGTGTACCTGTAGTAGATTTTGGTAATCGGCTCATGGCAGCGTTGAGCCAGGTAGGCGTAGTTGGTGGTGTTACTCTACTCAACCAAGCAATCATTCTCAATCATTTAGGCAGGCATGCCTTCAGCCGCATGGGACGCCTCAAGTTGACGCAGTACCTTGCCGATCTGGAAGAAAAGTATGGCATGGTATTGTATGTTGCGGATACGAACGTCAATGCACCGTGGACGCAGACTTGCATCACGCAAGCAGATTGCATTCTGCTAGTCGGACTTGCTGAGAGCTCACCCGGTATTGGTGAATATGAACGCTTCTTGCTCGGGATGAAGACCACGGCAAGAAAGGAACTTGTGCTTCTCCATCTTGAGCGCTTTTCTCAGCCAGGTCTTACAAGGAAGTGGCTACGCAATAGGATGTGGATCAACGGTGACCACCATCACATTCACATGCCGCTTCGCACAAATTCGGAAGCCACGCCACATGCACAACCGCGACGATTTGGGATTGCAATCAAGCAGCGAGTACAAGTGATCCAAGCAGAGATACAGAAATACACATCGCGTAGAGTGCGTCAGACTCCCCTATATTCGGCGGACACACCCTTCAAGGGTGACCTACATCGCCTGGCACGACGTCTATGTGGTCGATCGGTCGGCCTTGTGCTAGGTGGAGGAGGTGCTCGTGGTATAGCTCACGTCGGGATTATACGCGCGCTTGAAGAAGCTGGCATACCCATTGACATCGTTGGTGGCACATCCATTGGTGCGTTCATCGGAGCATTGTACGCTCGCGATGCAGACGTGGTTCCCATGTTCGGCAGAGCGAAGCAATTTGCTGGACGTATGGGTAGCATGTGGCGATTTGCGTTGGACTTGACTTATCCTTCTGCATCTTATACAACTGGGCACGAGTTCAACCGAGGCCTGTTCAAGAGTTTAGGCGATTCACAAATCGAAGACTTCTGGTTGTCGTACTACTGCAATACCACAAACATCAGCAAGCACCGAGGAGAGTTTCATAGCTCGGGCTATGCCTGGCGATACGTCCGTGCAAGCATGACCCTAGCTGGCCTGATACCGCCAATTTGTGACGAAGGCAACATGCTCCTCGATGGTGGTTATGTCGACAACCTCACCGTCGCCCATATGAAGAGTCTGGGAGCAGACCTCATCTTCGCCGTAGACGTCGGAGCTATTGACGACGACACGCCGCAAGCGTTTGGCGACTCCCTCAGCGGATTCTGGGCCGTCTTCAACCGCTATAACCCCTTCTCGTCCGTGCCCAACCCACCAACGTTAAGCGACATTCAAGCTCGTCTGGCGTACGTCAGCAGCGTCGATGCTTTGGAGAGGGCAAAGACGATGCCGGGATGTCTGTACATGCGACCTCCTGTCGATTCGTATGGAACGTTGGACTTTGCCAAATTCGACGAGATCTACGAGGTCGGATATGCGTACGCAAAAGAGTACCTGGCGAGTCTGAAGAGCAGAGGCGAGTTGAAGGGCGTCATCAGTGCGTGGGATGAGAGTGAGGAGGGGAAGGGAATGAGGAGGACGATGGCGCCGAGGAGGGCGAGTATATAGAGAAAACAGAGCTTGAATAGAAATAGACCTGATGAGATAGAC
>Ga0210040_10007376_pt1 | contig 13334 bp, 19 predicted proteins | sample CryGeyCG12114_NA_FD_185462 | JGI IMG/M metagenome (GOLD analysis project Ga0210040, IMG submission 185462) | Groundwater microbial communities from aquifer - Crystal Geyser CG19_WC_8/21/14_NA (SPAdes) (version 2) | ecosystem: Environmental > Aquatic > Deep subsurface > Groundwater | place: USA... | reverse complement strand
GTTCGGATGAAATTCAGCATTAGTTCTGTAATATTAGGTAGGGGAAGCAAAAGGTCCAACATGAAATTAGAGATGCCGGTGTGCTCTTCGGATTTTTTCCCTTTGTTTTTCATTTTCTTCCAAGCTTAAAAAAGGTCGGAGGACCAAACGTTTATTACTGGAAAGAAATTGTTCTGCGAGAATCTGGTTTCGCTATGGAAAATTGTATCTTCTGCTTTTTTTAGATCGGGAAAAGCAACTGTACAGAAGTATGAGTTTAGAGCATCCAAACCATGATCACATATTAAACTTGACGAAATTCTTTTGTTGGGCATAAACGTGTTATAAAGGTACCATAGACCTTTTTGCTGAGTAAGTTTGGCTGTGTATTTTGTCATGTCCAGGGTCATGCTGGTTGAGATGAGTTTACTATATTGTTTAACCTGCTTTATCAGATTACAAATCTTGTTTTTTTTTATTTTGAAAATTTCCCGTAAACAAGTTGGAAGCTTAATATTTTCTAAATGGTTTTCTTGTCCAAAAAATCAATCTGATCCTTTTAAAGTCACACACATTGCTACAGTACAAATAATGCAATTTGGGATATTGCAATAAATTGTTAGTTTCAAGGACAAATTGTTTACCCATCTATTATATTTTTTGATGCTTTTCATCCGAACAAATCAAATTAAAAAGTTAATCGACTTTGTCTTTAATAGTTGTAATTTTGTAGAGTCAGAATACTGCAAATTTTAAATATTTACTAAAAATGTAAGTCCGAAGTATGTTCGTAAGGAATTTTCTTAAAAACACTTTCTAAGTCTTCCTATTAGACCCTCTAGTAAATGCACCTGAAATATTCCAATCCGATGCTCTTTCGTTTGTCAGTAACATCGAACAAAGAATCCGGAAAAATCGGGTCCAAAATCAAAGTTAATTTTTCGATTTTTCTTACAGAAAATAACATGTAAAAATTCAGTGAAGACAGGGCCCTCACTACTTTTTTTCTCCCATTTAACTCCATGTTAAATTTTTTTTTACGAATTTTGTTATTGTGAAGCTCAACGACCGCATCGGATTATAATATTTTGTAGGCATATACCAGAAGTTATAAGGAAGACTTCAAGTCTGTTTTCAAGAAAATTGCTCGCGAACACATTTCGGACTTTCATTGTAAGTAAATCGAATCTAAAACCTGTTTTCATAATCAATTAAATGCATATTGTTCTACTTGTTTATAGTAGTGGGTAAAAGCGCACTTTGCAACTTTTTACATGCGTTTCCCTATCTAACCGCTGAGATGGGGTTTACATGCATTTTCGGTCTAGGTTGGGTTTTCCACTTTGCAGCTTTTTATATGGGTTTCCCTATCTAACCGCTGAGATGGGGTTTACATGCATTTTCAGTCTAGGTTGGGTTTTCCACTTAGGGAGGAGTGAATGGATTATTTGCGTTTTGATCCCAAAAATTGTATTCCACGTCAGCTAAATGCTCTTTTTCGCATTCTTCAATGATGTTTTGAATCCTTTTGAACTGGTCTTCATTCACTGGTGTGTTTGAGCTTCGCTGCATTTTTCCTTCTTTAAAAATTTGGATGTTAGCAGTTGGATGGCCATCATCCATCTCGACAATTTTTCGTTTGTGTAGATAGCTGTAAAGAAATACAGTTTTTATTTTACTTTTAAATTCAATAGGCTTAGCTATTACTAAAGTTAATTCAATTACTTTACTAAATAAACTACTGAATCTATCGTACCTGGTTTTGTTTAGTCGTTTTAAAGATGTAGCTGATTGATGAAACACGCGAATTATTTTAACTGCTGTTTCATCCTTCTTAACGTTCGGTTTCTCCATTTCACCAACCTGCCGTCGGCTGGGATTCTGTGATAATGTGCTTGGGGAAGAAACAAAACTTGCAAAAAAACTGGCACTCTGTTTTCACAAGGCCGGTGATTGCTGTAGAAGTTTTTATACACTCTACAATTGAGATTTTGTGAGTGAACACAGAGTCTTTCTTACAATTCTCACAGAAAAAAACTGATACTGGCAAATAAGAACAAGCAAAGTCTAACTCAGCCTTAGCTAAGAAAGGATTCTGAACTTTGCTTTTGCTCGAATGATCGAACTCAAACTTTACAATTAAACTTGTATTTTTTATGGAAACAGATTCAGACAGATGTGCCATAATAATGACAAAAATGAAGTGTATGTAGAATGCCTGCTCCAGCCTCTTTTATAGGTTCAAGATGACGCTGAAAATATTAAAAATAGATAGCAAAACTATGGTAAGAGAGAAAAATGTTGTTCAGCGTCCTAATGAACAAATATTATTGGTTACTACGGATGTAAAAAGGGTTGGCACTTGATCACACGCTATTTCTGTACAACCTTTAAATAATATTAGATACTCGGTATAACTATTGACTGGCTAACAAGTATGTATCTTAATGCTGCAATGCTAGAGGTTCAGTCTGAACACAAAACCGAGTGATGTGCAATTTTTACAAATTTCTAAGAAATTCATTGTCAGAGAAAATGTTTTGGTTCTGTCAGCAGTCAACTGGTTGAAGTTTTGATGTTAGTTTTAATGTGAAAATGAGGAAAAAAAAGGAACGAAGATTGAATATAAGGGTGAGTTATTAAAAACAACAAATTTATGAGAGAGTTTTGTGAGTAATAATTTAATGAATTGTTACAGTACGTATACGGATGCTGCTCGTTTTCATGTTGGGGATTCCATGAGTATGAAGAGCATGTACATGTTAATCACATTTGCAGTATCTGCAAGCGAAAATGTGATCATTTATCTTCTCATCATTGTGGAGATCAGCAAATAGGAAGAGGATTGCCTACTCAGTTACCTGAGGGTTGGGGCATTGCGGAATCAGCTCATAATATGGTATTGTCTGTTTTTGAGTTGTTTCCTAAAAACTACTATGTTTCATTGGCAGAAATGTTCAAATCCTCTGAAATTAAATTAACTGAGCTTTGTAAATACATTTTGGATTTGCATACAAGTGTAAAGATTCAGTTATGCATACAAGTTTTATTGAAAAATCTGAATAGAGAATCACCATCTGAGAAAATGTTTCTAAACAGTTTTGCACATCGTTTGCTTAATGATAGTTTCATAGATGATGTCATGTTTAGTTGTCAGTCACAAATTGTGCATCAGTTAAATGTGTACTCTGAGCTAGGCTCATCATGGGCACTTGAGTCAATAGAGAAAGTGCAAGTAAAAGTGAGTAAGTATCAACCAATACAAGTAATGGGCGGCATTCGTTTACCAGAATACTTGAAAAAAAGGCAAGCTCTAGTAAATATTGATTCTGCTTCTCAAGACTGCTTTAAATATTGTGTGCTTGCATACTTTTATATGAAAAAGTACGGCAATATTCGTAAACTCAAATTTGCGGAATATTTTAAAAAGTTTGATATGTTTGGTAAAACTGAAATGAAAGAAAAACTTAATTTTGCATGCTTACCAAAATCTGGCGGAGTTTGTTTAGATGATGTGATAAAGTTTGAAAACAGGAATAAAAACATTTCAATTTCTGTGTTTGCTTGTTCTGAGCCAGAAAAAAAGAACCAAAAGCCAGTAATTTGGCCAAAAATGATACCAAAGGAAGTCAAAAATGATCATATTAAACTTTTGTTGGTTAGGTATGAAGAATTTCATCACTTTTGTTTGATCAGTAATTTTGATAAATTCATGGGAACTTATAAAAAACATTCCCGATACTGGTGTGAATCTTGCATTTGCAGTTTTACGAAACAACCAGCAAGAGATTTTGAAGCTTCAAGTCATGATGTTTTGAAAGACGAAGACAAAAAAAGTGACAATCATTCATGCATAGACAAAGAAAAATTGCTGCAATCTAATGCAATAGGATGGACTTTAATTGGTCCAAATGGTGTTTTGCGTGTTGCTTACTATGAAGGAGACGATGCTGGAAATGTATTCATTAATGATATGATACATTTGGAAAGAGAACTGGTTCCTAAAATTATTATGAGAAGGACAAAAGGATTTTTCACCAGATCGGATATGCTAGCCCATATTGCTAGCGAGTGTTGCATGTCTTGTGGGTGTAAGTTTGATAAATCAAATATGTAAGGTGTAAAGTACTAAACCATGATCATCTAGCAAAAGGTGTTCTTGAGGCAGATAGCAGCTATCAAGGCACAATATGCAATAACTGTAATCTTCAATTGCAACACAAGAAAGACATTGTTGTTTTTTTTCATAACCTACAAAATTTTGATAGTAAACTCATTATAAAATCTTTGCAAGGAGCGAGAGTTTTCAAAACATTCTGTGTTGCCAAAAGTTCGGAGAAAATATTATGTTTAAAGCTGAACAGAAACATTAAAATTATTGACAGCTATTCACATTTACCGACATCATTGGATAATTTAGCTTCCAGCGTTGCAACAGATCCAGAAGCAGAATTTGCTGTTACAAAAGCGTATTTCGCAAAATATAACATAAAAATGAAGAATTTGCTACGAAAGCAAGTAATGTGTCATGATTACGTCACAAAAGAGACATTAAAAGGTCCTATACCCGGAAAAGAAAAGTTTGGTTCAGAAATTACTGGTGAAAAAATATCAGATGAAGATTATGATCATATGCCATACATGGCTGATAAAATGAAGTGTGCAACATTAGGTGATCTAATGAAAAATTACTGCATATCAGACTGCACAGTATTAGCTGATTGTTTGCTACACAATAGAAAAGAATCACTCAAACAGTTTGGTATGGATTTCATGTATTTTATATCAGGTCCGTCATTCTTTTTTTCCACAGCAATAGCTAGTGGTAAAACTAAGTTGGGATATGTGAATGATCCTGATCAGTACTTACGAATTCAGCAATGTATTCGTGGTGGTATGACTAGTGTAAATACACGACATTTAAAAGCTAACATACCAGAAATGAAAGATTATGATGAAACAAAAAAAGTGAAACATTTGGTTTACTATGACATAGCAGGATTGTATGCACATACTATGTTGAATAAATTACCTATTGATGGGTTTACTGCGTTGGATAAGAAAGCATTGAAAAGTTTGAATATTAATAATATTGTTGATGACAGTGAGTTTGGTTACTTTCTTACGGTAGATGCTGAAATTCCTAACCATTTGCATGAATATCTGAGAGATTTGTGCCCAATGCCTGAGAAAGTAGTTGTTAATTCAAGCATGGTTTCAGATTATCAAAAAAATTTATTGGAAGAGTATAAGGGAATTGTGAGCAATCCTTTAAAAATTGAAAGGTTAGTTTTAACTTTACAAGACAAAAAGAGTATACAATTGATTCTAAGTTATTATCGTATTTTATTAATCATTTGGGTGTGAAAGTAACGAAGTTGCATAACGCTATTAGATTCAGACAGGAAGCATTTTTCAAAAAATATATAACCTATCATTCTGAAAAAAAGAAAAATGCCAGAAATTCGTTCCTAAGGTTGTATCATTAACAAGGTGCAAATGCTGCGTACGACTATACGTTAATGAAACGTGAGTTGCAAAAATCTACTAAAATCACTTTGAACGAAAAGAATGCTATAAAACTGACTTGTAGGAATGAATTTGATTCCTTCTTGATAATTGACAGTGATTGTTCAATGATTGTTTCAAAAAAGCCAGTAAGTGAGTTGGACAGATTTCCTGCTGTGGGTGCAGCAATTTTAGAATTACCTAAATTACATTTCTACAGAATTTTTTATGAAGCTATAAAAAAGCATTTCACAACACGTGTACATTTAGCTATGATGGATACAGATTCTTACTTTATGAGCATTGAATCTGAAAATTTGAATGAAGAGTTAAAATCTATCAGATTGGATGAAAAACCTTTGTTTGACATTAGTAATCATGACAAGTCTCATCCTGACTATTCTGAAGAGTATAAAGGTGTACTGGGCATGATTAACTGTGAGCTAGCGGGTGAGACAGCTATTGAATTGCTTGCGTTGAGTCAAAAAATTTACGCTGTGAAAATGTTGTCTGGCAATGAGAAAAAAAAGAGCAAAGGTGTTCCTGAACGATCCATGAAAAAAATTCAGTTTGAAAAATATAAAGAAGTTCTATACAAGAAACAAATTCAAAAGGTTAAATTTAAAAGTTTGCGTAGCTATCGCCAGCAATTGTATCAAATTGTTCAGAATAAAATTGCACTTACAGCTCTGTGCACATGCAGATATTTTTTTCCTCCATATGGCGTAAAATCATTACCTTTTGGTCATGTTAGACTCAAAAAAAAATCTACATTGACTGTGTGTAATATTGACCAATGTAACTAGGGTGGTCAAATGTGAAGTAGTCAAAGGTGTAAAATGGAAAGTTGTGTGTATGGCAAACTCTGTCACCCCTTCACATTAGCGGTTGTAGGTAAGTATTGAGTACACGTAACTATAAGATTTGAAATGAATTAAAATTTGAGTTTTTGTAAACTATAGGACCAAGTCAGTGCGGGAAAACTTCTTTAGTCCCGGATCTTATTTCACGTTAAGACGAGATAGTAGATAAAAAAATTAGAAAAGTTATATATGTGTATGGGGTTATGCAAGAAAAGCTAGAAGTTTTCAGTAAGGAGCATAAATCAATAGAATTTGAACCTAATCTTCCGAAAATTAAGGATGTGGAAAATTGTTTGATAGTGTTTGATGATTATATGACCAAAATGTCAGGAGAAGATAATAGATTTTTCACTGATTTTGTGACAAGAGAGGTACACCATATAAATGCATCAGTAATATTGATATTACATAACATGTTTTCTAAAAATATGCGTACAATTTCACTCTCAACCACTTATATAGTATTTTTTAAGCAAGTGAGAGACAAAACTACTGTAAAAATACTGGGAAAACAAATGTTTCATTGTTTTCCAGGATATCTTGATAGTGTATATGAACATTGTGTAAAAAAGGCATATGGATTTTTGTTTATAGACATGCATGTGTTATCAAATGATAAGTTTCGATTGCGTAATAAAGTGGATATAACTTCCGACTCATTACTTTTTAGTTCAGTATAAAATGGAAAGTCTTGAGCAGCACAAGACTTTTTTGCAAAAAATTGCTAAGGCTGACAAACGCGAGTTCGCTAAGATTATAAAACATGCTAAAGAAGAAAAAGTGAAAGTTTTGGTTGAAATAATATTAAATAGCAAGGAAGTTATGTTGAAATCTAAAAAATACAGCAACACACATAAACGATTGCTAAAATCCTTTTTTAAGAAAAGATGGAGTGTAAAAGCTGCTCATAAGTTCGTATAAAAACATAGAGCAATGATTCCTATGTTACTGTGTGCTGTATTAGGCCGATTTCTTGAAGCTGGAATTCGTGGTGTGTTTCAAAATGTTTAAAATGTACAAAGCTCTTCCGATCGAAGAATATGATAAATTGATGGCTAATGTAACTAAAGTAAGTGATTGGACAAAATTTATTCCTGATGGCAAACATAAGAAAACAATGGTTAAATCCAGTGGTGACAGGAAGCTACAGCGGAGCAAGAGCATTCGCAAGAGCAAAAAATCTTGATTACAAAACAGTAGTGAAGGAATTGAGTAATCTGAAAGCATACACTCTGTTCAAACCAGCTCGAAAACCAAAATACAGACCTATTGTTTCTCATTTCATGGGATATCAAGTTTCATTTGATTTAGTAATCTTGGATCAATATTCAAAATACAACCAAGGCTACAAGTATGTACTTGTTGTAGTGGATAGTTTTACAAAAAAGCTTTATACTGAACCATTACGAAAAAAAACAGCTGAAGCCAGTATTGTAGCATTCAAAAAAATTTTAAAGCGAATGAAACGTGTCCCCAGGTCAGTTTTTCAGCACTTTTTATTTAAATTTGAAGGGTTAATGACAAAAATGTTTTATGTATAGGTACGCTTACAGTGACAGAGGTGGTGAATTTGCAAATAAGAAGTTTAATGATTTTCTCAAAACTAAAGGAATAATTTACTTTCATACTTTTAGCCCAGTGAAATCAAGCCAAGCAGAGTTATTCGCACACTTCTATCCAAAATAGCTAGATACTGGTGGCATAAAAATTTGTTTTCATTTGTGAAAGTCTTAAAATTTTTTACCAACAGCTATAACAACACAAAGCATAGGTCTACCGGATTTGCTCCAAACAATATCAATGAGGAGAATCATCATATTGTATGGCAAAATTTGTATGGGAAATATTTAAGGAAAAAGAAAATAACCCTCAAGTTTAAAAAAGGAGATAAAGTGCATATATCAATTGAAAAAAAAACGTTTGTAAAAGGATATTTTCAGCAATTTTCAGAAGAATCGTTTGAAATATTTGATGTTAAAATTTTTAATGTTCCAGTTTACTATCTCAAAGATGAAAACAATGAATTGATAGCTTGTACGTTTTATGAAGAAGAGCTGGAACATGCCGTTACTTGAATCAAAGTATTATATCCCTCTCGAGTGAAAACTCATTAGAGTTTTTTCCGGAAAACAATGGCTCCAATTTTTCCAATTTACTTAATAAAGAAATTCAGATTAATGCTTTATTGTACGAACTAGGCCTTTGTGAAATTTGGTTGAAAGGGCGGCAAAGAATTTTTACTAATGAAGAAGAAAGTGTTATGTATGTAAGACAAGACAGGGAGGAAAATGAAAAAAATCTTGTTTTCAAAATTCTGTCATCAAATTTGGATAACACTATTCAAGCATTTAATGTTTTAGCCAGTCAAAATCAGTTCAATTTATCAATTGCAAAAGTAATTGACCGATACGAGATCAGAAATCCAACAGAATATGATTTAAGATTGCCTACAGCTATAGCATTTTCTTTAGGATTTAGACAGAATGATTTCCCAATAGGAGATCATTTAGCTCCACAGTACAGCAAGAATGAATATTTTAAAAAACTTGAGCTGAACAGTGAATACGTAATAAAATTTTTCAAACCAGAATTCAAGAAAAAAATTCATCTTGTTGAGCCAACAGCGTATACTTTAGAAGGAACTAAACAAGTTTTAAATTTAGCTATTTTTATTGAATTTAGAATTGGTTTCCTTGTTGTTGATAATTCATTTTTAAGATTTGAGCATGACGGGGACAATAGTTTGTATTTAACATTCAGCAGTAAGCTAGAAAAAGTTTTAGGGATAGAACCAGGTAGTGAAGTGGATTATTTTGATGAGCTCAGAAATGTACAGCTTTCATTCTCACATGAAAAATGTTTTGTGCAATGCAATATTCTGTCTGAGCAAGAGCATACTGATGGATTCTGTAAAACATTGAGAATTGTCAGCACAGAATCATCCTATCATTCGTTTTCTAAAGTTTTTTACAAAGATATATGGCCTAACAGAATTAGAAAGATTGATATACAGATATTGACTGCAAATAGTTTGCCAGTTCCAATTCAGCTATCCATGCCTACGGTTGTGACACTCCATTTACGATTAAAGAAATGAGAAGCAGAGAGTGTCGATCTAAATCAGATTGCTCTCTAGTCAAAATGAATACAAAATTATTACCACAAGGAAATCAAGCGTTGATTAGTTTTGATGGTTCAGTTAAGAAAAAAATCAAGCTAGCAAACAAGAATAAGAAGCGGGTTTCAAGGAAAAAAGTATTAAGTAAGAAAAAGAAAGCTAAAAAGCAAGACGTGTAAAATAATGGAGGGGTACAGAGAACAAGCAAAAGTTTTTTCACTTCCGGCACAGGATTTCACATCTACGTCATCTGAATTAGTTCCTTACTTTCCAATTTTTTCATTGACTGAATCTCATGTTCCTTTGGAATGGCATGTAAGTAGAAAACTTAAACACATTTGACTAACTAAAACTAGAGAGTATAAACTTTGTTGTTTATCAGATTGCGGGGAATAGTCTCAGCTATGTAGACTTGAAATCTTCCTATCTATTCTTGAGGGTGAAAGTTTTAAAATCAGACGGGAAAGTGTTGGAAAAGAATGAAGATTTATCAACTTCTAATTTTTTTATGCATAGTTTATTTGATATGGTTGAGGTATTTATAAATGGTAAACTGGTAACATGTAATCTTAACTATTTTTATATAGCATATCTTCTTACAACATTAACGTACAGCAATGAATATAAAAAGCAGAAGCTAAACCTGACTGGTTACTATCCAGATTCATTCAATGATAAGTTGGATGCAACAAACACAGGGTACACAAATCGAAAGGAATTAATAAAGGAAAGCACAACTTGTGAATTGGTAGGAAACTTGTATTCAGATTTATTTTTACAAGACAGGTATTTACTTCCTGAAACAGATGTTAGAATCAGAATACGCAGAGCTCCGGTACAATTTTCCTTGCTTGGTAATACTGCAAAAGCATACAAAATTGAGATTATGCAAGCCACCATGTATATTAGGAAGCTAGTTGAAAATTTGCGACGTTCTCATTTGGATTTGCTTTCAAAAAATCAGAAAGCATAGTATCCATTTTTTAGCAATGAAATAAAAACCATAATTGTAGCAAAAGGTAGTACTAACTTTGTGCAGGAAAATAGAAAGGCCAGAGAAATTGATTATTGGGATAGTGGACCGTAAGGCAATGAACGGAGACTTGAAATTAAACCCGTTTAGATTTCATCATTTTAATGTATCTGAAATAAAAATTTCGGTGGACAATGAACTGAATCAATACTCGGTAATCAATATGAACTTTGCTGAAAATGAAAAGTTGTTGGGGTTATATTCACTTTTCACAGGATTGGATACAGATGGTACGAATAATATAGACAGAGCTACATGGGGTGATGGAAATGTTTTGTTTGCATTTGATTTGAAGCCAAGTAAAGCTGTAAAAGCTGGGTCAGTAAAAATAGAATTGGTTTTTTCAGAGGGATTAAGTTATTGAGTGTTAGTAAAGATAAGAACACAATAGTTGAAGGTGTGTATGGTAACAATGTATAAGCATCAAATATTGCAAGGTCTAAATAAGTTTGTATCTTGTTGTAATATATCAAGTATAAATGTAGTTTCAGCTAATGAGTTGAATAGTGTTTTAGATGTTAAAAATTATCCTAGCCTAATATGTGTCAATACTAGTCCTAAGTTGCCAGGGGAACATTGGGTAAGCAAAAAATTGTAGTATATAATGTAAACTAATGGTAATAATGATGTTTCTCATTCTTTAGGTAGTTACTTACACAGGAGAGGGGGAAACATACGAGTTTTTCGATTCGTTGGGTAAAGCATGTAGTCATTACGGATACTACTTTAAAAAGTTGGCAGAGTTAGTAAATGTATATAATAGAGTAAGGTTTCAAAGCACTGAAACTGATGTATGTGGACAGTACTGTATATACTATGGATATATGAAATCGAAGGGGGTTGAATTTAATGATATATGTGCAGACTTTGGAAGGGACAGGACTGAAAATGACACTAAGGTAGTTCAGTTCTGTAATAGTTTAAACATAACATTTACTGGAAAGAAGCATGAGCAATGCAGTTGTAGTTTTGCTGAGCGAGTAGAAAGATGACGGAGCAACAAATTTTGTTCGCGGGAAAATCTGTGCCTAAAGAAAAAGTCAAGAGACTACGAAAAAAGAGTTCTGCTATTGACGAAATATTGAATGACGAAGTGGAAAAAGCCACCTATTGTACTGAAGATAATGTGAGTCGAGAAAATGTAGCAAGTTCTTCGCAGTTCTGGAAAGTCCAGGATCATGTAGAGGAGCTTAGGATAGTAGATGAGGGGAACTATGACTGGAAGGCATTGGGTTCCAAAAATATCATAGACAGAACCTTAAAAGTTTAAAATCCAGCGAAAAAAACAGCGCCACCCTCAAAAGAAAAATGGGACGAAATGCAGAAATTTTTTGTGAATCTGGGGAATGCTGATGGAGCTGGAAATAGTTTTCGGATTTCAGTGATGGAAGGAAAAGATTTGGGTCAATCTGGACAAGCATTTCCTAATCAGAAAATGAGTTTTATGATTTGGAAAGCGGATGGAGAAACAGCTGGGAGTTGTATAAGTTTTGCAGTGGGAGATTTGGGAGAGCTGAGACATGCTCTGGCAAGTGTAAGTAACTTTTAATATTCTCTATTACACATTTAGCTCTTTGCAAAAGAATCAAACGCTACCTGCACATGTAGCTTCTAATGACAAAACGTATACAAAACGTTTTATGTACAAAATTCCTAAAGACAAAACGTATATAAAACGTTTTACAGGCAAAATTTTTAAAGAATGATTTATTCCGTAGGTGGAGAAAACAGCTGCTTTGCATTTAGCAATGTCAGTGTACAATGAAGAATGCCGAGGAAGCAGTATGAAACTGCTTTCTAAAAACACTGAAGAAAGCGAAGAAGCTGTAAACAAAACAAACAATGCGAATCAGAAGTTCCATATTGCATTGCAACACATAACACACACATTTGATATTCAGAAGAGAGCTAATAGCACCGCACAGCTTAAACGGTTGAGCCAGCAGATGGAATCCAATCGCAATGAAAAGTGTCAACTTTTGGAGGAATTGAAAGAGGCGAGTTATAATCGAATTATCTAAACTACCGATAATATGTTATTATGTTGAACCAGCAAAAAAGGCTAAATATTTTGTTTATTCTTAGGTTGGCGACAAAGAGCTACAAAAGTTACGACAGAGACTACGTGAGGCAGAATCTCGTCTTACAACGATGGAATCCGATATGGAAGATGACTAACTATATACATTTTGTTTGCGTGTTTGTAGTTTAAAAAGGATCTGGCCTTCATTTAGTTTAGGATATTATTGATATTTGCATGATAGTACGTATTTATCTTTAGATGACTAGTATTAAGTTACATCTTTTGTATTCTCATGATTGGTAAAATAAAAAAACATTCGGTCTTTAGTTCTAAATTTGTCTTTGGTGTGATTGGATTATTTATCTCGTCTGCGAAAATGAATTGCATCAAGTTGTTTGCATTGTTGTGTGTCGTTAGGATGGTTTCATCATGTGCAAATGTTGGTGATTGTTCATCATGCCTACGGGATAGAAAGTGCATGTATGTTGTAAATAGTAGCGGTGGTCAGTGTATTTTAAAGGGATCCACTGGATTTTACTTGCAGATAACGCACCCGGAACATTGCCCTAAAGGTAAAAAGTATCGTCCTTGCAATATCAATCAGTATCATTAGTTTCTTGCCTAATTCTTTCAGAAATTTGGAAGCTTGCTTTCCTAAAACGCCTGAAGTTTCAACTCCAACCGCGACAAAATTAAAATCATTAGACAATGACCTGTATTTATTCTGTTTCTTAACCTCGGCCTCAGAAGCTGCAGCGCCAGCAGAGACAGAAGAGAGACTTAGATGTGAAGCAGCATAGGTGTCCACAC
>Ga0210040_10007375_pt1 | contig 13336 bp, 8 predicted proteins | sample CryGeyCG12114_NA_FD_185462 | JGI IMG/M metagenome (GOLD analysis project Ga0210040, IMG submission 185462) | Groundwater microbial communities from aquifer - Crystal Geyser CG19_WC_8/21/14_NA (SPAdes) (version 2) | ecosystem: Environmental > Aquatic > Deep subsurface > Groundwater | place: USA... | reverse complement strand
GCCCGCCCCGCCGATCGAGGGGGCGGTGCACGTGCACTCGGGCAAGGTGCGCGACCTGTACCGACTGCCCGAGGGACGGCTGCTGATGGTGGCCAGCGACCGGATCTCGGCCTACGACTTCGTGCTGGCCAGCACCATCCCCGACAAGGGCGCGGTGCTCACCGCGATGTCGCTGTGGTGGTTCGAGCAGCTCGCCGACCTGGTCCCGAACCACGTGCTGTCCACCGACGTGCCCGAGGAGGTCGCCGGTCGGGCGGTGGTCTGCGAGCGGCTCGACATGTTCCCGGTCGAGTGCGTCGCCCGCGGCTACCTCACCGGCTCCGGGCTCCTGGACTACCGGGCGACCGGCGAGGTGTGCGGCATCCCGCTGCCCGACGGCCTCCAGGACGCGAGCCGGCTGCCGGAGCCGATCTTCACCCCGGCGACCAAGGCCGACCTCGGCGACCACGACGAGAACGTGTCCTACGACGCGGTCGTGGCCACCGTCGGGCCGGTCCCGGCCGAGGACCTGCGCCGGCTGACCCTCGCGGTCTACGACCGGGCCGAGGGGATCGCCCGCGAGCGGGGGATCATCCTGGCCGACACCAAGCTCGAGTTCGGGGCCCGTGCCGACGACACCGTGGTGCTGGCCGACGAGGTGCTCACCCCCGACTCCTCCCGCTTCTGGCCCGCCGACGACTGGGAGCCGGGGCGCGCCCAGGACTCCTTCGACAAGCAGATCGTCCGGGACTGGCTCACCTCGCCGGCGAGCGGCTGGGACCGTGCCTCCGGCGAGGCCCCGCCGCCGCTGCCCGACGAGGTCGTCGAGCGCACCCGGGCCCGCTACGTCGAGGCCTACGAGCGCCTCACCGGCCGCACCTTCTGACGCCGTCCCCGGTGGTCGGGGCTAGAGCGAGGGGTCGGTCCAGGCGGTCTGCACGACCTCGACGCCACGGTCGCGGGTGACCAGCTGGCCGCGGCCGGCCACCGAGGGGGCGGGCTTCGCGGTGCCGATGAGCGGGCCCTCGTCGGGGCTGCCGGACAGCAGCAGCCCGGGCTGCGCGAGGTCGCGCAGCGACTGGATGACCGGCTCGTAGAGGGCGCGCGCCGCACCGCCCGAGCGACGGGCCACCGTGAGGTGCAGCCCGACGTCGCGGGCCTGGGCCAGCAGCGGCACCAGCGGCGCGACCGGGGAGCCGGCCTGGGTGGCGACCAAGTCGTAGTCGTCGACCACCACGAACACCTCGGCTCCGGTCCACCAGGATCGGCTGCGCAGCTGGTCGGGGGTGACGTCGGGTCCGGGCAGGCGCTGGGTGAGGTACGCCGCGAGCTCGGTCAGCGCCGGCTGCGCCTGCGTCGCGCTGGTCAGGTAGTGGACGAGGTACTCCTCGGGCACCTCGCCGAGCAGCGAGCGGCGGTAGTCGACGACCACGACCTGGGCCTGCTCCGTCGTGCGGGTGCGCATCACCTCGTGCAGGTAGGTCCGCAGCAGCGCGCTCTTGCCCGACCGGCTGTCACCGAAGGCGAGCAGGTGCGGCTCGCGGTCGGCGTCGAGGCCGACCGGGGCCAGGTCGCGCTCGTCGACGGCGAGGTACAGCCGGGAGTCCAGGACGCCCCGCTCCTGGACCTGACGGTGCACCCGGGCGAGGTCGATCCGCTCGGGGAGCAGCCGCAGCTTGGGGCCGTCCTGCCCGACCCAGGCCTTGGCCACCCGCTCGACGAGGTCCTCGACGCCCACGCCGACCGCGTCGGCGTCGGGGTCGCCGTCGATGCGTGGCAGCGCGCCCAGGAAGTGCAGCTTGCCGGGCACCAGACCCCGTCCGGGGCGACCGACCGGCACCAGCTGGGCGACCTTCCGGTCGACCTCGGAGTCCGACGGGTCACCGAGCCGGAGCTCCAGCCGGGTGCCGAACACGTCACGGATCGCGGCCCGGAAGTCCGCCCAGCGAGCAGCGCCGGCGACCAGGTGCAGGCCGAAGGTCAGGCCGCGCTGGGCCAGGGCCTGCAGCTCGATCTCGAGGCTGTCGAAGTCGGCGCGCAGCGTGCTCCACCCGTCGACGACCAGGAACACGTCGCCGTAGCCGTCGTCGGCGCGGCCGTCGCGACGCCGGGTGCGGTAGGTCTCGATGGAGTCGAAGCCCTGCGCCCGGAAGTAGGCCTCGCGCCGGTCGACGATGCCCTGCACCTCCGCGAAGACGCGGCGCACGATGTCGGGCTCGGAGCGGGTCGCGACGCCCGCGACGTGGGGGAGGTCGGTCATCGGCGCGAACGTGCCGCCGCCGAAGTCCAGGACGTAGAACTGCGACTCGGCCGGGGTGGTGGTCAGCGCGAGGCTGGACACGATCGTGCGCAGCAGGGTGCTCTTGCCGGTGCGGGGGCCGCCGACGACGGCGACGTGCCCGCCGGCCCCGGCCAGGTTGATCTGCAGGGTGTCGCGGCGCTGCTCGCGCGGGCGGTCCACGGTTCCCAGGGGTACGACGAGCCCGCCCCGCCGGCGCCACGTCGGGGACAGCAGGCCCAGCTCGGGGTCCTCCACGATGTCGGGCATCAGCGCGTCGAGGGTGTCGGGCACGTCGAGCGGCGGCAGCCACACCTTGTGGGCCTCCATGCCGTGGCCGCGCATCCGGCTCACGGCGATGTCGAGCACCGTGCGGCTGTCGGTGCTCGCGACCGGGGCGACCTCCTCGACGACGTCGGGGGTCTCCTCGACCGGGGCGAGCACCGGTCCGGAACTGAACGGCAGGATCCTGGTGGTCCGGACGCCGGAGCGGCTCGTCGCGGAGCCCGACCGCTGCGGCGGCGGCCCGGAGACGTAGGCGGCCTTGAAGCGCAGCAGCGTGGACTGGTCCGGCTTGAGGTAGCCGAGCCCGGGCACCGGCGGCAGCTCGTAGGCGTCGGGGACCCCGAGCACCGTGCGGGACTCGGCGCTGGAGAAGGTGCGCAGCCCGATGCGGTAGGACAGGTGGCTCTCCAGCCCGCGCAGCCGGCCCTCCTCGAGCCGCTGCGAGGCGAGCAGCAGGTGCAGGCCGAGCGATCGGCCGAGCCGGCCGATCGCGACGAAGAGGTCGATGAACTCCGGCTTGGCCGACAGCATCTCGGAGAACTCGTCCACCACGATGAACAGGCTCGGGAGGGGATCCAGCGGCTCGCCCCCGGCGCGGGCCTTCTCGTAGTCGCGCACCGAGGCGTAGTTGCCGGCCTGGCGCAGCAGCTCCTGGCGGCGCACCATCTCCCCCGACAGGGCGTCCTGCATGCGGTCGACGAGGGTCAGCTCGTTCTCGAGGTTGGTGATCACCGCCGAGACGTGCGGCATCTCCGCGAGCCCGGCGAAGGTGGCGCCGCCCTTGAAGTCGACGAGCACCATGTTGAGGGTCTCGCTCGAGTGCGTGGCGGCCAGCCCGAGGACCAGCGTGCGCAGGAACTCCGACTTCCCGGACCCGGTCGCGCCGATCACCAGACCGTGCGGGCCCATGCCCTGCTGGGCGGACTCCTTGATGTCGAGGAACACCGGTGCCCCGTTGTCCCCGACGCCGACCGGCACCCGCAGCCGGTCGCGCATCGGGCGCGGCTGCCAGGCCCGGGGGATGTCGAGGTCGCGCACGTCCTCCGCGACGCCCAGCAGCTCGAGCAGGTCGGGCGTGCCGGACAGGGCGTCGTCGCGCACCGGCCCCTCGCTGACGTGCAGCGGTGCGAGCCGCCGGGCGAACGCCTCCGCGGTGGCGAGGTCGACCTGGTCGCCGGCCGCCCGGGCGCCGCCCTCACGCATCCGCAGCGCCGTCACGGCGGCGGTGCCATCCTGCAGCGGCTCGGGCTCCAGGTGCAGCCGCAGTCGGGTGGGGTCGTCCAGCTCGCCCCAGCGGTCGGGCAGGTCCAGCACGGTCATCCCCTGGACGCCCTCGTCGGGGACCAGGTGGTTGCCGGGGGGCAGCTGCCCCCCGTCGACGACGAGCAGGACGTGGGGGGTGACCACCTGCTGGTCGGCCCCGAAGCGGGGTCGGTCGACGAGGTCGGAGGGCAGCATCGCGGACAGGTCGTCCAAGGAGCTGGTGACCATCCGGCTCGGGCCGACCGCGTCGCTCTCCTCGCTGCTGTGCGCGTGCGGCAGCCACTTGACCCAGTCCCAGGACGCCGCGGCGTCACCGTCGGTGAGCACCGCCACGAGCAGGCCGTCGGGGGAGTGAAAGGCGGCGGCCGAGCACACCAGGGCGCGGGCCAGGGCCCGTGCCTGAGGTGCCTCGCCGGTGACCTCGATCCGGGAGAACGCGGACAGGTCGAGCGCGGCGGGCAGGTGCGGCTGGATGCGGTGGACGACCAGCAGCCGGTGCAGGGACGAGGCGGCGACCGGGTCGAGCTGCTCCAGCGGAGCAGCCTCCGGGGGCACCAGCTCGAGAGCCAGCGGTTGCGACGTCTGCCCGAACCGCACCTGGAGGAACTCCTCGGCGTCCGGCGATCGCTCCCAGACCCGGGTGCGGTCCTCGGCCAGCGCCGGCAGCGCGGACGGCGAGGGGAAGCGCCACAGCAACGCGTGCCGCTGCTCGTCGGCCGCCTGCCGGACCACCTTGCGGATGCCGGTGAGGTACTGGAGGTACTCCCGTCGGGCCCCAGCGACCTTGCTGGTGCGCTGCTTGCGCTGCCGGTCGACCTGCACCCCGACGAAGCCGAGGGTGGCCACCAGGAACATGCCGGCGGAGATCAGACCCTTGGCGCCCGGCTGTGCGGCGGCCACGAACACGATGGAGCCGACGCTGCCCAGCATCGGCAGCGCCATCATCAGCGCACCGCCGGAGCCCTCGTTGGGTGCCAGCTCCGGAGGTGACTGCAGGACCAGCTGGCCGGTGGGCATCACCGGCGGCTCCAGCTTCTGACCGCGCCCCAGGGTTCCCGGGTTCGCCAGGTTGGTGGTCACGCAGGCGCCCCCTGTCGAGTGGAGCCGAGTCGTCGGCTCCGGTGTCGCGGCCGGGCCGGCCCGAGCCGTTCGGCCGTATGGCCGTGCACGCACGGTCGCGTCCAGCAGAATGATAGGTGTCCGCGCGAGCGTCGTGCGGACAAAGAGCGCAAAGGCCGGGGGAGCAGTGTCGACCCAGATCCCGACCCGTGCCGCACCAGCGGTGCGGATCAGCGTGGTGGGCGCGGGCGCGCGGCTCGATCTCGCCGTCCCGGGCTCGGCGCCGGTCGGCGCCCTCGCCGAGGAGTACGCCGCGGCGGCGGGCCTGGCCGGGCCGCCGGAGCTCACCACCGCCGCCGGCGCGCGACTGGACCCCGGCGCGACCGTCGAGGCGGCCGGCCTGCAGCACGGGGACGTGCTGGTGGCCACCTCGCACGACGAGAGGGGACCGGTGCCCGCGAGTGCCGGGACCGCCGCGGCGCTCGACCGGCAGCTGCCGTCCTCCACCCTCACCGTCGTCCTGGTCGCGGCGTGTGCCAGCGCTCTGGGCGCCGGTGCCCTCGTCGCCATCAGCGGTGGGGACGGGCTCCGCGCCGCGTGCGGGGCCGTCTTCCTGCTCTGCGGGCTGGTCGCCTCCTCCCCCCTGGTCCCGCTGACGGTCGACCGGGCCCGGGCCCTGTCGGCGGCCGGTCCGGCGTTCGGCGCGTCGGCGGGGGTCGCGCTCACCTTCACCGGTCGGCCCGGTGGCGTGCTGCTGACGGTCACGGTCGCCGCGCTGCTGGCGGTCGTCGTCGCCGCGGTCGGTCGGACCTGGCTCGACGACGAGCACGACGAGCTGGTCGACGCGTGGCTGGTGGTCGCGGCCGCGGTGGCGGTCGTCGCCGGTCTGATGCTGGCCACCGGGGCGTCCGTCGTACCCCTGCTGGCAGTGGTCTACGCAGCGGCGGTGGCGGCCTCCCGCCTGATGCCCTACGCCGTGGTCGACGTCCCCGACCAGGCACTGCTCGACCTCGACCGGCTGGCGGTGACCGCGTGGTCCGCGCGCGAGCAGTCCCGGGGCAGCCGCCGCCGGCGCGCCATGGTGCAGCAGCCGGCCGTCGTGGACCTGGTCAGGCGCGGGCAGCGGCTGGTGGCGGCCGGCACGGTGGCCATCGCGGCCGCGGTGTCGGTGACCGGGCCGCTGCTCGTCCTGCGGTCCGGCGAGGACGTGCAGGGCATCGGCGCCCTGGCCATGGTCGGCCTCGGCGCCGGCGGACTGGCCCTGGTCGCACGGTCCTTCCGGTCGGTGCTGCCCCGGGTGCTGCTGCGGGCATCGGCGCTGTGGACCGCCGGCTTCCTGGGTGTGGAGCTGCTCCGCCACGGAGGTGCGCCGGCAGCCTGGTGGTCGTTCGCGGCCACTGCTCTCCTGGCCGCCGTGGTGGTCGTCGTGGCGGTGTCGCTGGGTCGCGGCTGGCGGTCGGTGTGGTGGGCCCGGGCGGCCGACGTCGCCGAGGCACTGGCGATCGTCCTGGTGGTGGCGGCACTCCCGCTGGCATCGGGCCTGTTCGACGCGGTGCGCGCGTTTACGTCCTGAGCAGAGCGGGGAAACTCCGTCCCAGAGCGTGCCGCGGTGGCACGCGGACACGATCTCGGCGGATGCCGGACACTCACGCCCACTCAGGGTGCAGGCGGACCGACGGGGGACCGGAAGGAGGCTGGCTCATGGCCGGCGAGGTGACCAAGCAAGACCAGGCACTGACACGGGGCGCCCAGATGGTGTCGTCCGCACGAGGTGATCTGGACCAGCAGCTCAGCGGGCTGCGCGGCAAGCTCTCGGGGATCGGCGCGCAGTGGCGCGGCGCCGGGTCGACGGCGTTCCAGCAGGTGATGACCCGCTGGGACGAGGACGCGCGCAAGATCATCTCCGCGCTCGACGAGTTCGAGGCGAACCTGCGTTCGTCCGAGCAGACCTACAACACCAACGACGAGGCGCAGTCGTCGTCCTTCGGCAAGCTCTCGGGCCGGCTGGGCTGACGCCGGCCACCGGCAACCACCCAGCACCGCTCGACACCACTCACCAGACACAGATACACCAGACACAGGGGACACAGACATGAACGCAGGAGAGCTGAAGGTCAACTTCGGCGGACTGGACGCCGCGGCAGCGGACATCCGGACGTCGGCCAACCAGATCGAGGCCCGCATCGACTCGCTGGAGTCCGAGCTCGCGCCGCTCCGGTCGGATTGGACCGGTTCGGCGTCGTCGGCCTACCAGCAGGCGAAGTCCAAGTGGGACTCCGGGATGGCCGACATGAAGGCGCTGCTCGCCGAGATCGGCACCGCGGTCACCACCTCGAACTCCGACTACCAGTCGACCGAGAGCCAGAACACCTCGCGCTGGGGCTGATCCAGCCACCGCCGGACCACCGGCCACCGTGGAGCCGGGTGCCCTGCACCCGGCTCCACGAGGCCGTCGGCGGGCCCGTTCCACCAGTGCGACCGGTGCCACCGGCACCACAGCAGCGAGCAGACCACCACACGCACGACCTCAGGGGGAGGACAGGCATGATCCCGATTCCCGACGGCGGGGGCAGCCCGACCGCCGCCGCCGCGACGATCCAGGTCACCATCGACAAGATCGAGGCCATCGCCAAGGGAGCGGTCGCCAAGGCGGAGGACGCGGCGTCCACGTCGTCCACCACCTTCAAGGACCTGCAGGTGCACCAGGGCGCCTTCAGCGGCGTACCTGTCGCCCAGGACATCGCCGGCATGCACCAGGCCGCTCACGAGGTCTTCGCCAGCACCGTCGAGGGCGTGGTGGCCGACCTCAAGGACTTCCGCGAGAAGCTGCTCGCGTCGGCGAAGGCCCACGAGGGCACCGATGACGCCGTGTACGCGACCCTGGTCTCCGTCGGGAGCCAGTACCGCGACGGTCACCACTACCACGCCACCTCCCGCTTCACCCACGAGCGGGACCGGCACGAGGACGAGCTGGGCGACGGCCGCCCGGAGACCCGCGACGGCCAGGGCGGTCAGGACGGCCAGGGCGGTCAGGACGGTCACGACGGCCAGGGCGGTCAGAGCGCCGACGCTGGTCAAAACGCCACGTGGTCGCCGACGTCGGGGGATGATCACGGCGCGGAGTCGGGCACCCCGGCGGCGTACTGACCGGCAGGCGAAGGACCCGACCACCATGCACACCACTGCGGCAAGGCGGCTTCGCCGTCTCTGTGCGCCCTTCGCCGTCGTGCCGCTGGTGCTGGGGTCCGTGGCCGTGGCCCCGGCCGCGTCGGCCACGACCGACGACCCGTGGTGGTGGACCGCGATGCGGATCTCGCAGGCTCAGCGACAGGCCACCGGCAAGGGCGTCACGATCGCGCTGATCGACTCCACGCTCGACACCAGCTCCCCCTACCTCCAGGGTGCCGACATCACCATGAAGACCACCTGTGACGGGCTGCGGGCGAAGTCACGGCCCGGCCGCGAGAACTTCCACGGCTCGGCGATGGCCGCACTGCTGGTCGGCAACGGCCGCAGTGTCGCCGGCACCCCGCCCGTGCGCGGCATCGTCCCGGACGCCAAGGTGCTGTTCTACGAGCTGGACACCCAGCCGGGAGGGCCTCTGAGCAGCCAGGAGAGCTTCATGGAGTGCGACGCCGGGGCGATCGGCACGACGATCGTGCGGGCCGTCGACGACGGCGCCGACGTCATCAGCCTGTCCGTCAGCGGTGGGATCGACCAGAAGCTCGAGCACGCAGTCGAGTACGCCGACGACCACGGGGTCCCCGTCGTCGCGGCCGCCGGCCAGCTCGGCGACCAGGCGGAGTACTCCCTCCAGTTCCCGGCGGGCTACCACGGGGCGGTCGCGGTGTACGCCGCGGACCGCCGGGCACAGCCCTGGAAGAAGAACCCGCCCGCCGACCTCGAGGGACCGGTGCACGAGTGGCCGGTGATCACCGCACCCGGCGTGGACGTGCTGCAGGGCATCTGGGTCCAGGGGGTCGGCTGGCGCAGCGAGCCGGTGACCGGGACCTCACCCGCGACCGCGATCACGGCAGGGGTGCTGGCCCTGGTCAAGAGCCGCTACCCCGACGCGACGGGCAACCAGCTGATCCAGAGCCTCGTGCACAGCACGACCAGTCGCGGGGGGTGGTCCCGTGCCTACGGCTACGGGATCCTGCGGGCCTACACCATGCTGGCCCGCGACCCGAGCGGCTGGCCGGACGTGAACCCGGCGCTCACCGATCCGCGGGTCGCCATGAAGAAGTTCCCCATGTCGATCTATGGGGCAGCCGGCGGCAGCACCGACAGTCCGACGGCGAGCGCGAGCACCAGCCCGAGCACCACCGCGGAACCCAGCGGCGCAGCCGGTGCGGAGAACTCGGCCGGTGGGGATCCAGGCGGCTCAGGCATCCCGGGCTACACCTGGCCGGTCGCAGCCGCGGTGGTCGCAGCGGTCGCCGGTGGGCTGCTGGCACTGCGCCGCCGCGGCAGCGCCCGCCCGGTCGACGTGCACCCCGCCGCACACCCCGCCGCACACCCCGACGTACACCCGAAGGAAGGATGACCCATGGCAGGCCCGAACGAGCAGAAGCTGGCCAAGGTGGACAGCGCCCGCCCGGCGCAGGTACGCCTGGCGGCGAAGTCGTGGTCCGACACCGCCGACTCGCTCGGCGAGATCGCCGGGGAGATCGACAAGGCCAAGGCCAGCCTGTCCGAGGCGTGGCAGGGGCGGGACGCGTCCGCGGCGACCGCCGCCTTCGACGGCCTGGCCGCCAACGTCCGCGACTACCAGACCAAGATGAGCGACGCCGGCACCGCGCTGACCGGCGTCGCCGACGCGCTGGCGACGGGCAAGAAGGAGTACCACAGCCTCCCCACCCCGCCGCCCGCGCCCACCGCCCCGACTGCCGGCGACGGAGGTGAGATCCCCGCCGCCGACGAGGTCCGCTACGCCCGACTGAGCAGTGCCCACCAGGCGGGCGTGGACCAGCGCGAGGACGCTGCAGGCACGGCGTACACCTCCATGGTCGACTCGCTGCGCGACTACCGCCTGGGCCTGGCGTCCGCCACCCCGGGGACCGGTCGCGACACCGGTGGCGGCGACACCGGTGGCGGTGACACCGGTGGCGGCGGGTCGAACCCGCCCGTCGGCCCGTACTCCACCACGCCGGGCAGCAGCGCCACCGAGTCGTTCGTCGACAGCGTCAGCGGCGGCGGTGGTGGTGGCACCCGTGGTACCCCCACCGGAGGACAGGATCCCGTGTTCGTCTATGGCGGCGTCGCTGCCCCGCTCGTCGGCGGCGTCGTGGGCGGCGGGGGCACTCCCCTGCTGGGCGTTCCCGGTCCGTCGCTCGTCGACGGGAGTGCTGGCGGCACGCTCGGAGCGACCGCTGACGGCGTGCTGGGTGGATCGGCGAGCGGCGCGGTCGGGTCCGCCTCACCGCTCGGCTCTCCCGGCGCTGCGCCCACCGGCACCCTCGGCGGCGCGCCCGGCAGCCTCGCCGGCGGTGCGGTCGGTGGCCTGGCCGGCATGGTCGGCGGTGCCGGCGGCGCCCTGGGGTCGATCCGCGGCACCCTGTCGTCCAGGGCCTCCGCGGTCGCCGGCCGGGTCACCGGCACGGCCGGATCGCTGGCCAGGCCCCTCCGGGGCATCGGTGGGGTGGCTGCGGAGGAGGTCGGCATGGCTCGCGGCACGTCGGGCGCCGTGCTCGGCGGCAACCGGGTGACCGGAGCCACAGGTGGCTCGAGCGGCCTGAGCAGTGAGGCGACCGAGAGGACCACGGGTGCGGCTGCGGGTCGCGCAGGCGGCGTGAGCGGCGGTCGCGCCGGCACCTCGCCGACGGGAGGCGCGCGCGGAGCCGGTTCCGCCGGCGGCCGGTCGTCGTCCGGACGCTACCTGTCTGCCGAGGAAGAGGGCGTGTCGAGCGCCTCGGGCCGCGGCGGCACCGCCTCGGCCGCGCAGGCACGCGCCGGTGGCCGCACGGGAGTGGGCGCCGCGGCCGAGGAAGGTGTCACGGGTGCCCGGACCGGGCAGACCGGACAGCCGGGGTCGACAGGTCGGGCCGGTGCCGCCGGCGGCCAGGGATCGACAGCCCGTGGCGGCGGTGGCGTGCGGGGCACCCAGGACGAGCGCGCCGCCAAGCGACGGTCGATGATCTTCTCCGACGACGACGCGTGGCTCGACGACGACGAGGCCGGCCCGGACGTGGTGCGATGACGCAGGCGCCCACCGCCGGTCCGGTGCCGGCGGACCTGTCGCCCTCAGGTGGCGCCCCCGGGACGGGGTCCGGCCTGGTCCGGGTCACCGTCCGGGGCAGCCACCGCAGTGCGGACCTGGCGCTGCCCGGGGCCCTCCCGGTCGCCGAGCTGCTGCCCGAGCTGACCCGCACGCTCGGCGTCCTCGACGGGCAGACGGCCTACGCCGGCTACCACCTGGTGACCTCCGACGGGCGGAAGCTCGCGAGCGACGTCGGGCTCACCTTGCAAGGGGTGGACGACGGTGCGGTGCTCACCGTCACCGCCGGCGTCGACGACGAGTCGCCGCGCGTCTACGACGACATCGTCGAGGCCATGGCCGACGCCGTCGAGAGCGACATGCGGCCCTGGGACCCGACCCAGGGACGACGCACGGCGCTGACGTCGGGAACGTTGCTGCTGGGGCTCGGCGCACTGGCCCTCGCCCTCCAGCGCCCGGACGTCGTCGCGGGCGCCGCAGCCGGGGTCGCCGCCGTGGTGCTCACCGCAGCCGCGATCGTGCTGGCCCGGGTCCGCGACGAGCACGCCGCCGCCATCACGTTGACCTGGTCGGCCGTGGCCTACGCCGTGGTGTGCGGCGTGACGGTCGCGCCGGCGGGCCCGCTGCTCCAGCTCCCGGCGTCGCTGGGCGGCCTCGGGGCACTCGTCGTCGGCCTGGTCGCCGTGGTCGGTCTCGTGGAGCACCGCGCGATGGCGTTGCCGGCAGTGGTCGTCGGTGCGGTCTTCGCCGCGTCGAGCGGGCTGCTCGTCGCCTCGTCGTTCCGGCCCGCTGCGGTCTACACGGTGGCGCTCGTGCTGGCGATCCTGGTCGGCAGCGCGTTGCCGTGGTTCGCGCTCGGGTCCACCGGCACCCGCGTCGAGCAGGCGCACTCCGACGCCGACATCACCGCCGCCCCGCAGGAGATCCGGCCCGACGACGTACGTCGTGACGCCCGTGTGGGGCACGAGATCCTCCTCGGGGTGACCGCCACCGTGGGAGTGCTGCTGGTGCTGGTCAGCCCGCTCGCGGTGGCGCTGGGCATCGCGGGCTCGCTGGTCGTGGTGTGCGGCAGCGTGGTGCTGATGCTGCGCACCCGGCAGTACCGCGTCGGCAGCGAGGTCGCCACCGGTCTGGTGTGCGGGGTCGCCGGCCTCGCGGGTGTGGCCGTGAGCATCCTGGTCGAGCACCCGGACTGGCGCTCGGCGCTCGCGGTGGTGCTCGCCGTGGTGTCGGCGGTCCTGCTGGTCATGACCTTGGTGCCGATGTCGCCGTCGGTGCGACGCGGTCGACTGGGTGATGTCGCAGAGCTGGTGGCGCTGGTGGCGCTGCTCCCGCTGCTCGTCTTCGCGACTGGTCTGGTCGGCGCGGTTCAGTTCTGACCGAACGGGCATACTCCGCACAGCTCGCCCGGCTCGACCTCCTCGGAGGCGGTCGGGCGGCAGTCACGAAGGGACCTGGGACGGCGTCGTCGACGCGCGACCAGCACGAGCGCGACCGGGGTAGAGATTCGGTCGTGACGGGGAGGGGACGAACATGGGGAACGGCTTGAGAGTGGCAGCGGTGGGGGTCCTCACCGGGGGGCTGGTGATGGTCGGCGCGACGGCACCGACCCTGGCCGACGACACCGTCGCGCCAGCGGACACGTCGGCGAGCACACCGGCCACGCAGGCCACACCGGCACCGGTGGCTGTCGCGAGCGACGGCCGGCAGACGGCCGGGGACGACGGAGCGCCCGTCGCCACGGACCGGCAGGGCAGGCGGGCGGCTCTGCTGGTGCACCAGCGGCTGACGGTGGTCCACCGCGTCCTGGGGAGCGAGGCGACCCTGAAGGACGTGCCGAAGGTCTGCGCCGACGTGGACGCACCGAAGCCGCTGGAGAGGTGCCTCGAACACGATCTGGCGGCCACCGGCAGTGCCGGTGACACCGGTGACGCGGCCGCGACCACGACGCTCCGCGTCGCCAGCAAGGTCGCGGCGGTCACCACCGCGTCGGTCGGCACGAGTGAGGTCTCGGCGGCCGACGAGCCTGGGGTGCCCGCCCTGGGCGACGACGACCCGGTCGTCGATCCCACGCCCGGCCCCGGGGATTCCCTCGCCGACGGCACCGTGAGCGACGGTGACACCGACCTCGGTGACGACACGACCACCGCCGCCGATGAGCCGACGGATCTGCCGACGGAGCTTCCGACGGGTCTTCCGACGGAGCTTCCGACGGATCCGCCCACGGATGTGCCCACGGAGCTTCCGACGGATCA
>Ga0210040_10007374_pt1 | contig 13337 bp, 11 predicted proteins | sample CryGeyCG12114_NA_FD_185462 | JGI IMG/M metagenome (GOLD analysis project Ga0210040, IMG submission 185462) | Groundwater microbial communities from aquifer - Crystal Geyser CG19_WC_8/21/14_NA (SPAdes) (version 2) | ecosystem: Environmental > Aquatic > Deep subsurface > Groundwater | place: USA... | reverse complement strand
AGCCGGGCAGGAGGCGGTGGCGGAGGCGGGCGATGCGCGTCTGGCGGGTCTCGGGGTCCGCGCCGGCGCTGATCCAGCGGCCGTACTCCTCGTGGGCGCCGTCGGGCAGCTGCTCCCACGCCTCCTGCAGCGGCGGGTCGGTCGCGAGGGCCGAGTCCAGCTCGGCGCACGTCTCCGGAGAGGGCTCTGTCGGCTCCGGCTCCGCCGCGGGCGCTGCGGGTTCGAGGTCGACGTGCACGTGGTCACCGGCGCCGACGCCCAGGGACGTCAGGAGCGACTTCCGCAGCCCTAGGAACGTGCGCCCGCCGTACGCGCCGAGCGTGGTCTCGAAGGTCTCCGGCCCGATCCGGACCTGCACCCGGCGCGAGCCGAGCTCGTCGAGGACCTGCTTGGGCACGACGACGGAGTGGCTGCCGCGGCCGGAGGCGCGGACCTCGGCGTCGAACGCGGGCACCCGGAGGGCCGAACGGGGTCGGGCGTCAGCCGCGCCGGGCGCCGACGAGCTTCCAGGCCGCCGGCAGCAGCGCGGCGGCGACGGCGATCTTGATCAGGTCACCGACGAGGAAGGGCGCGACACCCTTGGTCAGCCCGGTGCCGAGGCTCATGCCGGTGCTGGCCATCAGCCCGGTCACGCCGAAGGCGTAGACGACGACGTTGCCGACGACCAGCAGCCCTGCGCTCTTGAGGACCTGGCGGTCGGCGCCCGCCTCGGCGAGCCGGCCCGCGAGCCATGCCGCGGCGACGAAGCCCACGACGTAGCCGAAGGACGCGAAGGCCCAGCCGCTCTGGTGCTGGGAGAACCACGGGACCCCGGCCACGCCCGCGAGGAGGTAGAGGGCCATCGACGCGGCGCCCCGGCGGCTGCCGAGCGCGGCACCGACGAGCAGGACCGCGAACGTCTGCAGCGAGAGCGGGACGGGGGTGAAGGGGAGCGGGATCTGCACCAGCGCGCTCAGCGCCACGAACAGCGTGCCGCCGGCGACGAGGGCGACGTTGCGGACGAGTCCGCCCGGGACGACGTCACCGAGGGTGCGGGGAGAGGCGCTGACCAGAGACATGGCCTCACCCTAGTGGGCAGACGAACCTGCCTGGCGCACGGTCAGCCGTCGACCTTCAGCTGCGCCAGGGCGTCTCGCGCGGGCTGCAGCAGCTGCGGGGTGGTGTCCGGGATCGAGGCGTAGTAGAGGCCGGAACGCTCCGGCCCCGCCTGGACGATGGCCACGATGAGCCGCTCGCCCTTGGTCTGGAGCCCGGGGACGTCGAAGGTGAGCTTGGACTCCACGAGCCAGGCGTCGTGCCCGTCGATCGTGGCCGCCTTGTTGACGACGACGTCGCTGTTCACGGGGTTGTTGCCGTAGAACGCGCCGAGGATGCAGCGCACGACGATCTGCGAGCCCTGCTCGGGGGTGAAGAACCCGTCGCCCGCCTGGAGCTCACCGACGGTCACCGAGGCGACCCAGCTCGAGAGCTTGCCGTCGTAGTTCGGCTCGACGGTGACGTTCTGACTGAGGACGTTGACGCCGAACGGCACCCGGTTCTCGGCCGTCGGGGCCTCCCACGGGGCCGGCAGCATCGGATAGGACACGGGCCCGCCGTGCACCCGGCCGTCGTTGGTCCCCGAGGGTGCCGCGCTGGGGGAGTCGGAACGTTGCGGCGGGCACTGGTCGGACGACGCCTGCCCGCTCGCGCCCCCGCCCGCGCTGCCACCGCTGGTCGCCCGGCTGATGGCGAACACGGCGACGACGACGAGGACGAGCAGCAGCACGCCGGCGCCGACCCACCAGCCGACCCCGGAACGCCGCTTCTGGAACGCGGCGTACGGCGACTGGCCCGGCTGGCCCTGGCCGGGAGCACCCTGGCCGTACGGGTTGCGTCCTTGGCCCGCCGACGCGGCGCCGCCGAAGGTCGAACTGCCCTGGCCGTAGGAACCCTGGCCGTACGCGCCCTGACCCGAGGTGCCCTGACCGGACGTCTGGGCGTACGCGCTCTGCCCGTACGTCCCCTGGCCGTAGGCGCCCTGCCCGTAGTTCGCGTGGGCGGTCGAGCCGGCCGTGCCGGCGGCCGACCCCGGGTTGACGATGCCCTGCGGGGGCGGCGCCGAGGCCGGGTCGGTGGTCGTCGCGGCGGACCACGCCCGACCGTCCCAGTAGCGGTAGAGACCCTGGCCGCCACCGGGATCGGGATACCACCCGGACGTCGCGCTCACGGGGCGAGTCTAGGAGGCGAGGGCTGCCAGGCCAGCGATGCACGACTCTTCACAGCGAGCCGTGACCTGCTGTGCCGCTGCTGTGCCGTCGCCTGCCGTCGCGTGCCGGTCGTCGTCGGTCCGGGCTCAGCCGAAGCGACCGGTGATGTAGTCCTCGGTCGCCTTCTCGGTGGGGTTGGAGAAGATCAGGTCGGTCGGTCCCGCCTCGATCAGCCGGCCGGGCTTGCCCTGCGCCGCGAGGTTGAAGAACGCGGTGCGGTCGCTGACCCGGGCGGCCTGCTGCATGTTGTGCGTGACGATGACGACCGTGTACGACTCCTTGAGCTCGTTGATCAGGTCCTCGATGGCCAGCGTCGAGATGGGGTCGAGCGCCGAGCACGGCTCGTCCATCAGCAGCACCTGCGGCTCGACGGCGATCGCCCGGGCGATGCACAGCCGCTGCTGCTGACCACCCGACAGCCCCATGCCCGCACGGCCGAGGCGGTCCTTGACCTCGTTCCAGAGGTTCGCCGCCATCAGCGACCGTTCGACGGCCTCGCTGAGCACCCCCTTGTTCTTCACGCCGTTGAGCCGCAGGCCCGAGGCGACGTTGTCGAAGATCGACATCGACGGGAAGGGGTTCGGCCGCTGGAACACCATGCCCACCACGCGGCGCACCGCGACGGGGTCGACGCCGGCCGCGTAGAGGTCGGTGCCGTCGAGGGTCACGCTGCCCTTGACGTACGCGCCGGGGATCACCTCGTGCATGCGGTTGAGCGTGCGCAGGAAGGTCGACTTGCCGCAGCCGGACGGGCCGATGAAGGCCGTCACGGTCCGCGGCTCGACGGTCAGCGACACGTCCTGCACCGCGTGGAACGCGCCGTAGTAGATGTCGACGTTACGGGCGTCGATGCGCTTGGCCATGTTCTTACTTCTCCTTGAGCTTCGTCGCCCGCGAGATCCCGCGGGCCACGAGGTTGAGCAGCATGACGATGATGATGAGGGTGAGCGCCGCGGCCCACGTCCGGTCGTAGCCGGGGAGACCGGGCGCGACGTCGCGACCGGCGTTGATCATGGTGGGCAGCGAGCCCATGGTCGAGCTCGTCGGGGAGAAGTTGATGCCCATCGCGTACGAGACCAGGATCAGCAGCGGCGCCGTCTCGCCCATGACCCGGGCGAGGCCGAGCATGACGCCGGTGGAGATGCCGCCGAACGCGGTCGGCATGACGACCCGCAGGACCGTCTTCCACTTCGGCACCCCGAGCGCGTACGAGGCCTCGCGCAGCGAGTCCGGCACGAGCTTGAGCATCTCCTCGGTGGAGCGCAGCACGACGGGAAGCATGAGCAGCACCAGCGCCAGCGACACCGCGATCGCCGACCGACCCAGCCCGAGGATCGTGATCACCAGCGCGTAGACGAAGAGCGCGGCGACGATGGACGGGATCCCGCTGAGGATGTCGACGGTGAAGCTGACCGCGCGGGCCGACTTCGTGCCGCGGGCGTACTCGACGAGGAAGATCGCACCGAGCACCCCGAGCGGCACGGCGACGACCGCGCAGACGAGGCCGATCTCGAGGGTCCCGACGATGGCGTGGTAGGCGCCGCCGCCCTCCCGGCGGGGCGTGAGCCCCCGCTGGCTCTCGAGCCACCAGGACGAGGTCAGGACGAGCCGGGCACCTTTGCTGACCACGGTCCAGAGCACCCACACCAGGGGGATCAGCGCCAGGATCGTCGCCACGACGGCGTACGCGGTGGCGAGGCCGTTCTTGAGGGTGCGCGAGCCGCTGGGCTTGCGGAACGAGAGCGGCGTGTCGGCGCTGCCGGACAGCCCGTTGCCGGAGGCGACCCCGGTCGACGAAGACGTCACTTCACTCCCCGCTCGGCGACGACCCGGGCCGCCGCGTTCACCAGGAAGGTGACCACGAACAGGACCAGGCCGGCCGCGATGTAGGCGCCGGTCTTGGACGGCGTGTCGAACTCGGACGCGTTGTTGGCGATCTTGCTGGCGAAGGTCTCGCCGCCGGCGAAGATCGACGGGGTGAACCGGCTCCCCGGGGCGGGCTGGCTGAGGATGATCAGGACGGCGATCGTCTCGCCCAGCGCCCGGCCCAGGCCGAGCATCGAGGCGCTGATCACGCCGGAGCGGCCGTACGGCAGCACCGAGGTCCGGATGACCTCCCAGCGCGTGGCGCCGAGGGCGAGCGCGGCCTCGATCTGGTCGCGTGGGGTCTGCTCGAAGACGTTCTTCGAGATCGACGTGATGATCGGCAGGATCATGATCGCCAGCACGATGCCCGCGACGAAGACGGTGCTCTTGGGGTCGGAGACCAGCGTGAAGAGCGGGATGAAGCCGAGGGCGTGGCCGATCCACGCCCCGATCGGGCCCAGGAAGGGGCCGAAGACGGTGAGCCCCCAGAGGCCGAAGATGATCGAGGGCACCGCCGCCAGCAGCTCGACCAGGAAGCCGACCGGTCCCGCGACCCGCTTCGGCAGGTACTGGGTCAGGCTCAGCGCGACCCCGACCGCGACGGGTACGGCGATGACCAGGGCGACGAGCGAGGACAGCACCGTCGTCCAGAGCAGCCCGAGGATCCCGAAGCGGAGGTCGCCGCCCGAGACCTGCCAGCTGCGCGACAGCAGGAAGCTGTCCTTGTCGGCGAGGATGCTCGGCAGCGCCAGCACCAGCAGGAAGATGCCGACGAAGGCGACCAGCAGCACCAGCAGGATCGCGGTGCCCTTGGTCATCGCCCCGAAGACCCGGTCGCCGGTGCGGCTGATCGTGGCCAGCCGGACGCCGGAGCCCGGACGGTCGGTCGACGGCTGGGACGGCGCCGGGTGGTGCTCGACCACCGGGACCGGGCTGTGCCGGGCGGCCTCGTCCTGCACCGGCGAGATCGCGGGGTCGGCGCCGGCCGGGGTGTCGGTCAGCGGGTCGTCCTCCAGCGGCCGGGGGAAGTCGCTGCGCGCCCCGGCCTCGACCCCGGTCCGTGCGTGGGCCAGCGGGTCGACCACCGGCTCGACGGTGCCCGGCTGTCGTGTCGTGTCCGTCACTATCCGCTCTTCTCCTCGACGCATCGCACCTTCACGCTAAGACGCCGGTGCCACCCGGTCCGCCCGTCTCGGCCCCGAGGGACGAGACGCGACCGGGTGGCACCGGCGCGATGCTCAGGAGATCGCCGCGACCGAGGCCTTGACCTTGGTCAGCAGGTCCGCCGGCAGGGGTGCGTAGCCCAGGTCCTGCAGGGCCTGCTGCTCCTCGGCGGACGAGAAGAAGGTGAGGAAGTCCTTCTCCAGCGCCGTCTTGTCCGGCTCGAGGCCGGTGCTGCAGACGATCTCGTAGGTGGTGAGCAGCGCCGGGTAGGCGCCGGACGTCTTCGGGGTGTAGTTGAGCTTGAGCGCCAGGTCGTGGCCGGTGCCCGCGACGGTCGCCTCGGAGACGGCCTTGCCGACCGAGTCGCCGCTGAGCTCCACAGCACCCTTGCCGCTGTCGAGCGAGGCGATCGGCAGCTTGTTGTCGCGGGCGTAGCTCCACTCCATGTAGGAGATGGAGTTCTTGGTGCCGGTCACGGCCTCGGCCACGCCGGAGGACTTGTTCTTGCCCTCGCCCGTGCCGGTCCAGGCCTTCGCCGGCTCCTTGGTCCAGGCGCCGTCACCGGCGGCGGCCAGGAACTTGGTCGTGTTCTCGGTGGTGCCCGACTCGTCGGAGCGGAAGAACACCGTGATCGGCGCGCTCGGCAGCGTGACGCCGGGGTTGATCTTGGCGATGGCCGGGTCGTCCCAGGTCTTGATGGTGCCGTTGAAGATGTTCGCCAGGACCTCGGCGGTCATCGTCAGCTTGTCGACGCCGTCGATGTTGTAGGCGAAGGCGATCGGGCCCACGACCATGGGGATGTTCCAGGCCGGGCTGCCCCCGCAACGCTCCTTGGCCTTGTCCGACTCGACCACGCCGTCGACCGCGACGGTCTTGAGCGCGGAGTCGGACCCGGCGAAGTCCACGAGCTTGTTGTAGAACGACTTCACGCCCGCGCCGGATCCGGTCGGGTTGTACTCGATGGTGACGCCGTTGTCGCAGGCGGCCTGGTAGTCGGCGATGACCTCGGTGATCGCGTTGCCCTGGGCGGTCGAGCCCTCGGCGTTGAGCTTGCCGGTGGGGCACGTGAGGCCGGCGGCGTTCGTTCCTGAGGCGCTCGAGCCGGAGCCCGAGGAAGAGCCCGGGGCTGCGGTGCCAGCGGGGTCGGAGCCACACGCGACGAGGCTCAGCGAAGCCATCGCGGCAAGGGCGGCGAACGTGGTGTTCCGCATGCGGCGGGAGGTGATCATTCAAGTCCTTCACAGACCGGTGGAGGGCCGCCGGGAGCGAGTGAGCGCCCCCCGACGCCGGCCGGCGGCTCGCCGGCTGATGCGGAACGTACGCAGGCCAGTTGTCCGGTTGGACCCGCGCAGGTGAACGGCGGATGAACGGTCGTGCGCGACCGAGCGATCGTGCGCGCACAGGCCCGGCGGGGCCTCGATCCACCCCTAGGCTGCCCCGGGCAAGCCCCTCGGGGAGAGACCAGACCAGGAGGAACGGTGCGTCCGGACGTGTCCGTGATCATCCCGATGCACGACGCCGCCGCGACCGTCGAGCGGCTGGTCGGCTCGCTGCTGGCGATCGACACGCTCGCCGTCGAGGTCGTCGTCGTGGACGACGCGTCGACCGACGGCTCGGCCGACCGCGTCGCGTCGCTCGCCGGCGACGCGGTGGTGCTCGAGCGCCTCCACGTGAACCGGGGCGCCGGCATCGCGCGCAACCGCGGCTTCGAGCTGGCCACGGGCCGTTACTCGTTGTTCTTCGACGCCGACGACGAGATCCACCCGACCGCCCTCGCCGCCGCGGTCGCGGGCCTGGACGACACCAGCGCCGACGTCGCCTTCCTGCCGTACCGGTACCGCCGCGGGCACGGGTCGCACGAGGGGATGAACGTCTTCGACCTCGCCGCGTGGGGCCGCTACGCGACCTCGCCCCGCCGGCTGACCCGCCTCTCCGACGTGCCACAGCTGCTCGGCTTCTCCAGCTATCCGTGGAACAAGGTCCTGCGGACCGACCACTACCGGCGGACAGGACCGGAGTTTCGGAGCGCCAGCGACGGGAGTCCATCGGGGGGTGTGGGGGGTCGTCCCCCCTCAGGACCGGAGTTGCGGAGCGCCAGCGACGGGAGTCCAGCGGGGGGTGTGGGGGGTCGTCCCCCCTCAGGGCTCAGATTCGGTGCCACCCCGGTCCACAACGACATCCTCGGCCACTGGCTCACGCTGCTCGACGCGCGCAGCATCCTGCTGCTCGACCAGCCGCTGTGCACCCACGTCGTCGCCGTGGGCGGGCGCAACCTGACCAACCGCGAGAGCCGGGCCCGGCTCAGCCTGGTCGACGCGCTGGACGAGACCTACACCGAGCTCGTGCGCCGTCCGGACAAGCGCAGCCGGTACGCGCACCACTACTGGGACTTCGTGCTCCGGGTCGGGGGCTGGGCGACGAGCCGGCTGACGTCCGACGTCGTCGACGAGTTCAACGTGCGTCTGCAGCACCACCTGCTGCGGATGGACCTGGGCGACTTCGCCCGGATGCGGCTGCGCCGGGACCCGGTGCTGGCCAGCCTGGTCGTCCGGCGATCGCTCGCCTGAGCAGAAGGAGCTGACATGGTGCAGGTGAGCATCGTCGTGACCACGTACGACGTCGAGAGCTACGTCCTGGAGTGCCTCGAGAGCGTCGCGGCGCAGACGCTGGGCGACATCGAGGTGCTGGTCGTCGACGACGGGTCGAAGGACTCCACCCCCGAGCTGGTCACGGCGTTCTGCGCCGGCGACGCGCGCTTCGTCCCCGTGCTGCTGCCCACGAACAGCCCGGGCGGGGTGGCGACCGCGGCCAACGCGGGCCTGGACCGGGCGACCGGGCGCTGGGTGGGCTTCGTCGACGGCGACGACTTCGTCGAGCCGCGGATGTTCGAGCGCCTGGTCGAGGCCGCCGAGGCCTGCGACGCCGACCTGGCCATGTGCAACTACCAGGAGGTGGTCGACGGCACCGGCGGACGTCGCGACCCGGCGGACGCGCACCGCTGGGCCGGGCTGACCGAGCGCTGCTACGCCCTCGACGTGCAGACCCGCAAGCAGGTGCTGCGCTTCATCGCCGTGCCCTGGCGCAAGCTCTACCGCCGCGACCTCCTGGACGAGCACGCCACCCGGTTCCCGGTCAGCGACGGCTTCTACGAGGACAACCCGTTCCACTGGTTCGCGGTCCTGTCGGCGCGCTCGCTCGCGGTCGTGCCGGAGGTGCTCTGCTACCACCGGGTCGGCCGGGCCGGTCAGACGATGGCCACGGTCGACGTGCGGCTCTTCCAGCTCTTCGCGCACCACGACACGATCCACGCCTGGCTGGTCTCCCGGCGGCTGCTCGAGGTGTACGAGACCTCGCTGCTGGGCTGGGTGATCTCGCAGATGGAGTGGATCGCCCGCCGTACGCCCGGGCCGCTGCAGCGGACGCTCTTCGACACCCTCGTGCCGATCTTCGCCCAGTACACGCCCGAGACGGTGGCCGGGGCGCTGCGCGAGGGCGGCAAGGGCGCCACCGCGCAGCGGCTGAGCGCGGCCGTGCGCAAGCGCGAGCTCGGCAGCTTCGTCCGCACGCTCACCACCCGGCCGGGGTCGAACAACCCCCTGGTCACCGCGGCCTTCCACCTGCGCCACTCCGGCGTACGGCGCACCGCGACCCTGACCGGTCGCTACCTGCGCAACACGCTCCAGGGCGGTGGGGCGACCTGGGTCACGAGCCGTGCCGCGCGGGCCGGGCTCCGGCAGCCGTCGCGGCAGGACCTGATGTTCGGGCTGATGGTCGTCCAGCAGCGCCTCGACGGCCTGGCGGACCAGCTGGGCGAGATCGACGCGCGGCTCGCGCGCCACCAGCTCGACCGCCCGGCGGAGCCGGAGACGAGCCCGGCTGCCCGGTCCTGAAGCGGCGAGTGTGACGACACGCCGAGCATCAAGACGGAGAACGTCGGCGCGTCGTCACTCTCGGTCGTCGAACCCGGCCCGGCCCGGACGCCAGGCCGACGAGGTGTCGCCCCCGGGCGAGCCAGCGCTCCACCAGCCCGGCGCGTGCCTTCGGGGGCGGCTCCTGCGGCTGACGCATCAGGTCCCGCAGCCCGGCCCAGTCGGCCCGGACCGCGGACGCCAGCTGGTCGGCCGACAGCCCCCGCCTCAGGTCCTCGGCCGCCAGGCTCGTCACGAGGGGATCGGCGAGCAGCTCCGAGAGCCGGCGCAGGGCGGCCGCCCCGGCCCCGGGCCCGGCGGCGACGATCGAGGAGAGGTAGCGCTGCTGGACCAGCACCCGGGGGAGCGCGATCTCGGCGAGCACCGCCTTCCGCTCGGGCTCGGGCAGCCCGCACCCGTGCAGGGCGGTGAGCATCGAGCGCAGGATGCGGAAGTTCTTGTCGATCTGCCGCTCGGCGGTGTTCGCCCGCCGCGACAGGTGGGGCGGCTCGTTCGGGTCGTCGGCGTGCCGGGTCAGGAAGTAGTAGTCGTAGCCGCCGAGCATGACGAAGCGGCTGGCGTCGACGAGGTAGGAGAAGGCGAAGCTGATGTCCTGGCCGGAGGGCAGGCCCTCGTCGAACCGGAGCTGCTGGCGCTCGATCTCGGCACGCCGGAAGACCTTGTGCACCGTGAGCGTCGTCAACGCCTTCATCCGGGAGACCTCGGTGCTGGGCTGGCGCACCGACACGGCACCCGTACGGCCGTTGACCAGCACCTGGTGGAGCGCGACCCAGTCGGCCGGGGTCGTGGCCAGGGTGTCGGCGACGCGGGCGAGCGCCTCGCTGCCGATGGTGTCGTCGGAGTCGACGAAGAAGACGTGCTCGCCGACGGCCTCGTCGAGGATGAGGTTGCGGGGGCGTGCGGCGCCGCCGGAGTTCCCGGCGAGGGTGAGGACCCGGAAGAACCCCGGCTCGGCGGCGAGGCTCACGGTGAGCTCCGCCAGGATCGCGAGCGTCTCGGCCTCGGTGCTGCCGTCGTCGGCGACGAGGATCTCGTACCGGTCGTGCGCCAGCGTCGAGTCGAGGACCGACCGGAGGCAGGCCCGCAGCAGCGACTTGCCGTTGTAGACCGGGATGCCGACGGTGAAGAGCCGCGTCGGGGCGGCGGCGGACTCAGGCATCGACGAAGAGGGACGGGATCGCGTCGTCGTGCTCGACCGCGTGCAGGATGCCCTCCGCCGCGGCCAGCGCCTCGGCGATGGTGACGTCCATGTCGAGGTAGCGGTAGGTGCCGAGCCGCCCGACGAACGTCACGCCGCGCTCGGCCCGGGCCGCGGCGAGGTACTGGCCCAGGACGGTCTGGTCCTGCGCCAGCCTGATCGGGTAGTAGGGCGTGTCACCCTCCCCGGCCAGCCGGCTGGTCTCCCGGAAGCAGACGGTGGCCTCGTGCTCCTCCCACGGCGCGAAGTGCTTGTGCTCCGCGACCCGGGTGTAGGGCACCGCCAGGTCGCCGTAGTTCATCACCGCGCAGCCCTGGTGGTCGCCGACCGTACGGATCTCCTCGAAGTCCAGCGTGCGGTAGCCGAGCCGGCCGTAGCGGTGGGAGAACCAGGCGTCGAGCGGGCCCGACCAGACGGAGTGGTCGAAGTCCCCGTGGTCGGCCGCGCTGTAGCCGGTCGACAGCCGGACCTCCACCCCCGGGTGGTCGAGGATCGACTCCACGGCGGCGGTGTAGCCGTCGCGGGGGATCGCCTGGTGCGGGTGGTTGAAGTAGGAGTCCTCGTAGCTGAAGCGCAGCGGCAGCCGCTTGAGCACCGAGGCCGGGATCTCGGTGGGGGGCAGGCCCCACTGCTTGCGGGTGTAGCCGAGGAAGAACGCCTCGTACAGGCGCCGCCCCATGAACTTCAGCGCCTGCTCCTCGAAGTTCCGCGGCTCGTCGATGGAGGAGTCGGCCTGACCCGCGATGAACGCTCGGGCCTCGGCCGGACCGAGGGTCTGGCCGAACAGCTGGTTGATCGTCAGCAGGTTGACCGGGAGCAGGTAGACGCGCCCGTCCACGGTCGTCCGGACGCGGTGGTTGAAGGGCATCATCGTGGCGAAGCGGTTGATGTAGGACCAGACCCGCTCGTCGCCGGTGTGGAAGATGTGCGGCCCGTAGCGGTGCACCATCACCTGGGTGCTCGGGTCCCGCTCCGTGTGGCAGTTGCCGCCGACGTGGTCGCGCACCTCGAGGACGACCACCTCGTGCCCCGCCTCCGCCAGCCTCCGCGCGATCACCGCACCGGAGAAGCCCGCCCCGGCGACCGCGACCCTCATCGCTCCTGTCCTGTCACGACGGGGACGCTAACCACCGCGGACGGCTCCGGGCGCTCCTGGACGCCGTGCGCACGCACTGGTCCCGCAGTCGTCGTCCGGCGGTCACCCGATCGTCGCCGGATGGTCGCCGAGCGGCGTCCGAGGGTCGTGGGCGATCGTCTCCCCGGCGTACGTCTCTGCGGCGACCGGGACACCGGCCGGGAGCAGCCGGAAGCAGCGCAGGGCCTCGCGCCCCTGTCGGGCGGCGCTGCGCAGGTCCCTGGCCCGGACGAGCTGGAGCGCCGTACGGAGGGCGAAGACGGCGGCGTAGAGCAGGGCGCGGCGACCGAGGCGACGGCGGCGCCCCGGGGGGACGTGGGCGAGGACGACCCCGATCGCGGTGACCCGCTCCCGCACGTTCGCCCCGGTCCGGACCCGCGCCGAGGTGTCGGAGGCGTCGTGGCGGCGGTAGCAGGCGAGGACCTCGTCGACGAGCACGATGCGGCCGTGCGCCGCCAACCGGGTCCACATCTCCCAGTCGGCGGCGTGGGGGAGGTCGGTGCGGTAGCCGCCGAGCAGCTCGTACGCCGAGCGGCGCACGACGATCGCCGACGCCCGGACCCGGTTCGACACGGCCAGCGACTCGAGCGCGTCCGGCCAGACGCCGGTCCCGCGGCGGTAGGACCGGGTGGTGTGGGTCGGCCGGTCCTCGGCGTCGACGTCGCGGGCGCGGCAGAGCGCCGCGACGACCGTCGGGTCGGCGAACGCGCGCTCCAGCCGGGGGTAGAAGCCGGGCAGGACGGCGTCGTCGCCGTGGAGCAGGTGCACCAGGTCGCCGCGGGCCAGGGTGACGCACCGGTTGAACGTGCAGACCGCGCCGAGGTGGCCCGGGTTGGGCCGGTGCTGCACCCGGCCGCCGCCGAGCCGGTCCACGACGGCGCCGGGGTCGTCGCCCGACGCGTCGTCCACGACCACGATCTCCGCGTCGTCGCGGCCACCGAGCTGGGCGAGCACCTCGGGCAGGGCGCGGGCGAGGTAGCCGGCGCAGTCGTGGACGGGGATCATCACCGACCACGTGGGGCGCGCGGGCGTCCGGTCGACGAGCGGGATCTGGGGCACGCGGCCGGAGTGTAGGGGTCGCGGATGTCCCTCCGGCGTCGTTGACGACCTCGGCGGAGGACGCCCCTGCGCGGGGTTACCGGGGTGTTGCGGCGCTGCTCGTCCGGGGTTCACCCACCGTTCAGGCGGGCCCCCGACCATCGCTCTCGAGCGCCCGTGCCGGACGCGGACCGACCGAGGAGGAGTGCGATGGCGTCGACCGTGGCCCAGCTCGAGCGGCCGAGGACGGCCCCGGCCGCCGTCAGGATCCCCGCCGCGTCCGGGCACGAGCTGACCGTGGTGGTGCTGACCCAGGCGACCCGTCCTGTGGAGCTGCGCCGGGCGCTCGCGTCCGTGCGGGCCCAGCAGGGTGTGGACACCCAGCTCGTGCTCGTGCTCAACGGTGCGGCGCCGGCCGACGTCGAGCTGCCCTGGCTCGGGGCCCGGGACCGGCTGGTCGTGCTGGGGGAGAACATCGGCATCCCCGGCGGTCGGAACGTCGGCGCAGCCGCTGCCGACGCGCCGCTGCTGATGTTCCTCGACGACGACGCCGAGCTGATCGGGCCCACCGTCCTCGCCGCCGCCGTACGGCGCTTCCGGGGCGACCCCGGCCTCGGGGCGATGGCGATGCGCCTGGTCGACGAGGAGGGTCGTACGCAGCGGCGCCACGTGCCCCGGGTGGGCGGCGGATCCGCGCCACGGTCGGGGCAGGTGACCCACTTCATCGGCGCCGCGTGCGCCGTGCGCGCCGACGCCTTCGC
>Ga0210040_10007373_pt1 | contig 13337 bp, 11 predicted proteins | sample CryGeyCG12114_NA_FD_185462 | JGI IMG/M metagenome (GOLD analysis project Ga0210040, IMG submission 185462) | Groundwater microbial communities from aquifer - Crystal Geyser CG19_WC_8/21/14_NA (SPAdes) (version 2) | ecosystem: Environmental > Aquatic > Deep subsurface > Groundwater | place: USA... | reverse complement strand
AGGCCAACGATCCCGATCGAGGCATCGGCAGGAGCGCCTTGCAGCGCGATCCCGATGCCCGAGGTCCTTCCATAATAGGTTGTGGGATCGAGCGCCCGCTCGGGCACGAGCCATTGCTTGCCATGGACGGTGGTGCCGTGGCTCAGCTGGCGCATGCGTCCATTCTCGACCTCTTCGACCCGGTAGACGCCGAAATAATTGCGCTCGCGTTGGCCTTCCACGCTCGCTTCCAGCGTCATGAGCCCGCCATGGCCGAGCATCAGGAGCGCGACGATGGCGAGGAAGGCAGGCCGCAATCCTATGAGTGCTACGCCGATCAAGGTGATGAGCATCACGTATAAGAGGATCTGGTCGCCCTCTCCGCGTTCGGTGAAGCCGGTAAGCTGCCATGCCAGTATGGATGCCAGCAGGACGAGACCTGCCGCGCACAGTTTGCCCGCGCGGCTTCCCTTCCAGAACCTCGCAAGGCGCGGCACCAGTGGCCGCTCCGGCAAAAGGAAAGCTGCGCACAGGACGAGGATGGGCTGCTCGTAGACCCAGTCGAACAGAGCCGGCGCGAGCAGGGCGCTGAAGATACCGCCCAGCACGCCGCCCGCTGCCACCACCAGGTAGAAAAGCGTGAGCCGCTCAGGGCTTGGTCGCAGCGCATAGAGCCGGCCGTGCAGGGCGATCGCGAGCACGAACAGCAGCCCAACCATGGCAATCGCCGTCGCCGGGTTGGCCTGCCCGCCCGAAACCATCGCCAGGCTGCTGCAGGCGAGCAGCAGGATGGGCGCGTGCCGGCCGAGGATCGTGGTCCATTCGCTCGCCTCGGCAAAGGCGATCGAAAAACTCAGCAGATACAAGCCGAGCGGGATCACCCACAGGAGCGGCATCGCCATGAGGTCGGTCGTGAGCAGCGTGGTCGTCGACAGCATGAGGCCCGAAGGCACCGCTGAAAGCGCAAGCCAGAGTAGGACCTGCTTCCGCCGCAAAGGTTCTGCAGGACGAACCGCGCGTGCCTCCGCGCGTGCATGATCGCCCACATTCCAGCGCGACCAGGCGGCCAGCGCCACCAGCGCTGCAAGCACGCCATAGCCGATTGCCCATAGATCGCTTTGCTCGCCCAGCGCCATGTTCGGCTCGAGCCACAGCGGATAGGTCAGCAGGCCGGCAAAGCTACCGAGGTTAGATGCGGCGTAAAGCGGATAGGGCTCGCCCGCGTCCCGCGCCAATCCGAACCAGCGCTGCAGCAGCGGGGCCTGCGCGGAGGTCAGCAGGAATACAGGGCCGATCGAGAGCACGAACAGGAGCGGGACCCACAGGACCTCCCACCCGCGCGGTGCGGTGGGAAGGTCGACCAGCGCGATCGGCAGCGTGAGGGCGGCGAGCCCCAGCAGGGCCAGATGGATGCCGGCCTGCCTGCGGAACGGGAGGGACGAGATCGCGTGCGCATAAGCATAGCCGCCCAGAAGCAGCGCCTGGTACGCGACCATGGCGCTGTTCCAGACATTCGGCGCGCCGCCGAGCAAGGGCAGCGCCAGACGCGCCACCATCGGCTGGACGAGGAACAGCAGGAAGCTGCCCGCCAGAATTGCGGCAACGAAGAGCGCTCGACGCGGAGCCACTCCGCCACCATCGCTCGGCGAATCGCTCATGGGCTGGTCGTGACCATCGCTTGTGGAGCCAGGCATATCCGCGCGCCTTGGCACTCAACGGCGCCCCGGTCAAAAACCCAGCTTGCGGCCGATGATCCACCCCGTGCAGGGCACGGGATCGATGGTGAATTCGGCTGGCGGATAGTGCCCGCGCTTCCCACACGTATGCTCTAGAAAGCAGGCTACTCCCTCACTCCTGTTGGGGCCTGTCCGCCTGCCGCTCTTGCAAGGCGGCCAGCAGGCGCGGCTCGAATTCGTCCGGCGCCTCCACCTGCGGCGAATGGCCGAGCTCGGGAAAGGTGACGAGCACCGCGTCGGGCATGCGCTCCGCCGCCTCCGGCGCCAGCTGCGGAATGGGCCGCAGCCGCGCGGCAATGTCTGCAGGCGCCTCGCCCTTGCCGAACGTGGTCGTGTCGCGCATTCCGATCATCAGCGTCACCGGCATGGCCAGCCGCTCGAAATGCTGGGAGACCGGCTGGGTCAGGATCATCTCGCTGGTCTTGGCCTGCGACAAGGCCACATTCTCGCCATCCTCGCTCGCATACTGGCCCGCCAGCATCGCCACCCAGCGATCGTAGCGCGGCTCCCAATCGCCATGGTAATAGACCGTGCGCTGGTAATCCTTGATCGAAGCAAAATCCTTCTGCCGCTCCTGTTTGATCAATGTGTCGAGCGGCACGTAAGGCACGCCTTCGGCCAGCCGATCGGTGAGGCCCAGCGGGTTGATCAGCACCAGATGGCTGACCTGGTCGGGATACATCAGCGCGAAATGCATCGCCAGCATGCCGCCCGTCGAATGGCCGATCACGATGGCATCCTCTATCCCCCGTGCCGCCATCAATGCCTGCGTGAAATGCGCCATCATGGCAAAGCTGTACTGCGCCTCGCGCGGCTTGGACGATTTGCAGAAGCCGAGCTGGTCGGGGATCAGCACGCGATAGCCGCTGTCGAGCAGCGTGCGCGCGGTATGCTCCCACGTGGCACCGCAGAAATTCTTGCCGTGAAGCAGCACGATCGTGCGTCCGTTCGGCTCATCGGGCGCCACGTCCATATAGGCCATGTGCGCCGGAGTGGTCCCAAACATCACAGCAAATTCCCGCACCTGCCAGGGATAGGGGAAGTGCTCGAGATTGGCCCCCAGAGGCTGAGCGATCTGCGCCTGCTCCTGCTCCTGGGCCAGTGCGGGCGCTTGCTGAACCAGCGCAGAACCGAGCAGAACGGCTGGGAGCCCATAGCGCATCCTGCGCATCTCAGCTCCGACGTCCGGCCCGGTGCGCGGCCTTCTTGCCCGGCAATCCTCCCTCTAGTTCGGTCATTTGCGGATGCTCCTGTTCCATCCCCAGGCGAACGCGGCGCGCCGCCAAACGGTTTCGCAATGCGGAACTTCGTCCGATCCAACAGGTTCACGAAAGATCGCCAGGGCATGCCTTTCGGGAAGGGCGCGACATCTATGAAAGACGACTTCTTCGAACTGAGCCGGCGCGGCTTGCTGTCCGGCGGGGTGGCCGCTGCATCCGCTGCCACCGTCCTGCGCGCCGGTCCCGCCAAGGCGCAGGCCGATGATGCTGCAGTAAACGACCAGCCGCGCCTCCAGGACATCACGCTCACCGTCAATGGCGAACAGCGCCGCATGGCGGTGGACACGCGCATGAGCCTTTCAGACCTGCTGCGCGAGCGGCTGGGCCTGCGCGGAACCAAGGTGGGGTGCGACATGGGCCAGTGCGGCGCCTGCACCGTCCATATCGACGGCAAGCGCGAATTGTCCTGCCTCACTCCCGCCGTCGCCGCAGCGAGGCGCGAGGTCACCACGATCGAAGGGCTGGCCGGCACGGCCGGGCTTCACCCGATGCAGCAGGCCTTTATCGACAATGACGCCTTCCAGTGCGGCTATTGCACGCCGGGCCAGATCATGTCGGCGGTGGCCTGCGTGGACGAGGGCCATGCCCGCACGGACGCGGAGATCCGCGAATATATGAGCGGCAATCTGTGCCGCTGCGCCGCTTATCCCAACATCGTGGCCGCCATCAACCAGGCGCGCAGCAGCATGGAGCGAGGCTGATGCGCCCCTACGATTACAGCCGCGCGACCGAGCCGCTGGCGGCGGTTCAAGCCGTGACAACCCCCGCGCCTGCGCATGTCCTTGCGCCCATCCAATATATGGGTGGCGGCACCAATCTCATCGATCTCATGAAGCTCGACGTCATGCGCCCCGACGGGGTGGTGGACATCAAGCAGGTCGGCGGCGAAACCTATCGTCAGGTCAGGCAGACACAAGATGGCCTGCGCATCGGCGCGATGTTAACGATGGCCGAACTGGCGGACAACGCGCTCATCGCGCGCGATTATCCCGTTCTGCGCGATGGATTGTGGAAGGCGGCGAGCGCGCAATTGCGCAACATGGCGCGGCTGGGCGGCAATGTCCTCCAGCGAACGCGTTGCCCCTATTTCCGCGATGTCACTTATCGCGAATGCAACAAGCGCGAGCCCGGCAGCGGCTGCGCGGCGCAGGATGGCCATAACCGCATCCATGCCGTGCTGGGCGGCAGCGAACAGTGCATCGCCACCTATGCCGGCGATTGGGGCCAGACGCTGATTGCGCTGGATGCCGTGGTGGAGGTGCTGGGATCGGCCGGGCCGCGCTCGCTTCGCTTTGCCGACCTGCACCGCAAGCCGGTGAACGACCCGCATATCGAAACGACACTCACGCCTGGCGAACTTATCACCGGCTTCCTGATCCCGGGCGGGCCGTGGCCACGTTCCTCCTACGTGAAGGTGCGCGATCGGGAGAGCTATGCCTTCGCCAATGCCAGCGCAGCCGTGGCGCTGCGGATGGAGGGCGATGTGGCGCAGGAGATCCGCATCGCACTGGGCGGCATGACCACCACCCCGTGGCGCGCGAGCCGGGCAGAAGCGATGCTGCGCGGCAATCGCATTACTGAGGAGGTGTTGTGGACAGCCGCCGAGGCCGAGTTCGCCGATGCACGGCCGCTCGAACATAACGCATTCAAGGTCCCTCTGGGCAAGGCGACGCTGGTGCGCGGCGTGCTCGAGACAATGGCGATGGAGGTCTGATCCTGTGCCCGAGATAACACCCCCCGTACCCACGCCGCTCGCCAATATGGGCCAGCCCATCGTCCGTTATGGCGCGACGGAGAAAGTGACGGGCGCGCCGGTCTACGCCGCGGACGAGGCGGTACCCGACCCGCTTTACGCTTTCTTCCTCACCAGTGGCATCGCCAAGGGGCGGATCGCCAGCATAGACACCACGCCGGCCGAGCGGATGCAGGGCGTGGTCAAGGTCTATACGCATCGCAACGCGCCCGAGCGGCAGAACCTCAAGCACATGATGCAGGGCGGGCGCATATCGGACACCAACATGCCGTTGGCGGACGACCGGATCGTCAACGATGGCGACATCGTCGCGCTGGTGGCGGGAACCAGCTACGAGGCGGCGCGCGACGGGGCCGCGCGGATCGATGTCCGCTACTCGGCGCAGGACCCCAGCGCCACCTTCGGATCGGAAGGCGTGGAGCAGGTCCACCCTAAAAGCGTGGAAAGGAACGAGAAGAGCGCGGGCGATTTCGATGCCGCCTTCGCCTCCGCGCCGGTGACGATCGATCACGAATACGGCACGCCGACCCAGCATCACAATCCAATGGAGCTGTTCTCCACCACTGCGGTCTGGAAAGGGGACGAGCTGACGATCTACGAGCCCAGCCAGTTCATGTACGCCATTCCTGGCGCAATGGCCGAGCAGCTCGGCATCGAACAAAGCAAGGTGCGCGCGATCAGCCGCTATGTCGGCGGCGCGTTCGGCTCCAAGGGCATTCCCACCCAGCGGACCGCGCTGATCGCGGCCGCCGCGCGTGAACTTGGCCGCCCGCTCAAGCTCATCGTGCATCGCAAGCAGGGCTACACGCTCACCACCTATCGTGCCGAGACCCGCCACCATATCCGCATGGGTGCCGAGCGTGATGGCAGGATCACCGCCTATGGCCACGAAGGCTGGGAAGTGACCTCGCGGCAGGACGATTATTATGTCGGCGGCGTGGAGACCACGGCCGAGATGTACAATTGGGCCAATGTCTGGACGCGCGTGAACCTCGTCAAGGCAGACCGCAATACGCCCGGCTTCATGCGCTCGCCGCCCGAAACCCCTTATATGTACGCGCTCGAAGCGGCGATGGACGAGATGGCGATCGCCTGTGGCATGGACCCGGTCGAGTTCCGCCGGGTTAATGACACCCAGAAAAGTCCCATCAACGGCGCACCTTATACCAGCCGCTCGCTGATGCAATGTTACGACGAGGCGGCCGAAGTGTTCGGCTGGAGCCGGCGCACGCCTGCGCCCATGTCGATGCGCGATGGCGACTGGCTGATCGGCTATGGCTGCGCGACCGCCACCTACCCGACCAATTCCTCGGCTGCGACCGCGCGCATCCGCCTGACGCCTGACGGGCGCGCGCAAGTGGAGCTCGCCGCGCACGATCTTGGCACCGGCGCCTACACGGTTATGCAGCAGGTCGCCGCCAACGCGCTCAAGCTCGATCCGCAGAACGTCACCGTGCGGATGGGGGACAGCCGCCTGCCGCCGGCCCCGGTCGCCGGCGGATCGCAGACCACCGCCAGTGCCGGCTCGGCCGTCCACAAGGCCGCGTTGCAGATCGCCGCGCGCTTCGGCGGAACCATGCCTGCGCCCGCCGAACTGTCCGACGCGTTCGAGCGGGTCGGGACCGCGCAGATCGAGGAATATGCCGAATGGACGCCCAAGGGCATGGGCGCCGGCGCCGTGCGTGCGCTCTATCGGGGGCAGTCCGGCGGCGGCGAGGCGGCCGAACAGGCCGAAGGCAGCAATCCCAAGCCGCTGATGTATGCATTCGGCGCCGAGTTCGTGGAGGTACGCATCCATCGCCTCACCCGCGAAATCCGCGTGCCGCGCATGACCGGCGCCTTCGCCGCGGGGCACATCATCAATCCGCGCACCGCCCGCAGCCAATATCTGGGCGGCATGATCTGGGGCATGGCCTCGGCCCTGCTCGAACATACCGAGATCGACCGCCTGCGCGCCCGCTACGTGAACGACAACATCGCCGAATATCTGATCGCGGTGAATGCCGACGTGCCGCAGGTCGACATCATCATGGTTCCTGAGGTCGATGATCAGGTGAACCCGCTCGGGGTGAAGGGCGTGGGCGAGCTCGGCAATGTCGGCACCGCGGCGGCCATCGCCAATGCGGTGTTCCATGCCACGGGCAAGCGCATCCGCGACCTGCCGATCACCATGGACAAGCTGCTGGTCTGAAGCTCGGCATAAGGGCCGCTCGCCAGGGGCGGGCAGTCGAATGCCCGCCTTGCGTCACATCGGTTGTCTTCCCTGGCGATGGTACCCGGTCGCGCGCCTGCTCCCGTCATCGGCGAGAGGCGCGGAGTCATGGGCCCTTAAGCAAAAGCAGGCTTCCGATCGGGTTCACGAAGCGGGAACGGCAGCGCATCGGGCAGGGTTTACCAAGTTTGGGTCAGCGAAGCAGCAGGCCGGGCTCGCGCAGGGCCAATCCAGGGAGATCGGGATGGCATTAATGACGAGCGACTTCTTCGTGCAGCGCCTCAAAGACTGGGGCGTGACCCGCATCTTCGGCTATTCGGGCGATGGCATTAACGGCGTGTTGGGCGCGCTCCAGCGGGCCGAGAAAGAAGGCTCGGGCATCGAGTTCATCCAGGTCCGTCACGAGGAGATGGCCGCCTTCATGGCGACGGCGCATGCCAAGTTCACCGGCGAACTCGGCGTATGCCTCTCAACCGGCGGTCCGGGCGCGACGCATCTTATTACCGGCCTGTACGACGCCAAGCTCGACCATGTGCCCGTGCTGGCGATCGCGGGCCAGGCCGAGACCACCGTGCGCGGCGCTAGCTATCAGCAGGAACTCAATCTCGACCGGCTGTTCGCGGACGTGGCCGGCTACGTGCAGGAAGTGTGCGCACCCGCGCAGGCCCGCCATGTGACCGATCGCGCCATCCGCATTGCCATCGCCAAGAATGACGTATCCGTAATCGTGCTGCCGAAGGACGTGCAGGATCAGCCTTACGAAGAGCCCCCGCAAAAGCATGGCTTCACGCGGTCGGGGCCCGGCTATGCGGCGCCATCTGTCGTCCCCAGGAGGGCCGAACTGGAGCGGGCGGCGCAGGTGCTTAATTCCGGCTCAAAGGTGGCCATGCTGATCGGCGCCGGCGCGCGCGGCGCGGCGGACGAGGTGGTGGCCGTCGCCGATCTGCTCGGCGCAGGTATCGCCAAGGCACTGCTTGGCAAGGATGTGCTGCCGGACGATCTTCCATTCGTGACCGGCGCCATCGGGCTGCTCGGCACAAAGCCCTCATCCGACCTCATGCGCGATTGCGATACGCTGTTCATGATCGGCACCGGCTTCCCCTGGGCCGAGTTCCTGCCCAAGGACGGCCAGGTGCGTGCGGTGCAGATCGATCTCGATCCCGCGATGCTCGGCCTGCGATATCCGGTCGAGGTGAACCTGCACGGAGATGCGGCCGATACGTTGCGCGCGCTCCTGCCGATGTTGAGGCGCAAGGAGGATCGCGGCTGGCGCGAAGATATCGAGCAGGAAGTCACGCACTGGTGGAAGACTTTGGAAGAGCGGGCGATGGCCGAGGCCAATCCGGTCAATCCGCAGCGGGTCGTATGGGAAATGTCACCGCTTCTGCCAGCGGACGCGATCGTCACCAGCGATTCGGGTTCCTGCGCGAACTGGTATGCGCGGGATTGGCGCGTGAAAGCGGGGCAGCGTGGCTCGCTCTCGGGCGGCCTCGCCTCGATGGGCGCCGCAGTGCCCTATGCCATAGCCGCCAAGTTCGCGCATCCCGACCGGCCGGTCGTGGCGCTGGTGGGCGATGGAGCGATGCAGATGAACAATCTTGCCGAGCTCATCACCGTGCAGAAATACTGGCAGCGCTGGGCCGATCCGCGCCTCGTCGTCTGCGTGTTCAACAATGGCGATCTCAACGAGGTGACCTGGGAGCAGCGGGTGATGGAGGGTAATCCGAGGTTCCCTACGACCCAGGACATTCCCGATGTTCCTTACGCGCGCTTCGCGGAAATGATCGGGCTTCAAGGCATCTTAGTCGACGACCCCAGGGCATTGGGCCGCGCATGGGAAGCCGGGCTTTCGGCCGACCGCCCCACCGTCATCGAAGTGAAGACCGATCCGGAAATCGCGCCATTTCCGCCGCATCTGACACTCCAGCAGGCGAAAAGCTTCATGACCGCCATGGTCAAGGGCGATGAAGGCGTCGGCGCCGTGCTCGCCGACACGGCCCGCCAGATCGTCAACGAGATCAAGGGCTGAGCAGCGCGGTGCGCTGATCCAGGGCCGGGAAGGTGGGAGCTCTGCTGCGGGCCGAACCTGTCAGGTGCAGCTGCAGGAACGCGCATGTGCTACTCTGCAGGCGTTTCGTGCAGGATTGCCGGCGCAAGGGCAGGCTTGGGCTCTGCGCGGGTGAGCCAATCGGGAAGGCGGAACAGCCAGCGCAGCCCGGCTGCGGCGGCGATCCGTTCGGCCAGAATGCTACCGACCAGCGCTCCTGCAAAGATCAGCGGCAGCGCGCGGCCGGCGTGAAGGCCGAAGGGCTGGATGGCAAGCAGGGCAAGGCCGATAAAGATCGGGTGGAACAGGAAGATCTCGAGCGTCCTCGTGCCTAGCCAGACGAACACGGCCCTTGTGGGTTGCCAGCGCGCTAGGAGCGCCGCGAAAGTCACACCGAAGAAGACATCGGGGATCGAGCGGAGCGTGACCGGCAGGGTGTCGTAAAGCGGCACCAAGGCGCTCAGCGAGATGTCGATCAACAGGATCACCAGAGCAAGAAGCGTGAGCGAGACGACCCGGGCGCGTGAGTCCAGCATCCGCAGCGCAAAGGGCGCGATCCAGGAACCCGCTGCGAAGAACGCGATCGCATAGTGCGACAGATTGTCCGTCAGGTAGTCATATCCGCCCATGTCGAAGGTCTTGCGGGCCACAAGGACAAGGCCGTTGAGCGCGAGGATCGAGACGATCTGCGATGGCAGGCCCAAGGGCCTGACGCCCCGCATCACGATGCTCATGATGAGGATGGCGTAGAGGAACCACAGCACGCCGAACGGCACGATGAACAATTGGGAAGCCCTGTGCGGCGTCGACCAAGCATTGACGTTCACGAGGGGCTGCAGGGCGAAATAGATGATCGTCCACAGGAAGATCACCCAGCACAGGACTAGAACCCGCTTCCTGAGCACGACGCTCCAGGGCTTGGCGAGGCCCCAATGCGCGAGCACGCCCGAGCAGAAATAGAAGAGCGGCATCCGAACCTGCCGCAAGACGCGGTTCACCTCGGTGATGAACGTGCCGATCTCGCCGTCCAGAAGCACTGCCGTTGCATGGGAATGAAGCAGCACGACCAGCACGATGGCAGCGCCCCTGGCACTGTCCAGCCAGTCGACGCGGTCCCTTGACGGCGCAACGGGGATGGTTGCGGATGACAGTAGGGCCGGGGGATTGCGTGCGCTCATGTCCGCTCCTCGCCCGCCCCGACGAATACGTTTCGCGTCTCGTGCCGTGCGGGTCCTGAGCGCGGGCGGGTAGGCAGCAGGGAATGGCCTGACAAAGCCGCCGATGGGCCTGTGTCGGCGCGGTACATGCCCGGCCGAAGACGAAAATAGCCGAACGATCAGGGCATCCACTATGCGAAGTGGGGAGCACCGGGACTGCGTCACGATGGGCGGCAGCCCGAAGAGGCGCGCGGATGGGATGGGCAAGAAGAGCGGCGGTTCAGTTGCGGCGCAAGGGCCCTTCGAGCGTCAACGCGGCCCGTGCGCAATCGTACACAGGCTAACTCAACCACGGCGGAAAGCGGAGACAGCTGATCGACATGGGGTGCGCCGTCTCGGTGGGGAGATACCCGCCGCGCGCTGCCATGGCTTTCGCAAAGCGGAGTACGAGGCAGGCCCATGCACACCTACCGGTTGAAACTGCCTGGTGCCGACCCGAGGAACTCGGAAGAGTTCGAGGGCGAGGACGCCCACAGCGCCCTCGCGAGGGCGCATTTGCATGCAGGGCGCATGCCGGCGGAGCTGTGGTGCGACGGGCGCCAGGTTTGCACCATTGTCGAGACAACAAGCGGATCCTGGCGAATTGCGCCGGTCGAGGAACTGGCGAGCCCGGTTCGCAGCCCCGAAGACCAAGCGCCCCTGCACCGCGCAGATGAAGCACCGGCCGACCTCCGCCGCAGGTCCGCCAGGCTAGCGCCTGTGCGCGCCTGGCGTCAGGCCTTGTTTTCGATGTTCTGCTCAGCCTGCTCGCGAGATAGTCGCGCCCGATCAGCCAGGTTGCATGCCGCGCGGCTCCTGGCGGAACGAGCCGATCAGGCGGTGGTACTCGGCCTCCGAGGCGCCGTAGAACTCGCCGGCGATCTCTTCCAATCGCTCGCGGTCCAGGATCGTCACCAGGCCACGCTTCGCGCCCTGATCGCACCGGTCGCCTCAAGCGTGTGCAAGGTCACCGTCACGCCGGAGCGCCTGACGGCAAGCATCATGGAAATGAATTCATGCGTCAGCTCGAGGTGGTTTCCATCGACCCGGTCATGGCACATCAGCGACCCGCGGGCGAGCCGTTCGGGCAAGGCGTAATGCGCGTTGGATGCAGCCGTATATGCCGCCTGTACGGTGAGGGTATGGGTGTAGCGCAGGCGCGCGCGAAGAAGGGTGGCGCTCTGGTCGCAGGCCTCGAGCAAGCGGGGCGAACTGATGGAAACCGCGGTCACCATCCCGATATGGACCATCGATGTATGCGGGGATTGCCGGCACCCAGCACGACCGCGCCTCCAAAAAACCCCTCCCGGCCATAAAGGCCGACTTCGATCATCTCGCCGCCTTCCTGCATCGCGACAATGGAGGCGACGCCTTCGTCGACGAAGTAGACCCGCTCAATCGGCTGGTTTGGCTTGAAGAGCCATTCATCCAACCTCAGCTGAATTCGCCGGAAACAAGGCTCAAGCAGCGCATAATCGCTGCCTGACATCGTTCGCAGCAGAACATTGGACGTCGAAGATTGTGAAGGGGGCAAGGCGGCGCTTCCATTTGGGGCGGGAGCACGACGCATCTCTCAGCCAATCGCGCCCTGAGAAATCGCGACCATTGTGTCCAATTTGGTTTCCCGATTCAAAAGCGCTAGTAATTGTACGCCAGCACATGGGGCTTGGAAAATCGATCCTAAGCAAGTGCGCCGCGTATCGCTGGCCTGATGATCGGAGTCGGCGGCTGAGAGGCACCGACTTCCCGCCCCGAACGCAAGCGAGTGCCATTCCCGTCTTCTATCTGCACATCCGTTCCGGTGGGCATGTCATCCTTGACGAGGACGGACTCGATCTGCCGGACATTGAGGCAGCGCGGTACGAGGCAATCAGGGGAGCACGCGGGCTGATGGCGGCTGAGCTGGAAACCGGTATCCTTCACCTCGCGCAAGCTATCGTGATCCATGACGATACCGGCCACGAGATAGGCTGCATCGAGTTTCGGGAAGCGGTCCAGATCGTGATGCAGAGCGCCGGTAGAGCGCTCGCGGACATAGGGGCAGAGAAGCACTCGCCTGCGAAGCCGCGGTTACACACTAACTCGCATGGGATGCAGGTAATCGGGAGCGAACTGCCCGGCCTGGGCGATCGCGTCCCATGAGGGGAGCTTCACCGAGCGCCTGTTTCGAACGATAAGCCCTTCGGCGGCGAGCGATTGCAGCACCCGGTTGACGTGGACCGCCGTAAGCCCCGTCGCATCGCCGATCTGTTCCTGCGTGAGCGGAAGGACGTATTTGTCCCGCCTGGCGAGCCCCGCCGCTTCCTGCCTGATGCCAAGCTCGCACAGCAGGTGAGCGATGCGGCTCCGCGCGATCCGGGAGCCGACATTCACCGTCCATTCGCGCTGGACCGAGGTGTCGATAAGCGTTTCAACCCACATGGCCTTGGCCACCGAAGCGCTCTGGGTGATCAGGCTATCCACCGCCTGCGCCGGAATGAGCGCAAGCTCCACATCAGTGAGCGCCTGGACGCTGTAATCCATCGATACGAGCAAGGCGTTCTGGAGATCCATCCCGTCGCCGCGCATGTGAATGGCAACGATCTGCCGTTTCCCATCAGGCAGCGTCTTGTGCTTGCAAGTGAAGCCCGAGAGCATGATGGCGCACTGATCCGACCGCGCGCCCTCGCGAAAGACGTAGCTGCCCGATGACAGCGAGACAGCCTCGTGCGGGAGGGCAAGAATCGCCTGCTCGTCGGCCGCCGACAATTCGGAATGACTCTTCATCTTCTGTAGAAACGGCGTGAGGCGTGGCGGATTCAACGAAGCCATAGAGTGTCCCAAGCTGTCGGGGGCTGCCCTGCTCGTAGAGGCGGAGTGAGCGTATGCTTGCCCTTGGCTAACGGGTACGGGCGGGACGAGTGATTGTGGGATGCCGTACCCATTCGAGACAGGGGAGATCCCGCGCTGAGTATCCGCTCCTCCCCCGCATGCGCGACCTGCTGTCCCGCAAGGCGCGCACCGCACAAATCGTGACCTTGGCCAGGCGGATGGGAGTAGGGGGCGGAATACGGCATGGCGTTTACAGGAGTGTAACTAACACGCCGCGAAATAGTCTACAGGAGATCAAGATAAAGCTGGCGGTTGCATCATCC
>Ga0210040_10007371_pt1 | contig 13340 bp, 10 predicted proteins | sample CryGeyCG12114_NA_FD_185462 | JGI IMG/M metagenome (GOLD analysis project Ga0210040, IMG submission 185462) | Groundwater microbial communities from aquifer - Crystal Geyser CG19_WC_8/21/14_NA (SPAdes) (version 2) | ecosystem: Environmental > Aquatic > Deep subsurface > Groundwater | place: USA... | reverse complement strand
GCAGCCGTTACTTATATATAGGCCTTTCCTGCATTATTCTGGCGGTACTGTGGCTGGCTTTAATTCTGTACCTTTTACCGCTCTTGCCAGGTATGGGCGCTGATTACGAACCTTTTCTTTTAAAATCGTTGCCCATCCGGTTTTTTACGGGCTTTTTATTAATTAGCTGGCTGGCCCTGATTAGTTTGTTGTGGTACAGCCAGCAAGACCAGATAGAAAGCGACAAGCGTCAGGCCGATATTGAAAAACTAGCCCGCGAAGCCGAACTTTTTAAACTTCGCCAGCAACTGCAACCCCACTTTTTGTTTAACAGCCTTAACTCTATTAATGCTTTAATCGGGTCGCAGCCCAAAGATGCCCGCAAAATGATTCAGCAGTTATCGGACTTTCTGCGGAGCACTTTAAAAAAAGAAGACCACCAGTGGGTAACCCTGGCCGAAGAAATACAACACCTGGCTTTATATTTAGATATCGAGAAAATGCGCTTTGGCCACCGCCTTGAGACCAATATAACTTTTGACGAAGAAACGGCTACCAAGAAATTGCCCCCCATGTTACTGCAACCTTTGGTAGAAAACGCCATAAAATTCGGCCTATACGATACCACAGATGATGTTACGATTACTATTACGGCCAGCACCGTCGATAATATGCTGCAGGTTACCGTCCAAAACCCCTTCGATCCGCAAACTGCCTCACCGCATAAAGGCACCGGTTTTGGTTTAAACGGCGTACGGCGGCGCCTCGATTTATTATTTGGCCGCCAGGATTTATTAATCACCAAATCACCAATTGATCATATTTATAATACCACCATTCAAATTCCGCAAGCCTGATGAAAGCACTGCTTATTGACGACGAACCTTTGGCCCGCGCCTTAGTGAAAGAATACCTGGAGGAAACTTATCCGCAAATTCAGATTGCACAAGAATGCGGCGATGGTTTTGAAGGCGTAAAAGCCATTTCCCAGCACCAGCCCGATCTTATTTTCCTGGATATCCAAATGCCCAAAATTAATGGTTTCGAGATGCTGGAACTGGTAGATGACCGGCCCGCCGTTATTTTCACTACTGCCTTTGATGAATATGCCATTCAGGCTTTCGAAACCCATGCGGTTGATTACCTGCTGAAGCCTTTTAGCCAGGAGCGTTTTAATAAAGCGGTAGATAAATGGCTGCAGCAAAAAGACCTGACCGAGAATAAAAAAAATACTGAAGCTTTGTTAGCGGCATCTGCCAGCTCCGAGCGTCAGGATCGTATTGTAGTAAAGATCGGCAGCAAAATTAAGATAATCCCGGAGCAGGATATCTTGTATTTAGAGGCCGACGGCGACTACGTAATGATTTATACGCCTGATGGTCGTTATCTCAAAAATAAAACCATGCAGTACTTTGAGAACACCTTAGATGCCAAAAAATTCTTACGGGTACACCGGTCCAGCATCTTGCAATTAGCGCAGATTGTCCGGCTGGAGCCTTACGAAAAAGATTCGCATATTGCTATTCTAAAATCTGGTGCTCAAATTCCCGTTAGCCGTTCCGGTTATGCTAAACTGCGGCAGGTTTTGGGTATTTAGAGACAACAATCAAGTTTATACATTGTAGATGATGCCGCAAAAGACAAATTTACCGATTAGTTAGCGGTAAGCTTAAAAAAGCATCCAGTTTGATCGAATTTCGTATTTTTACAAAAAAGCATGATGACAGATATTCAATTATATACCCAGATATCCTCTTTGCCAACTGAACTAAAAAAAGAAGTATCGGATTTTGTAGAATTCCTACAGCATAAATCCAGGACAAAGAAAGAAATAAAGGAGCGACAATTCGGGTGTGCCGAGGGTTTCTTTAAAATGGCACCTGATTTTGACGAGCCGCTGGACGACTTGAAGGAATACATGTAATGGAACTTCTTCTTGATACGCACACCTTCATCTGGTTTATGAACGGCGACAACTCCTTGCCTGACAATGTTAAAGAAGAAATCAAGGACATCAGAAACAAATGCTTTCTTAGCATTGCCAGCCTTTGGTAAATAGCTATTAAAACAAGTCTTGGGAAGCTAAAACTAAAAGCTGATTTCAACAAAGTTGCCGACTTGCTATCCGCTAACGACATCGACATCCTGCCTATTACTTTCGAGCACTTACAGAAGGTACTGAATCTGAAATACTACCATCGTGACCCTTTCGACAGAATAATTATAGCACAGGGAATAGCTGAAAAGTTGACTATCCTGACCAAAGACGAAAATTTCAAGAAATACCATGTCAAGATAATGTGGGAATAAAGCCTACCGCTAACCACACCTAAAAGGTAACTGGGTTTAATTAAAGCAGCAAGCCAATTACTTTCTAAAAACTGAATTGGCACTTTAGCTGATAAACAGATTACCTCCCAGCCGCCGTTATCCAATATCAAGTTTTAAATCCATCATCTTTATCTTTAGTGATTGGTAATTTAAAGTTATAAAATGTAAGCCTGTTTTTTAGAATTGCCGCTAATAGCCCGGCTTTGCGGCGGGAGACTGATTTTCAGAATTATGTTGAGTGAGACAACCTAGATGAACTGACGCTAACTAGCCTTGTAATACAGCCCAGTTGCCATAAAATTATTGTTAACGGTTCTCTTTACTTCATGGCATCTATATTTAAGTAATTTTATATTAATCTTTTTTATTATTCGGCATTAAAATTGATTATATTTAAATAAGGTAAATATATTAATTTAGATTATATCTATCGTTAGGATCATGCAATTAAGATTTATTAAATACCGCCATTTATACGCTGTTCTCCTATTATTGCTCTCTTCTTGTGAGTACATCTTTGATAGAGATCCTACTTATGTATATAGAGTAAAGAATAATACAACCAAAACCTTAGAAGTACGCATAACTTCCCCTGTAATAGCAAATAATGTAATTGGGACTAGTACAATTGAAGCTGGTGCTACACGGGGAGTATGGGAGGATACGGAATATAAAGACGACTCATGGGTATACAACCGTGAGCAATACCGAAAGAAATTTATTGCTTTTCACATCGAACCTATATCAAAAGAAGGTATGTTAATGAAAAGCAATCCCAATGACACAAAGCGTTGGGATTATGAGAAAATAAATAACTATAAGGCAACTTATACATTAACTGTTGAAGAAACAGATTTCTAGTATTTTAAGAATCTTTGAACAAAATATAGGAATCTCTTTTAGAGATAGTTGAATTTTATATTGCTTAGTACTAGCAACATAGATGACTAATGATCTAATATTATGCGTTTGGCAAATGTTAACTCGGGCGTTTTAATTTGAACAATATACATACCATTAGCCAAGCTTGACAAATCAACATTTAATGTTTGAGGCGCTAGATTTTCTATATCTCTTACTAATCTTATCCTGCCTACACTATCAATGACTTTTAAATGAAAAGAAACAGCAGGAAAAAAGCTTTTTAAATAAAGAAAACCGCTAGTAGGATTGGGATACAATTCGAATATGCGTTCATCCGATGCTGTTAGATTTAGCGGTTGGGCACCTGGGGATGATAATAGTCTCACCCGTAAAGTGTTTAAAGTAGCAAGCATCCGGTCGCGTTGTCCGATAGTAAACAGATTCATGCAGGCATCATAACTGTAATCCATATAGTTCATAAACATATCACTGTAATTATTACAACTAGGGTACGGAAAAGGCTTGCAGCGTGAACTAGCATCTGCTTGTATTGGCGTATCGGCCACGAAGTCATTCCCGCATTTACTATCACCCCATATATGAATAAGATTTAACCAGTGTCCTACTTCGTGGGTGGTAGTTCGGCCTAAGTTAAATGGGCTGTTAACTGTGCCAATGGTTCCAAAATAACGGTAGTTGATGACTAGGCCATCTGTTTTAGCCAATCCAACTCCAGGCGATTGAGAATAGCCTAATAAGCCCTTTGATAAGTTACAAACCCATATATTTAAATAATGCTCGTTATTCCATATATCGGTTCCTCCGCTTGCTTTAAATTTAACACTATCAATAGAAGTAAAGGTATCTTTAACTGTAAATTTACGGGTAATGCCGAATGTAGGATTGCCAGCTGGGTCTTGTTGGGCTAATTGAAATTGAATGCGAGTATCGGCTGCTAAAGGCCGGAAAATTTCTGGGGTAAGGCCGGTATCGGCATTTAAACGACGATAATCATTATTCAATGCTTCTATCTGGGAACGTATTTGGGCATCCGAAATATTTTGCTCGGCTTTATTATAAACAACATGCACTACTACCGGTATGGTAATAACCGTGTTTGTTAAACGGGAAGAACTTTTTTGCTTTATCCAACGTTGTATTTTTTCTTCATTAGCTAATTCAACTTCAATCAAGTAAGGATTTAGCTTTTTCTGATTTTGCAAATACTCATAAGTACTGCAAAGAGGACGGTCTTGGCCTAGTAAAAAAGTAGTCTGCAAATAACAAAAAAGTGTAATAATAAGGCCCCAATAGTTTATTCCACCATATTCCATTTATTATTTTTAAATACTAGACTGTAGATTATGAGGAATAAGATTTAAGATATTAATAAGAAAAATTATTGAAAATAAAGTTTTTCTTATTAACAAATTCAAATAATTTAGTTAAAAGGCGTAACCTAGATTAAGGTCAAAGCCCATTCTTGCTCTGTCTTTGGCTATAGTATTGAATTCATAACCTAATCCAATTGCTGTTTCAAATATAAAATGTTCGCCTATAGTTCTCTTTAATCCCCATTTTGGAATAACATTGAATACATCCTCGACTATAATGCCATGGCTTTTAATGATAGGGTACAAACTTTTATTGACAGTAAGCGCTAAGTAATTTGCCGAATTGTTTATTGTTTTTTTTTCTTTACTAGCACGTTTTAAAAAATTATAATAATATCTTGGTTCCAATCTAATTAAAGGAATAAGAACATGATAACTTTTCCTAGAGTTGGAAATAATAGTATTAGCTCCAAATCCATAAATAAACTTTATTTCGCTATTTATAACCGCCTGCTTTGCAATGGCATGCTCATAGTTATATGCTAAAGATAAATAACTAAGTTTAATACTATGTAAATTTTTCACCTTAGTGTCATCCTGTGCGAATGACCTAAAGGTAAAAATTAAGCTAATTATTAATGTAAATAGAAACTTTAATTTCATGAATTGAAGTAAATAAATTTGAATAGAGTTTACTGCTACTAGTACTAAAAATCAACCTACCTTCGCCTAGAAGGAGGAAAAGGAGGTTGATTTATTTATTTTTATTGATTAGTTTTCTTTGATAATTCTAACTCCTTTCCATACCCCGCTCCGATAAGCACCAGCGTAAACAGAAGCCTGTTTAACTTTATAAGTAAGAGCTTGGTCCGAAAATTTAAAACCAAACGTACCGTCACCATTTAAAGAAAATCCAATTTGGCAAGTGGCGAAGTCAAAATTCCGCGACATTGTATTCACATTTTCCTCTACCTCTTCGTGTCTACCAAGAAATTGTGTCACTTTATCTGGAAAGTACAACCGAAAGTTTGTGCTTTGTCTTGTATAAAAATCATATTGCAGAGGTGCTACATGTTCATAAACATAATCATATACCTCCTTTATAGTACTAGAGAAAGTTGATTGAACTTGACCCGTAATTTTTTTAGCAAGATAAGCAACATACGGATCTGCGATGGTACCATCAAAAAGGTAATTTGCAAACCAGTATGAGTATGTAGCAACATTAATATCTAAATCAGCTAGCTTCAGTTTATCGAAAGATACAGAAGGTGCTTTATAGGGCATAGCATATGGCATCGGGGTTTCAAAATTAACACCATCCCAACCCATTCTCATTTCATTACAAGTTAAATCTCCACCCCAGCCTATCCAAGTTTTATGTTGGGCTTGAGCCGTCATACCAATAGAAGAGAAAACTATATAATTAACGCAATAGAAGTTTAATTTAAGTCTTTCGTCACTGTTTCCTAATTGTACATATTGGACTTCCCGGCGACCAAGAGCTGATTCAATCCATCCACCAACAATAGTATGTGAACCAAAAGAATGTGTTTCAAATGTATTATATACATATTGGGGCAAATAATTAAATGTGGTTCTAGCATTTGGGTCCTGTTTTAATATCATTGGAGCTATTGAGAAGGAAATTCTTTCACTTTTACCTGGAGCAGCAAAAGAATCATAAAAGTAAATACCTGACTCTAAATCTTTATGATCGCCCGCTTTATCATTTGGGTCATCATTATTACCGTGTTTCGGCTTAGAACTTAAAATTTCTTTTAAACGATCATACTTAGAATCCATACAAATGTACGTTCCTTCAGGTGTTATCTTAATTATGTTTGTACCAATTTGCAATTCTCTATCTTCATTTAAAAGATTGGCAAAGTATTGGTCTGGTACAAGATAATCAGTAAGTGTATCCTTTTCAGCACTTGTCCTTGCCAAAGAATTGTTAACGAAGCTCTTTACTTCTGGCCTTTCTAAAATTAATTTAGGTTCTTTTTGAGTAATAGATTCCTTAATTAAAGAAGAAAATGCTGCATCATTTTCAAAAGCAAGACGACCATTTTTAACACTAACTGGTGTTTTACTGTTAACGGAAAGAGCAGGCACAATATCTTTTTCTTCCTTACAGGCACTAAAAAATAGAGTAACAGCAATGCTTGCTGTCATAAAAACTTTTTTCATAAAAATAGAGAGTTGTAAAGTGTTTGAATAAATAAAAATTAAGTTTTTAGTGTTTTCCTAGCTGCTCAGATAGGCATTTCGATAAATCTTTTCAAATATCCCACTTGAAAGTAAGACTCAGAAAAAGATTAGACCAACTGGGGATTATCAAAGACTAACAGCGGTATTTATAAGGACTTTAAAATATTACTATGTAAAAAATCGATGTTTGTCTTGACTTAGCTCAAGTTGTTCAATTCTCAATCTGAGATTTCACTTTAATACTTGTAAGTAATAAAATTCACTATTTAACTAACTTTATAAGTGCTTTTATATCCATAAAAATCATTCATTACAATTAGTAAATGGGCTAGTGGCTAAGTTCTTATTCAAAAGTATCTAGTGCTATGAATATCATGCAAGCTCAATAATGCCTGATTTAGAGAAATGGCAGAGCAAGCAGTGCTGCTAACTTGAATGTTTAGGCAGAAGATAATGAAAGTATTACAGGACTATCTTACCCTGGCAGTCCTTGGCGACCAGATGAAAATTTAGGTAATATTTATACCTGATACTTAGGACTCCTGTTTTTAAAAAAGTGTTTTAAAGAATTTTTATATTGATACGAACGTTATAATTTCTGAACATGCCAAATCTTAACCATTTAGGTCGTTTTATTATACGGAGCCCTCTTTTTCCATACAATGAGATCAGGGAGGATGCACCGGTAACCCTGGATGAACTGCTTAACAAGATGTTAAGAAATGATCTTTTCTTGGAGGCAATTTTCTGGGCCTCCCCATCACTTTACGAGTGGACTTTGAAAATGCTTCAGGGAAAAGATGTTAATAAGGAACAAATAACCAGAAGCCTGAAAAAATACTTAATACGAGCTTCAAGTCGTTGTACGCCATTCGGGCTTTTTGCCGGTTGTAGTATCGGGAACATTGCGGGGAATGGTTACAATCTGGCGATTGATAATAATCCGTATAATACCCGAAAGCATGTTAGGATAGACATGCACTTTTTAGTTACCCTCAGCAGCTATATTAGCCAAGATTACAGGATTTGGCTTGGGCTAAAGTATTATGCTAATACTTCAATATATGAGATTGGAAATACGTATAGGTATGTCGAGTATCAAGTAGAGAATGGTTTAAGAAACTATAATACTGCTTCTATAGAAAAAAATGACTTATTGGAGAATATTCTTTTCGCCGCTAAATCTGGCATCCGGGTGAAAGATATCTTAAGTTTGATTGATTTTGAAGATGATATATCTGCGAAAGAGCAATTTATTTCTGAACTTATTACATCTCACTTACTGGTAAGTGAATTAGAGGTTTCGGTAACTAACACCAACCAGCTGGAATCGCTCATAGAAAAATTAAAGAATCTTGGCAGAAGAGAAAAAAATAACCATGTAGAGGTATACATTAACATCTTAAATGATTTCAGAAAGGGAATAGCCCAATTAAACGAGAACAGTGCGGAGCATAACAGGGTTAAAGTAGTTGGAATTTTTAAACAGGGGCTGAAAGACCTAGGAATTGAGGCAGGACCCAAAGATTTCTTTCAAGTAGATCTTTTCAAGGTAGCCTCTGAGCCGCTAACTATTTCTGAAGCAACTATTAAAAAAGCCATCAAGGGCATAGAAGTTTTAAGTCGAATAAGCCCTGAGAAAACAAGGCTGGAAAATCTTTTGGAAGACTTCAAAAGAGCCTTTGTGGAGAAATACGAGACAGCAGAAGTGCCCCTAGCTGAAGTTATTGATTCGGAAATGGGGATAGGATTCCCAGTTCTTTCCAGTTTTGGTAATATTTCAAACAGTACTTTATCAGAATCTTACAATAAGGAAAAGCGACATGCAGAGACAGAGAAACCTTGGCATTCATTTTTGCAGGGGCAGTATGAGATGGCTTTGAAACTAGGAAGGAATGATATTGTGTTACAGGATGAAGATATAGCTAAGTTCCCATTAAAAATAGACCAGTTGCCTACAACTTTCGCAGCAATGCTATCTTTCATTTCGTCCGGTTCTGAAGCTCAAATTCTCCTCCAATCAGTTGGCGGAACAACCGCTAATAATTTACTAGGAAGATTTTGCCATTTAGATCATGAACTCCACGCGTTTAGTTTGGAGATTGCCAGAAAAGAACAAGAATTATCAGCCGGTTCAATTTTGGCAGAGATTTTACACCTGCCAGAAGCCCGGACAGGAAATATCCTGCAACGGCCAGTATTAAGGGAATTTGAAATCCCATATCTATCGGGTGCATCTGTGAAAGAAGAATTCCGGCTCCCGATCACAGACTTGATGGTTTCTGTTGAACAAGGCAATATTGTTGTGCGTTCAAGGCGGCTTGACAAAAAGATTATTCCAAAGTTATCTTCATCCCATAATTATACCCAAGATTCTCTTCCAATATACCACTTCCTGTGCGCAATCCAGCATCAGGGAAAAACCAGCCTTAACATAGATTGGGGAGCTTGGGCAGAAGGTGTTAAGTTTTTACCCCGGCTATCCTACAAAAACATTATACTCAAACCCGCCTCCTGGAAATTCACCTTTAGTGATTTCAGACATATCTTGGAAAGTGATCAAAAGCATGAGAAACTACTTGATTTTTTTAGATTCTGGAATTTCCCCTCAACAATCGCTATTACGGAAACTGACAACCAGCTAGTCTGCCACATCAACAGGAAAGAATATCAGGAAATATTTCTGCAGGAAATTAAAAAAGAGAAGACTATCCATCTTATTGAATGGCTGCATTTCGATAAAAGTATAGTTTGCAAAAGTTATACTAACCAAGTCGTACTGCCCTTATCTAAATCACCGTCCCCTATCGCGGCAGGGAGCAGCCTAAGAAGTCACACTACTTCTTCAGTAGTGCAACGGACCTTCTTTCCGGGCAGTGAATGGCTTTATATGAAAATTTACTGCGGTGCCCATATGTCTGATATAATTTTAACTGAAATTGTTAAAAAGGTGCCGGATAAGTTATTGGCTGATGGAACAATTGATAAGTTCTATTTTATTAGGTATACTGACCCACACTACCATATTAGGTTAAGGCTGCATTTAAATAACAACAAATTAGCTTTCTCTAATGCTTTGAGCTGTTTATATACCGCTCTGGATCCATTTACGAAGCAAAGGCTCGTGTGGAAGGTTCAGCTGGACACCTATACTAGGGAAATTGAAAGATATCAACCTGAATGCATGGAGATATCGGAGAATGTTTTCTTCTATGACTCCTGGATGTTTCTGAATGCAAGTGAGCAGATACTCCTTGATGAGCATGAGGAAACACGGTTATTGTATGCCCTAAAGAATGTAGCATGGTGGTTTGATACCTTCCAGTTAAGCCTAGCGCGTAGAGTTAACTTCATAAAGTCAGTATGTATTGTGCTAAGTAAAGAATTCAATCCTGATCTTTTGATTGAACTTGATAAAAAGTACCGGTCCATAAAGAATATGATTTTGCAATTTAATCTTCCTAATGACCTTGATACGCATCTTACCTGGCGCAAGAAACAGATTGCAGATGAAGTAGCTCAGGCCTTAGATAAAGAAAATAAGCTTTTTGAAAATTTGCCCCATTACATTCATATGAGTCTTAACAGGTGGTTCAAAACAGACCAACGGCTGCAAGAATATATTGTTTATTACTTTTTACAGAAATACTATCTAGAGCAACTTAAACGGCAAAGTGCTTTATAAATGGCGTATTTAATCCAGAATTACAAGTTCCCCATCCGGGTGCTTCAGCATATAATCATGTGGTTAAGCATGTTTTGTTTGCTGCTGTTGTTACTTAGACTACCGTTAAATGCCAATGTGCTGGATCCTTCATTTAGCATATATGTTGGTATTTTGCTGTTGGTAGTAGCCATTAACCACTATATTATTGCTTATGGGCTGGTTAAGCTGGTTAATAAGCGAAAATGGCTCCTAATGACAATCTGCCTTATAGGCCTATATATTTTTTCCGCTTATGTATCTATTCAAAGCTTTTCCGTGTTAATATCTATCTTCCCTTACAATAAAATATACCACAGCCTACTTATCCGGTATGGTATGAAAGATTTTCTTGATATATTCTCTCTGACCACATTTACCTGGGTAATGTCCTTTGTTTTCCCTTTTAGTGTATTTACTTTGTTTATTAAATTTTACAAAAAGAGCCAGGAAACAGCAAACAAGAATCTTTATTTACAGAAAATGAATGCTAATTTAGAGTTAAATTTCTTGCGTTCTCAAATAAACCCTCACTTCTTCTTTAATACGCTTAATAGTCTGTATGCCTTAACTCTTGATAATGACCGAGCTGCCAAAATCATTCTGGGTTTTTCTGATATGATGCGTTTTTCTTTGTATGAAGCTAAGGCCGACTTTATTTTATTAAGAAGAGAAATTGAGTTTTTAGTTGATTATATTAAACTGGAGAAAATTCGTCATGATAGCCGTCTACATATTGAATACAGTTTTAAGGTCGATGATGATACCCTTAGCTTGCCTCCATTGTTGCTGATTAACTTTATTGAAAATGCTTTTAAGCATGGTGTTAACACCACTATAGGCCAAGCTTATGTGTTTATTAACTTAAGCTGCCAGAAAGGAAGCTTAGTGTTCAATGTTAAAAACAGCAAACCTCCTTCGTTAAAGCCGGGCAATAAGTCCGAATTAGGAATTGGAATAGGGAACACCAGGCGCCGCTTGAATATTTTATATCCCAACCGACATGAGTTAGTCATTGAAGAAACAATAGACACATTCAACATCATCCTTAAAATTAAGATATAATGAGCCAAGCCTTAACCTGCATTGTCATAGATGATGAACCTCTTGCTCAAATAGTCATAGAGAAGCTAATTGATAAGGTGCCTTTCCTGCAATTGCTGAAAAAATGCAATAACGCCATCGAAGCTCTTAAGAATATTCAGGAGCTGCAGCCCGATCTCATATTTTTAGATGTAAACATGCCCGAGATGACCGGCTTGGAACTGGTAAAAATAATGGGAAATAGTAATATACAGGTGATCATAACGACTGCCTATCCGGAATTCGCCTTAAAAGGCTATGACCTTAATGTAACAGATTACCTTTTAAAACCAATATCCTTTGAGCGGTTTTTTCAGTCAGTCAAAAAAGCCAATGAGCTTATAAGTTTTAAGAAGGAAAAGAGTTCCTCTTATAACCAGTCCGCCGGAGAGGCTTCCCTGCTAAAAGATAGTGTTGAAACAAAGAAGTATTTCTGGGTGAAGGAAGATAAGAAGCTAATCCACATTAATAGTGATGAAGTTTTGTTGGTTGAGGGGATGAAAGATTATATTAAGATATTCTTAGCTGAGATGGTGATTATTACACATATGACGATGACGAAAATTGAGAATATACTGCCTCCTTCTAACTTTTTAAGAGTAAACCGATCTTATCTGATACGCAAATCCGCCATCAAGGCTATTCATGGCAATATGATAGAGAATGTTTTAGGTAAAGAAATAATCATAGGATCAACCTACAAAGATGCCATCAGAGCAGAAATAAATGACACCATGATTTAACTACGTCGATCAAATCTATAATTTCATGTGTATGAATGTACACCTTTATCTAAATTTTTAGATCAAAATTTTCAAAGCTACTATCTTACTTAACAAACTTAATACTAAATACATATGAAAAAAGGAAAATTGCATCTAAAAAAACAAATAGTTTTCTCTTTTAAGTCTCCTATTTTAACTGAAGATAAGCTAAAAAGAATTTCTTCGTCCACTATTATTGCCACTGGCGGTACATGGTGAAATGAAGTTATTCCCTTTTTACCGAAAGATTGAGACGCTGAACTTGCTTAAATTATGTATTTAAACCTTTAACAGCGATTTACCATCATTATAGCGTATCCAGTTTTGTAGCAAAAAGGGAGTAATATTAAATTATTCAATAAAGGGACTAAATATAGTTTTACGCTCTATGTAACTGCCACGAACATCTTTGTTCGTGGTTATCTGTTCCTCAGGCCTCTGGCCTATATCAATGTTAAAATTACCTGACGCTACCCCATTAAATTGATAGCTTTATAGCGTCTAGAGGCCGGAAAACATCATCACGGGCGAGGCGTGACCACGGTAAAGGAGAAGGAATATTTCAAATGGAAACACTTACATACGAGTGTACTATTTAGAGCAATAAAGCGGTATAGGCGATTGGGCTAAGCCTACAAAATAGAATCCTGCTGATGTATTAAAACTAAAAGTCCTGCCTCATTTCTAAAGCAGGACTTTTTATTTGTCTAAAATCAAATATCTAACATCGAATATCCAAATCAGCTATTCATCGAAATTAAAAACTCATCGTTATCCTTCGTGCCTTTCATACGGTCTTTCAGGAATTCCATAGCTTCTACCGAGTTCATATCCGACATAAACTTGCGCAATATCCAAACGCGGTTTAATTCGTCTTTGTCCATCAGCAAGTCTTCGCGGCGGGTTCCGGAAGCCGGTACATCAATGGCCGGGTAAATCCGGCGGTTAGCCAGTTTCCGGTCCAGTTGCAATTCCATGTTACCGGTACCTTTAAATTCTTCAAAAATTACCTCGTCCATTTTCGAGCCGGTATCAATCAAGGCCGTAGCAATAATGGTTAAAGAACCG
>Ga0210040_10007370_pt1 | contig 13342 bp, 6 predicted proteins | sample CryGeyCG12114_NA_FD_185462 | JGI IMG/M metagenome (GOLD analysis project Ga0210040, IMG submission 185462) | Groundwater microbial communities from aquifer - Crystal Geyser CG19_WC_8/21/14_NA (SPAdes) (version 2) | ecosystem: Environmental > Aquatic > Deep subsurface > Groundwater | place: USA... | reverse complement strand
TGTGTGATTTCCCCCGAGTATTCGGTGATATCTTTATTTTTTCACCCACACTTCTAATTTTCTTATGTAATGAGTTTTAAATAATTTCTCATCAATTGAATAAAAAACACTTTTTAGTTTTCAATTACAAAAATTTTAAATTAATATAGCAATTAACTTCTTTGAATCAAAACGACAAATGTAGTACTTTAGAATCCAAAATAAAGAAACCGTTGTTTGGCGCAAGAAAATTTAAAATCCAACTGTAACGCTCGTCAAAATAACAAATCCAACCGTAACGCTCGTCAAAATATCAAATCCAACTGTAAAGCTCGTCAAAATATCAAATCCAACCGAAAAGCTCGTCAAACATAATTTGACAGAAAAAACGGCGACCTGAAACTTTTATTTCTCGTCATTTCATACAAAATTTTCGTCATTTTTCTTATGACGAGGGACCTTGGCGGTCACCTTTCTGTGAGTGTTGTTTACAAATAATGAGTTGAGCCATACATCTTAACATTAGAGTATACGGGAAGTCAAATTAGCAGAGGCTTAATTTTATCATGAAAGTCAATCAATCACCAATCATTTGTTCCAAGCAAAAAAGTGAAGTATAATAGATGTTCACCACAGTTTTTAATGTTGTCCACCAATTTTTCTTCACATTACACTTTCTTCCCTTACTGTCCTTCATTTGAGTACTTTGCGAAGCATACTATAAACCATAGCAACTGGACATAATGAAGTGGTGCGCGATTTGCATACTGTTGCAAAAATATTCCTTCTTTTTTCTATTCTATTTGATTTGGCATGCCTTACAACCTCAAACTACCTTTCAGTTCAATCGATTAAGATTTTAAAAACGCACATGCATAGAAACCTGCTTGAGGTCCTATTCGATTTGAAACGTCTGAGAACCTTTTTAAATACTTAATTTGAAATATAGCGACCCACCAATGCACAAGGCACCCACGATTTTTGTGATTTCCATGAATTTTACTTGAGATAAGGAAGACTTGACATATTTCAGGATCCTATGCATAGACCCGAAAAAAGAAACATCAAATTGATCGACTCTACAATGCATTTGTTAGTAACGGTTGAAACTTTCATTTCCTCTCGCAAGGAAGGGAACATCAAATTGTGCTTAGGTACAAGTCTGCCAAAATAATAAAATGTACATCAAATCTCATTGAAATCCCTCCCGTGGTTTCCGGGATATTTCGGTGACAGAGAGGACCGAGTGACGTACTTCAGTCCTGTAAAGTATAGCTTCGTTTCGTTCACTAACATGCACTGCTTAATGACAATGACGGTTCGCCACTTTACCATGAATCATGTCACTCCTGACAAAGCGGCAAATGTTGTCCCATTAACAATACATTAAATATATTAAAAATTATCTAAATATTTGTGGACATTGTGGAATTGTGAAATACAAGAATGTACATTTGACTCACGCACATAAATTTTTCGTTATATTTCTGATGATTATACTTTTTTATGCACTTGGCAATCTCGACAATTGAATATTGTAATTCTGTATACAAACTCCTTAATTTACGCCGGTTGAAGAATTTGAGTATCAATTAAATCCTATTCCATGCGTTACAAACTACTGCTTTGCGCAAACTTTGTATGTTTTGAGGACTGATTTTTTAAGTTCTTGGTTTTTTTGTTTAGGGTGATCAAATCTCTAGTTGCTCTGAATTGTTTAACGATATAGCTGTATTTGATGCAAACTGAATGTGAAATTTTGAAAAAAAACCTTCTTAATTTTTGTTAATTTTGGCATGTTTTACATTGAATGTTATTATTTGCATAACTTTATATTTATACATACACAAATAGAACGAGAAAATATGAAATAGTTTAACAGTCTCCAAGCTTCTGAAGAACTATGTATCAGAATAATTTAAATGATAAGATAACGGTGAGAAAAAAGTTCCAATCCACTGTTAATAACTTTTCAGACATATTTGATTGCCTGTAGCCGGCCTTAAATGAGAAGTTTTTGTACCGGAAAAATTGCTGTTAATATAGAGAAGATAGAAATGCAATAGAGGATGGATACAAATACCCAAGGCTAGAAGGTATAAAGTTTTCCTCGTGTATGGACTTTTACTCTTGGGCCGTTTGAAAAAGTTTGCGATGCAAGTTTCGTGAGCTTTCATGCATCGAGCATTTTTTTTTCCATTGCTTTAAAAATTTAATTTGAAACTTGTTTTTGAAATTTTATGACTTGAGTGTTTAAATTAGTGGAATCGTTAACAACTCAACATTTTTGCTTCCTGGAGTGTAGCAACCCATCTAAAATATTATATAGTTTGTAGTTGAATTTGAATTAATTGGAAAAGCACAGAAGCAGAGAAACTAGTATAGATTCAATTTCAGATGGATTCCAGAGATTTATTGACCATGAGATCGTTTCAGTGGACTTGAAATCATTGTTTTTTGTTTACGCTACAAGTACGGAAGACACTCCTATGATCTCAAAGGAATAAATAAGCAAACTCAAGTCAAGTAGTATCTTTGGCTATTGACTAGGTTTGAGGATTGCCACCCGTGAAATCAATGGATAATTTCATTTCCATTTCCAAGATAATTTGATCAGATTTAAGAATAAATTACGAAACAACTTACTTTCACCTCAATCGCAACCTTATATTACTCAATCATTGTTCATGTAAAATATTCAAGTCTGCTCACCCTTTTTGACATTTTTAACAGCTATAACTCTGCTAACCAGTTTTGTAAGTTTCTATGCATTGTTATATTGTATAAACGATGGCAAGAGGACGTAATTCTCCATAATATTTAGTTGGGAACGTCATAGAGCCTCTGAATACTAAATTTTGAGTTGATCAATTTAATGCTGCATGAGTTATTCAAGACATCACGCATGAAGTAAAAAAGTGAGAAAGAAAGCCATATGAGTTAGTCTTTACTCAGACAATAATACGCACAGGAGAGAGCGTTAGATTCAGCCTGCTTGGAAATCATTAGTCCAACTTGTATTGCATTCACGTACCGTAAATCCGGGATTAGAACACGCGACTTTATGGACCTCTTACCCTGGAGAAGTAATAATGATTTAGACTGGAGTTATAATAGTGGACTTACGGCAACCTACATAAAATGCTTTTTGTGAGTGTATTACTAAAGAAATATGAAATCCTATCTTTTGTTCTCTATCTGCACTTGGTTGTTAACTCACTCGCTATACTGTGTACAACCCAGATACATACAACATGGTTTAAGTATTCCCCAGAGATGAAAGTACTAGCCAGTTACAGTTGTAAAGAGGGAGCCCATTGTGTTGAGCCTTTAGTGAAGCTGGCTGCACGTGCCCAAGTCTTTTCACTTGCTATATTTGTGAACTACCTCACGTCCGTAACTTTCTCTCTAAATGAACCCCGTTCAACGAATGCATTCAAGTAGCAACAGTTAGCCTACAATTTAGAATTATTGATTCTTAATATGCAAGTCCAAATTTCATAAATATTTTGCCACTTTTTCCCAATATAGTACAAAAATGAATATTGGTATGCATTGACAATTATTACTGTTGATAAACTTTTTCTTCTAGAACAGATTAATCATCTTAGTTAGTAAGTCGCGTTTGGCACTTATGCTGGGGATTAATTCATCTGCTGACAAATTTGCGTATCACAGCCGGCATATACGCACACAAAAGCGAGCTCTGTTAAAAATGCTCCGCTAGTTTAGTTTCTTAGTTAATGTTCTTGTAAGCTGCAACTAATTAACTGTCTCTATGTGAATTCTTTGCTTTTCAGCCGAACCCGGGCTTATAGAACCGCTCGACCTTGTTAACACATTACAGGTCGAACGAATTGACCGGTTTTAATGAAAGTTTGCATAATTTTGTATCTCCTGTATGTGATGATCCCCATTGTTTTCAATAGCATTCAATTCACCCGTAGTTAAATATGAATATTCAAAGGTGTGCTCCAAGTCAAACTAATGGACCGAAATTTTTGAAATTTTACATGAATGTGTGTTTGCTGCATGTCGCACGCATTGTTGTAAAACTGATATTCATTTTCTATGAGATTAAATTACATAAAATTTCTACACACATATTTTGGAAAAAGCAAACTAAACCCGAAGAAAGTTTGTTGATACATTCATAACCCCGGGTTGGGCTGAGCCAAGTTACTCAGGAAGTTTTAAGTCGTGACTTTGCTGTCACACAAGGAGCATGTATCGATTGACTTTATACTTTTTAAATTCAAACAACCGCATTAACCTAAAGAATGTTCAAGTAAAGTTTTAGCGATCTTTGCGAGCTATTGGTGAACTATAGTGGAAATAACATGAATTTATAACTTTCTGGCTGTATAAGCTAATGAGTAAGCCAATTTCCTCCTCTCTTTGCTCTTTACCTGTAGATTGCTTTAGAGCCCGTGAATATTTACTTCATCAGCATCCATTTAGTCCTTCCGATGGCTATTGTATGCATGTGAACGAGTCCACAGACGGACAGACAGACAGACAGACATAATGTTTCCATAAATTACAAGGTTACCTCTTGCTATATTTAAGCATAATATTTACACACATAATTTTGCAGACAGTTGCACAGTCTGCTTAATGTTGATTTAAATATCGAGTCATAAAGTTTCAGTTTTTCCCAATTGAAAAAAATGAACAAAGTCATGGAGTACTAAAAATCTACATACTTGTACGCACGTATATTTGCATAGCATAGAAACCTACGTTTGTACAAACCATGGAACCTGTGCTTTACATGATGTCATTCAAGTGAGAAACATTCATCCGTATTCGTGAGTGCCGTAGATGGAAAAAGTGAAATGCTGTGCCTTCCTTAACGTATTTAAGTCAGTAGTTTTGTAGATACGGGGGTAAAATGAGACGCTTATTTTAGATTACAGACAAAACGCTATAATTATACAACTACAGACGAATAGCAGACAAAATGGATAGTGACCAGACTAGCAATGGCAGTGAAATTCGTGCTTTAAGCTTTCACTTTTCAGCTTTTAGAAGTGCAACAAAGCAATGCACAGAAATATGAATTAGCATTAGTAAAGTATACACCTACATGAAGAAGATTCAGATTAGCATAAGTAAGACACACGTTTTTTTTTTGCTTTATTTATAGTAAGTGTTAGTGTTTACTATTTAGTATCCAAGTAAATTGCTATGGAAATTAAGTTTATCACAAACAAAATCAAATGTATTCAACTCAAAAAACAAATATAGATACAAACCCCGTACAAACCAAATATATTATAAGTCAAATTTTTTCAAAGTTACAGAAAAGTAATTTACAAAGCGAACAGTGCATGAGTACATCCGAATATTGCTGAAAACATTTGTAGCCACAGTGAATAAGTCACAATGCAGTTGTAAACTTTATTGCCTGCGATTTGGCATTCGAGAGAAAAAAAGGCCGTAAAATCTTTGCTAAAAAATATAAAACCCAAATCTTATTACAAATGACTTTGAGCTGTACTCATAAAAAATAGCAGAAAAAAACACATCAAACCGTAGCTACGATTGAAATTTGAGATTAATTTCTTTAGTTTAATGGAGAGAAGATCATAGAATATATTCTTTTGGCTATTCGCAAAAAAGGATAAAAATGTTATCACCCAAAATTTAACCAACATGATTTTCTCTACTTTGATGGCTAAATAAGAAACGGTTCCGGATGTGAGTCAATATTTAATATTCTTGTCTCGGTAGTTAACAATAGAGTGGCAAATCCTATTCTGAAAACTAAACAGGAAAAAATGCACTCTCGTCTGAACTTTGATCTTAGCAAATGAAGTCTGGAGAAGGGGAGTAAAAAAAAGCTTGAGTGTTGTACAATATTTGATTACCTTCTTCATCATTGGTGATGTGATTTTTGCTCTTGGCTGACTGATTCACTCCCATCTCACGTCACAAGGCTCGTCCAAATCGATCAGTATATCGTTTCAACAACTTTGTCAACAATGGTTCCACGAGGTACAGAGCTCTTGCACAGTTGTCGGCTCCAGTAATTAATTCAACAAAAGTTCCCTCAACACTGAATAATGTCACTTAAGCCACTAGGCTCACAAACTAGTCCCTGTTAAAGTTGTCCACTAGAGTGACAGAACAATTGACAAACTTTTCCAAAAAGTCGCTCACAATGAAAGCTTATGGGGAAATGCTGGACATCAGAAGAGATAGAAGCCTCTCTTATTGACATTCCCGACTCATCATTTTTCTTTGACGTCCACCCTGTGTACACACCTAAAGTGAAGAATGAAACATTAATTGCCACTATGTCCATATATCATCATATGGTGAAGACAATGTGTTTGCTAAACTGTTTTCTTTGGGACCGGTGTTTACTTCTTCTGACATAAAAATCACCCTCTATTGAATAATACATTTGTGATGCAACCCCCTGAACGCATATACTTTTATTTGTCTTTGTAAGTTTTACCGACTACATTTTGCTTTTGGGTTCATTTTTTATCTGCCCATAAGAGAATTCAGGAAAATTGGTTCAATTAACCCCGCAAAATTGAATAAATTAGAGCAATCTTTAAAAATGCGTTAACTTATTTTGCACATGTAGAAACCTGTTGACGTTTCTTTATTAGTAAGGTTGATTTACAACTTGTTTCAAACTGTTATCGTCTCCTAATGGAAAAAAATAAACTGTTCATTCTTGTAACTGTTCTACTCGATTCCGTAGGGATGATAAAAGTTGTAAAACTTTAGTAACTTTTAAATGACTTGACTGCTTTGAACTTAATTTGGCTCGAATAAGGAAGAAAGACAGAAGGAACAGGTAATTTGATAAAGCTAGGGAATTTTGCCGAGCAAACAGAGTGCCAAATAGTGTGTAACCGTGTTGCATCACAACACCGCATTGGTGATAGGTGACTTGGCTTTAAAACTGCTAAATCATTAGAAGCCGTGGAAGAAAAAATTATTTGAGCTTATTGTAGTGAGGCTAGCATTATAAGCAAACAACAGATATTATACTGTCTCCAAAAACTGTGTTTTTAGCCAACAATTCTGTCTTAAAACCCATATTGATTAAAAAAATACTTGTTTCCGGGAAAAAACAAAGAAATTGAAAGCAGAACACCCAAATAACATAGAATATTTAGCTGTGGGCTACTTTGAAGCCAAGAATGACATAAATAGTATGTCTCATTCATTCATATAGTACCTGGAGTAGGAATGCATGTATTACAGAAGACAGAGATATATTCAGAGCGGGTGTTTGTCCTGTCAGGTGCTATCAGTTAGTTATTGTACAAACTTTGGGTCCGTCCCGCCTGTCCAAAGAGTAGAGAGATTGTATAATTCATAGATTGTCATTCACGTCAAGAAGTCACAAGTGACAAGGAAAGCATGATTAATGATTATGTAAAAACTGTTTTCTGCATGTCCCCAAATCTTGTAGACTACAAAATCCCTTTTGTTGGTGAGAAATTCCTCTAGTCTGACAGATAAACGTGAGCAGTAAATCCTTATTAAGGTCTTTTACTCAACTTATTATTATTCCAAGAAAAGTCTGACTAGGGAAACTAAGCTATAATACTTGGTCTATGCAAATGGAATAGCTTAAACTACACTTTAGAGCATGATTGAACGGGCTCAACTATCCCAATATTGTTCCTTCATTAGATTATAATACACTTTCATCTTATAAAAATGATCTACACTTATGTTCCTTCATTATTTAGCCAAGCATGAGCTATAGGCTAGCAGGTACAGAGCTGCGCTATTTTCACCAGAAATTTCATTAGTCACAACTCATCATCGCCCGCAAGGCGTGTAAAGGAATAATTCCTTGCAAGCCTGTTTAAGTTAGTCAGTTAGTATGCATAATTTAAAAATGTAGTCCAGCAGGCTATTTCTGGACTAGTACGATTTTTCTTACGTTTCATGTAAATGAGGTGTTATCTACAAAGGTAGTGAGCTACATTGCTCACCGGTTTTATGCCTATTTGTATGATGCCTAAATTGTTGTTTTCATGCCTATGTCATGTGGGATGACAATATTTCTGTTGATGATTTTATTTGTCAATTTAGCGTCGAAAAGAGACGCTACTAATTCTAAGGTTAGATACTGAAGCTAGCTGAGATTTTAAGTTAGTCGGTTCTGGAATTTCATTTGATCAAGTATAATTTTGTAATATTGAATTTAATTTTTGTACTTGAAATTATTTTGTGTGGTTTGAACATATTTGTTTGTGTGTTCAGAATTATTGTGAATTTTGAATTCATTTTCATTCACAATTATCAAAGATTCACATTGTACTAGTGGGTGAATACTGTGATAAATAAAATTCGCTCCTTTCTTGTAAAACGAAGAAATTGTGTTCAACTTGTTTCCTGGGATTTTTATTGATATTTGGATTAGCTCCAGTGTCCAGGAATAACTAGGATCCATTTCATAAAATACGACAACTACAGCAGCAGGATTTTTAGTTGTATCGGAAATTCAAGGTTTGCTATATTTATCAGATCTATCCGAATATTGAATTGTTGTGTAATTGGAATACAACCTAGTAGTGTTTTGGTGCATAGAGGAGAAATAATGTGATCAACTTTCCCTATTCATTATATTGTATTTTCATGCACCCAGACCCACCCCTATTTTTTTTAATATTGACTCGAAGGACTAACACACATTGTAGTACGCTACAATCTAGGAAAGTCAAGAGTTAATCCCCACCAAGTTGTCCACTCAATTGTAATCTGAATGAAACCAATAAAAACTTAAAAATACTCCTTATCCCTTATCCATGGGTAAAAAGAACCTACAAATTATGAGTTTTGAGAAGCGGGTTGAGTAGAACAAAGCCAAAGTACGGATGTAGTAGTTTTATCCGCCCCCCAAATAAATCCAACCTTCTCAGGCGTTGTGAAGTAAAAATCACAAAATATTTAAAAATCCGTCGTTCTTCCAGCTAAAGACTAGATAGGGGCATAGGAATATAGGCAGGAATCCATGCGATTTTAGCTCTAATCTCTGAATTATATAGAGGTCTCTCCCCACGCTATACAATAGCTCCTATATGGAGTTTTAATCATTGCTAATATCTGTTTACGAATGGTCATAAAGTTAGATAGCACTTCTGATCACCCTAGAGCCCATGCTAGTCCAACCCTCAAATACTTTTGCCTCCAGTAGCATTTACTAACTATAGTGGAAATTAGGTACATTTATGCGTGTACAGTTGAGTCGGATCGAATAAAAACAATTACACTGACTGGACTTGAGTCAAGTAAATTGTCTCCCGTAGTTGCCAGGCTAAATGACAGTAGGACCCACCAAGTAACTCAAGTGTTTAAGTATACAAGTCATTTAATCATCCAAAAATGTGTATGATGTTAAAAATGATGAATAAACATGACCGCCTACCGTTTGTTTGCGTAAGTAGAAGCTCTAAAGTCATTCATCTTTACGACTTTTCCTGGTTACGGTCAAAGTACTATGGAATATTAAAATTGTAGATGCAAGCGTCACAACTGACATTAAAAAGACAATAACAATGTGAGTAAATTTTCCGAGAAAAGTAAATCTGCGTAATGTACTGGAACTCATGTACATTAGGCAAGTAAAATGCCAGGGACTTTCACTTAATTACTTTATGAACGCGGACACCACACGCTTTTAGCTTCCTATGACAGGTCACTTTTATGATGGATGACGTTTATTAGAAGAAAGCCCTTGTGTTCCAGTTAGTTCGTAGGCAGAAAGCTTCTGTCAAATAAAAAGATGTGCAAATGCCCCTGCATAAGAACTTCATATTATTGTTAACTTTGCATTCACTTGAATTAGTTGAACAGTTTGTCACATAATTTTGCTAGCAAAAGCATTGGTGAATTTTTTTCTCTATTCTCATTGCTAACTGTGGATTGTACGCCATTGTTATGGAGAAAACAATGCAGTCGGTAGTAAGATCAGAACTATTCTTTTCGACTGGTTGGAACAGTAATTGCAGTAATTAATTGGCTGATTAACGAACTCCTTGGGCATTATCAGAGGTTATTCGAAATTCCCAGTTCTCATTCATTAGAGACTGAGAGTGTTGTGCACAATAACTTTATATAGTGTAGATTTTTCAGTTGGATTCATCTGTCAGATTATGTTGCTGCAAAAGTCGCTCCTGGCAATTTTGAAACAACAGGATCGCAGGCATCATTTTTTTCATGTCACTGCAGCAACTTTTGCACAGCTTTATACTTGTGTATTCCAATCTATATTTAATTGAAATGTAGAACTCAATTGAAATGATTTATCAAGTAGCAAACGCTCGTTTATTCTGCAAAAGTACAAAAAAGTATAGCTTCAGCTGTTTTTTATCGAATATAAATTATGCAAATTTTTGACTTGAAAATTCAAAGTCTTTTGTGAAGGTTAAATTACTGTTCGTTTCAATGAAACACTTACTTATAGAACCTCTAACTAAGTTAGTAGCTTAGATACAGAACTAAAAGAACATAGTGACTTGAATGCATTATTACATAACCTTATACATTACAGAATAACTTTTTTCAATTTTTGAATTTTAATAACAGCACTTTTCTACGTTTTACTTTCCATAAAGTGGGTCTCAATCAATTCTCTACGAGAGTATGAATTAATCATTTTATACGTAAGCAAAGTCAGTCTATGTTGGAACTTGTATAGTGTAAAGGCTGTCATTTTGTTAGATAAGAACTAAAATGTTTTTTTCATGAATTCCCAATTGGTTTCCTATATTTGTTCTATAACTACATGCAGTCCAATTGAGTTTGTCTCCTGACACAGCTATTCTTCTCAAATCCTTTTCCAGGTGGATTTAATGAAAATGTAGAAATGAATGTAATATTTTGTAAGCTCTAAAACTTGTGAAACGTAATTTATATAGCGCCACGACGAGCAGTAAAAATCTTTACTGAATTGTACCTCCCATTTTGCAGCTATGCAGTTTGGGAGGACACTGGGCTGCCATAATGGCTCTGGTAAGTTCCTCTACATCAATCTAAAAGCCTGTAGGACTCGTCCCATGATTCATGGCAAGCGTTATTAACATCATTATAATGGTGCAGGCAGAGTGAGAAAGAAAGGTGACTGAAGCACGGATCAGTGTATTCTACGAAGACACTTAATATATAAACAATGGGCATATGAAAGAAAGTATGTGCGTGCACTGACTGACTACACTATAGATAAAATCGTTTTGTTCCTTGATACCTTTTTTGGTAGACGATATTTTATACAACTTGTTATCCCTCCGCTCACTATTGGCTCTGTCAGTGAAAATGAGTTTTATGTTTCTTAAATTCCCGAAGTTCTCGTAAACTTGCACATAGCCTTGGCGTTCAGTTTGTTGGTTGGTTAGTTACTGTTACTAACTACTGACTGACTCAACTGACGACATGCACACATGCGTATAATTGGCGTCCACCAGATAAATTACTTAGCTTGAACTATAAACGCCAACCTGTCTGCAGGTGCCAGTTGTTTGTTTAGATGATCGTCATTTTGTAATTGCCGTTGCAAGTAATTATGTCGTCAATGCACACAAGAACACGAGCTCTTATAACACTCGGTATACAGTAAATGACGAAATTGAGTTTTATCCAACGACCCGTAAATCCTGCATCATGCGCCCTACCAATATTAACGGTCTCTATGGAACTCACACTACCTGTCTGTGATGCATTGCTTTCGGTAAATTATTTGATGAGCCACTTTGCCTGCATTCATCCTACATTGAAGCACTCATAAGCAAAAACATATTTATGAATGATAAGTAGTAGGCTTAAAATGACGTTTACATTATGGACCAAAAAAACGGCGAGTTGTTTTTGCAATTACTTTTACACTTGGTCCCGAAAAAAGCTATCTAAACAGCCCATTTGAAGGAATGAAATTTTTTCAAAAATTTGCCTTCATTCCTATTCTGTCAGTCAAACTTCTGACGAGCCACGAGAAAAGGTTTGACCAAAACTAATAGACCTACAAAGTCCATGCATCACTTTTCTTTCAACTTACAAGTCAGTTAGTTATTGCTTAGTTGAACTTAGTTTCCATTCTAGTAGTGTAGTAGACTTGCAAGATTAGTTGGCTATGGTTCCAGAATGAAGATACAAATTGCATTAGAATGTAATTCAAGTTTTGAATGAATTTTACAAGGCATTGCTTAATTTTGACTCAACATCTTACGTTGCTCACTCACACACCGCTTTGTGAAAACACATTGTTAAGGAAAGCCAAAGTCAACTTGGAAATACGGTATTATAGTAAGTAAAAAGAGCTTTGCGCACCCAAATATCGTCATTCTGTATATTATGCTGCTTATTATTTTCCCAATTTTTTCTGCAGTCATAAAAATATTTTTAAGAAACAGGAAATAGTCGCTAATGCTCCCAAATTGATTATTTTTCGAATGCAAAGCATTGGCAAAATTTAATCTATTTCCAGTTCTTTGTTGTGTTCATTTGAATTTCAAACTTTCTGTGCAATGGGAAAATTTTCATTCTCAAAATGTATGATTGATTTCTTTAGTTTTTTTTACGCAAATCGGTTGCAGGACGACTGTGAGTCAGTAATTATTAATGAGAAAAGAAGCGTCAAAATCCATACTTCTTGATGTTCAATTTAATGAGCAATATTGCGAGGAGCTCCGGACAGGATTTTTCGTGCTATATTTTATATACTTGCTTGAAAAAAAAACCAGTAATACGAGATACACGAAAGATTGAGAGAACGTGGGTAAGAAAAATCAGAGGAAACATTAATTATTAATGATCGCATGAAGCAATCAATTCTAAATAAAATATGGATTTTCACAGTATGGATGCTTTCTATGAGTTCAAACAGAGATCACGTGGATATGTACGTGAAGACGATGATTAGCTTTATTATGCAGCTTGCTGAAAAATGGATTATATATTTGGTTACTGAATTGGGTTCCATAGCGCAATATACTAACCAATAATATTCATAAAGTTAGACGCACGAAGAAGCAACAAAACTGCAGCGTTTATAATAGAGGTATTCACGTGTCAATCGGTATCTCGGTAACCAGGTAAGTTTACCGGATTACCGGAGTTACCTAGTGAACATACTTTTAACTAACAATGGCATCAAATCGAAATCGGTAACAAGTTATTAAAATTTGCGAGGCGTACATTTAAGAGATTACAGCTTGTTTTAAACATTTAAAATGCCTAAAAAATCCATAAGGCAGGAAATAGTAGACCAAATTCACGAAACCTTTGTGTCGAAATGTCAAATAAACATCACTTTAGCTCGCATTTCCGTGTCAAAACAGAAAAATGTGAGTAAAAGAACAAGAAAGCATCTAAGTCAAACTTGCAGACA
>Ga0210040_10007368_pt1 | contig 13346 bp, 14 predicted proteins | sample CryGeyCG12114_NA_FD_185462 | JGI IMG/M metagenome (GOLD analysis project Ga0210040, IMG submission 185462) | Groundwater microbial communities from aquifer - Crystal Geyser CG19_WC_8/21/14_NA (SPAdes) (version 2) | ecosystem: Environmental > Aquatic > Deep subsurface > Groundwater | place: USA... | reverse complement strand
CTCGTCCGTGTCGGTGGCGCTGCGGAACCTCCTGATCCTGGTAGGCGGGCTGGCGCTGCTCCTCTGGACCTCGGCCAAGCTCACGGGGCTGGTGCTGCTGATCGTGCCGGCGATCATCCTGCCCATCGTGCTCCTCGGGCGGAGGCTGCGGGTCCTGAGCCGCGAGAACCAGGACTGGATCGCGGCGTCCTCGGGCGCGGCGTCGGAGTCGCTCCTGTCGGCACAGACGGTCCAGGCCTTCACCGCCGAGGGGACGATCCGGGCGCGGTTCCACGACCTGACGGAGAGGAGCTTTCTCTCCGCCCGGGACCGGATCGGCGTCCGCGCGGTGATGACCGCCATCGTCATCTTCCTGATCTTCGCGGGCGTCGTGGGCGTGCTCTGGATCGGGGCGCGCGACGTGGAGTCGGGCGGCATGACCGTGGGCGCCCTTGTGCAGTTCGTGATCTACGCGATCATGGTCGCGGGGGCCGTGGGCGCCCTCACAGAAATCTGGGGCGAGGTGCAGCGCGCCGCCGGGGCGACCGAGCGGCTGGTCGAGCTGCTGACGCTCGCCGACACGGTGAACGACCCGGTTCATGCCGTGCCGGCGCCGAGCCTCGCCTCCTCGGAGATCCGGCTGGAGAGCGTGACCTTCCACTACCCCACGAGGCCGGACCGGAGCGCGCTCAACGGCGTCTCGCTCACGGTGCGGCCGGGCGAGACCGTGGCGCTGGTCGGCCCCTCGGGCAGTGGCAAGACCACGGTGATCCAGCTCCTCCTGCGGTTCTGGGACCCGCAGCAGGGACGGGTGGCGCTGGGCGGCGTGGACCTGCGGGACATCCGCCGCGAGGACCTGCGCGGGCAGGTCGCCGTCGTGGCGCAGGACCCGGTGATCTTTGCGGACACCGCGCGGGCCAACATCCGCTTTGGCCGCCCCGACGCGACGGACGCCGAGGTGGAGGCCGCCGCCCGCGCCGCCGCCGCGCACGACTTCCTGTCCGCGCTGCCGCAGGGCTACGACAGCTACGTGGGCGAGCGGGGGGTGATGCTGTCCGGCGGGCAGAAGCAGCGCATCGCCATCGCCCGCGCGATCCTGCGGGACGCGCCTCTCCTGCTCCTCGACGAGGCGACCTCGGCGCTGGACGCCGAGAGCGAGCGGGCGGTGCAGCAGGCCGTGGAGGCGCTGTCGCGGGACCGGACCACGATCATCGTGGCGCACCGGCTCGCCACCGTGAAGCGGGCGGACCGGATCGTCGTGCTGGACGAAGGCCGGGTCGTGGCCGAGGGGACGCACGACTCCCTCGTGGCGCAGGGCGGGCTCTATGCGCGGCTGGCGCGGCTCCAGTTCACGGAAGGGCTGGCGGCGGAATAGCGCCGGGCCGGGCTTGCGCGGCCCGGCTGCCCCTCCCATTGTCGAGGGAACAAGGGCCGGAGCGGTCCACGGCAGGGGAGGAGAGGGGGCATGGCGTTTGCCGGGCTCGCGGACAGCGCCGCCATCGAGGCGGAAGCGCCCTGGGAGGCGCGCGACCTTCCCCGGACGACCTGGGGCGTCCTGAGCCGCACCGCCGCGCGGGTCCCCGACCGCCCTGCGCTGAGCTTCCAGCTCCTCGCCGACCCCGGGGCCCATGCCGAGACGCTGACCTGGGCCGAGCTGCAGGCCCGGGTCGCGCAGGTGGCGAACCTCCTGCGGTCCCTGGGCGTGGGGGAGGGTGATGCGGTGGCCTATCTCCTCCCCAACTGCACCGAGGCGGGACTCGTGTATCTGGGCGGGCAGGTGGCGGGGATCGTGAACCCGATCAACCCGCTCCTCGACGCCGAGCAGATCGCGGGCATCCTGCGGGAGACGGGGGCCAAGGTCCTCGTGACGCTGAAGGCCTTTCCCAAGACGGACGTGCCGCAGAAGGCGGCCCGGGCCGTGGCTCTGGCGCCCAACGTCGAGACGGTGCTGGAGGTGGACCTGCGGCGCTACCTGACAGGGGTGAAGAAGCTCCTGGTGCCGTTCATTCGGCCCAAGAACCCCGTGGCGCACCGGGCGCGGGTGCTCGACTTCGCCCGCGAGGTCGCGCGCCAGCCGGGGTCGCTGGCCTTCCAGGACAGCGCGGGGGACCGGGTCGCGGCCTACTTCCACACGGGGGGGACGACGGGGCTCCCGAAGCTCGCGCGGCACCGCTACCAGGGGCTCATCTACAACGGCTGGGTGGCGCACCGGCTGCTGTTCACCGAGCAGGACACGATGATCGTGCCCCTGCCGATGTTCCACGTCTTCGCGGCGGTGGTCTGCATAGGGGCCTCGGTCGCCTCGGGGGCGCACATCGTCCTGCCCACGCCCCAGGGCTACCGGGGCGAGGGGGTCCTCGACAACTTCTGGAAGCTCGTGGAGCGCTGGCGCGTCACCTTCGTCATCACCGTGCCGACCGCCATCTCGGCCCTGATGCAAAGGCCGGTGGACGCGGACATCTCCTCGCTGAAGCTCGCCTTCTCGGGCTCGGCGCCGCTGCCGGTGGAGCTGTTCCACCGCTTCGAGGCGGGGGCGGGGCTCACGGTGATCGAGGGCTACGGGCTCACGGAGGCGACCTGCCTCGTGGCGATCAACCCGCCCCATGGGGAGCGCAAGGTGGGCTCCATCGGGGTGCCGTTCCCCTACACCCGCGTCCGCATCATCGACCCGCACACGCAGATGGACTGCGGGCCCGACGAGGTGGGGGAGATCTGCGTCTCCTCGCCCGGAGTCTGGGGCGGGCAGGTCTACACCGAGGCTGGCAAGAACGCCGAGATGTTCTACCCCGGCGAGGACGGGCGGCCCGAATGGCTGCGGACCGGGGACCTGGGGCGGCGGGACCCGGACGGCTACCTGTGGATCACCGGGCGGGCCAAGGACATCATCATCCGGGGCGGGCACAACATCGACCCCTCGCAGATCGAGGACGCTCTCTGCAGCCATCCGGCGGTGGCCCTCGCGGGGGCCATCGGGCAGCCGGACGCGCATTCGGGCGAGGTGCCCTGCGTCTATGTGGAGCTGGTGAAGGACGCGACCGCGTCCGAGGCGGAGCTCCTGGAGCACGCGCGCGCCCATGTCCGCGAGAGGGCTGCGGTCCCCAAGCACCTGGAGGTCCTTCGGGAGCTGCCCAAGACGGCGGTGGGCAAGATCTTCAAGCCCGACCTGAGGAAGCTCGCGATCAAGCGGGTGTACGACCGGGCGCTGGCGGAGGCGGGGCTCCCGGCCGAGGTGGCGGAGGTGGTCGAGGACCGCAAGCTGGGCCTCGTGGCGCGGATCCGGCCCATGGGCGAGGTGACGGCGGAGGCGGTGGACCGGACGCTCGGGCCCTTCACGCGGCCCTGGGCCTGGGTGGAGTAGAGCGCCGGCCGGATCGGCCGCGCGGCCCGTCCCGGGAGGGCGTGCCGGCGGGCCCCTGCCCGGGCTGGAACCCCGGCGCGGGCCTCCCTATGGTCGCGCCGACGCCTTCAGCCGGGACCCGCCCATGCTCTTCGCCTACCGACTCGTGGAGCACCGCCTGGAGAGGATGGATCCCGGCACCGACCTGACGGAGGCGATCTGGGTGGACCTCTACCGCCCCCAGCCGGAGCAGTCGGCCCAGGTGCAGGCCCAGCTCGGCATCGAGGTGCCGACGCTGGAGGACATGGAGGAGATCGAGATCTCGAACCGGCTCTACCGCGAGGACGGGGCCGAGTTCATGACCGTCATCATGCCGGGCCGGAACCCCGACGGGCAGGAGACCTCGGGGCCCGCGACCTTCATCCTGACCACTGCGCAGCTCATCACCGTGCGCCACCATGCGCCTCGGCCTTTCGAGACGTTCCCCACCCGCGCCGACCGTTCCTCGACCGGCTGCGGGACGCACCTCCGGCTGTTTCTGGGACTCGTGGAGGAGATCATCTCGCGGCTCGCCGACCACATCGAGGGAGCGGGCCGCGCGCTCGACGCGATCGCGGCGCAGGTCTACGCCGGCACGGCGCAGGAACTGACGCAGGACGAGCTGGGCCAGGCCCTGCGCTCCACCGGGCGGCAGGGGGAGGACCTGGCCCGCGTCCGCCTCGGCCTCCTGACCGTGGAGAGGATGCTGTCGGTCTGGAGCCTCTGGTCCGAGGAGCGGCCCGAGGGCAAGGCGCTGCGGCAGTTCATCAAGTCGATGATGCGGGACATCCAGGCGCTGGAGGTCCACGCCGACTTCCTCTCGGGGCGGGTGGGGCTCGCGACGGACACGACGCTCGGCATGGTGAACCTGTCGCAGAACCAGACGGTGCGGATCGTGTCGGTGGTGGCGACGCTGTTCCTGCCGCCCACGCTGATCGGCACGGTCTACGGGATGAACTTCCACAACATGCCGGAGCTGGACTGGACCTGGGGCTATCCCCTGGCTCTCGGGGTGATGGTCCTGTCGGCGGTGCTGAGCTTCGCCTACTTCAAGTGGAAGGGGTGGCTCTAGGCGCTCTCGGTCCTTCAGGGGTTCGTGTCGCCCAGCTGGACGGCTCAGGTCCCCATATCGACAGGAAAATCCGCACACTCAGGGGGATCTAGTGGTGCTGCAAGAGAGGATTGAACGCTCGCTTTCTTCACCTTCTCCCTTGATTTAACTCAGGAAATCCGAGCCGCTGAGGGTTCCTGTGTACCTTCTCCGTGAACCAGAGACAAGGGCGAGTGTCTACCCATCGTTGCCGCCAGAGGAAGACCTCCAGCGGCAGACGAGCTACAACTTCAGCAGCCACTGTAGTTGCGGTTACCCCCGGAGGTGATGGTGTAGGTGCCGCCTCTTGGGCCTGTGTAGCAAGTGCGGCCTCCGGTCGAACGCGGTGTGGAGACTACTGGCGTTGCAACTGCCCGAGGGGCAGGAGGCGGCGTGTAGGATGCGATCCGCCGTACCTGCGTGCCCCATTCGCAAGCCAGCCCATCACCGTCCCCGTCAAGGTTGTGAGGGTCAGACGAGGGGCCGCCCAGTGCTAGGAAGAAGCGCTGTGCCGAAGCACCGCTGTTGAAGTCGCCGCAATCGTAGTCCTGCCCGCTTACGCCGGTTTCGGTGCCGCTGCGGCTGTATCGAGCAACGCCAACTTGAGAGGCCGTTTCAGTACCAATGTTAACGGCGGAGCATTGGTTGACACCACGGACTGCCAACTCGGCTTCGATCATCTGTTTCGCCAGTCCGGTCGTCCCAGGGGACCTATAGGTGGAGCACAGGAGGGTTGTGTCTGCCGCCTTCAGCCGGTTGGAATAGGCAACCGGGTCTGCCTCGGCATCAGAGCGGGCACTCGACGGTACCGTGGAACTGGTCTCGACTGGGGCGCATGACACCAGTGCCACCGCACACAAGATCGCATAACGCAACTTCATATTCTTGAACCTCACAAGGGAAATACCCAGTCCCATCAGAGCACGGCTCTACCTATGGTCAAAGCCCGTTGGCGGCCTCTTGGGAGCTTTCCTGTGGACAGTTCGATGCGGTACAAGGGCACGAAGATGCGAGAGCCTCAAGCGGCTATGGGGTGACGACTATGGTTGCTCTCAAGCGGGAGATAGAGCGGTTTCCTAGGCAGGGCGCATAGACCGCCACAGGCTCCACGGATGCGCGTCTCGGGAACGGCAAGGCCTCTGCCCAGCCATCCGCAAGCAGGGCTGAGAAACAGAGTGTAACTCCCCTGTCGGCAAACTGACCTAACTCCGGTCACGTGCTTGGCCTAGGTAGCGTTCAACTGGGACTTCATAGTGACCGACCTTTACAGCCTAGGTGTGCGAGTATGAGTGCCGACCGGACCGCTTACTCTTTCGCCCCGACCCCCGAGGAGGTCGAGGATGCTGAGGCGATCCTGCGGGATCTGGAAGAGATCATTTACGAGACCTTCCCACCTGATCAGGCCGAGGCGGCTTATATCGCGGCGTTGGAGCACCTGCTGAAGGTCATGGGCGGAGAGGCGGTCCTTGCGACGGATCGTCTCTTCGAGCGTGTCATGCGCCTTAGATGAACGTCGTCCGCTTCCCCCATGCCACCAAGGCTCCTCGGGACAAGGCGGGAGAGAATGAGGACATCCTGCGGGATCTGGAGAAGATCATCCGTGAGACGTTGCCGCCGGAGCGGGCTGAAGCCTATGTCGAGAGTCTCCGGCGCTTGCTCCGAGAGCTAGGACATGACGTTCCTCGCACGCTGGACGATCATTCAGAACGTAGCGGTCGCCACAGTTAGGGCCGAGAACCGTCCCGCGAAACGGCTTGGAATGTCCTGAGAGAACCTGTGGCATCCATACTGCGCCTTCCTTGGTATCGGAGAGAACGAGAACCAAGACGTTGCTCGCTTCCAGAGCAGAGATCATCCTTACTCAGAGTTGCGTCCATGTAGCCCCATCTGCTACCTGGAGTTGTCCGTGTCCCTGCGCGAGGATGCTCATTGGTTGCACATGCGCGTCCCAAGGATGAGCCGAAGACTACGCCACAGCAGGAGAAGCTGTGGTATTTCGCCATGCTCCGGCAGATGGAAGCGGAGTCTCAAGCCGTCCGAGACGCCTACAAAAGGCTCGCTGCCACCACCCTGGATGCCTCAGGCTGGAACACTCAGACAGTGATCCTCGATTGGCTGGAAGCCGAGCTTCGGACCCTGAGCAAGAAGGGACAGGGTCGAGGTGCTGATGCCTCCCAACTGACGAAGGCAGCCGTGAACTTGGCAAACGTTCTCAAGCAGTAGCTGCCTACGTTCCCGGAGGGCGTCCAAACTGAGGCTCTGTTCTTCGGCACGTCATCTTCTCACTTGCGCCAAGGCCAAAGCAGTCCGCGCAGAGTTCCGGCTCTGCCCATTTCCGGGCCGGGCTCGGGCGTTGGATCGACAGCGACATGATGCTGGAGGTCTGCTTCCACGTCGGCCAGGGCCTGAGCGATCAGGTTCTCATCGAAGGGCTTGCTGACTACGGCCTTGGCCGAGGTCGTCTGGGGAAGCGTGTTGGTTTCACCTGAGACGATCACCGACGGTATACAGAGGTCAGCGAGCGAGTTGACCAAATCTAGGCCGGTCCGTCCGTCCGCAAGGTTGAGGTCCACCATCACGAGGTCGGGCTTGGTCCGGCCACACTGCTGCACTGCTTTGGTCGAGGTGTCCACCGTTGCGCAGACCTGGTGCCCCATGTCCTCCAGCATGCCGCCCAAGTCCATGGCGATGATCGGGTTGTCCTCACAAATCAGAATGTTCACGCTGCCCTATCCCCTCGGTCTTTGCGCCAACAACTCCCAGGTTCCCGTCAAGGTTGCAATGGTCCTCACTATTTCACCAAGGCGGTGCGGATCAGCGCCTCTCTACGGGTCGAACAGGTGGATGAGCCCGCCAAAGACTCCAGGGCTGAGGCCCTGCTCTCCCGCACTTGCGGCATGTCATCTTGGCCTCAAGGTCCACCAGACGAATGTGGGCCGGGAAGAGTGCATGGAGGTGCCACGTAGCGAGCCGAGTAACGGTCCCACATTGAGGGCAGCGGCGCTCCATGAAGTCCGTCGCCTCTAGGTCCGCGATGCGGATCTGGAACTTCAGGCCAAGGATGAGCGGCTGCCAGGGCATGGATGAGAACATAGAGGGAACACAGGAGTGTTCACCAGTGTTCTCGGCCCTCAGCCCACCCTGTATCCCGCCTAGCGGGCGAAGTCAGGAACGCACTCAGCGATAGCCTCTGTCGATCCCGCAAGGGTGAACCGGGCGCTGTCACCATTCTCGAACATGACGTGGACAGAACTGTGCCGCTTGAGGCGCTCAATGACGTACTCGTATGTTCCGGCGCATGCAGCACAGTCGAACGTGATAGCGCCGTCCCAGATACTCAGAGACTCTGGGTCTTCGTTGTCGAACGTCAGGACCACGGATGAACCTGTGGGCGCTCTGCCAGCAAGCATGAAGCTGATGCCAGTGTTCGCGTACAGATTCCCGCCTTCGTTGCAGGTGACATAGATCTGATTGCCTGGGCCGTGGGTTACTATCGCCTCCGAGACACCCTGGCCCCAGCCTGAAACCCAGTGGTCGTCATTGCCGAACGCTGTTGCTGGACCTGAGGCAATCATCAAGGACAGTCCTAGGGAGGTGACTGCACCCACTTGCCTCAGTTGCATCTCGATCCCCCATGCTCAGCTAGTGCCGACATTATACGGGTTCAGGAAGGTGTCACTCGGCTAGTGCGCTGATCTAGTTGGCTTGCCACTCAGCGGCTGGAGCCTGCAAACAAGGGTGGAGACGAGGAAAACATCTTAACCCCCCGTCACAGCGGCGGGCCTGCTACATCGACGTACTCGGAAGGCAGGGACAGAATTAAGGACACCTAGGCTTCTCTTCTTTGACCACTTAGTTTCCGTCGTCGTGACCGAACCGCAACAGCTTTCCTCGGCCTGCTCCGCTGGAACTACAGCGTAAAGATCAGTCCCCTTACTGCTTACAAGGCAGATGGTCGGAGGGTCCTACGGTGGAGTGGTTAAAGCAGCTTTCCAAGAAGGAGAGGGCCGGGGTCGTATTCACCGTCGTGTGGGCGATCTTGGTGGGTCTCTTCGCGATTGAGCAGTGGGGCGAAGAATTACAGGTCTTTGCTCTCTTCTGGGGTCTTCCTGTGGTCATTGCTTGGGGGATCTACTGGGTCCGACGTTCTCCTAGGAAGGGGTGATCTTACGCGCCTTGATCGCGGGAGACTCCAAGCGGTCAAGCACACGCTGAACCTGTACCGCCGACCATACCCCGCCCCTCGCGGTGGGCACACCCGATCCGTTCAAAGCCTCTGCGATGGCACGGAGGGTCGCGCCTTGGGTACGGAGGGGTTGGACGATAGCCGCAACCCGATCAGCGTTCCCCTTGGCCTGCTCCTGCACGGCCACGTTCCTAGCAGCGGTCTTGTCCCGCAGACCTCCCAACTTCACGCCCCGTGCCTTCGCTTGGGTCAGAGCCGCCTTCGTCCTGGCCGAGATGAAGTCCCTCTCCTGCTCCGCGAGGGCAGCGTAGATGTGGAGAGAGAACTTGTCCGCGTAGGGCATGGATGCCACCCGCAAGCTCACCTTGGGGTCCTTGATCAGCGTGGCAATGAAGGCAACGTCCCGGCTCAACCTGTCGAGCTTGGACACCAGCAATGTGGCCCCTGTCTTTCTCACCAAGGCCAGTGCCTTAGCCAACTCGGGCCGGTCGTCGTCCCTTCCACTCTCCACGTCAGTGAAGGTGCCGATGACTTCCCAAGGGATCTCCGAGAAACCCTCAAGGAACAGAGTTACGTCCCGCGCCTGTGCCTCAAGGCCAAGCCCTGACCGCCCTTGGTCTTTCGTGCTGACCCGGAAATACTGGACGTAACGTTGCACGATGGAGCCTCCTTGTGCCTGTAACAGGAGGTGTACCGCAGGTTGTTACTAACGTCAACGAACGTTGTGAGTGTAACAGACCGAGGCTTTAAGCGAGTCGAACCAGAACCGAACTGCTCTTCCGCTGGTTAGCCTTAAGACATGTCAAGCTGACTAGGTGTCCTGTTATGGCTTCGTTCATCCGCCCCCACTCGTACATCCCTGCCGCTAGTGCCTTGACGGGTACGTCCACCGACGAACTGATCCGACCCGGTCTGCGCCTAGCCTTTCCCTTGTCCTCCGGGGATAATGCCAACGAGGAGAAGTTCCGTCGCTTGCTGGACGCTCTGGCACAGCGCAGTCCACCTAGTAGCGGTCAGAGCGGTGGACAGGTCTCACTCTCGCGATGACACGCCCTAGCAAGCCTCTAGCCACCGGGGCTCATTGCTTCTGCTTTTGAGACGCAAGGGGGGCACGGGGGGACGCGGCGCGGGCCTTCTCAATTAGATGTGGTCTCACAATTTTTCACCAACTATCCGCTGGGTCATCGTGCCCTCAACTGCCTCAAGGAATCTAAAAGCGACGCCATCTATCCTTATTAGTGGATGAACTGGCGTGATTGCTCATGTGATGGCTGGTTAAGCGAACGCCTCGTTGAGGAGCGGCCACCATGGGCGTCCTGAGAGCAGGCTGTGTTGCATTGGGCTTAGCAGTCCTAGCCATGCCCATTCCTGCCCAGACCGCCGACACGAGTGCGACCGAGGTCGTCACCGTCAACATCTCGGATCTTCAGATGCTCGACGATCTCGCCAGGACCCTCCATGTGGAGGTAGGCCAGATCCCCGTAATGGTGCAGGTGTCGATCCAACTTGCGGCCCGAGTCTGCGATGTGTCGGTCAAGTGGCTCAGGAAGAACGCCCTCGGAGAGCCGCTGAACTGTGACGCCACGACGATCTTGCCTGCCTTCCGAACAGCGGTCGCAGAACAACTCCTCGCGGAGTAGCTCGTCGGCGGACGTTGCCGGTTAGGACAGCTACTTGTGATCTGCCCGGATACGGCTCCTTTAGATTCCGTGTGGCCTTCGTGATACAGTTCGCCCCAGGGAGCCGGTCGGCCTGCAACCGTCTGAATCGTTCCTGTGTTGTCCCTGCAACGAAGCAGAGGCGGGCCTGTGATGGTTACTCTTGGTATCAAAGACCGAGCTCACCCGAGGAGCGTGGTCCGAACGGGACTACTGTTGCTGGCCCTGGTCGTACTGACGATTAGCGTTGGCCTCGGCATCGTCTACTTCGCCTTGCAGGGGTCCGTCTTGGGGGTGGTGTTGTCTGCCCTGATCCCTGGCTTCTTGATCGTTCCCACATTGCCTGCTGAGGCTAGGTGAACCTGTCTCGATAGGCGGAGGACTCAGATCATCTCGGTTCCCCTTGGGCCCCTCACCGTCCTAGCTGAGGGCTCACGGTCGCCCACTACGGGCCCCGCTTATGAGGATGGGGAAGATAAACCCACAAGCTTAAGAGGAGGAGGAAGACCTACGACGATGGTCTGTAACCGCTATACATCGACGCAGTCATCCTCTCTCTCCTAGTCGATCATCCACCTTGATCACGTACATCCAAGATAGATATGTCCTCCTTCTCCGAGGTCATCAGGAGACTGAACGATCCACGACCGTCTCCAATCTGTTTGGTAGTGATCGGTCCACCAAGGGTATTAATCTGATTAAGACCCTTCTCCTAGGTCAGTCCGTACTGGCCTTGATCACTGGCACCAACCCTGTCCTTCGGTGGAAGACCTCCTCCATCAGGGTCTTGGCCTCCATCTCATGTGACCTTTCCACGATAATGGAGTCATGGATCGGCAGAGCCGTGATGCCTCGGTCTCCTGCTATGAGCAGCAGATCCACCATCAGTTCGCTCTCAAGGAACTGGAGGTGATGTCCAATCCCTGAATGGAACAGGTGAGCCACAGGACGATGGGTCCCTAGCACTGCCTCTGTCAGTTGCTGAATGGACAGGAAGCCAGGAAGAAGCTTCTTGGTATCCTTGGGCTTCCTCGATAGTGGTGACTTTGAGAACAGCATGGCGTTAATGAGGACCTTCATGCCGTCTCGGAACAGCCCTGGGTCTCCCTCCAACCCTGGCAAGGGCACGAGGTAGCCGTCTGTCCACGAGGGGATCACCCCTGCCTCGCCGTAGAGCAGCCGCAGGGCCATCTGGCCGTAGTCCAGTTCGACCGTCTCTTCCCCGTCGATGCGAAGGGCAGTGCGCCGGAAGTGCTTCGGCATCTCCTCCCAGAAGCCCCCGAAGAGCCGCCCACCGCTCGTGAATGAGCCGTAGGTGAACACCCGTCGAAGTCGCCTTGGTTCAGTCAGGCCAGTGACCTCCTGACCTTCCATCACCACCTTGAGGTCAGCCCCTTCCATCCCTCGATTGAGGGTCTCCATCTCCGCCCGCATCCGGCTTGTGGTTTCCGTCTCGGGGTAGTCCACCGCCTTGCCCGAACTAACAGGCGTCTTCGGAGGAGCCTTGAGGATGATGGTCTCCTCCTGGTGATTGGTCCCGAAGTCTCGGAGGGTCAGGCCGAGATTGAGGATCATGGTCCGCAGATGCTCACCAGCCTGGACCATGGTGCGCTGGTTGCCAGCGTAAAAGTCCCAGTGGCCCACCATCTGCTCAATGAGCCGGAGGTCCGGGTCCGCAAGGATGTCCAGCACCGTGGGAAGCTGCTTGCCGAAGACTGGCGAGAGGTAGCGCGACTTGCGGGCCAGCACGGTCTTTGAACGGGGAACCGCGATCCAGTTCACCCCAGTCAGTTCCGCATGGGCGAGATCACAGATCAGAGCCGTCACGGTCTGCTCGAAGATCGCCAGATCCTTAGCCCTTCGCTTTCGCTGTCGGACCTGTCGCATTGTCTCGAAGGTCTGGAACTGCTCGATAACATCAGCCACCAGTTGCCGCGCAGCAGGAGAGGCTGGAAGCCGCCAAGGGTTGAAGAACTCGTCCCCGGACTGGGCCTCGGTATCCCCATCTAAGTGGGCACAGTTGTCCAGCGCCTCCACTCGGGAGGGTTTCGTATGAATGGTCATGGGTTGTCCGTGGTACGGGTTGGGAGATGCTCACGACCAGCCACGGCCAGTCGCTTATTCCAGTGGGCGTGGTAATCGTCCGGCTGTTACCTTCCAGTGTGGCGGGTAATCAGCCGCCCCTGCTCCACCCCCTCCAACCGGGCCCACAGGCACGCTCTAGGCCGCCCCCACTCCGACCACCGGACAGCCCTAAGGCTTGCTACAGGCCGGGCTAAAGACTCTCAGAGGTCATCCAGGAGGGACATACCTCTCGGGAGGACACGTGCTCCGACAGCGGACGGCAAGGCGCCCCAACCGGAGCGGGATAGGGTGTACTGGAGGCCCCTCGCGGGCCGCGATAGACGTTAGCGAGCATGACCAGGAGGCGCAGATGACGGATAGGGCCCCGACCCCGAAACAGCGGCAACAGCGGTACCAAGAAGCATTCCTGGCTGGACGTGGCTGGGCATCCCAGGAGCTGACGCTCGCCAAGGAGTTGGGTGTGGATGCCGATTTCGGGGACGACCTGGATGACGTGGCCGCCGCCTACCTAGCCCTTCAGACAGGTCAGTTGCCATCGAGGGTCGCCAACGACTTCGCTTCCTTCGAGCGGATGATCGACCTCAAGCAGGGCTTCTACGATGGCGCACGTGAAGTGCTGGACGAGAGTGCCTCCACGAGCACCGACGACGAAACCAAGGCGGATGACGAGGAAGGGGTGTTGCTTTCCTCCGGCTATCAGTCGTCCGACCCTGACGCCCATTCGATCTTCCTCACTGTGGAGATCCAGTTCGAGCAGCACCTGATCGAGGAGTGCGTTGCCCAAGCTGCCCACTCGCTGCGTGAGGTGGCGTCACGGCTGGAGAAGGGCGAGGAAGAGGGGGACATCCTCGACAAGGATGGCGAGGAGATCGGTAAGCGTCCGGTCTGGCTGCTCTGACGAGCGGAGCTGTCGGGAGGTAGTGTCCACGAAGGGATGATGGACACTATCGAGGTCTTGGGTGGCGCGAGGGC
>Ga0210040_10007367_pt1 | contig 13347 bp, 9 predicted proteins | sample CryGeyCG12114_NA_FD_185462 | JGI IMG/M metagenome (GOLD analysis project Ga0210040, IMG submission 185462) | Groundwater microbial communities from aquifer - Crystal Geyser CG19_WC_8/21/14_NA (SPAdes) (version 2) | ecosystem: Environmental > Aquatic > Deep subsurface > Groundwater | place: USA... | reverse complement strand
CCGCTGACAGTGACTATATTGTTTCAGCTAGTGTCCCGTTGGCCTGCCTATGTGCTTACCGTTGCTCTTGTCATCGTCGTACACAGGCGAACAACGGGTCCACTACTCTCATCAGCAGTGGTTCTAGTGATCTGACATGATTTGTCGTACCAGCACTACGGAGTCAGGGTATAGATCACCAGAAGCAACACCATGTGTGAAATTCAACTGGCTCGCATTGAATGGAGTGGCATAATCCGAGCGACGAACGACTTTATGAATCGCGATACCCATGAACGGGTGGTGCTCCGAAGGAGAACGGTAGTTGAGGTTGTTCGTCCATTTGGCGGACACTGCAGCCGCAAACGACAGAAGAACGGCAAGTTGGAGCTTCATGGTCACAGCAGCTCACCTGTACCAGCATGATGAAGCCACGAAGAAGTCATCAATTTTATAGCTAGGAAAGCTGAAATTATTCTTCTCCACAGCCCATGATTGTGTGGCTTGCGGAGATCGAGAAAGGTTGTCCGCTGAGTGGGATTCGGCCATGAAGATGGGACCGGTAGAGAAGACTGCTAGATGTACCTGGTAGCAGGCACGAATCGGCGGCCAATCAATGGTCAACGTGCTAGATCTCGATAGGTAACATCCTGAGTCGCTGTAGTGCGCGAGTCCGAGTATGTAGGACAGGGATGGTAAAGCTCGAGGTCGTCCCCTGCTATCCAAGATATTGATAGTGTGGAAATACTTAGGGCTCCCGTAAGCCAATGGCGAGCGCTGTATGTGTCAGCTAGAGTACAAGCTTCCTATCTAAGTGCTTAAAGAGCTTCATTAGCTGTATTGTCCGCATGCCAAGTACTCTTGCGTACAAGCATCAACCACCCTTGGAACCGAGACGCACTCCAACAATTGGTGGACCCTGAGAAATGACGTCCTCTCATCGTGGTTCGACTTGCGAGACGAGCACATGCACTTGGGTCGGGTCACTCAACACCCTTGTACTAAGTTAGCATCTCTTCGTGTCAGCGCACTGTTCGACCCGCCACAAGCACTCATATGAAGATCGCCATCGAACGCTTGTGCAGACATAGTGCTCACTGCTGTTTGCACGGCACCCACAAAAGAAAAAACGTCTGTTACGCATGTCATCAATGTGGCCAACACCTTTGTCTTTATGAGCCGTGACTGATCGGATGATTTTGGGAATGGGCGAAGCACGCATTGAAACGGCAGGCGAGTGCAGACAGCACAAGCTTTTTGCATCAGTAGACTGTGCGAGCTCTGCAACAAAAAGGATTGCCGGTAGACACGTCGAACATGGATCGAAGCAAAGCCGCAAGGAAGACAGTCAGCAACATTGGACTTTGAGACGTTATTACTGACGATTCCCTAGTACGTAGTATAGATGGCTGCAAATCTGAACTTATGGCACTGTAAATGTCAAACCTGCTACATGTCTTCGTCGTCGAGCCATTGCGGCCAATTATTGCCGGTTCTCAGGACCGCTTCCAAGTCCAGAGCTTGAGGGAACCATCTCTCGCGCCTCGTGCTTACCTTTTCACCTCCCTCTGCAGCAGCACGAGCAGCTCTGGTCGTTCTTGTCTTCTTTCCCTGTGATGAGAAGAGCTCGTCTCTTTGCTGTTCCAACCTCCGGTCGAAAGATGCGATAGCTCTAACGTATGGTGCAACGTCGGTTGCAAGGACGGAGCGTGACAAATCAAGAGATGGCGCCAGACGACCTTGGGCAGGCGGGAACACAGGTCGTTCTGTATTAAGAGGTTCCAGACAAGTGAAGGAAGTCTGCCTTGTCTGACGACTCTGATAAGCAACTTTGCACCGGACAAGATCCGCCCTGTCCGTGGGTAACGTGGCGACAGGCTTGCCACAAGCTTCAAGTGCATACAGAAGAGGCTTTACGGAAACATCCAGCACGTCCGCGACGCTCATGGCCTCATAGTCATCCAGCGATTGCTGCGCCAGAGGCGCGTCTATCGGACCACCCTCAAGCAATTCTCCTATCGGCATATCTAGACATGTGCCGACAAAATCGACGCCCTGTTCAAGATCACGGTGCAGTTCTGGTAGGAGGTCGAGGCCCTCATGAAAGGTGTTTTGGCTGAAGATACGCTGTTTTGACTGATCTGTGTCGTGGATGGCAGCCTTGCGGTCTGGAAACCAGTCAAGACCACACTTCTCAGAGCCTACTGTCATCTGGCACCAGAAATCTAGCTCGGACATTGTTGCTCGGAGGTCGCAACCTTTGCTTCGATACAAGCTCTCAATCGCTTGAGGTCGGATGAGATGCCCTTCAGCAGCAGCAACGTAAGTGAGATACTCAGAAACGACTTCCGGCTGAGGTGCAACATAGGTCAACGTTGTGTGCAGCTCTAACTCTTCCGGAGGAACGTTTCGTAAGTCATTGCATGTGAGCACGACCGGCCGTTTCGAGTTTTGAATCAATGACTGAACACCTGTCCAAAAGCCGCGGTCGTCCTCGAATATATGATCGACTTCCTCGAACAAGATAAGGGATTGCTTTTGTTCCTTGTTTGGTTGCGGTGTGACTGCACGCGACCTTTGCAAGGCTTTCTTCTTTCCTGCTCCAGTGAGAAAAGTTGTCACGGACGGCTGAGCCGGCTCTGCTTGATTTGAGACCGTCTCTGTTTCATTGACAGCACTCGAATCTCGGCTGAGTTGCTGTCCTCGCTGCACCATATGGTTTTGAGCCATGTCACCAACTTTGTCAAAAATGTCCTTTTGGCTTCGCCGCATGCCGGCGTGGATTTCGAAGACCTCAAATCCTAATTGTTTGGCAACAGCATACACTGATGCCGTTTTGCCACAGCCATTTGGCCCAACGATCATGATAGCATTCTTGGTTTTGCTCGAATCAAGGTATTGATCATCATCGACAATAAAATCGTCGAGCTCATCGTCTCGCTTCTTCGGCCTTTTCCTCCTTTTGGGGACAGGTCTCGGTTGCGTCGAGTCCAGACCTTGTTTCACGTGGTGGACGGCTAGATTGCGCAACCATTCGTAGAGAGTGTAACATTGAGGCTGAAGAACTTGCTCCCAAGACGCCGGGCCATATTGCTGCGTCCAAGGGAGAGGACCAGGCGCTTCAGCCCGATCGAAGCAGCCGAGATGATCAAGTGCATGCAGTTTTGCTGTAGACACAGCCTGAACGTCCTGCACGAACCGGGGTTCTGGAATTATACCAGCTAGAGCGTCTCGGGCTGTGGCTTGTAGTCTCTGCGGCGGCTTCGTATCACACTGGACTGTAGAGTATCGTGAGAGTTCACGAGTGAAGCATGACAGCAGATTCTCGTCATCGTCGACATGAACGCCGCGCGCCTTTGCTTTGCGCTTGTTGACTGTCCTGACCTCACCGCCCGCTTGGGTAACTGGCTCCGTAGCCGGTTGAATATGCTGATAGATAAGAGGCGGCCATGGTGGCTTTTCAAGCTGTAGGTTCGTCGAAAGTGCTGGTTTGTTTGACTTGAAGACGATGTCCTTCCAGGCGACTGGTTTCTGAACCTCCGCAGCAGGGTCCTCGTCATCTGTTGTGTGAGCGTCAGTATTGGTGACGGGTGTAGCTGCGAGACTGCCCATGGGCCGTTGTCGTGCTTTGCCGAAAAAGAAAGGATGGGTAATCTTTGAAGCGCCGTCTCCTCGCGATTGTAAGGCTGATGGTATGGGGACCTTGCGCTTCGTTGCCAGACGTTCTGCAGGTCTTGAGAATATTTCCTCGACTTTATTACTGAACAGAGTGGGATCAGCCGCCACGTCCCTATATTTGATCGCAACGACACGCGTTTGGGCGAACTTGCCGTTCTTCAGCTTGAGGGTCTTACCAGTCGGTACTGGCTTCAATGTCGGTCCATTTCTCTTGCCTGGCGAGCCGACCGGCTGTGGCTTTGCTGGCTCCTCAAACAACTTTCCACTGGCACTTATTTGCATGGTCTTCTTGCGAGGCGTCCTCTGCTTTGGTCTAATCTGTTTCTGTCCGCCATCATCGAAGGCATTCCCTTCCTGATCTTGCTTGGCAACATCGGTCTGAACTATCTTTTGCGATTCAGCGGAGGCGGATTTGGGCGGTCTCCCTCTCCTTCGTTTCGGAGTGCTCGGTGCTGTAGCTGGTAATGCAGCAGATTGTGGCTTCGATCCAGGCTCATTGAAGACAGACGTCAGAGTTGAAGTCTGTGTTGGTGCCCCTCCCTGAAGCTCGTTCGCCGATCCCAGTTCGGTTCGCCTTCTCTCAAGCACTTGTTCATCAGGCTCTTGGCTCACTTTGCGTCTTTTGGTCCGATCACCAAGCACGTCGAATGCATGAGTAGCCTTTTTCTCCGGCTCGTCGTTGGCGGCCGGCCTCTCACCGGCGCTGGCAAGACTGAGGCTGCCATTTCCCGCATGCGAAGTGAGGTTCTGTTCTCGGGGCACGTCTGAGGGAAGCGTCTCCTTCGAAGCTCTTGTAATGTCCGGGTTCAAGCACCGCGGAGGTGAGTCTTGCGTTGGTTGAGTGTTCTTCTCTGAGGGTGCTACATTCATCGTCAGGCCTGTAGATGAGGCGGTCTTGGAAACACGTGCCTGGGATCAAGAAAGAATACATCAAGTTATATGTCGTTGATTGTGCATACTGAGTCAGGCTGAGACCATCAACGGTTGACATCTGAGTGTGTGTTCAAGCTATATTCATCTCAGCCCGACGATGCAAAGTGAGGTCTATGTGAGGCACGACCGGGTCCGCGAATTTCAGTCGGAGAACGCGTCAAGAGCGCATCGAACGCGTCTTCACGTCATGACAGATAGCAGTCACGTGCTGATAAGCTACATATGATTTTTGATCCGCGCATGCCAGTAGTCGAGCGCCAGCACCCGCAGTACGACTGCTCAGCAGCACCATGGAGATTGGTGAACCAGCGGTACTGGCCAAACTGCCGCGTGCCGGCCTCACCGGCGATGGGCAGACAAAGTTCTGCCAGGTGTACGGCATCCGTGCCCAACAGAGGAAGAAACGACATGAAATCTGCGCCGCTGTGGACGGAAATTCTTTAAACATCTTTGAGGTACGCGGGAGCAACTACACCATCAAGCGCTGTGTTAATGCTCCTCTAGGTCGTCAATGGCAGAAATGTAATGTCCTGGCCTATCCCACCGGATGCTACATTTGTCAGCAGACCATATTCCGAACGAGTTCACCTGGATAGAGATACACTGGTCCGCAGGTCTTGGTGCGCAGTGCAACGGCGAGGGAGGACCTCAGTTCAATACTATGAACAAATAAGAAAGGGGTCCGACGTTTCTGTTTCAACCAGAGCTCATACTTTGCAAACTCAAGCGCCGGTAATCCAAATTCAGCCAGCTAGTATAGGTGAAAAAGATTTCCTTGTCGTACAAGAAGATGGATCCTTGAACGTCTTCTCCTTAGATGGAAACGCCAGCAAATACAAATGCTTCCTCCGCGACTCACAGACTCCTATCAAGCTTCTGGCCGCCCAGTCTTTGTCTAAAGCAGAGGCACAATCCTCCGTGCTCAAGTCTCGACAGGATTTGGTATCGACTGTAGCCGACGAAGCACTTTTTGTCGCAGCAACCTATCAAAATCTTGATACGAAACATTTGCATCTCGGCATCTGGGTCTTCAATCCTGCAACAGCCTCTGCGAACTCAAGCACGTCTCTCGAGCTACTATTACAGCACGACCTACACGAACAAAGGCCTGGCTCGGTCAAGAAAGCTAGTGCGGAATTCGTCTCAGGCAATACGAGGCTCGAAATCGGTATGACAACGTCGGTCAGGACCTTCGACATCACCACCATCGTACCACTGAAATTGTCGGAGCGTGAGCACTTGGTGCCCGACCTAGTATCGAGTCTCGAACTCAGTCCTGAGATCAGTCTTTACTTGACTCCCGGCAAGCTTCAAGTGTACAACAAAAAGTTCATGGCGTTGCAGGCGAGCTCCAACCTGAATTCCGGAACCCTGAAAAGAAAGCGGGATGGGGACGATACCTCGCGAATGACACTGATTGCGTACTTCTCCCAGATGAAAAGGGTGCTTGCTTGCAATGGCAACCAGCTCTTGGCCATCGACATCCACCCTAGGGATGGGTCTCGGAACCCCTTTAGACAGGGCTCATTACTCATAGGCAATATCCTGCGTGGCGACATCGTACGTGAGCATACGAGTGGCCAGTCTTCTCGGCATACATACTCTGTTGGCAGGCTCGAGCAAGAAATGCAAGTCCAGGATTGGCCTATCATTTCCAAGGACCTAGACAGTTTGGCCGAACAGCAAGATGCAAGGGGGTTTGAAGAAAGATTCAAGAGCGCTTTCAAGCTGCAGAGGCCGAAAGATCTTACTTCGTCGAAAATGCCCAAAAGCAAGGCTGACTATCTGCTTTCCAAAATCTTCGCCCCCAACAGCACTACTGGCGACGCGACATCCAAGCCCATCAAAGTCGCTCTTGTGCTCCCGGAACTGCTCCGATGGTGCATTAGTGGTGGTCTGCTCGAAAGGTCTCGCGTTGCACAGGCACTGCAGCTTAGCCAATCTGCTCTGAGCCCTATGGCCGTGGCTCAAGCGCTGCTAGACGTTGATCTGCGGCATGAGCTACTGACTGATTATGTCCAACGTTCACCCTTCATCCAACCAGGAGTACTAACCTTTATCGCAAGGTCGCTCATCAACAAAGTGCTCCAACAATCGGAAAACGAGACACAAGGAATGCTAACAAACGGCCAAAGATCGGAGGCGGACAACCTTGTAGCGGCACAACAACTTGTGCTTGGCGCTCGGCCTAAAGGGATGAATACAAGCACTCCCGCAACCACATGCCTTGCACATACGCTGAAGAGGCTGGCATTGACTGGTCCTGCCATAGTATCAGAACAAATGCGGACTTCATCCTTTGGACAGAGGGAGGTTTTAGCATTAATCCAGTTTCTTCGTCAGCAGCTCTTCCTTGGTGGCCATACTCGACTTGATGGGATGCGAGAATACCCAAGTCCACCTGCGTCGGCTGCGGGCGAGGAAGTCGAAGATGAGCTGAGATCTGACGGACAAATCCCGCTCCCGGGGCTCGTTACTTTGTTAAATGGCTGCATCGACGCTCTTGGACCGGTTGGACTCCTTGGGTCCGCGGAAGAAGGAGCATTCATTGAGAAAATGGTTCCTGAGCTTTTGTCGGAAGTCGTCAGTGCGAGTCAGGCTGTGGAGGAGTCAAACCTCTTGCAAGGCATACTCCGTGAAACATTACGATATGCCGAATCTGTTGAGCGACAACCTTTCGAGGTACGATCTAAGGTTGAAAACAAGGCCACAAAGTCTGTGGGAAAGGGACAGATCGTCACGCTGTACTCAGAACCAGATTCTGCAGAATCCGGTTCGTTACCGGGGTCGGCGCTGCCACTCAGTTTGAAAGCAGAGGAGGACGTTGATAAGTTCAAGGTGCGGAAAGGAGGCCAAGCGCAACGGCGTTCAGCAAGAGAAATTGGAATGCTCAAGGATAGGTTGAAGTCGCCCTATGCGTTTGAAAGGCTAGTTCTGTAGAGGGAATACCCACAAGCGTCTACCCTTAGAATAAACATCATAATGCGCACCCATTCTAAAACTGACTGAGCACATTAATGGTGATAACAAGGGCTGGAGCCCTCGGATGCAGTGGGGCATGATCCCCTCTGGGATGTTCCTGCAGGTCTAAAGTTTAGCGCAGCCGCGACGATCGACAGGGAAGAACAGGATCCTCCGCTCCAGCCCCAGAACTCAAGAAGGCACGATACCTATTGTCGTTGGAAGTATAGACGCTTGGTTCCTGCCAACTTCATGAGCATAATCCACCTCCAGTTTGTCATTCAGTCGCAGTAGGCATTTGAACTCACCGTCCAACGATTGTCGCAAACGCTCACCATTATTCACGTCGACGTCCCAATAGTGAAGAAGCGGCAGCCGCCCGATGCCAGGCCTAACCTTAGCACACCACACCCACACCCACTCTTCACCGTAAAGATCGCTTTTGCGCCCCAGCTAGAGATAGAGGTCAACCACAGGGCAAAACACATCAATAGAAGGTCCACGAGCAGCAACGTCACCGACTTCGGCTATGGTAAAGACAACAAGGTCGCACTCGCACTTGTAACCTCCGCCTGCGAAAATGGCTTCATATCCAAGCGGCACGGCCTACCATGCAGACTCGGACGCAGACGACGAGTTCGAGCAGAGGAGTGTCATGACCTCTCCCACACAAGCCCACACAGACTCGGAAACATCCTCAGAACCAGCCTCGAATCAGCACACTCCTACCACCTTTGGCCCAGGCTTCGATGATGGCATACGACCAAGGACGGTCATTACAGAATGGTTACCGGAAGAGTGTGCTCAGTTCATAGCAAATCTGGGCCTGCGACAGTACTCGGATGCTTTTATAGGTAAGGACTACACACTACCCTGACACGGTGAGCCTGAGCCCAGGTCTAACTGGCCCTAGAACATGGTATCGACGGCGAGACCTTGATCGCTCTTACCCATGACGAGTTCAAAGAGATGGGCATCACAAGCGCCGGACATCGACTAAAGATCCTCAAGGGCGTCTACAACATCAAGATACGGCACGATGTGCCAATCAAGCCAGATGAATACGTGCCACTATGTGAGTGCTTCCCTCAAGCCTCGCCCGATCCTGCCTAATATCGGTCTAGCTGCGGAAAAGAACCTTTCGCAAGAGCCGGCTACCAAGGACGACATCCTCAAACTAACAAACGCCATTATGAAATTGCGCGATGAAAGAATCGTACAACTAGAGACACAACTCACCAAGATTGCCGACGACTCCAGAAAACTAAGAACAGAACTGTGGCCATTGTTCAAGATGGTCAAAGAGAATCAGCCTCTTCCTTATCGACCTCATGAAGGCAGCATGGGCAGTCCCGAATACATGCAGGACACGCTAGCATCGCCGCCTCTTCCTCAGACGGTAGCAGAAACAGAGAAACCAAAGAGCAGCCTCACAAGATCGTTCAGTAAGAAGCTAGGTCTGAGCAGCGGCACACCGAAGAACCACTCTCCCACTCACTTCCACAACACAATCCCCGAAGGCAAGGCAACACATGACGACAGACTGACCGGTCTACAGCCCTCCGCTGCAGCCTCGGCAGCCAGTAACCAACTAACCGCAAGCATGTCAGGGGGAATGGTTATGCCACACCACTCGCCCAACCCTAATTCACCAACCACTCCAGGTATACAGCACCAACCGCTTTCCTCACGATCTTACCAGCGTGACAACACGAGCTTTAAAGGTCGTTACGACGGCGCCGACGACTCCTACTACCATTCAGTCCCAACTCCACCACTAACAGGAGCAGCACTAAACAACTACCTCGAATCACAACAACCTGCTCGATCCGCCACCACCCAAGGCAATAAGCATTCCAACATCTCGAATGGTTCGACCCTTGTCCCTTCCAGAGAAATGTCCGCTTCCGTACCACCACAATCATCCTCTGGTGGCCTGCGGCCCTCAACCTCCTCCAACGCCAACTCAAAAGGCGAGGTTGACGCCGATGATCCCTCTGTCCAAATATTCAAATCCTTCCGCGTAGCACTGGACGACCCCTGCTGGAAAGTGTTACCGGCCGCCCTACGAAAATATAACATCAACGCCGACTGGAGACAGTACGCCCTATACATCGTCTACGGCGATCAAGAGAGATGCGTTGGACTAGAAGAGAAGCCCCTAGCACTGTTCAAAGATCTCGACAGGGAAGGCAAAAAGCCCATGTTCATGCTCCGGAAGCTCGCCAATGGCATAGTGGGAGACGTGCCGGTGGCAGGAAGTACCTTGAGGCCGCAGGGTCAAGGTGGTGGTGGCGGTCTTCAAAGTAGTGCCGCTAGCGTAAGGACGATGGGTCAGGAAAGGACTTTACCAGGTGGAATCATATGAGACACATTTATGCGGGAAAAGCATGGCACTTCGAATGGCCAAAGACGGTCACAGTCACAAGGACTCTGCGATGGTAACTTGTGGATTGAATGAAGGCATAAGACATTTCTCTTCTTGTCAGATCAGACCAGACCAGATTATGATACGATATGAATGGATGACATTTTGACCCAAAAGCTACTCAGCCTTCAATTTTTCAACATTCTTTCAACATTCACCGCATCGATTCTATCGGTCAGGCAACATATAGTGTCTTTCGATACACCGGGCCAGTCCAGTCCTAACCCACGGCTCAGTGGCCGGAATCAAGTGTTTTGCATCTACACCGCCTGCAATGCGGGACGAAGGTGATTCATAAAGCATAGGGAGAAGACGAGATTTATCTGGGAAGACTAAGACTAAGACTAAGATTAAGATCGAGAGGGGAGCTGAACTCCTGATCTTGGCGGCGGTGCGGCCATCTTTGTTTTGCCCACTAAAGTACTATTCAGCCGAACCTGAGCTGCATGCTGCCTCATTCGCTTGGAGTGATGCTCTGTATAGCTAGCTAGCTAGCTGATGTGAATGAATTGCTTGATGTTCCGCACCTCGCTATCGTCATTTCTGTTATCTGTATCTGCGTGATGAGCATGTGCTCGTTCGCATAGGGCCTCGTTGTAGTTTCACCACCATTCTTCCCGTGGAAGGCGATTTTGTGGTGCGTTGTATCCTCGACGTTATCTAGGATGTCGAATGTGAAATGTTTGGCGGCTGCAGGTCGGCGAAGCACGTTCGGTATTATGTGTTGTTGAGAGCTGGACGCTGTGGACGAATGGGGTAGACTCGATGTGTGCAGTTTGCGGGACACAGTGCGAGAATATCGTCGTTGCCCCCTTTGTTGTAGCCGTCTATTATTCTCGGAGCTGTGGTGAGGAGTTGAGAGGCTCCTGGCGCCATAAGTGGTGTGGTTGAAAGGCTGTGAGCAGGGCAAGATGTCGGGATAGGACTTGAGCGCGCGTAAACGGAGCTTAGCTGTTGACCTTGGCCGGCATGTGTGAGTAGGCTGAGAAGCAAAAGCGAGAAGAAGTTTGAATTTGACCATGCCAGCTGCCGCCGTGTTGTCCCTGCTGTTGTGGGATTGAGAGACTACTGTGGTTCCAACCTAATCCCTCTTGGCAGATCATCTATACGACTCACTTCGCAGGCCAATCATCGAAAAAGGTCCTCATCCCTGAACGTGATGAGGGTAATGTCATCTGACTTGCGGTAAGAGGGTAGCGCTCATTGTGGCTGATAGTATCTCAGATAGCGTCGGTGCCAGAATTCCCTCTTTGAGTTCGGAGAGTCTTCTAATATTCTGCTTCGCCGGCACGATAGTTTCCTGGTGGGTGGCTGTCCTCCTCGCTAAATCATGCCTGGGCGCATGGCTTTCTGTAGAATTCGAATGACGGTAGTTGGTTGTCTTCCTCAATCGTCCTCCACAATCTCGACCAGATCCCTGACTTTCCCCCGCAGGAAGTCAGCGCCAGCCTCGACGGTGGCCACAGGGATCTTCACGTCGGGTAGACCGTCAGGGCCAAACCAGCCGTCTCTTACGGCAATGGCACCATTTCCATTCATGGGGTTCTGGGAGCTAGTTGGGGTGCTCGTGCCATCTGGGTCTTTGTCCTTCTGTGACTGAGATTGACCGGGGATGGTCTTACCACCAGTCCTACTGGTTGGTTCTTTGTCTTCTGATTTGAGCTCGGCGTCTCTTGGGACTTTAGCGCGGTGCAGGACCTCCTCGAAGAGATCAGGGAAGGAGTCGCACTTGCCAGATCGCAGAAGTTCGAGAGCTAGTGCGCGGACTCGATCAGTCCAGCCTGTTCGGGCGAGGCTGTCTGAGAGTAGGCTTTGGAGTTCGGGGATTGTGTTGGTTTGTGAGCGAAGGTGAGAGACTAACAGTTGGGATGTGAGAGGCGGTAGGTTCGGTGTCGTCTGGGAAAGAGAGGTCGGCACTGGTATTTTGAGAGACTGCTGAGCACTGGTGTCTGCAGACATGGTGCTGGTGTTGTACTTAATTTCTGTGGTCAAGGCTGACCAGCAGCTAGCTAGAAAAGGCCTGTGATGAGTTGGTGTATTATGTGGTCGAGCACAGAGACGTTCAAGCTAGTACATTTGTTACTAGTCGAGTCTTCCCAATTCGGTAAAGTCGACGATCTGCGGCCAGGACTCCTGGAGCGCTCCGGAGATGCTGTTCGCGTGTCTCGAAACCTTTGAATTTTGGACAGCACCAGCATCGGCCACTCGACAACACAACCATGGCACCATCAAGGGCGCCCAGTGCGCAGCTGCTACGGTCGCTTCGAAACCTTGATCTCAATGCTGGGCCGTCGCACACCATCAGGGCGCTCTCGACATCGTGCAGACATGCGGAGGAAGCCCAGGTTCAGCGAGAATCCTTCTACAAGAATCCCAAGCCTGAGACAGCTTTCGTTCCTCGCCTCGAGAGAAAGTTGGTTGCAGCCGGCACACCGCCTGTCGGGTCTCGAAGACGACGAATGGCTATTGCACAGTCACAGGGCATCCCCTTCGATCAGCTGCCCTTTCAATGTTTTCAGGAAGCGAGAAAAGTCCTCATCGAAGATCGTCAAGAGAAGCTCAAGCAGATCGAGACCATGCGTGCCAGGATTGCGAGGCTGCAGGAGACCAACGGCAATGAACTTCACAAGGGCGGTGAATCCTACAAGCAGAAGAGATTAGCCAGCATGAGGAAAGAGCTGGAGCATCTCAAGATTCTGGCTGATATCAATGACCCCAATGTCAAACGGCGATTCGAGGACAAGAAGGGTCAGTCCGTTCTCATTCCATTGCACACAGTACACCACTAACGCTATCGCAGGAGACATGAACAAGCCCATCTACCGATATCTGGCCGACCGCAAGTGGAGAGAATATCGTCGAAAGATCCTTGTTCAGAGGATCACTCAACTCAAGGTCGTCCCAGATGTGACTCCCCACTGCGACCCTATCATTGACGTCAAGATGAGCTTTGGCAGAAAGAGTGTCCAACCGGGCGACTTTGTTGATTCAGCCATCAGTGAAAAGCCGGTCCAGCTCGCCATACAATCTTTCGAGCAGCTCGAGAAGCTGGTCACAATTGCCATCATCGATCCTGACGTACCAAATCTCACCACCGATGCCTTCGACTCAAGATGTCATTTCCTCGCCACGAACATCCAACTGGGGCCTACAACCCCGCAAATCGACCTAGCTCAACTGCCCGAGGAGCAAGTCCTAGTGCCATGGCTTCCGCCCACCGCTCTGAAAGGCGCTCCCTACAACCGCCTATCCATCCTGATCCTGCAGCAAAAGGACAATATCCCGATCGAGAAGGAGGCTGCCTTGAAGAACGTTAGACAGGACGACTTCCGAACAAGAAGTTTCATGACTAGACATATGCTACATCC
>Ga0210040_10007366_pt1 | contig 13348 bp, 13 predicted proteins | sample CryGeyCG12114_NA_FD_185462 | JGI IMG/M metagenome (GOLD analysis project Ga0210040, IMG submission 185462) | Groundwater microbial communities from aquifer - Crystal Geyser CG19_WC_8/21/14_NA (SPAdes) (version 2) | ecosystem: Environmental > Aquatic > Deep subsurface > Groundwater | place: USA... | reverse complement strand
AAAAAGACCATGAACGAAGCAAGGTATTTCCACCACGGCCTCTCACGAATTTCTTTTCTCGCCTTCTCGTCTTCGTCATCCTCCTTCTTGTCTTTATCAAGGTCCTTATTATCTGAACTCCCGTCTCTAGCTGCAGAGAGCAAAGGCCGTGTTTCCTCGTCTTGCAGAACTGTTTCAATGCCGCCCCGAGCACGTTTAGCAAGACCTGCACTTGCGAGCAATAGACCGGTTGCAAGCCACTTCACCCCACCGAACAGAAGTACTGTAAACTTTATATCCTCGAGCGACAATGGCGGCTCGCCGTACATATGGTCCAAAACTATGGCAGTGTCGAAAACGAAAGATATGGCCCATGAGCCCCAGAGTGGTAGAGCCCGTTGATTGTAGCTGACAGGACCATTGCAGCCAACCAAAGCAAGCAAGAGGGCGAGCCAGACAAGGCCGGAGAACAGTGCATAGAGCAAACGCGGATCTTGTTCGTCGAACGCCCGGGTCTGCCCTACGAGGATGCTTGCGTGAACGAGTGATGTGAGGAGGATAGCGGAGGAAAGACATAGTTGGAACTTGAGGAGAAGGGTCATCAACCTTGGTGTGACTACTGTCTCAGCTTTGGTCGTGCTGGACGGCTTGAAGCAATTGAGTAAGGTTGTCGTCGTAAAGAAGGAAAGCGCCGCAAGAACGGCGAGAGTATAGAGCCAGACCATTCTCAGGAATGCAAGGATCGAATTGGATTTGCTGTTCGAAGAAGGTTTTGTAGGTGAAGGTTGAGCTGACAAAAGGATGAAAGCATGAAAGAATGGAAGGACGTGGAAAGACGCGATGGTTTGCTGTTGCCTTGTTGCGGCTGAGGCAGCAGCGTAGCAATCGAACCTGCCAACAGTACAGCCACAGCCTTGTTATATTTGTCTTGTGCGACTGCGACTCCGACTCTGACTGCGACAGCGACAGCACAGTGTGAGCGCAGGAGTGCGTCTGGTGAGGTATGTTTTTAACTTTGGCGTGGCCACCGGCTTGTCTTTGCATGGTACGTGGTACGTGGTACTGGGCTCTCCAAAACGTGTCAGCCTACCTACATAGGAGGCTTCCTGATATGAGTGTTAAGAGGAGAACGAGACAGAGCCACGACGCGTGTGTGAGCAGACAATGGAGAAAGAAGGAGCCATTCTGGCGAGCTGAAGGTCGAGTATGCGATGAATCATGTGCATTTCATATCATCGCATTTTCATCACTTCGCGGTGTCAAACAACTCCATCTTCGGTCGCAGCTGACCCAGTACTTATAGCAAGAGTGTGCCCTCGACCGATTGCTTCCACACATCTGGTCTTAGGTCTTTTGTGCACGCCCAAAGCGTAGTACAGCACCGACTAAGCTGTTCTCGTGCCGCTCATTCTATGCTTGGCCGACGCATGTCGCTGCGGAGGCACTTGCCCATATGGTCGTGTTGGGAAGTATAGAGTACGATGGCGAGAGTATCCCTAGAACGAGTAAAGGATGAGCCGAAACATCATCCACAACTGGTGGATGCTTAGTCAAGGCTAGTGGTCGGAATTGAGAGTCGTAAGCGACCCCCCGCGAATAGTAGTAGCTTCAAAGGACGAAACAGGCAATGCATATGCAGGCAGCTGAAAGAGAACAACATCTACATCCTGAGATGGCGTGGACGTTGTCTCAAGGACCCGAATTACAAGACAAAGTACATGCGATGTAGCAAGTGAGAACCATCAGGCTCGGCCCGTGTTGTCTGTACCACTATACCATAACCTTCTATTGGTCCGACCGGATCAGGTGCGCTGTCAGTCCGTGCTCATATCTCGGAAGGTTATGTGAGTGACAAGCGAGCAATTCGGACCAAGCTTTATTATCTCCTTCCGAGGTCAATGTCCCTTACTAGAGGCATTCGTTCAGTTCCCCCTTGATGTTGATTGTTGCCAAAGAAAGGTCCAACGGCAACTTTGATAACTTCATCGAACAGTCCGCCAACAATAGAACTCTGCAGATCTCGGCCAGTCTGTTTGAAGTCCGGGAAGGCATTGAGCTCCAACAGCCACACATTGAGGTTAGCATCGACAAGAAAATCTACGCCAAACACCTCAAACGCGTTCGGAATGGCCTGGAAATGTACCATTTGCTCCCTTGCCGCAGCCTCGAAGATCTCGCCTGTGGTCTCACAGATCTGAGAAAACACTCTGGCCTGCCAATCGGAAGGCAAGCCGTCTTCCGCGAGGCTCCAAAAGGGCTGTACAGAAGAGCTGCGTGTATGTTCGTCTTGAAAGCAGGTATTTGTCAAATGTTGACCCAGGTCGAGTTCGGAATCTGCGGATGACGACCCAGGGCTCTGGTAAGATTTCGCGGCAAAGAGAGCAAGCATTTCCCTGTACACAAACACCTTGAGCGCCCCACTTGCAAGGACATAGGTACGAATGTGAAATTTCCGCTGGTCATGGGCCTTTAGTAGGAGAGGAGGATCAATATAAGGTTGGGCGATAAAGTGACGGAGTTGCGATGTCATTGTGGCGTCTGTAGAACCTGTCTTGGACGCAGAGGCCGGCAATTCTTGAGCATCGCCATCAGCTTCGCCGTCTTCTTCGTCCTCTTCGTCCTCGCTTGTTCCTTCCCACTCTTCAAATATTGCTTGGAGTTCTTCCATGGACGAGAACAATCTAATACCATTACCTCCGTCGCTCATACCAGGCTTGAGGATCCACCACTCCCGTGGCACGTCGGATGTTGAATCCTCGTTTCTGGACATGCTTTCATTCAGATCCCACGCGTCGACCAGTGCTTCATCCAGGAATTCTGCATAGTCGAGTTCAAAATGCACAGAAGGCTTGAAGCTTGAAGCTAAGACGCTGCCCGGGTGCTTGACAAGCCAAGAAGAGACAGTATTTGACAGATAGTGCTTCCGGATCAGTGCCTTACGAATCACGTACGCCGAAACCAGGGATGTATTTGGATGCTGCATGGCGTGTTCGAAGTCAATAGACTCATAAGCTCTAATCTGCAAAAAACGCCTACTCGTGGCTGCAGATTGCTCGATTGAGTCAACCAGGTCGTAGGGCACTTGCAGGAAGGACCCAAGAGCGTGCAATATCAATGGCTGTACATAACCGTCCGGATAGTCCACATATGCCTTGAGTGGGCCACTGCTACCTCTCACAGACCGGTCTGGAAGGCTCTGAAGATGACCTTCGCTGCAGACGTTCAAGTCAGCTACTGTGCAGTCCGCGGAATCCCGAAGTATACATCACGGGTTAGAGGTCAGAGGTCAACTTACTCACAGCTTGATCTCGCCTTTATATTGCGGCAGGTGCCAGAAGTTGGCTTTCAGTGGTGTAACGCTGCGAGCTGTCAGCTAGGTTCCAAGCGGGTGTGTTTGGGATTGGAGTAATGACCTGACGTGGCCTTGCACGACCGCCCAGCCGTCCCCGTGTCCGGCTTCCTCGACAGACTTCTTCACATCTCCGAAGTTTGGTGCCCACTTGAACTTGTGGTGGCTTCTTTTGGACTGCTTCTCACCGACTTCTTCGTTAGATGACTGGTCGTCACGGATCTTCTGCTCTTCAACCTCCGGATCTCTGTCCTCCGCTTCTTCTGGTAGTTTGGTGAAGGATCCGCCACTCGACCATTGGTTTTGCAGCATCTCGGTGTAGATGATTTTGGCGTTCTCGACACCCTTCTTCAGAGGCACATTAATACTGTAGAGATGTACATCATCTGGCCAATCTGCCACAAGTTTCTCAACCAGCTTTGTACTAAGCTTCGAAGCAGCTCCGATAATCTCAGGATCATGCTCTCGGGAGTCGAATGCGTAGGACAGAGCGATTGCTCTCTTTCCACTGACTGCACCTTCCATCGCCCCACCGATTGTTCCACTGGACAAAGCAAACACAGCTGTTGTGTTTCGGCCATAATTTGGCCCACTGAGTACAAGATCGATAGGCGGCCTGTCTTGGAACAAATGGTGTAGACCAATCTGTGTACAGCTTGCCGGCGTGCCATCAATCAGAACCCATTCTTCCTTGCCGTCATTGAAAGGTCTGTTTGAAGTGTTGCCATTGTCTTCCAGTATGGTTCCTGGTCGGAAATAGGTCGGAGTCAATGTCTGGCCAACAATGTGGGCTTTGCCTATCCACGATCGTTGCGTGTGTGGAAGGACGACGGAAACTAGATGACCATGATCTTTCAATGTGGAAACGAGCGAATGCACGTAAGGGGACGACTGGTTGGACGGCGGCCCATCGTCGTTTACCACAAGGATATGCATTGTCTTCTTTGTTCTGGATTTACGGAGTCTTGATACGGTTCTCTCTAGACTGTCCAATTCTATCTCAATTTTCGACGGGGTGGAAATCACTGAAAGCTCTACTAGCAACTAATGGATATTTCTCTTGGCGAGAAGTTGCTGGTGTTCAAGTTAGTGGTGACGTGCTTCGCTCAACTCTGTACCGAAGGGCTTTTCTTTCACATGCTGGTGATGCTGCAATTGCACCTAGATCAACACAACCATATCACCAGTGCGAATCTTGACGCAGCTCTTGTACAATGCCCCCAGAAAGACACGCGTCCCGCTCTCGCTCACCATATCGCCCAGAGCGGTCCTCACATCGCCGGCGAGATTCCCACTCACCATCACACGAGCGGCGGCACCGCCACGAACATCGGCGACGAAGCCCAGTCGCAGTCAGGCTTCCTTTTGGCGCGTCAAGTCTCCCGCGACATGCCCTATCTACGTACCGACCTTTGCTTGGCTCTTACCTTGACATACAAAAACAACTTGACATTGAGGATTTGTCCGAGGAAGAGGTGAAGGGACGGTGGAAGAGTTTTGTAGGAAAATGGTAGGAGCAGTGACAGCAGTCATATCGCCGACAAAAGGACGACAAGCTGACATAGCAGGAATCGTGGAGAACTAGCAGAGGGTTGGTACGAACCAAAGACCTTAGAGAAAGCATTAGCTGCGACTGCCCGGCCGGTACAGGATGCGGAAGAACAAGACCAAAGACCTATGCGGTACGAGAACATTTCTGAAGACGATGACGACTTTGGCCCAGCGATTCCGAACGACCTGGTAGCAAGCAAAAGACTAGATGGCAGCGCCGGTGGTAGACAGGGCCCTTCGATTCCGAATATGGATGAACTCCGAGCGCGCAGAGAGCAAGATCAGGAAGATGCCGAATCAGCGAAGGAGCGATATATCAACGGCGTAAGGCAAGGAAGACGATTGGACCGCAAAGTGCAGAAGGAACGCTTAGACGAAATTGTGCCCCGCGCGGAAGCTGGTACGAGAGAACGTCAACTTGAAAAGAAGCGCGAGAAGGCGGACAGCAACCGGACATTTGCTGCATCCAAAGATGGCAATGACCTGGAACTGCGCGAAGCTGATGTTATGGGGGATGAAGACAGCTTGGGACAGCTCAAGCGCATGCAAAAGGAGCAGGAGAGGAAGAAGAACGACAGAGAGATTAGACGAGAAGAAGCACTACGAGCAAGACAAGCTGAGAGGAACGAGAAATTGAAGGGGATGAGGGAGAAGGAAGCGAAGACGATGGAGATGCTGAAGGAGATTGCCAAATCAAGGTTTGGACCATAACCATGCCTGAATTTTGTTACAACTAGCTCGCACTAAGCGCCGCAACTGCATCTGCACCGTCTGTGGGCGTGCTACTCGTGCCATTGGTGTTCGTGGTCGAGTTCAACTTGTTTTGTGCAGCCATTTGCCACGCCGGAATAGAGGCTTTACCACCTGACGTTCCAAATGATGTTGACGGCTTTGGCCTTGCAGCTACGGATGCGGATGCTGCGTAACTTGGCACTGAGGGTGTGGCGAAAGACGGTACAGTCCCAGATGCGTTGGCCCCTGTAGCGTTGCTACTGCTTCCTGGTGCCAGCTCTGTAGAAGGTGTGCTTGTCCCGCTTCTGAGTGCAGATGCACTGTCAGCTTGGGGTTGCGGAACAGGCTGAGGTGTGGGCTGAGGTCGTGCACCAGCTGCACCGAAATTTGAGCTCGAAGGAGCAGAGCCGCCGAATCTGTTGCTCATCAACAATTTCAGACTGCCGAGCTCACTGCTAAGTTCTTTCAACTGTTTCTCACTACCGTCTCTTACACTGTCAATAGCTCTAGGTAAGCTGTCTTTCATCGTCTTAAGCTCTGCCTCCATTCTCCTGGCATCATCTTCGCGCTTCGTATTAGCAGCCTTAAGCTCAGTAACGATAGACTCCACGTCCGAGATCGTTTTGTCTAATCTCTGTGTTCGCTGCTCTTCCGCCTCCTTCAACGCCGTCGTATCAGACGACAATGTATCAAGCAGTGCAAATGCCTTGTTGAACTGCTCATCAACAGCGGTTTTGTCCTGCTCGAGCTGAGGCGGTGTGGGCGGCGCGATTAGAGGCTTGACATAGCGCTGTGCCAGCGTGTACAGCCCGTAACTCGCACCACCTACCACGGTTGCCATGATGAACCAATCCCTCCAGTCACGCCTCGGTGGATCGGGTGGTGGTGGTGGCTGCCATTCTCCATAGGGATTGTAAGGGTAGTTGTAGTTTGTCGGTGGTTGTCGTTGGTATTGTTGAGGCGGAAAATAGGGCGCATTCTGCGGTGGTGGAGGCTGTTGAGATGGATCGGTGCCGGCTCGGGCTAAAGAAAGGTCGATTTCTTCTTGTGTGAGGTTCTTCGACATGAGGAACTCGATGCGCTTCTCAAGAGAGGAGGATTGCACAGATGGTTCCCGGAGAAAGTCCACGGCGGAGACCACGAGGTCTTCTCGTGGGGCCATGGTGGATTCGGTGGATGGAAGTTGGATGGGTACGGTCTCCGCGACCTATGCTGCACACTTCAGTTAGAGAGAATGCTTCTCATGAACCATCTGGCCTTTCTATGGCAATGCGTCGATAAGATGTGGCTGGTCAATCGATGGTTACTAAATGCTTCCCACCATATGCTCGACCTATGTCAGGCCGAGGCTCGGTTCGCCAAGGCCGGAGCCGGCACTATCCCCAACATGGAACATTGTTTTGGTCGCGTATCCGCTATCTTGTTGTCGCTGTCCTTGTGGCAGTATCTTGCACTCACATATTACAACGATTCTGCTTGAAGCGCGAGTTCTCACACAACCCACGTCTGCGCAAGTCAGTGTTGCGACAACGGTGGTCAACATCATCCATATCCCATACAGGACCGTAAGCAGAAATAGTTCTGTTGGGCACAGCAGGCGCGCCGCCTCCGTCGGGCATCATGTCGCAACCTACAGGACTCTTTAGTGTGCGCAGGCCTCGAGAGACATTGGGGCCTATACAAAATTACTCAGGAATACCACAACCTCAATCAGCTATGAAACGAGCATCTTCTAGTGCAGACATGCGCAATGCGCCTTTCACCGCACAGCATATACGCTCAACCTCAATCAACCATAGCATCCAGCGTCCAGCGCAGCCGAATTTCCATAGATCTTCCTCAGGCGGAAATCTGGCCGATTTGGGGACGTCAACAGTGCGCCGCTCGGTGTCAAACAACATGTTCGCCAGTGCGACAACAAGCAGACACAGTCTTGCGCCAGGCAATCTCTTTGGATCGCAGACCCCGGCCTCAGCCAGCTTCCAACGACGGAGTAGTGTGTACTCACGACCATCTGGTAATGGGCCAGTCGCGCACCAATCATTCTTCACACAACCCCCAGCACCAGCTGGCGTGCCTCGCGACCCACGACCCCTCCGTGACCGAAACTATCACGCACGCATATCGCAGGACCTGCTCGAATACCTGACACAAAACAACTTTGAACTCGAGATGAAACACTCCCTTACCCAGAACTCACTCAAATCACCTACTCAAAAGGACTTCAACCTCATCTTCCAATGGCTCTACAAACGTCTCGACCCTAGTTACCGCTTCCAGAAGAGCATGGATCAAGAGGTCCCACCTATTCTCAAGCAACTCCGCTACCCTTATGCTGGACTGATCACAAAATCTCAGATCACTGCTGTGGGCGGCCAAAACTGGTCAACCTTTCTCGGCATGCTGCACTGGATGATGCAACTTGCGCAAATGCTAGACAACTTTCAGCGAGGTGCCTACGACGACGCTTGCGCCGAAGCCGGTGTCGATGTAAGTGGTGATCGCATCGTCTTCCGCTTTTTGTTCGGCGCATACCAGGATTGGTTGCAGATTGGATACGACGAGGATGATGAGAGTGCAGACGCTGCGCTCGTGCCACACGTGCAAGCCATGGCAGACGAGTTCGAGCGCGTCAGTGCCAAACACGTGGAGGAGCTCAAGATCTACGAGGCCGAACACGAAGCCCTCAAGGCGCAGGTGGAGGAATTTGAACGTAGTGCCCCTGATGTAGCGAAACTGGATAAGCACTTCAAGATCCTGGAAGATGACAAGAAAAAATTCGAGGACTACAATGCCAACGTCCAAGCCAAAGTCGAAAAATACGAATCCCGTATCAAAGTCCTCGAAGACGAGATTCAGAAAGTCGAACAAGAACTCGGCGAAGCAGAGCAAGAGCGCCTCTCCCTCCAACAATCCGTCGACCGACAAGGGCTCAACATCCAGGAAATTGACCGCATGAACACCGAGCGCGAGCGCCTGACGCGCAGCCACGACGACGCCCTCACTACGCTTGATGAGGTGAACAAGCGTGTGTTAGAGAAAGAAGCCGAGACCTCGCGCAAGCTCGAGGACCTCGAAGTAATCGTCAAGCGCTACAACTCGCTCGGCTACCAAATGTCCCTCATCCCCGCTTCCGCCGCCAATGCCAAAGGCGCAGACTACGAGCTCTCGCTCAACCTGTCTGACCTGAACTTCAGCACCTCACAATCACGTCGTCGCGCCAGCCCCGACGTCGACCGCCTGCTGGCAGACTCAAACGTCGGGTACTCGCCTGTCCACCTTCTTAACCTCGATCTGCGTTCTTCCGTTCGCAACGCATTCGTCTCCCTGAGGAAGGAGATCAACGAGCGGCGCAAAGCGGCTGCAGACGCGGACCTGAATGCCCGCGACTTTCTGGACAATATCTCCGAGGCGCTGTGCGAGAAGAACACGGAGATCGACAATCTGAATTACCGCGTCAACGAGGCGAGCAGGACTTATGGCAGTCTGAAGGAGAACGGGCAGACGGCGCAAGTGCAGCAGACGAGTGCGATTGAGAAACTGGAGAAGGAGCTGGCGCGCATGCGGGAGAATTTGGAGAAGGGCGTGTTGGAGCTGGAGCAAAGGGAGATGGAGGTCGGCGTGGCGTGGGAGGGAATGAGGGAGGAGGCGAGTAGAGTCAGGGAGGAGCTGCATAGTGGTATAGAGAAGATGTTGGAGGAGATTATTCGATTCAAGGTTCATGTGCAACGAGGCCTGGAGGAGTTCGAGGGGTGGGTTGGTGAGGAAGTCGAGGGTGAGTTGTTGGGTGATGATGGCATGGGAGAGGGTGCGGATGGTGAGGTTTTTGAATAATGTGATCGAGTGGGTGAGGTTGGTTTTGATGATTGAGGATTCACGATGTTATGATTGGGATATCCCGCTGTGGTCGAATACTTTGTTCCCTTCGATGTCGATTAAGCCATAGCTACGGTCATACAGCGCTATGTTGTGGAGTTCTATGCTCGTCCTGCCACATCTGGAAATTGTCTTTTGCTATTGCTCCCTTGCTTTCCCAAGCCAGATACGGGCTCCTTGCAAAGGTGTTACGCCTTTTTTGTTGTATACCTAGTCCACCCACCAGTCAAGCTATCCCTAGCTTTTCCACCACTCTTTGATGCCGTGGGTGTTCGTGTGCTCCGGCATAGGGTGTATAGTCCTGTACTCTTCCTGTATCATCAACACGATCAAGATGGATTTTCCGTTGTTGCGTGTGCGGGAATTTCGGTGGATGAGCTCTTGCAGAGGTCGCTGAAGAAAGCAAATTGGTTATTCTTTTCGCGCTGTAAGCATTAGCCAGTCCTGTGGTACCGTGGTTCCGAATTTGTGGTCAGCGACCGCGCTTTGAGATTGTCCATGACAAAGGAAGTGAAGCCTTGAGCAAAGTAAACGTACTGCCTACCGTATCCTCTCAATTCCCGCTTAGCGCAGTAAGAAGTGAACGGTAAGGCCTACCTACATCTTGTTACACTGGTCCTTGCTCTTCAAAGTTGCCTTCTTACCTTCAACTCTTCACATCCTCAATGTGCTGTGAGAGGCGCAACTTCGCTGAGAGACTATTTCTTCGACAACACAACACAACCATCTCCTTGAAACCAACTCCGACACAAATATCGATTGTTTCAGAGCAGTCCGATTTGACCTGGCGTAGTTGATGCCGCCACACCTGAACCAGCAAGGCAGCAGCCCCATGTCCGAACCAACTTTTTTTGTCTCAGAATCCGACGATCCTTGGATTCTTTGCGACCAGTGGTGGTCATTTCGAACAAATCCACCAGCGGAACCAGATATTATCATCCTTCCTGGCCCTAACTGCTGAGATCAGAAACCATATCTACCGCCTCCTTTTCGATGAAGGAGGCATGGGTCGATGAGACAAGGTGGTCGAATCGTATCTTGCTGTAGCCCAGAGACAGGTGCCATGGTCAAATAAGGATCATTGGAGATCTCGCCGAGAGGAGCGAACTACATGGCGAAAAAGGAGCAGTATGAAATAGGGGCCCAGCTCAAGCCCTTTGTGCCGATATCGGGATTATTGCCAAGAGTTCGAGGTAACAAAAAAACCCTGAAAGTGTGAGTCTAGTATCACAACATTATGGATGAGAGGTTGTTCAGTGACACACCTCCCTACCTACCTAGGTAGGTAGCAACGGATCGAAGCTACCTTCTCCTGAGCAGGAGCCTTCTTACTCTATCACCTTGATTATGAGTACAGCCAATCTTGGATTGACTGCCAGCCATATCCCAGCCACACCAACTAGCCCCCGTCCCAACATGGCTGAGAGAGACTCCAACTTTCCCCCTGTTCGGACTTGCTCGTTGCTGGTCGGATGAATGATACCATTTGCGAGATCACCGAAAGAACAGGGAGCAAGCCATTGTCCTTGACTTTTCAGTCGAGCTTAGCTATGAGATATACCGGAGGTTTTCCGCACCGTTGTCACCATCTCTCCCTACTCGAACAATGTTTCCAAACGTTATCACGATGACCAATCCTCCGTGTATGAAACCATCCTCCCGACTGTCCATAGCTCAAATCGATCTCGGCCTCCCAAGTGCCGCAGAGATATTGGACCACAATCACGTGAACAAAAACCAGCTATCGCTCAAAGCATCTTGGCTCCAACACTGACTCACCTTGGCATGTCAACTTCGGCTCAGTGTCTGGATGTTCCCTGAGGCATACAACTCCTGCGATGCACCTATCCTCGCAAGTGTGTTGAGATTGTCCATTTTCTGCTGAGGAAGTTCGGGTGGAGTCGTGTTGATCTGACGTAGAAGCCTTGATACGTGGACAAGAAGAGCATGACTCACGAGTATTGAGCTGAAGCCTTACGAGCCAGATCCCACGCATGCAATAGGTTACGGCCGCCTTGGTTATCGTGAGTACTAATTATGCCGGCTCAAAGTTATACCCTTAACCTCTTTCAAGATGACGTGGTTGAATTCGAGCTGATGCCGGACCCTTGACTTTTTCGCAGTATATTTATTGCTAGTCTAGCATGCCAAACATGAGCCTGAGAGCCGCCCATCTGCATCAAAGCGCTGAACACAGAGAACGCAGTCAGAACAGGCATGGCCTCCTCATGCCGAATTACTAACGCGAAGGTTCCCTACAGTGAAAGCCGTCGAAGTGTTCTCACATGAATTGGCCAAGAAAGATATTGATAACATCTACATCTACATCCACATCTACCGCGCCAACCCAGAAGATTTATCTTCCATCGTGTACGGATCCCCTCCAAACCACCTTTCTTTACAACCATTACTTACTCGGCCACCTCTACTTGTTATACATATTGGCGTCGCTTACTATGCCGTGTTTCCACGAACGCGGACCTACCGCACTCCTCTCGCGAAGGCGCGTCGTCGGCGATGGTCGCGTGCAAAACTCTTCCTTCCTAACACTGCCAACAGTCGCACGACAGATCATCTACCAAGCGTTGTTCAGTGATCCTAAAATCGAATTCCGTCCTTTTCGCGGCTTTTATATGGCGCGATGTACACAGGGTCAGATCCTCCAAAGCTGCGTTCAGTGCTTCCGAGAGGGTGCTGAGCTCTATCTTTCCCACGCTACACTACGTCTGCACAAAGGTGTCGTGGCTGCTTTTATGCTGCATGCCGTACGGTTCAGTGAAGTCACAACGCCAATCCTCGAGTTTTGCAGCCCAAAAGGTCTTGAGCGTCTAGTAGAGATGGAGGGTCTGCGAAAGTTCCAGCACTTGAAGGTCATTGACTTGGGCATTGTCGGTCACAGTGATACCTTTGGAAAGATCCTGGGAAGACCAAACTCGGTCATCAGTAACGTCAAGCGCATGCCTTGCTGGCCATTCTTGCAGGAGATCCTTCGAACAGAGAGAAGCACTGATTTGTTTCTCTACCTGCGAGTGGCCACTGACCATCCAAACATACATGATCATGAATATACGGTAAGCTCGAAGCTTCATCAAGATGACACGTGCTGATTTAGATGGCAGAAGTATCTGATCAATCTTACTAGGGAGTTCGTTGTCAATGTGAAGAGATTGGGGCCGCCCCCTCGACAAGAAGTCCTCCACGGAGCATATGGTGATTCGATCACGACACCAGCTACAGTTTAGCGAACGCTTTACGGAACTCAGGATGATGTTTGGTACGGTATTGGCCAGGCTGGATACCTTGTGGACTTTGGGCGAGACAGGAGGTCCGGCCATTCGGACTTTACCTGATTGTCATGATCAATGCATAACTTGAACACATTGGCCGTCGAGAGAGTAATACCTCCCCACACGAGCATACATGAATGGGATTGACCATGTCCCATAACAACTGCCACTGCCTTATGCGACGGTGCCTTCCGCAGTTACCGCATTTGCTGTGTTTACTGACGCAAATCAGTTACGCACTTATGGCACTGCCTAGACTTATTCTTCATTCTTGCCCATTCACTTTACTCCTCCGGCCATTATAAAATATAATATCCCCTGCGTTGCCCGACTGTAGTGCGAACTGTCTGAGAAGCCAACACTCTAACTATACCCATCTTTGTTGCGTCAGCCTTTGATCGCCCACTGCTGACTCTTCCATTCTCAGTCATTCACCCTAGTCCGCCTCCGTCATTGAAGCAGACATCTACCACCCACAGTACACCCTCTTCATCATACGGACAATATGTTTGAGGACATGCCCAGCATCATCATGCCAGAGGGCGGACTTCATCCGACAGCTATCCTATCTCCT
>Ga0210040_10007364_pt1 | contig 13361 bp, 10 predicted proteins | sample CryGeyCG12114_NA_FD_185462 | JGI IMG/M metagenome (GOLD analysis project Ga0210040, IMG submission 185462) | Groundwater microbial communities from aquifer - Crystal Geyser CG19_WC_8/21/14_NA (SPAdes) (version 2) | ecosystem: Environmental > Aquatic > Deep subsurface > Groundwater | place: USA... | reverse complement strand
CCGGAAAGAAGCTTACCTGGCCATTCAGGAACGGCGATACCAGGATAAAGATCAACTGAATAACCTATTTACCGAGTTAATTCAGTTACGCAACCAGGTAGCGGTAAATGCCGACTTTCCTAACTTTAGGGATTATATGTTTTCGGCTCTGGGCCGGTTCGATTATACGCCGCAGGATTGCTATGATTTTCACGAGGCTATTAAAACTACGGTGGTGCCATTAATAGATAACCTGGACGAGCAACGGAAAACAAATCTCCGTTTAGAAGAATTAAAGCCCTGGGATTTAGACGTGGACGAAACCGGGAAAGCGCCTTTAGAGCCTTTTAAAACCGGCGCCGAATTGCTGGAGAAAACGATTCAGTGCTTTTATACTTTGGATACTTTTTTAGGAGATTGCCTGGTAACCATGAAAAATATGGGCCGCTTGGATCTGGAATCGAGGAAAGGCAAAGCGCCCGGTGGTTATAATTACCCTTTGGATGAAACTGGTGTGCCTTTTATTTTCATGAATGCTACTTCTTCTTTACGCGATGTGGTAACCATGCTGCACGAAGGCGGCCATGCCGTGCATTCATTCTTAACGCATCCCTTAACTTTAGGGGCCTTTAAACATCCACCTTCCGAAGTAGCAGAATTGGCTTCCATGTCGATGGAATTAATGAGTATGGACCACTGGAATATATTCTTTGAAGACCCAGAGGAGTTAAAACGAGCAAAGAAAACGCATTTGGAAGGAGTATTGGAAACGTTCCCCTGGGTAGCCACCATCGACCGTTTTCAGCATTGGTTGTACGAAAATCCCGATCATACTATAGAGGAAAGAGAGGCCAACTGGCTCAAAATATTTAACGATTTCAACCAGCATACTGTTAATTGGTTGGGTTTGGAAAATTATAAGGCAAATATCTGGCAGAAACAATTGCACCTGTACGAAGTACCATTTTATTACATCGAATACGCCATGGCGCAATTAGGAGCAATTGCGGTTTGGAAAAATTACAAAGAAGATCCGCAGGCCGCTTTAGCTGGTTATAAAAAAGCTTTGCGTTTAGGTTACACTAAATCTATCGGGGAAGTTTATGCCGCCGCGGGTATCCGCTTCGATTTTTCGGCGGCGTACATTAAAACTTTAGCCGATTTTGTGCAGGCGGAAATGGACCAGTTGAACACGTAGGAATAAACCGGTAAAACAGATAAGTGATTTGTTTGCTATAGATTACGAATTAATAGTTTATTGCCTTTAAAGTTTATATGGCCTGTGTTTAAGCGCTAATAAATACTTAAACCAGTTTTGATAGGTTAATCATAAAAAAGAAGGAGTTCCGGCAATAATTTGCCGGAACTCCTTCTTTTAGATATCGCTCGTGTTTACTGGACTTGGCTAAGGCACGCTTTCGTGTGCATTAGGTATGATAGGGCGCTGACCTTTTAAAAGGTATATCCTGCTCCAATTCCTCCCATAATAAGGATGATTTTACCTTTATTTTTTGGAAAGTTATAAGTGTCTAGAGGATAGCTTTTGTAGAATTGAGGAGTCCAACCAGCTTTGAAGAAGAATCCACCCTCTTTTCTTTGGTACCTATATCCAATTCGAACAGGAGTTATTATAAATAATGTTTCTTGTTTTGGAGAATTCTGTTCGAATCCATCGCTTGTGTCATATACAGGTGTTACCCCTAAACCTGTTTCTAAAAAGTGGTTGCTTCTCCCTAAAAGGTAAGACACTTCTAATGGAATTCCATAAAATTGAGAATTTAAATCATCGAAAAAATTATGATAAGTAAATCCTACCCTTCCTGCCAATTTCCATTTTTCTTTACTTATTAAAATACGGTCAAAGTTTAACGAATAAATGCCGCCATTACCGAGCAACTCTACAAAAATGGTATTTCGCTTGGGCTCAGGCACCAGTTCTTGGGCTTTAACAGAAAATAATCCTGAAATAAAAAGAAGATGCATGCTAATCAGTAGGTGCTTTTTCATATTCATTTAATTTTAAGTTTAAATTCTGTTTACCCCCAATCAAATGCTTAACGAAATGTTGTTTAGTTTTATATTATACTGATATACACCAAGTAATAGCTATTGACTGAACATTCGTTATTTATTCCATTTTTAATTCTTCCAGCACCAGGTTAATAGTTTGGGTTTTTTTATCGTAGTGGTACATACATACATAACCTGGTTTCGACATAAGGGCACCGGTTTTGGCATCGTCCGGGCTAGCTGTTAAGTATTGAGCCAGCTTTTTGGATAAAGGAATTTTGGTAGTTTTGGAATCTTCGCCCATCCGGATGGTAGAAACACCCACGTACGGATTACCTTTTCCTAAACCGGTGTCTTCAAAATTGCTGTAAACAATTACTTGCTGATCCGTATCACGTAAACGCGTCGTAAAATCGAAAGTAAACATTTTGTGCTTTCTCAGATAATAAGCCAGGGAAACGCCCCCCAAAGAAGCAATAGAACCATCCACATAAATAGATTTATAAGGTTTTTCTATTTTATTAATGTCTTTGGGTACGCCCGTATTATCGTAGTTAAATACAATATAATCCATTATGGTAAAGCCCCACGGTATGGTATTGGGGTTGCCGCCACCCGCCATGGCCAACAAGGTGCCGGCTTTTAAAGTTTTCCGGAATGTTTCGGCAATTACCTGGTAGCCGCCATTATCGGCCGCCACTATTTCGTGAAATAAAACTTTAGGTTTAGAGCCAATGCTGAATTTACGCGAAGTTGCTTTAAGAGTCGCCTGAATACCTTTATCCCAATCAACACTGTTGTACATTAACTTTTCCCCGGTTGGCGAAAGTTTCATAAAGAAAATACCGTCGGAATTAGCGGCATCCCATTTTTCACCGTCGAAGTACATACCTGCCGTCACGACGTTGCCTTCTTTATCAATTAAAAACGCCGATGGAATACCGGTTAATGTACCATCAAACAAAGGTTGTTCGTATTTCTTTTCGCCATCCTGGCCGTTAAAACAAACAATTTTACCAAATACTTTGCTGGATAAAGCATTGGGCCGCTCTGCCGATATAACCACTAACTGGCCGTTACCCGCTTCGGCGGCTTCAATACCCACAAAGCCCCGTTCGTTCGTCACTGTTTTCTCCCAGATAGGCGATAAATTGCGGTCTAGTTTTTCGATGCTGTAACCCCATTTTTTTTCTTTCACCGACTGCGTCACAAAAAATCCGTCACCATCCATAGACGGGTAAATAGCGGTGGTGCCGGCGGTAGCAAATTTCTTGTTTTGCCGCGCTTCTTGTTTAATTATATTGCCTTGTAAATCTACCGCTACAAACGAGTTTTGCTTTTTACTTAAGTCCGAAAAGGCAAACAAAAAGTCTTGGCCGTTAAACTCGCCGCCAATTAATTGGGATTGTTTTGTAATGAGAATAGGGGTTTTATTAATTAAGTTCAGGTCGAGATCGTATATTTCCAGCATAAACTCCACCATGCCTTTTTTGGCTTTTTCATTCACATAGAATGTGTAATAGCCTTTATCTTTAATTGATTGTACACCCCGGAATTCTGCCCGGCGTACGCCACTAATTTGAGCCTGTTGCGCAAAGCCGCCCACGCCCAAAAGCACCAGCACTACTACTAAAAGTAAATGTTTTTTCATAAAATGATTTAGGATTATGTAATTTGATTTACTGCAAATTATATAAAATTATTATATTTACATAAATCTATATTGTTTTTTGTGCTGAAATAAATCAAATTGTAGCGGCTAAACTTTTTATATTCAGGTTGACAATTATACCTGGTTTTTTAAACTTTATGGGGTATTTATTTTTGCGTTTTTGTTTTTTAAGTAGCTTACTTTTATTAGGTGTATCTAGCGAAATATGGGCACAGAGTGGTAAAGAAGAAACTTTCTGGCCTAACGGTAAGCCCAAAGTGCTAGGGTTTTACGATGATAAACATTATAAACACCGGGAGTGGAAAGAATGGTACGAAAACGGTCAGTTGAAAAAAGTAGAAAACTTTTACCGCGGCCGGCGCGATGGTTTAGTAGCCGAATATTATGAGAACGGACAGGTGAGGTACGAACAAATTTATAAACCCAGTACCAACTTCAACGGATCGGTTGTAATAGATGGTCCCTGGGTAGAATACCATTCAAATGGAAATAAAATGAAAGCCGGCGCTTACGTAAACGGGGCTCGGGAAGGCACCTGGCAGGAATGGTATGCCAGCGGCAAGCGGCAAAAAGAAGAGAATATTGCAAATCTTAAAAAGACTGGTCTATACCAAGAGTGGTTCGAGAATGAGCAACTACGGGTAGCCGGTACTTATTCTGCTGATAATAAAATAGATTTATGGCAGGAATGGCACGAAAACGGCCAATTGGCTAAAACCGAAAACTACGATGCGACCGGCAAATTAGAAGGCAAAGTAGTTAGCTATTACGCAGCTGGCCAAAAGGGAAGTGAAGGTGAGTACCGCAAGAGTGTTCGAATCGGCGACTGGCAGGAATGGCACGAAAACCAAACTTTAAAATTAAAAGCATTTTACGGACCTTACGGCTTGCAGGGCGTTTATACCGAATGGCACGCTAATGGAAATAAAAGCGTAGAAAACAATTACAAAGACAACAAATTGCACGGAGAAGTGCGGGAATGGTTTGATACAGGTAAGCTGAAGTTGGAGGGTAATTACAGCAACGGCTTACGCGATGAAATATGGTTTACCTGGAATGTGGAAGGTGTTAAAACCAAAGAAGTTATCTATAAAAACGGAACGAAGAAAAAAGAAACTGTATTCTAAAATTGTTATCTATTGTATTGAAAAACAAATAGACCCAACTTATAAAGAACACCCTAAAGAAATTAATTTTTAGTTGTTTTGAAACCGTTCAGGAATAAATCGGCAATATTTTCCGGGGTTAATTCGCCATCTGGTACGTACCACTGCGGAATACCGTTTAAGCTCGAGAGCAGCGTATGGGTAATAAACTTAGCGTCGGTTGGTATAAACTCCCCGGCTTCAGTACCTTCTTGGATGAGGATACGGAGGCGAGTTTCGTATTGTTCCCGTAATTCCAGAAAGTGCGATAAATACGGTTCACTTAAATGCCGCCACTCGTTCTGAAAAACTACCGCTGCCGCTACATTTCGTAGAATAATAGATACGTGCGCTAAAATTAACTCTTGTAATTTATCAGGGTAAGTAGCAGTTTTATTTTCTGATTTTTCTATAGCTTCAAAAAAATCGTGCGCCATTTTAAAGCAAATCGTATGCAATAATTCTTCTTTCGACTGGACATGCGAATAAAGACTGGCGGCCTCGATACCAACCGCACTGGCTAAATCACGCATGGAGTTAGCTGCAAACCCGCGTTCTTTAAACAAATCGGTAGCAATTATTTCGATCTGATCTTTGCGGGGAATGCGGGTGGATGCTTTTTCTTTCTTGGTTCTTACCATAAAAGTTTACAGAAAGCAGTAATGTTAAATCGGAACTAATTTACAAAATTAGATAAATCCTAACAAACGTTAGCCATATGGTAACATATATTTTCCTGCAAGCTACTTAAAGCGAAACTTTAGGATTAAGTAGTACCTTTACTTCTTCATTCAGGCAGCGTATAACTGCTTTTTAAGTAAAAACAAAATGAGCGAATACACCGCATTAAGTGATCTAGGGGAATTTGGGTTAATCCGCCGGATTCAGGAAAATATTAAACTGGAGCAGAAATCTACTATAGTAGGTATCGGCGACGATGCAGCCGTACTGGAACCGGGCGAAAAGAATATTGTTGTCTCCACCGATATGCTGGTAGAAGGCGTTCATTTTGATTTAAGTTTTTGCCCGCTGCGCTATTTGGGTTATAAAGCGGTAGCCGTAAACGTTTCGGATATTGCCGCCATGAACGCGGTACCCACCCAAATTACGGTTAGTTTAGCCATTGGCAGCCGCTTTACCGTGGAAGCAATTGAAGATTTATACGAGGGAATCCGGATTGCCTGCGAAAATTACAAAGTTGATTTAGTAGGAGGCGATACAACTTCGTCTAATGCCGGGCTCGTAATTAGTGTAACCGCACTTGGCGAAGTAGCCAAAGGACAAGCAGTGCTCCGGAGTACGGCCCAACCCAACGATTTAATTTGTGTAACCGGCGATTTGGGGGCGGCTTACCTGGGTTTGCAAGTGCTGGAACGGGAGAAACAGGTATTTTTAGATAACCCGGAAATGCAACCCGATTTACAGGAAAAGGAATATTTAGTACAACGCCAGCTGAAGCCGGAAGCACGTATGGATGTTATTCACGAATTAAAAGAGTTGGGGGTAAAACCTACCGCTATGATAGATATTTCGGATGGCTTAGCTTCCGAAATTATGCATCTTTGTACCCAATCCAAAACCGGAGCCGCCATTTACCAGGATAAATTGCCCGCCGACCAGCAAGTATTAACCACTGCTGAAGAATTCCGGCTCGATCCGGTTACCTGTATTCTGAACGGGGGAGAAGACTACGAATTGTTATTTACCATCAATCTAAAAGACTTTGATAAAATCCGTAACCACCCCGATATAACAATAATTGGTAAAATGACCGAAGCAGCGGAGGGTGTGCGTCTGGCTACTCCCAGCGGCAATTCGTTTCCCATTAAAGCCCAGGGTTGGAAACACTTTTAATTGCCTATTAAGAATCGTATTTGAAATTTTCTCTCCGGAACCAAAAATTAGACTCCCCAATCGTACTATCTAATTGATTATTACTAAACATTAATTAAGATAATTATGCTTAGTAGCTTATCTAAAATCAGATGTAACTGGTTGCGAAAATTTCAGATCGTTGAAGTCATAATAAGGGCGGGTGCTGTTGTAGGTTTTAAAAGGAGAGGAACCCTGCGGGTAGTAGCCTAATAATACCTGAATGGTGCTAAAAGCCATGTATTCATTTCGGAAACGAATGCCAATGCCGTAGCCTTGATACGGTTTGGTATGCAGGGGATTGGATTTATTACCATTGGATAACCAGGCTACATCAGCAAAATTAACGAGTGCTAACCGGAAACCCAGAAAAGAAAAAGGGGTAAATAAACTGCTTTCGTAATTAAGTACAAATTTGCGCGTTCCCCGTTCCGGACTGCCATAACCCCGGATGCCTTCTTGCCGGTTTATATCTAATATGTTTTCCCCGTATATGCGGTTTATACCCAAAGATGTCCGGTTCCAGATAAAATGCCGCCATTGCCAGGTACCTACCGAAAGCAGTTTGGTGAAATAAAGAATATCGGTTGATAGTTCCGCTTGTTCCCACTTGTTATTCCGGAGATACCCATCGTACTGCATATCAAAATATAAATACCCAAAATTGGTGTTGTATTTACCAAAAGCAAATTTACCGCCCGCATAGCCCCGATTATCTAAGTCTCTTTTTTCTATGCCCAAGGTAAAGGTAATTAAACTGCCTGCCGGTACATCTTCGGTGCGGCCAAAGCCAAATAAATACTTATCGCGGTAATATTTTCGATAGCTATAACCAAGGGCTCCCTGGAATAATATATTGTTTTGGTAATCGGTATTGGGAGCATTTGTATATTGTGTAGCCGTTACGCGGCCGGCCGTAATGAGCCGGGTCCGGTTCTCCTGACCTAATTCGTAATTTTTTACTGGAATGGCTTTCGCCAGCCAAACATCCTGCCGGGCAAAATCCAAGTGCATGCGCTGGCTGTTACCTTCTGAATTTTTGAAATAAATTGGATTGTTATACCAGTTTATACTCAGGGCACCGGCATACTGGGTTTTAATAGTATAAAAATCACGGTACAAGTTTATTCCTTTTTGGGAAAAATCTACTTCATCGCGGTAAATCAGTTGTGCCGATACGAAAGTATTAGATATGTTTTCCATGGTATAACTACCCGAATACGTCCAGGATTGATTAGCCGAATCTAAGCCAAATTGGTAAACATTGCGAAACTGGTGACCCAAGCCCAAGAAGTTAAGATCACTTAAGCCCAACCGGCCTTTGCCACTAGTATTAAAAGCTGCTGATCCGCTCAAGCTAAATACATCTTTTGTAATTACGACAATATCCACACTATCGGCGGTAGAAGTATTTTCGTTTACCAATACACGAGCATCTAAAATATACTCGGTTCGCCGCAACAAACGTTCCGATTCGGCTAAAGCTAAGGGCTCCAGAATTCCGCCGGTTTTAAAAAGTACATTATTTCGAATGCGGGCCTTTTGTGTACGGGCATGAACATAGTTGCCGGCTTTTTCCAGGAAGTTACGGGGTACCCGCATGGTATCATTTATAGAATAGCCAAAGCTGTTGAGCCGCTTAAATACAATTTTCCGGACTACTTTATAATTGTGTTTTTCGTAGCTATTCCGCAGTAACTCCGGATTTAAGGTACCCGCCTGGTGTTTTTCATCAAAATCGAATAACAAATCCAGACCCCGGCCCACAATGGTTTTCCGCTTCGATATTTCTTTCAGGTTTTCCAGTATTCTATCCGAAGAAAAACGGCCTTTCGGCGGCTTCACCGGTATTGTTATAGTGGAATCAGGGAATGGAGTTGTGGTTTGACTTACTGCCTGAAAAGGCATACTGCTTGCTAAAAGCAAGAAGAGAAAGAAGATAAGAAACCAATGATGAAAATTCATAAATGTTTTAAAACCCACGCGTACTGCTCTAAATAGGTGGCTTTTAACTTAGGAGATCAGACAAATATCGGAAATTCTGCTTTGCCAACCTAACGCTCACTTTACTACCCAGTTATTTCTTATTTAACGGATAAATACTAAAAATCTTACATCTCTTTATGTTAGTTACAGAGGCAATTTTATGATAATAAAAATTACTAAAATAATTAGTTTATTGCTAGTATTTGTGCTGATTACTTAGTAATATTGGCCTTATGAATGACAAAATTCAGGAAAAGCTAAAAATATTAGCTGATGCGGCCAAATATGATGTCTCTTGCTCATCGAGCGGAGGCAAACGCAAGAACGAGAACAAAGGTCTGGGCAATGCCGAAGGAATGGGTATTTGCCACAGTTACACCGAAGATGGCCGTTGTGTATCGCTCCTGAAAATTTTGCTCACCAATCACTGCATATTTGATTGTGCTTATTGTGTAACGCGCCGGAGCAACGATGTAAAACGAACTGCTTTTACCGTAGAAGAGGTGGTAAGCCTTACTTTAAATTTTTACCGCCGCAATTACATCGAAGGCTTATTCCTGAGTTCCGGCATTTTTAAAGATTCTGATTATACCATGGAGCGCCTCGTGCGCATTGCCAAAAAGCTCCGGTTGGAGCACAACTTCAACGGTTATATTCATCTTAAAACTATACCGGGAGCCAGCAACGAATTAATTAAAGAAGCGGGTTTGTACGCCGACCGGCTAAGTGTGAATATAGAATTACCCTCGGAGTTAAGTTTAAAACAACTGGCGCCGGAAAAAAGCTACGAACAGGTATTGGTTCCCATGCGAGCCATTACGAACGAACTGGTACAATACAAAGAAGAAAAAAAGATTTTTAAATCAACGCCGAGTTTTGCGCCGGCCGGGCAAAGTACCCAATTAATTGTGGGTGCCTCCGCCGAAAACGACCACCAGATTCTGCAACTCTCCAGCGGTTTGTACCAGGATTATAAGCTAAAGCGGGTGTACTATTCGGGTTACGTGCCGGTATCGCAGGATAGCCGCTTACCCACCTTGGTTTCGCCGCCCATTATAAGAGAAAATCGTATTTATCAGGCCGATTGGCTTATGCGTTTTTATGGTTTTCGGGCCAAGGAAATAGCCAATGATTTTTACCCGCACCTCGATTTAGAAATTGATCCGAAACTAGCTTGGGCTTTACGCAACCGCGCTTGGTTCCCCATCGAAATAAATACAGCAGATTACGAATTTATTTTGCGGGTGCCCGGCATTGGGGTTAAATCCGCTAAAAAGATTGTGGCGGCCCGGCGGTTTACCCCGCTGCACTTTGATCATTTGCAAAAAATAGGCGTGGTGCTAAAACGGGCGAAATACTTTATAACCTGCCAGGGCCGCAGCCTCGAATCCAAAGATTATACCGAACAACTTATCCGGCGCAAAATTTTATTTGGAGAAGGCTCTTACCGCAACGCCCTGGTAAAGCAACAACTCGATTTATTTCAGGTAGCGGGTTAAAAGTTAAAGCCTCTCTTTTTTGATAATCTAAAAGCATATAAATATAAAATCATGTTTACCAATTCAACTTCCACTACTACTATGAAATCTAATTTTAAGCTCGCGCCTTTGTCATGCCACTGCAAGCTTAATGTACTGGTGCAACATTTAAAAAAAATATCCGCCCAAAAATCCACCGACGTAAAAGGAAATGGTATTCCTCGGGATATCAGTTTTCAAAATGAAATGCTGTTTCAGCGCTATATCTGAGCCAGATGTTTTGGTACACTTACGACGGATCTTTTGAAGGACTGCTCACCACCATTTTTGACATTTATGAAAGACGTTCGTGGCCCGATAAAATAAGCAAAGCGGGAGTGGCGCAAACCGGCCTTTTCTCCCAATCTATTTCGGTAATCACCGACGAAAGTAAAGCCGATCGGGTTTGGCAAGGTTTGGCTCGCCAGGTATCACCCGCCAGCAGAACTAAATTGTACAAAGTGTTTTTATCGGAATTGCCCGAAAGCGAAATGCTTGTATATACTTATGTGCGATTAGCTTTTGCCAGTTCTGTAAATATAGAAGATAATTTTGCGGAAGATTGCGTCCGGCGCGTAGCCGAGATTGATAAGCAACTATTCCGGGAGAAACACCGCATGGAAGCATTTGTCCGTTTTCAGAAAACGGCCGATGAGTTATATTATGCTACTATTGAACCTGATTTTAATGTATTGCCCTTACTGCAAGATCATTTTGAAAAACGCTACGCCGACCAACGCTGGCTTATTTACGATACGCGTCGCCGGTACGGCTTGTATTACGACTTACACGAAGTAAAAAGTGTGGTGTTGGAAAATAACTGGAGTGACAAAGCCGGTAGTTTATCGTCCAGTATTCTCGACCAATCCGAACCCTTGTACCAGCAACTCTGGCAAACCTATTTTCATTACGTAAATATTCCGGAACGCAAAAATACTAAATTACACTTGCGCCACATGCCGCAGCGCTATTGGAAATACTTAACCGAAAAACAACCGCATCCGGGCCGCCGCCCAGCCGGTAAATAAGCAAGTGCTAGTAATTGGCTCATCTTTTGTTACTACTACCATCCAATAGCCATACTTTCCCCCAAGAAACTATTCCGAGGCTTTATCGTTGAACATCTTATATAAGGTTTTTTAAATATTAGTTGTAAAAACCACAATCACATAAGCTAATTAATCTAAGATTTTATGAAAAAAATAATTTATAGCTGTTTAACCACCTGTTCGATCTTTTTTTTTAACTCTTGCGCCACTAACCCGGTTTCCGGTAAAAGAGAAGTAAGCCTAGTTTCTACGGAGCAGGAAATAGCCATGGGTAAGCAATCTGATCCCGAAATAATTAACTTTATGGGTTTGTACAAAGATGCGAAACTACAAAGTTTTATAAACGAAAAGGGTAAGGCCATGGCGGCCGTATCGCACCGGCCCAATCTGGCTTATGAATTTAAAATTGTGGACTCGCCGGTTATAAATGCTTTTGCAGTGCCGGGCGGGTACGTGTATTTTACCCGCGGCATTATGGCTCATTTTAATAACGAAGCTGAATTTGCCGGGGTGCTGGGCCATGAGATCGGGCACGTAACCGCTCGTCATTCGGCCCAGCAACAGAGTAAGGCCATGTTGGCGCAGGTAGGTTTATTGGGCGGCATGATTGCATTTCCGGAATTGGGGCAATTAGCCGATGCTGCTTCGCAGGGATTAGGGGTCTTGTTTCTCAAATTCGGCCGCGACGACGAACGGGAATCAGATCGTTTAGGCGTAGAATATTCCACAAAAATTGGCTACGATGCTGCTGAAATGGCAGGATTTTTTAATACGTTGGCTCGCTCCAGCCAGGCGCAGGGTGGCGAAGAAGTGCCGAATTTTTTGTCTACGCACCCGCAACCTGAGGATCGTTATACTGCCGTAAATGCTTTAGCTGCTGAGTGGAAACAGAAATCCGGTACTACCAATTTAAAAGTGAACCGGGATTCTTATTTGCGCATGATCGATGGGTTAATGTACGGCGAAGATCCCCGCCAAGGCTTTACCGAAAATAATTTCTTTTATCACCCGGATTTAAAATTCCAATTCCCGGTTCCGGCCGGCTGGGCTTTACAAAATACACCGCAACAAGTACAAATGGGCCCTAAAGATGGAGGAGCTATGATGTCCATGTCCTTAGGCCAGGGCACTTCTTTGGAAACGGTGGCCCAAAGCTTGGTGCAGAATTATAAATTATCGGTGGTAGAAGCCAAAAAAATTACAGTAAATGGATTGCCGGCTTACGCGATGGTAGCCGATCAAGTGCCAGACCAGCAGCAACAACAACAACAACAACAAACCCAACCTATTCGGGCTTTAATTTACTTAATTCAATACGGCGGCAATATTTATAACTTGATGGGGCTGACCACCACGGCTAACTTTAATAATTATGCTCCGGTATTTAGCGCCACGATGCAAAATTTCCGGCAGCTAACCGATACCGAAAAATTAAACCGCCAAGCTGATCATATCCGGATAAAAACAGTACAAAATACCGGCACTTTGGCGCAGGTATTACGCAGCTATAAAATGCCGGATAAGCGCTTAGAAGAAATATCTATTCTAAACGGTATGGCTTTAACTGATCAGGTTACTAAAGGTACTTTAATTAAAGTAGTGCAAAAGTAAAATCTTGTTTCAAGTTGTTTTTGAAATTGTAAAAAGAGGCTGGCTATGATAAAAGCTAGCCTCTTTTTATGGGTTAGTAGGAATAAGAATGTTGCCTTAATAATTAGTATTTTGGTTTAAAGGAATATTCCTTGAGTTCGAAAAAGATACTTTTCTAAACTACTCGCGGAATTAAGGTTGGAAGCTGTAAGTTTGAAAGTGCAAACAGCGGTTAAACCGGATAACTTTTACTTTTATTTAACTTTTGCAATAGATATCAGACTATTGGAATCATCCGGTAAATAGTTGACAAATTAGATGTTAGAGGCCACTAATAATAGCAATTATAAGTTTTGTTTCTTAATAGCGGCCGCAATCCCATCCCATAACAATAACCTTTTCTCTAAAGCTTCCACGGCGGCTAACCGGCATTCTTCCCATTTCTGGGTATCATTGGCGCATAATTCCGTAATCATCTGCATGGCCATGGGGCCGTGTTCACCCGCATCAACTTCTATGTGGCGGTCCAGGTAATATACAA
>Ga0210040_10007363_pt1 | contig 13365 bp, 5 predicted proteins | sample CryGeyCG12114_NA_FD_185462 | JGI IMG/M metagenome (GOLD analysis project Ga0210040, IMG submission 185462) | Groundwater microbial communities from aquifer - Crystal Geyser CG19_WC_8/21/14_NA (SPAdes) (version 2) | ecosystem: Environmental > Aquatic > Deep subsurface > Groundwater | place: USA... | reverse complement strand
CAAGAGCAAAGACATAAAAATTTATGCACCGACTGGATGCAAAAACAATTATTGGTCCACTCGGAAAGGGGAGAAATTTTGATGTGAAATCTCAGCAGAGCTGTTGAGCTTGCCACTTGGGCAATTTTCAACCGTTTGTATTCATGAGAAGGAGTCAAAGAATTCAAACTCTAGTTGTCTCCACAAAAATACGAGCCGCTATAGACATCAGTACCAATTGTAATAATCATAATAATGATACGTACATACTTATGACTAGTAGTAGTGCATGCTATACCAAGTACTAGTAATAGGGCGCACTAAAAATAAAGTCCTTTCCCCAACTACTTTCTTTCTCCTTTTCTTAGCCCTGAAACTTTTAGGTTTGTGCGTGTTACATCCTTCCACACTCTCCAAACTCTATACATCTAAATACTATATATCCCCGTTGTGCATGCAATTGAACCGAGAAAAAAAACTCAAACAACTAGTTTGAACACCAAAGGACTGTGAATTTGAATAACTGGAAAAAAATACTTCTACTTGCCATTCTCAAACACAATAATAAAAGTGGAGAACTATTGAGTGCACCATATTTGTTCCCTGCGGTGTTTTACCACCAAACTATAAATGACATAACAGGACTTGAAATATTCCACATAGTATCTGTTTTTTTGTACAAAAAAGCGTTCAATATGAATCTCCTAGTACACAGAGGCAAATTCTAGTTGGTTTCCTTTTTTTCTATTGGCTTGTCAGTTAGTAGCGTCAATTGGAAACAAAGGTTATAGTCAGTCAGTCAGTCACGAATGTTGAGTAGGTGAATTACTAGGAGTGAGTGACTGGGAGAGAAAATTGCATTTCAAGACAAGAAAAGGACCTCACGTTAAGACACTTGCTTCGTTGGCAACCAGACGTGTTAAACAATATCGAGAATTGCGATAAAATGATAAGACCTTTCGTTCACGCAGTTTATATACACATGGAACCACCGAAACCTATCAAGCAATCACATCACACCAGTTTACGGCTGTTCAGATTCTATCTTTGACGGAATCAATTGGCTATAAAATTTTGCACACGCCTTATAGTCCTACTGCCAAAATCTCATTTTGTGGGCATCCCAACTGCTACCTCCAGCCGTCCTTGGATATTATTGTGAAACCATATAAGGTGTAGCCATTACTTATTAGCTGGAATATGTACTATGATAGTTGATTAGTAATGAAATAGCCAAGTGGTAATAATTATTATGAAGATTATTAACATTTCATTTGGTCCAGGAATTATCAAGCATATAGGGTTAATAATGTCCAGCTGTTAGTTTTGTGCGCACATAAGGTATCCTGTGGGAGATAAAAACGATAACACGGAGTCTAGAACATTTTATAACAAACTATGTATAATATCTTTGATCTTGGCTCTTATTGCCAACTTTTGGCTTCCTCAATCTACTCCCGTGGCCATGAGAACAGGGCAAAGAAGTTTAACGGGCAAAGTTGGACTAGTAATAGCTTCTGTGGTATACTGCATAGTAAAGAGCTTGTTCTCCAAAGGTGCGCTAAGAAGAAGGCATTACATGAACTAAGTTCACACTTGGATAACGAGATAGTTATAAATCCAATAGGATTTACAAGGTGACTTCCCATGTAAATTTCAAGTGGAGAAAACCACACATGAGAGCAAACCTGTCATCCGAGTTTCTTTAAAAACTCATCGCAAAATTAAATACAGTTTCTGTAGACCCTGCCTAGAGATTTAAACTTTGAGGTTTATACTGTTTTCAACTATGTATTATACATTGTACAACTTTTCTGGCTCCTCTTTAGACCTTTTTAATTATTTAGAAGGATGAGCACACTTGTATTCTAATGTGTATAGTCAGTGTATAGAAGAAAAAGTTGAAATACATAGTATATAGTAAGAGCAGGCTTTGAGCAGTGCCCAAACTTTCCAAGACTACTAATTTTTTGTCAGTTACTATTCCTTGCATGTGACAAGCACAGAGGGATGAGAAGAGTTAGAAGACATATCTTCATGTGTGTGTCAAGAAAAGGTGAGTGGAACAATTAAGAGTTGAGAACGACTCATTAACTTGTTTGAAATGGATGCAGTTAGGTACACAATAACCGTTACCATCATCATATCCCAAATTACGTGTGCTCCACTTTGTTTCCCAAATCTACAATAGTGTGTAGAAGAACTTTAGCTGTCCCGCCCAAATAATTAATCCACTGAGGAAGACAGGAAGACGAAGAAAGTTCACTTTCACTTTCTACAGAAACTAAGAAGTAAACAGTCCACTTTTGTCACCTCAGTTAGTTTTGGGTTTAGTTCGTTAGCAAAGGGGAGGAGTTGAAGAATATACGGAGAGTGAGCAATTACCAATGTTGTTTGTTTGAGAATTTTTTTTTCTCTCAACAGAGGGAATCATGCGGATGATGAGTTGAGGAAAAAATCATTTTTCATTGAATTTATATTAGCGTTGATTAATCCTTTAGAAAGTATAAAGAAAGCACTCTCTCAAATTACTTAGTGGCACACATTCCAAGTATAGGACTTATTTTGGCTCTCAGAAGCGTGTACATACATGATGTTTGCATGAGAGGATCCCAAAAAAAACTGATTAAAATTGCATATGCACTCTTTGTTTTTTATGGAGATGAGTATACGGTTTGATGATGATTTATTCGAACCTATCATCGTGCTTTTATTTTAAAAAGGTCAACTTGGAGGCTCTGGAAACTAAAGTCATCTTTGCATACTCGCTCGTCAATAGAAGTTGTAGTTTATGGCCACAGAGAAGTATAAATCCACACTTTTGCTATTATTATGGGCAGCCATATATAACGCATTATCTGACAATCTTATGGCCCATACGTTACATGCACTTCATCTTTTTTACGGCTTACGCACTTAGAATATTAAAATGGGTGAATGTCTGCCTGACTGACTGACTTGGGAGTGAGTGAGAGTGTGAGTCAAGTGCATGAGCAGAGATGTGGCCTTTGCATCCTAAAAAGAGATAAGTATGAATGAGCTCATATGGGTGGGTAACACACACACATATATAGAGCCAGAACGAAAAGATTTTGTGCAGACAACACAGAGTATGGAAATTGCAACGAGCAGTGGTAGTAGTAGTGCATGCAGGGGATACGTAAATCTTGAGATCTCGTGGCCAAAATAAAGTAAGTGAAAGTGACTTACAGAACACTTTGAGTCTCCAAGAGTCTTCGATTGCACTGCCAGGGAGGAGCACATTTTCCGACCGACATGTTAACAATTGGCCATCCCAAGATGAACTTGGAGTAAACACCAGTCTTGACACTGAATGATTGCTTGATCGAGACTCCTACGAAATAAAAATATTATAGCACACACATTAGTTACATAGTTAGTTAGTTAGTACTATTATCATGTGTCTGAGTTCTTATGATTTTGTTAAATAAGCTGCGCGTATATAGTGTACTGAGGAGGGAGCGAGCAAGCGAGCAATCTAAAGGCTTGAAACGTCTCAAAAGAAATCATTGGCAAAAGTTGGTCTCCTAGGGAGAAAACTTTGCTCATTAAAACTTTCTTTGACTGGCTGAGTGAGTGTCATATTGCACCGTGTACGCACACTTACTGTACTAATAGTTCATTAGAGGTGAAACTTGGAAGCATAAATGTAGATTTATTGGTGGATACTACCTGGGTGGAAAATTGTCTCGCCAATGCCAGCCTGAGTCTTTATTTAATTTTCAAGGAATTGGAAAATGAATAAAATGACAGAGTTTGCGAGTGGGTAGTAACTTTGTCGAGGAGAATAAATTTATTGAATGCTACTTACATGTTACCATGTAGTAACAAAAGTGGGGGATAATAATTTCAAAAGGTTATGCTTGGTTTGTAGCTCAGCTAAGTTTCAACAGGAATTTTCCTGTTTGCATTAATACTGCAAAGAGCTCATCTATTTCGTGATAGATGACATGATATTACATTTTCAAGAGTGAATTCTAGCTACTATACTTGAAAATCTATCTAGAGGATAGAATTCTGCTATCCCTGATTAAAATTATCAACTCACTAACTGAATGAAAATAGCTTACAGAGAACTAGATGAATAGTTTTTGAACTACAACTGAGAAGAAATATCAAAGGTTCTAATCCCTCTCAATAAATAAATGGTACAAGTTACAATCCTTACATCGTATCATGTCTTATTGACATTATCTCGAGTTTACAACCTTGCGGTTTGTGCTTTTCACATTATTTCTTTTCAGTCAGTAGTCAATGCCAAAAGACCAAATGGAGCAAAATCTTTACTCATCCTATACAGTCTTTAATAGTGCTTTCCATGATTGAGACGTTTTTCAAAGCTCATAAAGTGAAATACACATTTGTACAAAAAATTCTCCAGCCAATAGCAATAGCTATTCATTCCGTAATTAGATTGGAAGCATTAGTAAATTATTTACCCTACATTGCAATCCAATATTTTTTCTTTCAAAAAGAATCTTATAGTTAGTTTAGATGAATAAATATACATTTACCAATCTACCTTTAGCTGAAATAAAGATTAAGCTTTTTTTTAAACTGAACTTTGAATGCAAGTCACTCTTGACTGGTCCATGTATGTACCTTGCATTCAATTGGGCTGACATGGTTTTTAAGTATGATAGAGTCACCATGCTGCCACAGTGCAATGCTCCTTCCTATACCTTTTTTCACTCTTTGCTTATGGAAATGTTGTGTAGCGCAATTGCATTGACCCGGTTTTCTTTTTCAGTATTCACTGGAAGTACCACAGTTTCTAACTCTAACTAACTAACTTGTAAACAAAGTGACTCCAGTCAGTCTTTTGTATCAATTCTATTAGAATTACAATTCACTTGGACCATCCATCCAGGTTTGAGTTTCAATTGGGAATATAGTTACTCTTGTAGTTTAGCAATAATGAAATGAAGAAAAAAAGATTCTTAACAAAAGCTTACCTCAGTCTTAGCGGACTCTAGTCTTTGGCTGTCCAACCACCAAGTCATCTCTGGAGGCGGATGAGAGCCCCATGATTCGCAACTTATCTCGTAATCTCTATCAGTGGACAATTCTGGGATACTCTTCCGTCTTATCGTCACGCTCAAGGGACGTACTGAAAAGATTAGAAAAAAATGTATAGTTAGTTAAGTGGTTACATTTCCCACACAAAATGCCTATTCAGGACGAGCATGGTAGGAAAGTTGCCTAAGAGTTGTCTATAAAAGAAGACCGTAATGTGAAGAACTGACGTTTATGAATGCCATTCCAAAGAATTGCATAGTAATATTTTAAAGTTTTGATGCCAACCCAACAGAATGTTACTTAAAGGTATTTGGAATGCAGTAATTTTGGAGATGAGACTTTCTAATGCTTATTATGCGGAAAAGTGAGAAATAAAAAAATGAATTTGAGTGCTTTTGAAAAAATTATACGGTAATTTGGTTTGAATGAGAGCGGCAGATAACCATCAGTACTGTAGAAATTGTAAAAAGAAAGCAACCTTCTCATTTCTTTCCACTGTGTCCGCTTATTTCTCATGTTCTGTGAAATGGCATGGGAAGAACTCAAGCTGCTACCACTTTCTATACTTTTTTCTTCACAAATGGAGTTAATCGGACTATACTTTTTTACACAGTGGAATTAAGAGCACCAAATTCCCCTGAATGCACAAGAATTTTTCACTCACTACTACTCTAGTATTTGGTGTGTACAGTTAAATGATTCCTTTAATGGACAGTGCGTTCGTTCTGGAAGCCAAAAAGTAATCGATTTCATAAGAAGTATTAAAACGGTTTTTTTCTACGTGGTTCAACTTGAGCGGGTATTAGCTGACGAAATTTTGGGCTTAAAATTCCATTAGAGGGGAATTATCTTTACGTGACTGCGGATTTCCGTTTACAACACACAAACTGTCACGCTTTTCCGATTCCTCGATGCTTGTCTTTAGTCCACTTTGGATTTATCAGAAAATTGCCCTTTCCAGTTAGTAAGCAGTAGTTAGTTAGTTAGTTAGTGAAACTCACAGTATGGGAACATGTGAAGAAATCTTTCAGAAACATTCCCTACTCATAATTTCAAGTTAGCTAGTCAGGTTTACGTACTGTGCTAGATGATTAATGGGATTATATGGATTGTATTCAAGGTTCAGGGAATTATTAGAATCTAAGACATTAATACTTCACTTGAAATGTTCCATGTACTACACCTACATATGAGTTTCATATCTCTAGAATCCGTTTCGTATAGACACTATATTTTTTTCTCTGCCAAATTATAATTGGTTTTCACTTGTTGCCGTTAAATAAAAAATTGCTGTTTTCTTCCACACTATACTAAAGCATTCTCATGTCATATACAATGCACAAATTGGCTTAGTTTAGTCGGTGAATGACATACCGTTGTTGGAGTTTATATAGCTGTTATGAAACGAAAAACTCCCGCTGATATGGAAATAAAATACGTGTCTAATTACCATAGGTAATTAGTCTTATTAGTGCCATAATTCGGCAAGTAGTGGCATGCCATTATAAATGTTAGTTGACAACTTCCGTGTAAAATTTGAGCTGTTGGCTAATTTACGAGTGGAGTTAACAACACACAGCTGATTGTTATTCAACGCACAAGAATATAAAACATGATTCGTGATCGAACGATAGATAGCTTCTTTTGGAACTTTTGTTGAAATTTTATTTCAGAAGCATATAACTCAACAAAAGGGTCTATTTATAAAATAGATTTTCTGACTTGAGTCGGTTAGCAACACTTACTATAGATAGGGATTGCACCAGGCGCCAGCAGGGAATAAGGAGCCACCTTCATGCTGTGCTACAAACAGTCTATTTGGTGACGAGAAGAGAACTTTTCTAGCTTTATCATTGTGCGATGATAAACGTAGAAAAGTAATTCATTCTCTCAAAAATATATTGTAAAATCCGAAAAACTAGTTCAACTTCAAATCTTGTACGCATTCACTTCCTGACAAAAGTAATCAGTATTAGCAGAAGAAATCTTTTTTCCAATGCATTTCAACCACATATAATGCCAAAAACGAGGCAAAATAGAAAAATTGCTACAAAAAATCACAATTGTATAAAATCCTTTTATTCGAAAAATACGGTATTGCAATCATTCAAAGAAAGGGAGAGAAATTGTCAAGAGAATTAAGAGCACAAGTAGACAACCAGGTGAGAGTAGAAAGCACTGATCATCATCATTATTCTTTGCTTTGACAATGTAAATCATGGGAACCTTACATAGAGAATAATGGAGCCCGAAGTATTTTAAAACTACTCATTTCCTTCCTTCAAATATTCCTGACGGAGCCAATTTTATTCTCCCTTGTACACACCCCATACTGTTTCCTTTTCAATTTTCACTTTCCCTTCTTGAACCTCACTCGCTCATATTTAAGCCACACACACACACACACTCTGAACTTGGGTTTAGTGAGCTTGATACTCTCTGATTTCATCATAGTGACATTCAACACACAGCTTCTGATGATCGTACCAGAATCCTTTGTTGTCAATTATTAATGCTGGTGCACACGCATGAACGATTTAAATGCATTTGGACACAATGTCGATGCACATAATATAAGGTCTACACTGTGTACACTATAACATTGATTTTCATTTCAAACTATATTACCAACACAAAACCTTGCATAAGGTAAAATGCACAGTTCAATGAGCACTGCTCCCCATTTTATTTTCCCTACCATCATTACTAAACTCACATATAATCATTATTATTTATATTTACATCATCGTCAGTAGTGTTTACACTCACTCATATTGTGTACACGTGCTGTACACGAGGGAAGATGAGAAATTTCTCCTCTTTTTTCACATTTCGTCTTATACTACTTCCTTCCTCTTTTTACTCACATCAGACTCTTGAGCCTTCTAAACAAACAGAAAACGCGTACCCTAGCTCTACTAAATGAGTCCATGTGAGTTAATTAGTTTTTAATGTTGATTTTGCGTCTCCATAAGCACTCCGTAAATGGTACAGTTTAAGACCGACGGGATATCTAAAACAGAGACTGAATGCATTTAGTTAGTCTGAGAAAGTTTTTTTCACAAGACTCAAAAGTAACTAACTAACCATGTACATAAAATACTAAAACGATAGTATCTAAGGAGCAAATTTGCGGTCAGAAAACAAATTGACAAGCTCAATCAGCAGCCCAAGCCACTGTGAGTGTTGATACATGTGCTACAAATAAATAGTGGGAGAGAAAAGTAAAAGTGACTGACTATAAGATAGTACAACATACACGTAGTAGTTGAAAAGAGTGAGTGGAGCTCGTAAACTATAATCATCTCCATATGTATGTATCTCATCCCATCTGATCTATGCACGGACATGGGACAGGATGAAGAGGACTCCCTTTATTATTGAGGGGAACGGTAAACATGGGATTATATTTTATTATTCACCAGAGACAAGGGATATATAATGGTTGAGCTTCCGTATTTGTTTGCTTAGGAAACAAATTGGAATTCCAGATTACTTGTGGATATTACCAAACACATGTGTTCCAATGTATCGGCATCTTCTAACATGCCTCCCAGTATTAAATATAAAATGAGTGCCCTTGGTTTCTCAAAATGGTGATTCAAATTGAAACATAAGAGTAGTTAGCATTGTAGAAGGCTTTTTAGGAACAAATACGGTAACCGTTTGATATTATTGACGGTTTTATTATTTGCATGGGAAGGGAGGAAAATAAAAAGTGCACTTACGATTCAGTTCAATTGTGACAGTCTTTGAGAGGGGAGGAATCAGAAGAGTGTTGTGCGCTTTGCATTCTAGAATGCCGTTGTGGTGCAACCTTTGCAGGTTTGGCACGGAAATCATGTTGATTGTTTGTGTAGAGTCCTCCACATGGTAAGAGGAGTCCACTAGCTCTTCATTCAGGTACCACAACACCATAGGACTTGGTAGTCCTGCAAGAAACGAGAAGAAAATGAAATGATTATTATATTCAGAAAAAAATGTATACTGCATATGAAATGAATTCTTGACGCTTGGATGGGATTCATTCATCCATTTTATTCGAATGTAGTGTGAAGAATGAAAAAACATATCATAGTGAGTGTGCTTGACTGAAACTAAGTTTGTTGTTGCAATTAAGGAAGAAAATAAATTGCGCTTCAGTTGCTCCAATTATGCGGCAAATTAAGCACGGGTTTCCACAAAATGGAACCAACCAAATGGTTTATGATGGCTCAGTAACTTACTACTGTAGATATTCCGTTGCATTCCTTCAATACTGACTGACTGAGTTGGCAAAGTGTTTGAAATGAAAGAAAGAAACTTTTCCGAGTGGTTTACTTTGCAAACTTTTAGCAGCTACTGAGCTAAACTACGTGCTCGCAACGCAAAACACGATTCATATAGTATATCTGTTGTTAGTTGTGGTCCCGTGTACTTGCAATTTAAATCTGGATAAAGGATTTGCCAAAGTATACAAATGAGTAGATATTATACATTTGTGGCAAATTTCCCTAGTTAGCTTATCATGAGTAGACAGGATAGAAATTAAAAACAATTCATTTTAGGCTGAAAAAGTCATGTAGCCAGAGCATATTAGTGTCCAAAGAGGTCTATGAATAATAGTGTGGTGAACAAAATGGAAAGTAATTAAGGAGCGAAAAAGCATTTAAGCCTGTGAGCAGTGTGAACACTAAATTTCCCTATGTAAGAGTCCCTGTGTAAGTGAGTGAAAGTTAAGTAAAAGGATGAAATGTGTGCTGCTAGGAAGAGCAAGTTATCTATCCATCTAAGAGGAAAATTATGGGAGACCTTTCTTGACTTGGCTCTTTTCCTGACTCTGTCTTGATTTATTAAGGAAACTGGGAGAGGAAGAAGTGGTCTCAAATGTGTAGATAATAAGACAAAGTGCAGTAAATCATGACACGAGTGAAAATTCATGTAATCATTGGGATGACATTTTTGATATAGTAATTCGCCAACAACGCCTTCATTTCTAAATGGGTCTGTTGCTATGAAAAAACCACAATATATACGCATATAGTACCACTATACTTGTATTATGAATGAGCAAGCACATTGTTCCTCCTGCTCAATATGAACGGGGAGACAGGGAACATATTTTTTCTTCCTCTCGAACCATGCTTTATTTCATCTAACAAAATTAAATTCTGGCTCTGTATCACATCTGTGGTGAAAACTTTACCATATAAAAGGATATGAATAGGAAAGGACGCTTTAGAAGCAAAACATCATGTTCAACTTTCACACCCATAAAGATTTATTACCTTTGGTAACTCACAGTGAAACAAAAAAAAATATAGTTTTATTCTACCCAGACAAAAAAAACCTACATCTCGTAATTTATCACATTTGATGTCTCTTGTGTCTACAAAACGGGTTCAACTTTTGTATGCTATCCAGAGTGAAATCAAAAATAAATAAAAACAACAATATCAATACGCACGTAAGTTGATATGAATTTAATAGGAATGGAATAGTTCTCACCTCCACGCACTATACAAGTGAGTTGCAAAGTAGCTCCTTCCCTGTATGGTCCAACTTCGCCACGTACACTTAGTCGTGAATTTTGTTCATAAATTTGGGGTTCCTGAGGAGGCACTGGAAATAAAAAAAAGTAAGGGATTCGCGACATCAGATTAATTGCATTACAGTTTACTTTCCCCGCTCAACTGTATAGAGACTTGATAAAAATCAACTTGCTTGCACAGTGATCATCAACATTATTATTATTATCATAGGCTGATTGGACTGACGACGAAGCAGACTGGCAATCCAATTTATTGGCACCACATCATAAACTTTTTATGGTAAGGGTCTCTTAATTACGAGAAAAACACCATCAGTGGTTTTTCTCGTTCCGCTATAGTCATTTACTTTGTTATCAAATGGAGTAACCGAATGGATAGTGTTCAAAAATAATGAAGGAGTGAGCTTGAGCTAACTAACTAACTAACTAACTAACCGAGTGTACGTGTAGTATTTGCAAACCATGAAAGTATTCATGAGAGAAAGTCTAACTACGCAATGTAGGTTGCGTTCTACAATCTGATTCCATAGGATTACCGGACCACAGGCAATTTGCACAGGTCATAAACTACGGTATAGCCATAATAAAAAGAAAGGTTTGCACTCCTTGTGAATACGGGACAGAGTAGTAGTTATGGCCAAATATTACTTCTTAGATGCTGTGATCAAGTTTGGTTTGGCAACCCTTTTCAGGTTCTAACTATAGTTAGTTTTGTGAGACACAGCAAATACAAAATAATCAGGGTGATTGGACTTTAGCTCTAGCTGAGATATTTGATATTGCTTGAATACAGGTGAACCCGAATAGCAAGAAAAGAAGGAAGCCTATTGGACCCTATGATTTTTGGCATAGCGAATATTTGTGATGGCTAAAAAGCCATATAGATTTGTCAAATATGAGTCGAAGATTTTTATTACCTGTTACGGTGAGATTTAGTCGAATCTCTCGACTCGGTGAGTTACGAAAATCCACTCGACATCGATACAAGCCAGCATCATAGGGCTTTGTATCTTCTACAATTAGTTTGGCAGGCTCGGAAACTGTAAGAAAATGGGCTCTTTTCCCAAAAGGTACATCTGCTGACCAATGCTTGGCCATTCCAAAATGCTTTCCCCGTACATCCAGACTGTAAAAAAATAAATAAATAAGTGAGTTACCAAAACTGAGCTCAAGACATGATACCAAAACACGGTAAATTTTTCAGTAGTAGTGGCTTCGATAAGTAAACACATACATATGCGTGAGAAGTTATTTTTTCTTCTAGGTTCTAACCTGTGCACAATTCGAGACATTCGTCGGCGACACGACACAAATTAACAAACTAATGTGATTGTAATGTACTTGCTAAAGAACTAAGGTTTTCCAATCCGTCCGCATAGGAATTTTTTTGGACTACACTTTGGTACATGAATTAGTGACCTTTTCTAAAAGTTCTTGTTTTCCCCTTTAGTCTTTTGGGGTGAACTAAATAATGCAGGCAGATCGTTTTGTTGCTAAATGAGATAGTTTGTGTGCAAGAGTATTGTTGAGATCACAAGAGAGTTGAACTCATAGACTTTGTACATGTGCGAAAGTAGGGATAGAGGGCAAAGGCTATATAAAGGACTACATTTGGTTCGGAGCTTGTTGAAAGCTAAGCTATAGCTGTACATGTTGCAACATTTGTTATACCAAGCCGTGTACTTTAACGCACTCGTGTGTGTATACAATTCTCTAGAGAAGAAACCACAATGAAAGATTAATTCTGGAAGCCTCAACTATAGTCTGTGAGCTGAACAAGAAAATCTACTTTTCCTTGCCTTTGCAAAAAAATTCTACTCGGTATAAATCTCAGCTTTAATTCTTTCCACTTTGTTCTCTAAATTACGCTTTGTGTTTTCATACCTATGGGGAGAAAAAGGGAAGCAAACTACCACACAGAAGCAATAAATGGATTGTAGACTACCAATTTGAGTTGGAAACGTGTGTTCTATGTATTAACCTTTGTTTGATGTGGATTTTTACTATAAGAAAGAATATGGTATACATTTCATACTTCCATCACCGAATTTAATTACATTGTGTAAGAAAACAGTTCGGAGGCTTGAAAAAGGAAGTGGCTATCATTATTTTCTACTGTATTTTTATTTATTTTTTCGGGCAACCCGGGCAAAATGTGTGGTGTAACGTTTCAACCACGCCCTGGTTGCCACAGCGGTTCCAATTGCGTATTCATGTATGTTGGTGTTTCAAGTTACCTGTATTTTTCGGCCTTGTGGTTTACTACATTCTCTTAAACCATTCATTTTAATGATGTTTTGTGTGCACCTTATAATTTTGTTTGGCTGAATTTTCATCATGAGCGTTGTTATATTTGGGTAGCTTGGCTGCGGAAAAGTTACTTACACTTTTGACATTTAGTGGCAATCAAACAAGTGTAAAATTATTCTCTTTTCACACTTTTCTTAGGCAAATATACTTTGAGCATACAAAGCTTTTACGACGTTTTCCTTGGATGCCTAGGGACTGACTTGTGGGAATATGTGCACCTACCTAAGTCAATGCATTTGTCAAATAGTGTTTGAAATAATAAATGCAATTTTATTCTTTCTCCACTGTTAGACTATGTTTGCAGGCTAGCGTAGTTTTACCCACATTTTTCAACTTTTCCACGTTTTTTTTGCAGTACACATAAGTACATGCTTAACAGTTAGTGACTCTGTTAACAAGTGCAAGTATGCTGACACTAACGAGCACTTGATGTAAAATGGTGCAATAGAGAAAACAACAAAATACATATGAAAGTGCTATTCGCATTTCATGGCAACAAAAAGTGC
>Ga0210040_10007362_pt1 | contig 13368 bp, 12 predicted proteins | sample CryGeyCG12114_NA_FD_185462 | JGI IMG/M metagenome (GOLD analysis project Ga0210040, IMG submission 185462) | Groundwater microbial communities from aquifer - Crystal Geyser CG19_WC_8/21/14_NA (SPAdes) (version 2) | ecosystem: Environmental > Aquatic > Deep subsurface > Groundwater | place: USA... | reverse complement strand
TTGCGGCCGGCGCACCGGCGTGGTCGCGGGCGGGAAGATGCGGGGCCACAGTTCGGGCTTCACCTGCGACACACGCTCCGCCGCCAGCGGGCCCGCCTGGTCGCGCAGCACCAGCGTCGCGCCCGCCATGGCCTGCGCCCAGGCGGCGAAGGCCGCGAACTCCTGCAACATCGCTTCGGGCGCGGCGGGGGTCAGCTTGGGCGCCACATGGACCGACAGGTGGAACGGGGCATCCGCCGCCACGGTGAGGGGCAGCGCGGTCAGCACGATCTGTTCGCGGTTCATTTCAGCCCTCCGCTTCGGCGGCGAATGCCGCGAGATATTCGTCCCACACCGCGTCGCCGCGTTCCTCATATTGCAGCATGTCGCGCACCGTCGGGTCGCCGCTCGATCCTGCGAACACCCGCCGTGCCTTCACGCTGACGGAGGCGGAGAAGAACAGCACCTCCACCTTGATGGTCATCTGCGCTTCGCCAACCAGCTTGTCCTGCGGCGCGGTGTAGTAGGTGAGTGCAAGATAGAGTTCGAGCGAGGCGCTGATCAGGCCCAGCACGTCCACCTCGCCGCGGATGCGGACATAGCCGGTCAGCTGGCCGGCATCGGCCTCTATCTTGAAGTAGATGCCCGCCATCACGGAGACCGAGCCGGAGGCGACGCCGAAATCCAGCGCCACCACTGCGCCGAACTCGAACGCGCCCTCCAGCATCACCAGCCCTTCGGGGTCCAGCCGGATGCCAAGGAAGCCGCCGCCGCCCAGGAACGCCACCGCCAGGGTGAAGGGGCGTTCGCGGGTGCAGAAGTTGAAGCCGACGCTGACCGGAGTGTCACCCAGGAACGGTACCCGCGCATCGGCGCCCAGCGACAGGTTGGTCAGGCTGAACACGCCGATCGCCAAGTTGGGCAGCGCCAGCGTGAACCCGGCGGAAATGCCTTCGGTGCTGACATCCAGGAACGGGGGATCGCTGAACCCGTCCAGCGGTATCAGATCCTTCAGCACCTGCACGAAGGACAGCACGCCGACGAATTTGAGATCATCGAACACGATGTCGATCTCGGGCCGGCGGGCGGCGCTGGCGACGAAGGCGATGCGCTTGAACTTCACCTCCATCAGCTCGAACCCGGGCACCAGGTTGAAGTGGAAGTCGCTCAGCTGGGCGGTGACCTCCAGCCCCGCCGGCCGGGCGCCCGATGCGCGCGCCTCCACCACCACGCTCAGCGCCTTCGTCTTGTCCGCGAACACCAGCACCGGCACATCGTCCGTCGGCAGGTTTTGCACCGTCGGCCGCCATTCCATGCGGGCGCGGAACTCGCCGCCATTGACGATGCCTTGCGCAAAGGCGAGCACCGCCTGAACGATCTCGTTCTCCAGCGCGGCGTTCACCGCCTCCACCAGCCGCCCGATCGTCGCCCGGCGAACCGGCTCGAACGCCTGTTTCGCCTCCTCTTCCGCGATCCTCATCAGCATGGGCGGCAGCGCCGCCAGCGCCTGCTCCACCCGCATCCGGGCCGCGTCCGTGATGTCGCCGGCGGTGATCGCCTCGACCGCCTCGCGCACCTCGTCGAAACTCGTGGCGACGTCCTGCGGTGTCTGGGGCGTGGGCGGCACGGTGATGCCCCATTCCTCCGCCTGCGCCCGCAGCTGCGCCAGATCCTCCAGCAGGCCGGCAACCTGGTCCAGCGCCTGCGTCACGAATTTGGGCGCATGCCCCAGCGCCGTTTCCGCCACCAGTTCGAACAGATTGTAGATACCGAACAGCTTGGGCAGCGTACCGAACAGCTCCGCAGGATCGAACTTGCCCTGGGCGGCGTCGCTCACGCTGCTGACCAGCCCGGTGCTGCGCGCAAGGCCGGCCACGACCACATCCGGCTTGATGAAGCCGCCGGACCGCTCGCTGGACCCGAAAGCCAGCTGCGTGGTGTCGGGCACCAGGTCGGTCCCGGCGGTGCGCACCAGCTCCAGATAGACGTTGCCGGCATTGGCGGCCGCAAAGCCGCTGTTCGTGTAGATCTGGGGGTAGGCGACCTGCTGGTTACCGCCGCCGGGGGTCAGCCGCTGGATCGCGGGGATGGCGATATCGGCGCCGCGCATGAACGGGGTGCAGCTGGCGGAACGCGGCTCGCCCCCCAGCAGCACCCGCGCCACCTCCGCATTGGCGCGCGCCTCGGCCCGGCCCTCGCCTGCCGCCAGCGCCGGGGCGAAGGCGATCTGTTGCCCCTGCGCCGGGATGCCGTTGGCGATCGTGGGGTGGACTTCGGCATAGCGGTTGATGATTTCGATGCGCTTGCCCGGGTCGGTATCGATCGCGCCGTTCAGCGGCACGAACACCAGGGCCGCCTGCAGGTGGACGGGTTGCCCGTCATGATCCTGCGCCTCGATCTTCCACTCGAACAGTTCGCCGGTGTCCTGCACCCTGGGCCAGAACGAGGCGAGCTTCGCCTGTTGCAGGTCATCCTTTGCCTCTTTCAGGCCGATCGTCGCCTTCTCCAGATCAGGCGTGCGATCGGGGCTGAGCCGCGCATGGACAAAGGGCAGGTCGCGCCGCGTGAAGCTGCGCTCCTTGTCGTTCAGCTTGATGTACTGCTTCTGGAACAAAGCCGCTTGCGGCCGTGTCGCACCCACGATCTGGCGATAGGTGATCGTCACCAGCGTCGCTGCATGACCCAGCGGAAACAGATAGCCGGGAATGTCGACCCGCACATATTGGTCCCGGCCCATCGGCGCGACATGCTCCCACGCTTCCAGCGCCTGCACCGCAGGCTTCTGTTTGGCGAAGGCGTCCAGATAGGGCTTGGGGTTCCAGCGGGCGGTCAGGTCGATCCACGCGCCGACCGAACTCAGCGCCATGCGCCGCACCTGCGCCGGAGCTGGGCGGACGGCGGGCGCCTCCTTGCAGCCGGCCGATTCCAGCACGATCGCCTCGCGCTGGTTCGCGGTCAGCGAATTGAGGAACGGCAGTTCGGCGTGCCCGTCGCGGTCGCGGGTCCAGACGGCGCGCACGATTCGTTCCGCCAGGCTTGCCTCGTTTACCGACCCGTCGTCATCGCGCACGCCCAGCCGGCTGTGCCACAACTCGACCCGCCCGGTGCGCTCCTCATCCTCCACCGGCTCGCTCGCATGGGCCCACCCACCCTTGACCGAAGGCGACAGCAGCAGGCGGAACGGTGCTTCTATGGCGGTCTCGGCGGAGGTCGGGGCGCGCAGGTCCGGCAGGGTCCGGCGCGGGCGCAGCTTCTCCATCTGGGGCAGACGATCGACCAGGGCGTCGTCCAGGTGCACATTGCCGGGCACCCGGTCCACCGCTGCGATGCCTGCGCCCTGCGCCAGCATTTCGCTCGCCAGCACCGTGTCGCGCGCGGCCAGCACGCCGCCGCGCGCCAGCCGGTTGGCGGCAACCATGGCCCGCTGCCCTTCCAGCAGGTTGAGCGCCCCCTCCGGCAGACGCCGGGCCAGACCAGTGTCGATCTGCTCCAACGCCTTGGCCAGCGGCGTGCCGACCTTGATGAGGCCGGGGATCAGCACCAGCGGCAGCGCGGCCGGCTGCGCGGACGGGGCGACCGCCATCGGCAGCCGGCTCATCGCCTGCAGCAGGCCGGCGACCGACCAGGTGATGACCTCGCCCGCGGGTACGGTCAGCACCAGCTGGCTCTGCCCGGCGGCGCGCACCGGCACCGGTGGCGCGATGCCGGGCGGCACCGGATCGCCGAGCGGCGGCGGAGGGGCGAACAAGGCCTGTTCGGCCATGTGCTGGAAGTCGAAGCGGACGCGCAGCAGCCCGCCCTCCGAACTCGCTACCAGCACCGGACCGGCAGGCGCCTGGCGGCCGCCCTGCAGCCCACCGGTGTCGGTCAGCTCCAGCCCGCGCCAGCTGACCCACAGCGCCACCAGGTCGCGCGCCCGGGTGACGCGGCGCCATGGCGACCAGCGCAGCTGAACAGGTGTGGGTATCCGCTGCCGCCCACCGGCAACAGGTTCAGGTCGCGTCGCCATGCCCCTCTCCGATCCTTGCGCAACCGCGGTCGGACCGGGGGCGCTTCAGGTTGATGCGGCGACCTGTGATTTCTTTGATGCCGTACTATGCGCCGGCAGCAACTGCTTAGCAAGCTCTTCAATATACCCGGCGAGGCACATTGGCGCTCAACGCTCCGGCTTTCTCCGGGCAGCCTTCAACCGTCCGCGTCAGGTGCGGGTGGCAGGCGGGAGGCGCCGACATGAGCGTCGCCCCGCGCTGCGGCGAGTCGTTCCTGGCGGTGGCGCTCGCGATAGGCCGCGCGCTGCTGCGGCGTGCGCTCCGCGTGGCAGGCCGGGCAGCTGACCCCGGCCTCGAACAGCGGCGATTCCTGATCCTCGCCGCCGACCGGGCGGCGGCAGGCGTGGCACAGATCGTAGCTGCCGGGGGCCAGGCCGTGCCCGATCGTCACCCGCTGGTCGAACACGAAGCACTCGCCCTGCCACAGGCTGTCTGCCGGCGGGACCGTCTCGAGATATTTCAGGATGCCGCCCTTGAGGTGGTACACCATCTCGACCCCTTCCTGCTTCAGGAAGGCGGTCGATTTCTCGCAACGGATGCCGCCGGTGCAGAACATCGCCACCTTCGGCTGTCGGCCTTGCCCCAGCAGTTCCCCGCGCCGGCTGCGGAACCAGGCCGGAAAGTCGCTGAAGCTGGCGGTATCGGGGTTGATGGCGCCGGCGAAGGTGCCGACGGCGACCTCGTATCCGTTGCGGGTGTCGATCACGATGGTCTCCGGATCGGCGATCAGCGCGTTCCACTCCTGCGCCGCGACATAGGTGCCGGCGCCGGCTCGCGGATCGATGCCGGGCTGCCCCATGGTGACGATCTCGCGCTTGATGCGCACCTTCATCCGGTGGAACGGCATGGTGGCCGTGGTTGACAGCTTGACGTCCAGATCCGCGCAGTCGGGCAGCGCGCGGATATGCGCCAGCACCGCATCGATCGCTTCGGCCCGGCCGGCGATGGTGCCGTTGATCCCCTCGGGTGCGAGCAGCAGCGTGCCGCGGACGCCTTGCTGGCGGCACAGGGCGTCCAGCCGGCCGCGCAGCGCTGCGCAGTCGGGGAAGCGGGCGAACCGGTACAGGGCGGCAACGGCGAAAGGCTGTCGGTCAGGGGATGTGGCGGGTTCCATCGCGTGGCCTATAACGGCGTGCGCGGGACGCGTCAGCACAGCGCTTCCACGCGACGCGGCTGCGGGCTAGTGCGGGCCATGGCCCGGCTGATCCTGTACAACAAGCCGTATGGGGTGCTGTCGCAGTTCACGGATGGCAGTGCCACCGCGCGCACCACGCTGTCGCAGTTCATCGACGTGCCCGGCGTCTATCCGGCGGGCCGGCTCGACCGCGACAGCGAAGGGCTGCTGCTGCTGTGCGACGATGGGCGGCTGCAGGTCCGGATCGCCGATCCCCGGTTCAAGATGGCCAAGAGCTACCTCGTGCAGGTGGAAGGCGAGCCGCCCGAGACGGCGCTGACGCAATTGCGGGCCGGCGTGCGGCTGAAGGACGGGCCGACGCGCCCTGCCGAGGCCGAGCGGATCGCCAGCCCGCAGCTATGGCCGCGCGATCCGCCGATCCGCGTGCGCCAGAGCGTGCCCGATAGCTGGCTGAGGATCACCATCCGCGAAGGGCGCAACCGGCAGGTGCGGCGGATGACCGCGGCGGTCGGCCATCCGACCCTGCGGCTGGTGCGCTGGTCGATCGGCGAGTGGACGGTGGCCGGGCTGGCACCGGGCGAATGGCGCGAAGTCGGCGTGCAGCCCTGACGGGCTGTCGTCAGTCCTCCACGTCCAGCGCGACCGCGCCTTCGTCGATCAGCGCGGCGAGCAGTTCCAGTGCGGGCAGGGGCAGGGCGATGCCCGGCTCCAGCGTGACATGCTCGCTGGCGCACAGCCGCGCCGCGAGCGCCGCCGCTTCACCGGAACAGGGGATGCACCGGCCGTCCACGAACAGTTGCAGCGCGTCCCCGTCCTGCCGGATGAAGGAGAAGCGGCTGGCCGGGTTGCGGACCAGCGCGGTGCCGTCCGCCAGCGCCTGGCGCAGATCGGCGTGGTCGATCGCCGCCTCCGGCCGCCAGTCGATCTGCGGGTTGCGCGGCGCGGTGCTGTGCTGCCCGAACCAGCGGGCGAAACCGGTGCGGTCGGCCATGCGTTCCAGCATCATCGCCTGCAGCCGGTCGAGCGCGGCGGCGGTGATCTCCCCCGGATTGTCCTGCGGCATCAGGTCTGGATCGGTGTAGCGATCGTCTTCCTCGATCCCGCCAAGCAGGCTGTCCGACCAGCCGGCGATCAGGTCCGCGCGCGAGGGGGCGCGAAAGCCGACCGAGTAGGTCATGCAATCATCGCCGACCGCCACCCCGTCATGCGCCACCCCCGGCGGCACATAGAGGATGTCGCCCGGCTCCAGCACCCATTCCGCCACTGTCTCGAACTGTGCCAGCAGCCGCAGATCCGGGTGTGGCAGCAGGGGGGCGCGGTGGTCGCAGGTTGCGCCAAGGCGCCAGCGCCGCCGGCCCAGGCCCTGGACCAGGAACACGTCATACTGGTCGAAATGCGGCCCGACCCCGCCGCCATCGGCGGCATAGCTGACCATTACATCGTCAATCCGCCAGGACGGGATGAAGCGGAACGGCTCGATCAGGGCCGCCACTTGCGGCACATGATGGTCGACCGCCTGCACCAGCAGCGTCCATGGCGTGGCGTCCAGCTGGCCGAAGCGGCTTTCCGACAGGGGCCCGTGTTCCAGCTGCCACTCGCCCTGCGAGTGGGTGACGAGACGGGACTCGACCTCTGGATCGCAGGCCAGCCCGGCCAGTTCGTCGGGCTCGAGCGGGTTGGTCCATTCGCGCCAGGGATTGCGGATCAGCAGCGGCTGCTTCTGCCAGTAGTCGCGCAGGAAGGTGGCCGCATCGAACCGGGCGGGGTCCGTCGCGGTCATGGCTGCGCCTGCCCCGATGCCGCCAGCAAATCCATGAAGTTGCGCGCGGCCTCCTGATCCTCGCGATCCTTGAACGCCACGTCCAGATCGGGCGCGGCGTCCAGCAGATAGAGGACGGACCACAGCGCGAAGCGCTTGCCGCGATCACGCTCCAGTCCGAAATCCACCAGGATGCGGTCGATGCCGGCGGTCATCGCCGCAGGCTCCATCGCCGCGATGTCGGCGGTACCGAAATAGCGGCGGAGCAGATCGTCAAGGTCCATGGTCGTCTGCTACGCCATTGCGGTGGCGGCGCAAGCGGTCAGCCGATGGCGTACCTGTCAGGATGATCGCAGGAAGGCGATGATCGGCGCGGTCCAGCGGGTCGGCCACACCCTCGAACCGCATGGATGTGCCAGGCACCAGCGCCTTCGGGTCGGCCAGCCAGGCATCCAGCGTCGCGGCATCCCAGCGTTGGTTCTGTCCAGCCGCGGCAAGGAGCGCGGCGGTGTAGCCGAACCGCGGGCTGCCCTGCGCCAGCCCCTTGCCGTAGATGCCGGCGAGATTGGGTCCGGCAAGGTTCGGACCGCCCGCACCGATGGTGTGACAGGCGGAGCAGCGGCCGAACTTGCGCTGGCCGATGGCAGGATCGGCGACGCGAAGGAGGTCGGCCAGCTCCGGCTCCGCACCGGCGGCGCGCAGGCGTTCCTCCCGCCGCTCGTCCGAACAGCCGGAAAGGCCCGGCGCCCCGGCGATGAGCGATATGGCGCCCAGCAGCGCGCGCATCCCCATCGGCCGGAGCACCGGGCCGCTGCCGGTTCTCAGTTCGCCATGGTGGCGATGTCGATCACGAACCGATACTTCACGTCGGACCGCAGCATCCGCTCGTATGCCTCGTCAATGCCCTGCGCGGCGATCATCTCGATCTCCGCCACGATGCCGTGCTCGGCACAGAAATCGAGCATCTCCTGCGTCTCCGCAATGCCGCCGATCAGCGAGCCGGCGATCGCCCGGCGCTTGAAGATCAGCTTGGAGACGTCGGGCGAGGGGTGGGCATGTTCGGGCACGCCGACCAGCGTCAGCGTGCCGTCACGCTTCAGCAAAGCGGTGAGCGTATCGAGATCGTGGCTGGCGGCCACCGTGTCCAGGATGAAATCGAAGCTGTTGGCATGCGCCGCCATCTCGTCCGCATTGCGCGAGACGACCACCTCGTCCGCACCCAGCGCCAGCGCGTCCGCGCGCTTGCTTTCCGAAGTGGTGAAGGCAACGACATGCGCGCCGAGCGCATGGGCGAGCTTCACGCCCATATGACCCAGGCCGCCGATGCCGACGATACCGACCTTCGTGCCCGGCCCCACCTTCCAGTGGCGCAGCGGCGACCAAGTGGTGATACCGGCGCACAGCAGCGGTGCCACGGCGGCGAGTTGCTCTTCCGCATGGTTCACCTTCAGCACGAACTTGTCGCTGACGACGATCGTCTGCGAGTAGCCGCCCAGCGTGTGGCCGGGGGCATCGGGCGTGGGGCCGTTATAGGTGCCGACAAAGCCGTTCTCGCAATATTGCTCCAGCCCTTCGGCGCAGGACGGGCAGTGCTGGCAGCTGTCGACCATGCAGCCGACCCCCACCAGATCGCCGACCTGGAACTTGCCGACCTCGCCACCGACCGCGCTCACGCGGCCGACGATCTCGTGCCCGGGCACGCAAGGATAGATGGTGCCGCCCCATTCGGAGCGGACCTGGTGCAGGTCCGAATGGCAGACGCCGCAATACAGGATTTCGATCTGCACGTCATGCGCGCCTGGGGTGCGACGTTCGATGGTGATCGGCTCGAGCGGTTTGTCGGCCGCGTGGGCGCCAAAGGCGATGGTTGCCAAGAGAAGGTCCTTTCGGAAAAAATGGGGTGCGTGTCCCGGGAGGGCGCCGGTTCCAGATGGGGAAGCCCGGCCCATTGTAAAGCTGCTCTCGACGGCTCCGTGTCCAAGGGATCCGCAGGCAGCATAGCGAAACTTACCGCCAGCCTAGTCGCGAACGGCGGATCAGTGTAGCCGGACTTCAATGGTCCTCAGGTCGGGCATTCCGCCCGCTTGGGCCCTGATTTCTGGAGCAACCGACATAGCACACAAACCAAACTACAGCTTCGAGCGTCGCGAGCGGGAACGGGCCAAGGCGGCCGAGGCGGCGAAGAAGGCGCTCGCCAAGGCAAACAAGCGGGCGGCTGAACAGGGAACCCCGGATGCCGACGACTCAGGCGAATCCTAAGGCTGCTGACGCGATTGCGGGATCATCCGATACCGCGCTCCTGCAGCTTGGCTGGGGGCCCTTCTTCAGCGAGCAGGTTTCCGCCGAGCAGAGCCACACTTGCCAGCCTGTCCGCGTCATGTCGGTTCATCGCGGACGCGTGACCGTATCGGGCGAAGGGTTCGACGGCTCGATCTCGTCCAGCGTCCCGGGGCAGGAGGGAGCGGAGGACCGACCCACCGTCGGCGATTGGTTGCTCATCGATCGCGATACCCGCAGTCTCGTGCGCATCCTGAACCGGACCAGCCTGTTCAAACGGCCCGCCCCGGGCGACGACCGGCGAATCCAGCTCATCGCCGCGAACGTGGACACGCTTTTCATCGTCACGTCCTGCGACCAGGACTTCAACGTTGCACGCATTGAACGCTATCTCGTGCTGGCGGGGGAGGCGGGCGTGCGCCCCGTCGTCGTGCTCACCAAAGCCGACCTGTCCCCTGCGCCCGATCGCTTTGTCGCCGAAGCGCGCGCGCTTCAATCGGGATTGCAGGTGGAGCTGGTCGACGGGCGCGACCCGACGAGTGCCGCCCGCCTGTCAAGATATTGCGGCCTGGGCAAGACAGTGGCGCTGGTGGGATCGTCCGGCGTCGGCAAGTCGACGCTCGTGAACACGCTGACGGGATCGGACAGCATCGCGACCCAGCCCGTCCGCGAGGACGATGGCAAGGGCCGGCACACGACGACCGTGCGCGAGATGCACCGCTTGGCCGGGGGTGCGGACGGGGGCGGCTGGCTGGTGGACACGCCCGGCATGCGCGAGCTCCAGATGTCCGAAGTGGCCGCCGGCGTGTCCGAGGTCTTCGACGACGTCACGGCCGTGACGCTCGAGTGCCGGTTCACGAACTGCACCCATGGTGACGAGCCCGGATGCGCAGTGCAGGCCGCTATGGCGACGGGTGATCTTGATCCCGCACGCTTCGAACGGTGGCGCAAGCTCGCTCAGGAGGATGCAGCGAACAGCGGCGCAGCGGCGGTTCGCCGTTCCCGCCCGGGGAAAGCCGGCGGCAGGCGATGAAGACCGGCTGATCTGTGCGGGCTCGTCGGAACGCGCCTTCGATTCACGCGCCGCTGGCGCACACTCGCTCCGCCGCAGGCATCGCGTCGGCCGGCATCCTGTCGATCGGCCGCACGCCGAGCAGATGGCAGATGGCGTAGGTCAGCTCCGCACGGTTCAGCGTGTAAAAGTGGAACTGGCGCACCCCGCCGGCATAAAGCGCCGCCGTCAGGTCGGCCGCGATCGCGGCCGCGACCAGCTGGCGGGCGGCCGGCCGCTCGTCGAGCCCGTCCAGCAGCCGGTCGGTCCAGGGCGGGATGGTGGTGCCGCAGCTCTGCGCGAAGCGGCGTAGCTGGGCAACGCTTGCAACCGGCAGGATGCCGGGCACGATCGCCGTGTCGATACCGCGCGCGGCGGCAAGGTCGCGAAAGCGGAAGAACGTGTCGGCGGCGAAGAAGAACTGGGTGATCGCCCGGTCCGCCCCGGCATCGACCTTGCGCCACAGATTGTCGAGATCGGCGGCAAGATCGCAGGAGTCCGGGTGGCATTCGGGATAGGCTGCGACCGAGATTTCGAAGGGGGCGATCCGCTTCAGCCCGGCGACCAGCTCTGCTGCATTGGCGTAGCCGCCGGCATGCGGGGCGTAGGGCTGGCCCGGCTCCGGCATGTCGCCGCGCAGTGCCACGATATGGCGGATGCCGGCCAACCAGTAGGCGTGGGCGATCGCGTCCACCTCGGCCCGGCTGGCGCCGACGCAGGTGAGGTGCGCCGCGGCCGCGAGCCCGGTCTGCTGTGCGAGTTGCACCACCGCCTCCTGTGTCCGGCCGCGGGTTGACCCGCCCGCACCATAGGTCACCGACACGAACCGTGGATCGAGCGGCGCCAGGCTGGTGGCCGTGGCGAGCAACGCAGTCATTCCGGCGTCGTTTTTGGGCGGGAAGAACTCGAACGAAATCTCGATGTCCCCGGCGGCAGCCGCGAACAGGGGGGCCGGCTGAGGCCGATCGATGTCTACGCGGACGCTCATGCTGCTCCTCCTTTGCCTGCTGGCAGTATAAGCGATTAGTTATATACGCAAGCTGCTTTGACGGTCGATCCGGGGAGCGTAAGGCAGCGATGCCATGGTATTTCCGCCGCACGACATCCTGCGAACGCTGGGCGATGCGATGCGCCTGCGCACGCTGGTGCTGTTGCGCAGCCTGGAACTGACAGTGGGCGAACTGGCGCAGGTGCTGGGGCAGAGCCAGCCGCGCATGTCGCAGCATATCAAGGCCATGCTGGAGGTCGGTCTGGTGGACCGTCGCAAGGAGGGGAACGCGGTGTTCCTGCGGCTGGGCCCGCCGGCACGCGTCCAGCCGATCTTCGCGCTGCTGGACAGCTGGGCCAAGAGCGGCGGCGAGGTCGCGTGGTTCGACGCCGACAGCGCCCGGCTGAAGGCGATCCGGGCCGATCGCGCGGCGGGCGCGCAACGCTTCTTCGAACGCAACGCGTGGCGCTGGGACGAACTTCGTGCGCTGCATGTACCCGATGACGAGGTCAACCGGATGGTCGATGCCGCGCTGGGCGAGCGCCCGCTGGGCCGCCTGCTCGATATCGGCACCGGCACCGGGCGAATGCTGGAGCACCTGGCCCCGCGCGCCGCCAGTGCGCTGGGCATCGATCGATCGCCCGAGATGCTGCGCTTCGCCCGCGTCCGCCTGCATGAGAGCGGTACCCAGGCGCAGCTGAGCCAGGCGGACATGTACGCCCTGCCGATGATGGATGGCACCTTCGACACGATCGTGCTGCACCAGGTGCTGCATTACGCCCCTCACCCGGAAGCGGTGATTGCGGAAGCGGCGCGGGTGCTGGCACCGGGCGGAACGATCGTGATCGTGGACATTGCGCCGCATGAGCGGGAGGATCTGCGCCGCAAGTTTGCGCATGCCCGGCTGGGGTTCAGCGACGAGGCGGTGGTCGGTTGGCTGGAAGCCAACGGCCTGCCCGGCCGGGTCACGGGGCATCTGGATGGGGAACTGACCATTGCTGTCTGGGCGGCCACCCGGGAGCAAGCGGCTACATGAGCGGGTGGCAACGTTCGGCCTTGTCGGTCGGATCCGTCCGGACCAGAGGCGTGCCATGACCGATCCCGAACCGCCGCAGGACGCCGACCATTCGCGCCACAATGCCCGCATGAAGCGGATGAAGGTGGCGCGCCACAAGTTGCAGGCCCGCCGCACGGCGGAGCGCGGATTGCTGATCGTTCATACCGGCAACGGCAAGGGCAAGTCCTCCTCCGCCTTCGGCATGGCGATCCGGTCCATCGGCTGGGGCATGCGGGTCGCGATCCTGCAATTTGTGAAGGGCACGTGGGAGACCGGGGAGCGCAACTTCTTCGCCGCGCTGCCGGCGGACATGGTCAGCTTCGAAGCCATGGGCGAGGGCTTCACCTGGGACACGCAGGACCGGGCCAAGGACATCGCTGCCGCCGCGCGAGGGTGGGAGCGTGCGAGGGAGCTGATCGCCGATCCCGAGATTGACTTCGTGATTCTGGACGAGCTCAACATCGTGCTGGCCGACGACACGCTGCCCCATGCAGAGGTGCTGGCCTTCCTGCAGGACCGCCCGCTGACCAAGCATATCTGCATCACCGGGCGCGGCGCCCGGCCCGAACTGGTCGAAATGGCCGATTTGGTGACCGAGTTCGCCGAGGTGAAGCACCCGTTCAATGCCGGCTTCAACGCACAGAAGGGCGTGGAATATTGACGCTTGGCCCCCGGCATGGCTAGGGGCGCGGCGCGAACGGTTCCCCGGCAACGGGGATGAAAAGGGAAGTCGGGGACGGTCATCGGCCGAAGCCCGCGCTGCCCCCGCAACTGTGATCGGGGAGTGTCGCCCGATACGGCCACTGGAGTTCACTCCGGGAAGGCTGGGCGACATGGTGATCCGAGAGCCAGGAGACCTGCCGGTCGCCAGTCGATCCATCGTGCGGACGGGGTGTGCCGCGCGGACGAGGCCGAAACCCTCGAGTGACGACAGGGTTGGCTGGCGTTCGCGCATGTCATGGCGCGGCGGCGGCCCTGTATGGTCTGGGCTTTATCAATGAAGATCTCTCAAGTGCTGGCAGTGCCGGCGGTTCTGGCTGCGCTGCCCGTGGCGGCGCAGGATTTCGATACCG
>Ga0210040_10007361_pt1 | contig 13369 bp, 22 predicted proteins | sample CryGeyCG12114_NA_FD_185462 | JGI IMG/M metagenome (GOLD analysis project Ga0210040, IMG submission 185462) | Groundwater microbial communities from aquifer - Crystal Geyser CG19_WC_8/21/14_NA (SPAdes) (version 2) | ecosystem: Environmental > Aquatic > Deep subsurface > Groundwater | place: USA... | reverse complement strand
GTGTTGCCAAAGCGCGGTACGGCTTATGCGATGCAATGGTGTGTTGTCAAGGAAGATTTTATCGGCGATTTCGGAGCGCGGGTCTTGGAGCTTGAGAAGGAGCAGGATGAAGCCGGACTCTCCACTTCCAGTACGGCCGTAGACCGCAACCTTTCCGCCCCAGGGTTTGCTTCGCCACTTCTCTTTGTCAATCTTTCCGCTCCTCAATCTACACGTCTCCTCTACAATCATCGCCTTCTGTGTAAAGATATTACGCCACGCCTACCAATGACATAGTGAAGCGAATTGTATCGTTTTGTACACGGCTATAGGTCTCAAAACCATCATCTACAAATTCCTTGCCAGGCGCATGGTATTGGAAAGCGACAATGGCTCAATCTATACGCGTCATGAGACGTTCAATGTTAAGCACTCCGATCAGCATAATGAGGCTTGCAATGATGGCACCGTTGCATATGATGGCGGTTCGTGGATCTTCCACATCGCGGACCGTATTCAACGAAGATGCAGTGGGGTGCAGGACGATAAAAGCCTTCAACAGGCGCAGCGCCGGGTTCCCATTGTGCAGCGCCCAACTCCACGCAATAAGACAGAATCTTCCACTTCTTCCATAGACCATGGAGTGAGGCGAGCTTTCACTGAAGGAGGCGGCTGGCTTCGCATTGTGACCACAGGTCGCAATCTCAGTACAGCTTTGGCGCAGCACCCAATACCTTTTGTTGAGTGTGTTGTGACGGTTCTAGAGATTCACGCCACGACCAAGGATGATGAGCTATCGCACATTGTGGTCCGAAGAAAGTATCATGGTGAGCTCCTTCAAGTCTAGTCAACGTTCCATGTCTAACCATTGCCGAGCCTCGAGCCACCTGGTGTCATGACCTGCAACCTGGGATTATGTCCCTTGCTTCCGTTCGAATACGGGCGAGTTTCAGCAGCTGATCATCGCTTTCCGTAAAAGCACATCGCCGCATAGCTCTTCCGTGCTCAAATCTGGACCGCTCTGAATTTTACCTGCACTGATCTGGAACTCACCGCAGCTTTCGCTGCAGTGTGCGCGTCCGCGCGCCAACAGGCCAACTATGACACCCAGATTAGTGGTATCCTCATCGTTATTGTACAAGGCATGGCTAACAGAGATTACTGGCTTTCGATCAGAAGCAACGGGAGGATCTGGAGGGTGTCATATGGAAGAGTTACTTCGCATAAGCACATGCCGGTGACGAAACGAGGGCTCTGATGCAGTTTGCTGCAAAGATCAAGGTTCGTGGCGCGGACGGCTGGTGCGATGTGGAACAATACCGTCGTTGACGACATCCGAGTATAGCGTTCGATCAGGGAGAAGACTCGTTTCGCATTCTGCCATAGCGGACAATGACAAATTCTTCCGCTTTCCATTGCGAGACGAACGTCCCTTCTATGTCGCGTCCGTTGCCACAACATGGGCCGAAGCAACCAATGCTCGCACTCTGAGCGTATCGTTCCATTTCCATGAAAAGGCAGTACCAATACAGGCACACCAAGCCCCTAGCATCCGAAATCTCTTGTGCTCGCCTTCCCCAGCCCTGCCGTAAGACCCAAGGATCAGAACATTCTATTATCATGAAACTCATCCCAAGCTTGAGTAATGCGGTGCTGCTGTGAATCCTCTCCGCCCTGTTTTCGCTACCTTTGTCGCCACCAGCCTCAGGCATGACTCTCATCTTCACACGAACGAAATCGCTTTCAGCCTCTGGTATGACCGGTGGTGACAGTGCAGTGCCAGGCATAGAGCTGACATAGCGTATTATATCGAGGGCGTGAAGGCAGATCTCTCGGTCACGAGCCTGGGAGATGATGGTAGGGAGTGCGCTGAAGTCTTTTTTTGAATTACAATCAATTCACGTCTAAATCAGGGCACTTACGGAACAATTTCTGGAACGATCCAACAGGATCGCTGCATCAGGCACAGCATTTTGATGCATGAGGCAGTACTAGCGTTCTCGTTGCGGTACCGCACGACCTTCAAGTTTGGATGAAACAACAAAGCATCAAGGAAAGATATTAGTGAAAGCATTGAATACTTCCAAGCTTTTACCTTGTTGGTGAGCCTTACGCTGGTCTAAAGCAGAAGAACGAGTTTTACAGCAGTCTAATAAGTAACAAACGAAAGTGATAGTGCGTTACTTCCGATCCTTCGCCAAAAGGGGTTGAAGGTGACCGTCACAGTCTGTCAGCTGGTCTCGTTCGTCCTCTCAGGGGTGTTCGCGTTGCTGTTTATGACGTCGATATCGTACTAGACCAACTTCACGACTGCCAACCTTGGCTCTCTCCCGGTTTACGCACTCCTTTCCGTACTCGGTCAAGCCCCTGCGCGACTTTCTGATCGACTTGATGCGCATGGAGCGGTTTGCGGTTGTGCCCGCCAGTGAGGGGGGAGCAGGCGTGGAATGCTGTGGCCGGGGTCTGGGGTGTGACTTCACATTTGATCGCCATCACGTTCGTACCTGCGATCGACTCAAGCTCCGAGCCCTTGGGGTCTTGCTTGAGGCCACCCATGGTCTTGTTCACACTCTTGTGGAATTGCTGGCATGCTATCCCAGGGAACTGGCCATGTCCGGTGTAAGCAGCAGGGTCCTATTCAAACGCACAGGTACGTGACCCTTCGGCACCGTAGCATCAATTCTCGTAGCTCTTCGACGTACAGGTTATGCTGTGATATGAACTGCAGTTTGATGTGCTGTAGCGTGTTGAACTGGAGAGAGAGCGCCGCTACCCTGCGGCCACTCGATCCTCGCGGGTGTTTGAAGCGGCACCATACCCGATTTTCGTCATGGTGATACTTTGCATGCTATCGTCGGCGGAGAATGGCAACATGTCGATGAGGCCGAGATTCTTGCATGTGAAGTGGACGAAATTTTTCAGTAAGACCACTGTGTCGACCCAGGGTGAAGGCCCTTTGTCCGGCTCATCGTTTTCCTTCCTTGCCACTGTCTGTCCAACGACAGTTAAATGTCGCAGCTGGGATGCGTAGCCATGAGGTACCAGCTCCTTGCGTATGCCGCCTCCATCGTTAAATGTGTCTGGGGGTCTCGACACTGGCAAGGAACAATCTGCCGGTTGTGCGTTCATCCAATCCCCGATCCACTGACTAAACTGTCGATTTGTATGGCCTTTGCGGGCGGACCAGGACCCTGGCGCAGGCAACCAGTCGCCTTTCCAGTCGATGAGCTTCTTGATGTCGTAGTCGGGTTCTCCACTGCTGTTAGATTTGAAGGTGACTCCGCCATCGCCGTCGCTGTTAGAAGACATGTACTTCGTATCCTTGTTCCTGGGCCATGCAGTCCTCTTGTGAGGTTGCGGACCACGGGGCCATCGCGGGTTGCCGATGTTCTTCGTAGGAGCCGGAAGGTCAGGCTTAGGCGCGTCCCAGCCGCTGTAAACGTCGTTCTGGGGGTTGACAACTTCAAGGTCGTTCATGCTGTTGTCCGAGCCATTGGGCTACCCAGGCTTCGGGTACTCGGGCTCTTGCGGCGTTGTAGGTGGTGAAGCTCCAGCATTCTTCACGCGTTGTCTGTGATAGTGTAAGCAGGAAATTATGGTTTTAATTGCCCGGAGGAATTCGTCGAGTTTCAGAGAATTTACGGAGACGAGTGAAGCTTGATCTGAAGTGTTGCCTTCGACTTATCGGACGCTGCAGGTGAGCCATTGACAACTGCGCCACCGACATGCGCAGAGTATACTTCGCGCCGTTGGCAGAGCTGCGATTGCGTAGGTAGGGTGGCACGTATGCCTCATTGCGTAGGTCTGTCATTCCACCGTCTTTGGCGTTGATTTTCCTCTTGCGAGGAGTCTTCCTGCGAGGTGGCTTTGACGGTTTGTGTGCGTTCGTTGGCGTTGGCGTTGGCGTTGACGTTGACCGACTCTTGATGGAGAAGGTTTGGCATGTGCAGGTGGACTAGCGAAGTGAGGGGATCCTGAGGTAGTTGCCTTGCCACGTGCTTTGCTTCACGGATGAGGCGTGGATGGGGGTGGTAGTTGGAACTCGGCTTGTTGGGCTAACTAGCTATTGTTGGTGTTTGCTGCTGTTGATTGCGGTGCCTGAATAGCTTCGAGGCCCAATGGTTTCCACTTTGCGCGAGGGGAGTCACGACCGTTTGGCTTCTACTGTTCTATCAGTAAACTTTACGGTGACCACAAAGCTCAATGAACAATGTGAAGTGATGGTGGTGGCGGTGAGGAACAAGAAGCGAGTAACAAGCAAATAGCGAAGCATGAACACGACATCGGAATGCGTACATCCCACCTCTATAGGCTTCTTGCCCTTATCATCTTTTGTCTTCTTACCAAAGAGGCCACCGAAGAAGCCCTTGCGAGACCCATCGCTTGTCGCAGCGGCAGAGCTGCTGTTACACATTGGAAACTCACTTCCACTGCTATCTTCTGACTGCTTTTGATGCCTAGTGTCGTCGGTGTTACCGGCAGCGAAAGGTGCAGGGTCATTTCTGCGCGCCGTACGGTCGTCAAGACCTTGCCATGCGATCAAAAACTTGCTCGGGCCAGGCCAAACCGATGTCGTTATTGAATCGCCCAGAGGAATCTGTCGTGGAAAGAAAACTGGTGTTTTCCCGCCTCTACGTCGTGTACCCAGCCGCTGTGAAATGCACCCTTTCCTTCGAAGATCATAGCTGGGTCAAACGAGCTCCCATCTGCACAAACCGTTGCCAAATTGTTGTCCACTCTCTTTAGACACTTTGCAAGCCTGCTGTCTCTCTTTTTTTTTCCCCCAAAGTTGTCGTGAAAAAACGCGTTTTTGCCTTGAAGTTATGCCGGTGAGGAGGCCCTTCTCGTCCAAGTTATAGATGTGCCGCGCGTCAACTTCGTGCTGCTGAGTTTTCGAGTGGAGAGGTTCGAAATAGTGACGACAGCTATGCTCATTGTCAGCCTTGACGCGATCGCGCGCTATACCGACGTTCCATTTGCTGGTAAGATGTGCGGAGTTCCGCTGAAGAGATTGCGGAACCCTGCGCATTGAGACCCGCGTTTTTGTGAAATCTTGTATCATCGTGCGCGGAGGTGGCAGACCTTGTTCGGTTATCTCTGTCATGTATCGCACGAGTTCTGACTCTTGTTGTGGGTTGAGATGCTGTCGTTTTGCTCCGCCGCCCGCATAGGGCGGGAGCGTCTCTCACTGAACATCGAATCCTTTCGCTGCTGCGCGGTACGAAAGTTTATCGCCTGAAGGAGAGGAATGGATTGCCGCAATCGCATCTAAGTTGAGGTTCTATGATGATGGGTGGCTCGTGTTGTGTCGTGGCTCCACTTCCGTCCCAACTCGGTACCGAGGGGGGACAACGAATGAGCTACCTAAGCCATATTAGACGATCACAAAATGAGGCGGCGTAACCTCGTACGATAGCTATTACTACGAGCATCTATAGTACTGTAGTGATTGGATGCTCGCGAAGAAAACATACTATTTACATTGTCGCGGGAGGTTGGTTTTCTGTCCCCGCGTCGTCGTCCTGGACGGAAGTCAGGCGGCGGTGATGCACCTGTAGAGCCACTTGCACCATCCGCAACACCACCCCGCAACGGCTTTCCTGCTGCAGAAGCTCGTAAAGCTGCTTGGATACGCTTGTTTGCTGTATCGCGCAGCGGCTGGGTCAGTGCGATATTTTTTGCGAGGTGTAGAAGATCACCAACAACAGCAGGCTGGACATTTGAAGGTGAATGATGGGCAGGGCCCGTCTACCTTGACCACCTCTGTGTTTCTTTCGTTTTATGAAAATCCACATGTCGTCCGATACTCTCAGTACATCGTCTCATCTGCTGCTGGCGCCCTATCCCGTTTCTCGATTTCCAAGTCTACAAGCCGCATCCCACTACCAGTGCGTTTCGACTCAGGCAGTCACAAAGCCTCCTTTACCGTCTCACCCGCTGCACTTCCGCCCTTTTCCTCCTCTCTCTGCTCGCCCGCTTCATCGACAATATCATCCACTCTTGTCGCCTTGTTCATTCAAGCTCTCTTCGTATCCTCATCCATCTTCCCGCATTCCGCGTCGCCCTCCCTAACCTCGCTCATCCCCTCGCGGTGTGTTGGTCGCTCCCTCCTCCACAGTCTTGTCCCAGCCGAACAACGCGCTCGTCTTGATGAGTTCATTGTCGCACTCATCCTCGATAAGGATCGGGTTGTTGCTCCGACCATCGCCTACTGCATTTACGTGTTCTTCGGTGGCACGCTTTTCGTCGGCTACTTGGTTGACGGGGTTCCATGCTCCGGTTGGACGGGTATCGCTGCTCGCATGGGCGATGCTGTTCTCGGCTCACCTGCTGCATCTTGTTGGCCATGCGATTCTCGAGCTCAGAGCCGTCGGGCGTGAGCCACAGCATATAACAGATCTCGGCTGTCTGGTCAGGGCGCATCATTCGCTTCGGTAGCTGCAACACTGTGGAGGTATGCTCGGAGAGACTTCCTGCTATCAAGATATCGACGTTGGGCAAACTGCAGGCGTCTGCCACGCATTCCAGTGCAGCCACCATGACTGTCACGTCATCGTCCCGCTCGCTACGCTCAATGTCCCATATTTTGTCGAAGGCTTGGAGCTAGAAATGCTCTTTGGTGCTCGGTACCATCACAATTTGGCGGTCGCCCGACGTCTGTCGTAGCAGCTAAGGGCCGATCATTAGCATAGCTCGGTATCTTGTCCACGGCTGTCGCAATTTGCTGGCAGCCTGGAGTGGTAACTCACCTCGAATGCCACGGCTCCCAAAATCCTGTAGTGGAATATGATACCGGTCTTTGCCTTGTGGGTTAGTTTCGGTCTGGGTCGGCAAGATCCGGCACTGGGTGTGGCACGGATCTCGTGATTGTACTGCGATCGCGAACCTCATTGAGGATGTGCTCCATCATGGTAGAGCTCTTATAGGCTTCTACTGCAACTCCTTGATGGGCGAGGCCTCGATGCTCTCAGTCGTGGCCAGCCACTTCTGGAGGACTCTGTTATCTCCACCAAGCGACCTGTCCCAATCACACTTCTCCCCAACGACTTGCTGCTGATCTTGGTTCTTCTTTTGCCAGTTCATGATGGCTCTCGTGAGATTCGCTAACGTTGCTTTGCGTAAGGTACGGTGGTAGAGGCCCCTATCCACGGTGCTAAGCTCGGGCATCACTGGTTTCTCGCCCTTCCCATTCCAGGCAGCTTTGCGATCGTCGTAACGGTCTTTCTGGAGAGATTTGAGTCGTGTCTCCAGCTTCGTTCACTCTGCGATGTTCTTCTTCTGGGTACTCAAGTCGCAGGTACTGCTCTACCAGCTTCGCCTTGACCAGTTTGAGCTCGCGCCTCCAGGGATCCTGTGCATCTTCACCGCGCGCAATGCATCGTGGTCCATATACGTGGGTCAACGCCTTTGTGAATGTTGAGACGGCTGGGTCATCCTGCAAGGCCAGCTCCAATCTCTTCTTCTCGCGGACGGCGCGCTTCATGGCAGACTTGGGCTGTCGATCGAACTCCGATACCTTTCCGGGCACGTGGACCAGCTTGTAAAGGTAAGTCCCCGCCTTCCCGATACCCGCCTCCCAGTCTGCGTTCATCATGAACGCTTGATCCACTGCAGGACACCGATGGAGGGCGATGCGCCCGCTTTGAGTGTGCCAGTCCAGGCGAGGCAGCATGCTGAGAGGAGATGTTGGTTGGCAACCTCTCGATAGGTCAGTGTACCGGGACCGGCACGGTTGTGGGTCTCGTCCACGCTAATTACGGCCGCCCACCAGGTTTGTTGGACTATGAGCATCAGGGAGCGATTGCCGTTGTCGTCTTTGTACCACATCTTCCGGGTCGCCTGATTGGGCAAGTTGCCGTCATGCAGCCCGGACCTGGCGCAAAGAGCCTTCAGCAGCGCAACCCGGAGCTTTGCGATCTTACGCTCTTTGGTCTTACTAGGCTTTGCCTTTCGCAGCGGGTCCAGGTTCTTGCGTGACCTTGCGTCTCCAAGAGCTGTTGGTTGGGAGGATGAAGAATCGTGAGCCTATTGGGCTAGGAGTATCCTTGGTCGCCAACCGACTGGTGTTTGGACCACTCACGTCGACCCTCGTCTTCTCGCTGTAGGCTGAGCGTGACGGCTTCTCCCAATTAGGTAGCGGCGGGATTCCCCCACTCCTTTTGCGTCAACTTGGTGAAGATTCCGACAGACTCGCCGCGGACGGCTTCTACAAGCTTGGCAGACTCGGTGTGCAGGACGACGAGTTTCGGGCGCCGGTCTTCTGGTAGCGTCTTCAACAGGTTCTTTCCCATCACCTTCACTCATTCCAATGTCAAGGCGGTCGATGCAAGGGTGGTTCCACATGTCGCAAACGTGGCGCCTATCCATGGCTTCCAGCCGTTGTATCTCTTCGTCTTGGGGTCCACTACAAACAGCTGGTCGCACGAAAGGATTACGCCCGCCATGGAAAGACAAAGCTGTGTGCTGATGCCGAAGACGAAAATCCCCATCATCGTTTTGCCTGACCCCATCTTATTCGCTGTGTATTGACTGGACCCACGTCGGCATATCGTCATTGCACCCACGAGCTGGTGAGCAAATGCAGGGATATCGGGCGCGAAGTTCAACTGGCCGGCACTTTCATGCGGTCGCCTTCGGCGCGATCGCGTTTGAACTCATGCATGGGGATACCGCCGTCCTCTGCGGCCGTCTCCCATGTGCCCTCGTCTCGCAGCTGGGCCGCCACACCCAGTGGCGTCGAGTCCACGTAGTGTCGTCTGCTGCACGTAATGTTAGTAGGGTCTTCCTTTAGCGTCGTTTGCGTTGTCAGTATGGACATACATGTGCTCCAACACAGCTGTCGCGGTGTCGTTGTCTTCAGGCCAGTCGTCCCCGTCGCTCAGCTCGGGTACATCTTCTTTTCCCATGTCACTTCTGGGATTCCCCAGAGTGCCTGTCGCTGACGTGGAGGTCCGACTCAGAGTCGGAGCTGGCTTCACTAGAGTCCTCAATGACGATAACCTCCGATTTATTGTGGTGCCGCTGGATGATTGCATCTGGTGTGCCGAGGGCGTCCTTTTCGGGTACGCGTGTTGTGGGTATAGTGAGCTCTTGTAATCTCGCCCATAGGGACGGAACGGTGTCGGCATTCTTCCTCCGCGTTTGCGTCCGTAGGTTCGTCTGCTCGGGCATGGTTGGCGGGCCTGTGTCGTGCAGACGGCAGAGCAGCGCCCGTAGGGCAAAGAATCCGCAGTCTATAAGTCGCGTGCGATCTTGTTGGGGGCAGTCGAGTGCGACATTGACGTTGACACTGTCCCAGCCAAATGGTGTCATTCCGGTGCCAGGACGTTGCGCTGCCAACTCGGCCAGTGCTGGGAGGACGTGACGAGCTTCGGAGACGGGACATAGTTCATCTTCGTCGGACTGGTAAAGAGGGTCGTATAGCCAGATGGCTGGGGCTTCGTTGGCCCTGAAGGTGTACTCCACGAGCACCCGGTGATTCTTGGTCGGCGTGCTGTGGCACGGCAAGAAGCCTCTAGGTAGCGCACTTCGCCCCGCCTTGTTGTAACCATCTTTGAGTGCCCGCAGGCGTTGCCCAACGTCGCGCGGAATTTCGAGGCCGTCGTGAGAGCCAAGGAACAGTTGAAGTGTGGCAGCGTCAGCGTAGTAGACATCCCCTGTGATATCAGGCTCGTTATCCATCACGATGTCTGGGAGAGTGTCATACATCCATGCCTGCTGGGCGCGATCTCGTTCGTCGATTAGGCTCAGCATGGAGTCCAAGGTGAAAGAGGATCGCCCAACAGTTATCGTCTGCTCCAGCCCCTTGTGTGGCGCCTCCTCCCCGAACAGCTGGTTGGCGTTCGACCGCGCCTCGGCCCACATGTCCTCGATGACCTGGATTAGGCGTTGGTTGGGCGCCAGGCGCTTAAGATCGCGAATTCTGCGTAGCTTGTCAGAGTGTTGAAGCTGTAGGCGCGTCGCCGGCTTGATGGTGACGACCTCGTGGCTTTTCGCAGCTAATGACAGTTTGGTGCGCTTTGCTGGCCTCGGGAAGTGTCCATTGTCGGCAGCGGACGCGTTTGGCGCTGCCGAGGTGGATTCGATCTTGCGCTTCGGCGTTGTCGCGGTCCAAGCGGTCGATTTCGTGGCGGTGGCCGCTTCAGTGAGGTATGCCGTCCGTGTCCCTGCCAACGACATTCTCTTCAGCGTCGACGTCAGCGCTAGGTCGGTCTTGACGGGGACGTTGTATGTATTCGGTCGCAGGTGTGTACCCCATTGGCTTCGGTCCCCTTCTTCAGCACCTCCACACTAAATAGGTTGTGTGTTGCAGAGTTCTTGAATCGAGGAATAAACTGACCCATTCTCTAGATTCGAAGCGGCGAGTTCGCCTCTCATGATAGACTCGACGCGGACGATTACCAGTATTCCATGTCTCGTTCCACTTTTCGTCTTTGTGCACCGCTGCCGCTTCGCGTCCTTCCTGCCCTTGTGGTTGTTGTCGTCTTTCTTTTTGTCGTCACGCTCGTCGTCAGACCCGCGGCTTAGGCGGCCGCGTCCAGTACCCATTGGGTCAGCTTGTCGTGGGCGTCGTTGGAAGCTGTGTATCGGTGGCAGCGCTCGCGGTGTGCGGCTGAACTGGCGTTGGTGCTACGCGTTCGAGGGTGAGAGACGCGACATGCAACCTTCGGTGGCCGAGGTGAGCAACGAGTCGCGGTGACTGAGGATTGTAGAACCCTGTGCCGCGTAAGTATGTGCTGCGAAGCGCGGCGAACAGTAGCAGACCCACCTCGTAGTATTGTCTGCATAGGGGACTGCCCATTTCAGTATCGTACACACAGTGCTTCATGGTGGTGCACGTCGAAGAACGGCGATTGGCGGCGTGCTTGAGCGAAGGAGTTGTGCTAGATGTGCTATCTACGATACGTAAGCTTTACTAGGTTATATCTAAGAGCATAAGACTTACCTAGGCTGCGATAGCTACCGCTATCTAGTCTAAGATAGGCGTGAACGCGACTGAGTCTCGTGGGGCGGCTTGATGATGGGTGAGCGAACGGCGGCTCGGCATCCGGTGCTTGGGTGCCGCCAGTCTATGCGCTTTTTGCGCACCGCCTCCACAACCGGCGATAAGATGGGCGGCTCGCGTTGACGGGTCGGCCCTACATTCTCTGCGCGCCTGGGCTCTGGTGGCATTGTGGTTAGTTAGTTGTGCCTGTCACCTGATTATTGGATGCAGTGACAGGCGCCTCGACGTCAGCAGATTAACCGAGCCGATCATGTCGGTGGCCTGTGCACCCACATCGGTGCATCCCAAATTACGAGGCCAGTGGTGATGAAGTAATGATTCAGATATCAAGTACGAATGTACATGTGGTACAGCCAACGGCGTGTCTATGTAAACTAGCCTTCGCATGCCGGGCAGTGTCCCGTTCTAGATGTGCAAGCAACACAGAATCCATGTCCACACTCAGTGTACACTCTGAGGGACGTGCGGCTGGCGTGCGAGCATACCCCCTCGAATATTGTGACTTCAAGTACCTCGGTTGATGACCTGTGTTTCTTACAGACGAGGTGAAACAGTTTGCAGTTCCCACACATGACCTAAGTTGTGTTAGTATAGAGAGAGCAGAGGTCGTGTTGACTTACGTCATCGCATTGAGGGAACAACCACATCCAATTCCGGCCGGTGTCGCTCGACAGAAGCCGGGGACAGAAAGCGCATGCTCGTCCTACGGGTATTGTGATGACCCGAGCAGGGGGTCGACCGGGAGGAGCGCCTCCTGGTGGTTGCTGAGGTTCGACTGCTGGCGAGCGCAGTGATGTACTTGGAGGCGTGGGCAGACTTGGAGGCGTAGCTTGACTGAGCTGTCGGACCATGTGTTCTTCGAACGATCTGGAAAGAAGGTTCGGTGGTCCTCCCTTCGTCGTCAGCGCCGTTGGTTCCGCGACTAAGTCTGCAATGTCATCCATCAATCCCCCCTGCACATCCTCGTGCCCGTTCTCCCTTCCGCAAGTAGCGATCTGGCGAATAGTGCCCTTTGTCCTTGTCGGCGGTGCAGCGTCTTCCTTCTCTGAAGCACTGTCCTCCTCTGAGGGAGTGTTCTGCTCGAATGTGATCTTCCTCGAGGGCGTCAATGGCTGGACGCTGATTGGCGGTGGTGGAGGTGCACGCGACACGGCTGTGGTAGTAGCTGTCCACAACGATGTCAGCATTGGTTTGCTACATGTTTGCAAGTGTGGTTACCTCTGTCGGCCTGGATATTGGATGCAAGCGCAGTATCTTTGTTGGCAGGCACAGTAGACGTGACTCTACGTCGGCCAAAGATGCCAAGGTAGTTCATCATGATGATACAGAGATGATAGTGCAAGGACCCAACGGTTGAGCTCTTTATAAGGCGTGTGATGCAGCCTGCCGGTCTGCGTCGCACAATTGGGTCACATGATTCCCATGGGCATCCCAGAGTCTAGAACAGCTATCACTTTATAGGTAGACCTCGAATCACCGCAGTGTTCAAGAGCTTACATTGTGAGCACAGTGTTCGTGATAGGTACAAAAGGAACAGGGCCGTCGCGTTGGGGTGAGTAATGCGCGTGCTTGTCGGGACGCTCTGACCAACCTACTTTGAACTAGTTCGTACCTAAACAGCGACAGCCAGACGCGATCTTGATATGAGTAGAAGTTGAGTCATCCGCACAAAAATCGTTCCTCTTCCTGCCAATCGAGAACGCGAATTCTGAAGGTCTGCTTGCTTAGCAACGGCGCTTCTCGAGGCTACATAACCAAGACAAGGCGCTGCAAACACGGCGATTGCTTAGGTTCCAAGTTTCGTACATCATCTTCCACGGTGGCCGTTATGGCGCCAGGGTATGGCCAGTATCAGGATGCTGCGGGCCGTTGGAGACCTTCGGCAACAACTATCATCGAAATGGAGGGTGAGATTTGGCGGCAGCAAGGTACAATCGCGGACCAGCGTTGCACCATCGAATGTCTGGAGAAGAAGAACAGTGGCCTACAGCGAGACAAAGAGCTGTGTTTCGAGGAGATAGAGCGGCTTGGACGCCTGGTGCAACAACTGAAGGCAAAGAGTGAGATCAAAGACAACGAGCGACGTCGCAAGACTGAAGTTATACAGAAGAGCCTGTCCAGGGGCGACCGCCGCCGGCCGTGCTGCAGCCTGGGCTCGACGACAGTTCCGAGCTTCGTTTGTTGCGACAAGTATTGGAAACTGAAAAGGCTGAAACTCAGCGCTTGAAGGTGATCATCGAGAGTGAGTGGCAGGCATATAACAAAGCTAATTAGCTGTAGGAAGACAACTCTCACCTGGTCGTTGCCCATGCAGAAACTACGCGCAGGCTCGAGAAACAACGGGAAGATGAGCGACGACTAAGATTGACCGCCCAACAAGAAACT
>Ga0210040_10007360_pt1 | contig 13369 bp, 7 predicted proteins | sample CryGeyCG12114_NA_FD_185462 | JGI IMG/M metagenome (GOLD analysis project Ga0210040, IMG submission 185462) | Groundwater microbial communities from aquifer - Crystal Geyser CG19_WC_8/21/14_NA (SPAdes) (version 2) | ecosystem: Environmental > Aquatic > Deep subsurface > Groundwater | place: USA... | reverse complement strand
TGGCGCCACCATCCTCGAAGGCAATTTTCTCGATTTTCTTGACCCTTGGGGAAACAGGATCGAAGTGGTGGAATATCGCGACGTTCAGTTCCTCAAGTCGGACGCGATGCTGGACTACCTCAAGGTGTCCCATGACAAAAGCGACGCATCGCGCGCCGAATTGAACCAAAAGCTGGCACGTGAAGATCCATGAGCCAGATTCCTGTCGACCCGCTGCCCGATCTGACGCTGAACCTTCTGCGCGACGGATATGACTTCGTTTCAAAACGCGCTGACAAACTGAACACGGACGTCTTTCGCGGCAGGTTGATGCTGAAGCCGGCGATCTTTGTCCGGGGCGCCGCTGCCGCCGAGATGTTCTATGACGGTGATCGTTTCACCCGACAAGGCGCCATGCCGACCTCGGTTCTCAAGCTTTTACAGGATCAAGGGAGCGTCCAAACCCTCGATGGGGTAGCCCATCGTCATCGCAAGGCGATGTTTATCTCCTTCTTGATGCACGAAGGGCAGGTGGACAGGCTTGCGGCCATCTTCCGCGAGGAATGGCTTTCTGCCTGCGAAGACTGGGAACGCGCGGGCGAGATCAGCCTGTTCGATGCGGTGAATGCTGTGCTGACGCGGGCTGCGCTGCGTTGGACGGGTGTGCCTGTCGAGAACCAGCAACTGTCTGAACTCACGGCTGAGCTTTCCAGCATGATTGAAAATGCCGGCCGCGTCGGATTGCGCAACTGGGTGGCCCGCGCACGGCGGCAGCGCACGGAGCGGTTCTTCAGCGCCAAGCTTGATCAGATCCGCCGCGGCGAGTTGCCGCTCGCTGAAACGATGCCGGCGCGCATCATCGCAGATCATCGCGATCTCAATGGTTCGCTCCTCGATCTGCCGACCGCAACCGTTGAACTGATCAACGTCCTTCGGCCGATCGTGGCCATCGGTCGATACATCGTCTTCTCGGCAATGGCCTTGCATGAGCACCCGCAGTTGGCGGAAGCTTTCCGGCGGGACGACGATGTAGGATCGCGTCTGGCCTTTGCGGAAGAAGTTCGCCGGCTCTACCCTTTTTTCCCCGTTGTAGGTGGAATAGCCAGACGTGACTTCGAGTGGCGGGGGCATCGAATTGCTGGGGGTGAATGGGTCATCCTGGACATTCATGGCACGACCCATGATCCGCGGCTTTTTTCCGACCCTTCTCGCTTCGACCCCGAGCGGATCCAGTCCTGGCGCGATCAGGATCATCGACTGATACCCCAGGGCGCTGGCAACGCCCATCTGACGCATCGCTGCCCCGGCGAAATGATAACGGTGCAGCTGATGGCGGAGGCGATCCGCCTGCTTGTGCAGGATATGTCCTATCGCGTCCCGCCGCAGGATTTGAGCATGCCGCCGAACCGCATTCCAGCTTTGCCGAAGACTGGAATGCGGTTGGCCGCAATCAGGCGGCAGCGCTAGCTTCCTGCATCTTCAAAACGCGCACCGGCACCGACTTGGCGGCAGGCACCTTGCTTTCGGTGGCATGCTGCCAAAGCGGGAGCAGCGCGTTGCATTCCGGGTAGTACGCGCCAACGCAGCCGGTCGGAATGTTGTAATTGACGACTTCGAAGCCTTCCATTCGCCGTTTCACGTCGTCGTTTGCCTCGGTTTCCATTGCGACGATCTCACCATTGGTGATGTTGAGCCGCTGCATGTCGAGCGTGTTCATCATGACAACCATCCGCGTCCCGCTGATGCCGCGAAACCGGTCTTCATAGCCATAAATGGTGGTGTTGAACTGGTCGTTGCTCCGCAGCGTGATCAACCGCATGACTTCGGGATCGTCACCTTCTTCGAAGCTTGCGCACAAACCTTCAGGAACCGCGAAATTCGCTTTCCCGGTGTCAGTATTCCACTTTCGCTCTCGCGCAGCCACGGGCTTCGGGAACCCCCCCGGCTTGAACATGCGCTGGTTGAAGTCAGTGAAAACGTCGGGGTAAGTCGCTTCGATCGCATCACGCACCTTGCTGTAATCAGCCGTCCACGTGTCCCATGGCACATTTGGATTGTCGGGCAGGGTAACCTTGGCGATACCCGCCACAATGCGCGGCTCCGAAAGAAGATGCTCGCTGGCCGGCTCGGCAAACCCACGTGACGCATGGATACAGGATGTGCTGTCCTCCATCGTAACGACCTGCTGACCGCTTTCCTGCTTGTCGATCTCGATGCGTCCAAGGCAGGGAAGCAGATAAGCGACGTCACCGTTGAAAAGGTGCCCGCGATTGAGCTTGGTCGCGATGTGCACGGTCAACCGCATGCGCGGCCAGGCGTCTTCCATCAACTCACGCTCGGGCACGGCGCGCAAGAAATTGCCCCCGAGACCAACAAAGGCACGAACATCGCCACGAATGATCGCGCCACAGGCGTCGACGGTGCTGTAGCCTTCTTCTTGCGGCGGCTCGAACTTGTAAAGCGCCTTCAGCTTGTCGAGTGGCACAAGGCTCGGCTTCTCGGAAATTCCAACCGTGCGCTGGCCTTGGACGTTGGAATGGCCGCGAACCGGACAGATGCCAGCCCCCTCCTTGCCGATATTGCCGCGCAAAAGAAGGAGGTTCACCAGCATGCGCACGGTGGTGACGCCAAGCTTATGCTGCGTCAAACCCATGCCGTAGATGCCGATCACACGCTCGGCCTTTGCGTAGGTAGCCGCCGCGCGGGTCAGCGCTTCGCGGGTGAGGCCAGCCTCGCGTTCAAGCTCGGCCCAGTCAGCGTCGCGAACGTAGTGCAGGAAATCTTCCGAGCCATGCGTGTGTTCGTTGAGGAACGCGTGGTCAAGCAGGCTAGGCTGCCGATCAGCCACGGCGCGCGCGTCCATCTCCAGCAAGGCCTTGCACATGCCGACGATCGCAGCGATGTCACCGCCGGCCTTGACCTGGTAATATTCGCTGCTGATGCGTGTTTCGTTCTGTGTCGTCATCTGCACGGGCGATTGGGGATTGATGAACCGCTCAAGACCGCGCTCGCGAAGCGGATTGAAGCTGACGATCGGCACGCCCCGTTCGCTGGCCAATTGCAGGTCGTGCAGCATGCGCGGGCTGTTTGAGCCGACGTTCTGGCCGAAAAAGAAGATCGCGTCGCTTTTCTCGAAATCGTCAAGCCGCACTGTCCCAACGGGAGCGCCGATGCTTTTAGGCAGCGCCACTGAGGTCGACTCGTGGCACATGTTGGAACTGTCCGGCAGGTTGTTATTGCCGTAAAGCCGCGCCATCAGCGCGTACATGTAAGATGTTTCCAGGGAAGCGCGACCCGACGTGTAAAAGACAGTTTTTTTGGGGTCTTCAGCGCGGATCGTGGCGAGTTCCTTGCCGATTTCGGCAAAGGCTTCCGGCCAGGTCACTGTTTCGTATCGGTCCGTTGCGTGGTTGAAGCGCATCGGATGCGTGATGCGCCCGGTTTTTTCGAGATCATGATCTGACCAGGAGCGAAGCTCGGTCACCGTGTGCTGCGCAAAAAGCTCCGGCGTTGCCCGCGCAGAGGTCAGCTCCCAGAAGGTTGCTTTCGCGCCATTTTCGCAAAACTCGGCCGGATGCGGATCAGCGGGCTTAGCCCAGGCACAGCTCACGCAGGCAAAGCCATCCGGCTTGTTCTGTTTTGTAAGAATGGTGGAGTTCGCAAGCACATGGCCGTTCGCAAGTGCGTGCCGCGTGACCGACTGGATTGAACCCCAACCACCTGCCGGACCCTCGTAGGGCTCATAATGGTCACTGTCATGCATCGTTTGTCCATCCCACTTAGACCCAGGCGCAGAGGTCAAATTATACGGGGCAGACTTTGTTCCCTGACGATTTCGTTGACGCGCGCCCCTGCATCACGGGCTGAATGCCGGACTTTCGCAGCAACCAGCGGCGTGCGGGCGGTTCGATCCACGCCCATACGACGTAGGCGAGAATAAGCATGGCCGATATGGAGATAGCAGCCGCCAGCCATCGACCGAGCATCGGCGTCAAGGCATTCAGCGCGACGTAGCCGATGTTTTGGTGAAGAAGATAAAGCGGGTAGGTCAGTCCGCCGAGCGCAAGAAGCTGGCGCGAAGGCGCAAGTCTTTCGCCAAAGCTGACGGCGGCGATGAAAATGGCGAAGAGCACGATCACGGCTGCAACGAGGTGAAGGTCGGGAAGGCCGATGCCATAATGCTCCAACATCCATCCGCGCGTCCGGAATGACGTCGCGATCGCCAGCAGGAGCGAAGCTGCCAGTAGAATCAAGCGGACGGTTGAGCGCCCGTGATGGCGCAGGCGATGGAGAATGATGCCTGCCGCAAACCAGGCGGCATATTCGGTCACAAACCCCATGCGCAGGATCGAACTGTCGAAACCAAACTCGTTGGCCGCCGCAAGGATCAGCCATCCACATACAAGCGCATCGGGGCGCTTTGCGAACTGCCCAGACGCGACGGCGATGGTCATCCAGCCATAAAACACCAGCTCAAGAACAATCGACCAATAAACGCCGTCCACGAAAGGCTGCCCCGCAGCCGGGGCGAAAATGATGATGTTGGCCAGCCACTGCTTGAATGAACTCGGCAGCTGGTCGAGGCCTGCGAAGGCAAGCACCAGCGCGGTGATGCTCATGCACACGAAGAAGGCCGGATAAATCCGCGCGAAGCGGTGAACGGCGAACATGCCGGCCGATCGTCCTTCCGCTGACCAGGCGATCACAAAGCCGCTGATCATGAAAAACAGGCTGACGCCGAGATACCCGTAGATCGCGATGCCCGCAGCTTCCGGGTAGCCTGTGTCGAGCCATCCAGGCGCAACCGAACCACGGAAGAAATAGTGAAAGCCGACAACGCTCAACGCAGCGAAAAGCCGCAGAAGGTCGAGCGAGGCTAGTCGGCCGCTTTCAGAATGGCGTGCGCTGGCGAGGTCAGTCATCGCGCACAGTATAGCGCAACCCCTTCGTGGCGCATGGACAAGCTTTCCGAACGGTAAATGGCGCGGGCTACGCCACGGTGCCGTGGAGGTCGTAGGCTTCGGCGAAGTCGACCTTTGCAGTCACGACATCACCAACCCGCAGCGGACGGCGCGCGGTCAGCTTGATCGTGCCATCGATTTCCGGAGCGTCGTATCGCGTACGACCGATCGCCGTCAGCCCGTCGGATTGATCGATGATCACCGGCAAGCGTTTGCCGACCTTCTTTTGCAGCAGCTGCGCCGAGATCTTTTGCTGGCGCGCCATGAAACGGTGCCAGCGTGCGGTTTTCACCTCTTCGGGAACCTGCGGCAAACCAAGGTCATTGGAGCGCGCGCCTTTCACCGGCTCATATTTGAAACAGCCGGCACGATCAATCTTGGACTCGTCCAGCCAGTCCAGCAGGAGCTCGAAATCTTCGTCTGTTTCTCCGGGGAAGCCGACGATAAACGTCGAGCGCACCGCGAGATCGGGACACATTTCGCGCCACCGGGTGATACGGCCGGCCGTTTTTTCCGCGTGCGCCGGGCGCTTCATGTTCCGCAAGACCGTGGGCGACGCATGCTGGAACGGGATATCGAGGTAAGGCAGGATCTTGCCCTCGGCCATCAACGGCATGACCTCATCCACATGCGGATAGGGGTAAACATAATGGAGGCGCACCCACATCCCGAGTTCACCCAGCTCACGGCAAAGGTCGATGAACTTGGCGCGCACCTCCCGATCCTGCCAAAGGCTCGGCTGGTATTTAATGTCGATGCCATAAGCGCTGGTGTCCTGGGAGATCACCAGCAACTCCTTGACGCCGGCTTTGGCGAGCTTCTCCGCTTCGCGCAAAACGTCGCCGATCGGCCGCGACACGAGATCGCCACGCAACGCCGGAATGATGCAGAAGGAACAGCGGTTCGAGCAGCCTTCGGAGATCTTCAGATAGGCATAATGGCGTGGCGTGAGCTTCACGCCCTGCGGCGGTACAAGGTCGAGATAGGGATCATGCACGGGCGGCGCCGCCTCATGCACCGCCGCCATCACGCTCTCATATGCCTGCGGCCCGGTGATCGCGAGGACGTTGGGGTGCCTTTGCCGGATGACGTCCGGTTCCGCGCCCAGGCAACCGGTCACGATCACGCGGCCGTTTTCGTTCATCGCTGAACCAATCGCGTTCAGCGACTCATCGCGCGCGGAATCCAGAAAGCCGCAGGTGTTGACCACGACAAGGTCCGCGCCGTCATGTTTGCGGGCGATTTCATATCCTTCCGCCCGCAAGCGGGTGATGATCCGCTCGGAATCAACAAGGGCCTTGGGACAGCCAAGGCTGACGAAGCTGACGCGCGGAGCGGACATGAAGAACTTTCAACCACAAAAGAATGGGGAGCGCGGCGCAATACACGATAAGGTAGCTTCTGTCACCAGCCTGCGACCATCCTCGCTCTAGCGTGATCAACCAAGCGGCCGACCACCAGGTCTCAAGGCCGTCGCTGTGCTTCCCGGACAAAGGCCAATCCCTTGTAGCCTTCGCTGCTGCCCACAGCGACCATCGCCTGGAAGGTACGCTCCGCATCCTTCAACCGCTTGAGGTTGAGATAGGCGTAGCCGCGCAGAACCATCAGGTCGATGCGCTCGGTGGCAAGGCGTGACCGCTGATCCAGCGCCAGCAGGGATTCGTTCCAGCGTTTCTGTTCAGAAAAGCCGACCGCGCGTTGCGTCAGGATCTCGACCTGAAGCTGATGCGATTGTTGGCTGCTCAAGGGCGCCTTGCTTGCCGAAACGGCGGCGTCGTCAACCAGGTTGCGGCTGAGATAGGCGAGGGATTGGCCCCAAGCGGCTTCGCGCTGGACGGTCGCATTGCCCGTTTGCATGGCGCGCTCAAAGGCGGCGATGGCTTCCATCGGCCGGTTCAGATCCGACAAGCACCAGCCGCGCGCCAGCGCCGCTGCACCCGACAACTGAGAATAGTTGTTGGTGGTCGAGCAGCTGCGTCGTAGCGGCGCCTGTTGAACGCCTGCTCTTCCCGCATCGGCGTTGACGGGCGTGCTGCGGCTGCGTGCGGTGCGATATGCGTCCTGCACGGGTGCGGCACGCGTCAGGTCCACCGGCTCGGCTGGCGCAATGCGCTCAACGGCTGGCGCGATGCGAACCGGCTCGGGTCGCGCTGGTGGGGCTTCCTTGATGGGCGTGACCGCAAGCACAGGTGCGGCGTAAGCGGATGCGGCACTGTTCGGTTCGCCAGTGGGAGCGGGGATGCGCCCGCTGCCCGTCGTAGCACGCCTTGGCTCGCCAAGATTGGCGATGCGATCTGAGCGGCGCCATAAGCTCTGCACTTCGCGCACGCCGGCGCGATCACCAAGCAGGTTCAGGGTCAACACCAGGCCGTAAGCGGACGGCTCATCGTCCGGCTTCCATCGCAACGCGGTTGTGAACCATTCGGCTGCGGTTTGATGCTGGTTGAGGTCGCGCGCATACCAGCCGAACTGTTGCGCGGCAGCGGCGTCTTTCGCGTCCGCCGTTTCCTGAGCCATGCGGCTCAGCACCAGCGGATCGATCGCCACGCGTGGTTCAACGGCAAGGAAGTTTGCGGCAGCGGCCATGTACACCGCGCGGATCTCATCGGTTTCGTCGCGAAAGTTGTATAAGATGTCTTCGGCTTCGCCCGGTTTGTCCAAGGCGATCTTGGCCAAAGCCAGCCCTTGCGACGCTTCCGCCGTGTCTTCGCGGTCGCGCGCTTTCGTGAACCAAGTTTCGGCGTCTGCCGGTTGGTCGCGGCGGATGAAATACCAGCCAAGCAGCTGTGCATCGGACGCGCTGCCGGTGTCAGGCTCGGCAACCGCTTTCAACGCATCAAGATCCGCCTGTGGCACCACGAGCTTCGGATCGTTGCCGGCATCGGCGATCAGCTGCCGCGACAAGGCCAAGCGCGCTGCCTGAAACTCGCCGACGCCGTTTGCATCCTTGCGCTCGGTTGAAAGCAGCTGCTCGATTAGCGGACGCGGCAAAAGCGGAATGGCTTTTTCCACGGTGGCGACGCGCTCTGCCGGATTGGTGCAACTGTCGAGAACATATTTGTAAGCGTCGCGCGCGCGCTCTGGCCGATCGGTCTGGGCGAAGGCTTCCGCCAGTCGCCACAACACATCCACTTCCGCGCAGGTCAGCAGGCTCGGCGTTTCGGCAGCCGTTCGCACCACCGTCTCGAACTGCTTCAGGTCGGATGCGTTCACCAACCTTTCACGCGCTTCGGCGACCCCGATCCGCTCGAGCAGGTCTGCCGGCACCTGCCAGTTTGGATCCGCGGTTTGTCGGTCCGATATCGCCTTGCGCAACTCGGCATATTTGCCTTGCGAGTAAAGCTGCCACATCGCATCAAGCTGGGGGTCCCCGATATCTGGCACGGCAAGCGGATCGGCCGGCGGCGTCCAGTCGGGATACAATGCGCGCAACCGGGCAATTTCGGCATCCAGTCGGCGCTGATCCCCTTGGCTTGCGAAATAGCGCAAAGCCGTTTCGTCGATGGTGGGTGACGGCGTGGTGGTTGCGCTGGAAGGGGCGGCCTCAGGCGAGGGTGGTGCTGTGATCGCGTCTGACGCGGTGGTGGGGGCTGCTTGCGCAAGCAGAACCGGGCGATCACCCCTAGCGCTCGCATGAGCGGCGATGGAAGGAAGGTCCCAGGCCTGGCCAGGGCTTGATGAAACGAGACGCGACCCTTTGCCGGCTGCGCTTGTCCAAAGCGCGTGACCTTTGTCTTCAAGCAGCTGGCGCGACAGCGAGCCGGTTGATTGCATGTCGAGCGTTGGGACAAGTGTGTCGGCTTGCCCGGATTCGGTACGCCAAGCGTGGCTCACCTGCATCAAGGCGGTGGTGCTCAGGCTGGAAAGAAGAGCGGTCGCTACGATGGCGGTTTTCACGCGCATCCTCCGGGGATGTTCCGCAGATACGACAAGGCCAGTAACTGCAGGGTGGAGGGGTAATATTCGGTTGGAACGAAACGAAGCAGATCCTGTGGCAGCGGCGTCTTATCGACAACGCAGGCAACCAGCGCGGGGATGATCCGGTAACCCGGGTCGGTCAAAGCGGTGATGATGGTACCCGTCTTGAGGTTCACGAGATCAAGCGCTTGCGTGCCGGCACCGGCTGCGAAAGGGCGCAGCAGATTGCGGTCGGTAATGCCCGCGCGAACGAGATAAAGCGGGATGCGGATGGCATTGTAGCTGTATTCCGCAGCAAAGCCGTCCGCGGGCTTTGGGCTTTGTCGAATGGAGATCCATTCCGCAGGAAGCTGACGGTCGCTGAAGCGCGCGGTTTGCAGCAAGGCCTGGCCCGAACGCGACAACGCCTTCCAATCGGTCGCCTTGTCGCGCAAGGCGAACCGTTGCAGCGCTTCAAAGACCCAGTAAGACGGGTTCACGACGGGTCCGTCATCCCGCGCCTTTGCGGCGAAGCCATCTGCCGCCGGGAGCAAAGTGACGCCGCCGCCGGACGCAACGACAACGTGTGAACCGATGGCAGCAATCATGGACTGTGCCGCGCTCGTCAGCTCCGGCCGTTGCCAGGCTTCACCCGCAAGCGAAAGCGCATAGGCGATCAGGATGTCGCCGTCGCTCGCATTGTTGGCGTCGGTCACATGCGGGGTTTTGCCGGGGTCCCAGCGCCACACAGCGAGACCATCGTCGCGCAACAGAAGCTCTGTCTTTGTGAAGCTCCAGATCTGGTCGAAATCAGCTGCGTTGTTGGCCATGAAGGCCAGCAGCAATCCGTATCCCTGGCCTTCCGAATGGCTGATCCGGTTGTTGGCGGTGTCCACGATGCGACCGCTGCTTTCAAGGAACTTGGCCTTGTAGTCCGACCAGTCCAGAGCCGACACGACACCGACTGGCGTGGCCGGCGCCTGTGCCTGCACCGGATAGGCTGAACTGATCATGGCGAAAAGGGATGCGGCGAACAAACGGAGTTTCAACGGCGTCTTCCCAGATTTTGCAACAAGGAGGCAGTGGCAGTGCCAAGCAGCATGCACACGACGAACAAGGCTGCTGCATAGGAAAGCACGTTCCCAGACAGCCAGTTGGCAAGGATCAGGCGGTAGTTGGCGATGGAAAAAGGCTGCGTTTCGCGGAAGGTGTAGGTGCTCACTGGACGTGTCGTGGTGTCGTCGAGCGTGCCGTTGTAGAGCGTCATCTCTCCACCGATCTTGTTCCATTGAACCGTCCGAGCCAGCCCTTCGGCGCCCGCCCACAGGGCTTCAGCCGTTGGCGCCGTGACCAGGGTCCACATGTGGTCGCCGTCGGGCGCCGGGCGTTGGGCGATCAAGAATGATGTTTCGGAAGGCGGCGTGAAGGCCGTTGCAGACTGCGGCACAAGCTGCAGCGTTTCAGATGAAAGGTCGAACTTGCTTTTCAGCCACTCACGAAACGAAACAAGGCTTGAGCGCCAACCAGAGCTGGAAAGCTGGTTTGTCCATTTGTCGAGCGTGGCCGTGGTTTGCTGCAGATCAACTGTGTTTGCCACCGGCGTCGATTGTTCGCCCCAGGCGATGCGGCTGTCCGGCGACAGGCCAACTTGGCTAAGGACCTCCGGCTGGAAACGCGCCACCGGCCCGAAGAAGAGCGCGTCGCGCTCGCCGATCTGCTGCGGTGTCGTGACCGGTTCGATGGCGATGGGCCGCCCGGCAGACAGTGCCATCTTGGCCAGCAGAGTCGCGGCCGTGGACAAGGTTTCAAACCCGCCACCTGCGAGAACAAGCGGCACGGGGTTTTGTGAAAGATTGTACGGGAAGCCGGTGCCTGCGACGCGCTCGAGATTGGGCAGCTGCGCCATTCGCGCGAAACGCGGCATCTGGAACTGTGTTGTGTCAAACAAAACGAAGCGCGACGCCTCGTTCGCCGTCGCGCCCGGGGCGCAGGTGGCATCGGCGTCGGTCAGCAACACCGCTTCAATGGAAATCGTATTGGCGCCGGGACGGAAGTGCCGCATCGTTACCTTCACCGGAAGCTTGCGCAAAATAGCACCGCCTCGGTTGGTGATCGGCACCGTCGCGGCAATGTTGCCATTGACGTAGATGTCGAGGTGACTGCCTGGCTGCACTTCAGCCGTATAAGCGGCATCCAGAAGAAGGCGCGCTTCGCCGTAATCGCGCGCATAAAAGTCGGATGGGACGCCGATCACGAAGTCCGTGCGGAAACGGCGACCGGCGAACTCCTGCGTTTTGAATCCGAGCTTCGACAGGTCCTGCTGGCCCGCACCAAAGAAGATCGGCGCATCGGGGTAATGCCAGGCTTGTGTGGACAAGCTCGTGCGCTGTGTGGTGACCGGGCGATCAACCGGCGCAAGGACGTTCTCGACGGCCGAGGCAATGGACGACCACGTCGGACCCGTCACGATCATGGTGCCAGGGCCGGTTTGGGGATCGTCCACGAAGGTGATTGTCGGCGTGACAGTCGCGCCATCCGGCATGTCATCCACCACGCTGGCGACTTCACCGGGCAAGCCCACGACGATGTTCAGGGCCCCTTCATCCGCTACGCCGTTCGCGCTGCGCGACACCGCAACGCGCTGGTTGGGCATGTTGGCGTAAACAGCCAGCCCTTCGGCCAAACGGAGTAATGGCTTGGTTGCCGCAGGAACATCGCCGCCCGGCGCGATGATGTTGAAGCGGGTTTCCCCGCCTTCGTCGACGCCAATCGTTGCGACGTCCTCGAAGTTGGCCATTCGACGCGCACCGTTTTCTCCAAAGGACAGATAGGTGCGTTCCGGGGCGATCTCAGACCAGAGTTCGTAGGTTGACTGAATCGTGCAATCGGTGCGGTGACGCTGCGACGCTTCCACTGTGATCACATTGGCTCCGGGACGCAGAACGTCCGGCGGAACGGGAACAACGATATCGCTGATCCCTTCAGGCGATCGCACGGGTTGATCGACAACGGAAATCCCGTTGAGAAAAATACGGATGCGCGAAATTTCAGGCGCAACAACGACCGCGCTTTGATAGCCGAGGTGAAAAAGAGAAGCGGTGCGGGCTTCCTCCGCGGTGAGTTGCACCGTCCACTGTTTGCGGTCGATCTCACCATTCAGCGACAGCTTGTCGCTTGGGACGAGAAAGCGTCGCGGCTCGTCGTTTGTGACGATCCTTTGCGCCACAGGAATGGGAGCAGTTGCGCTTGATCGCGCTGGTGCAGCAGGCGCGGGCGGCGAAACCGGCGCTGCCGGCTGCACCGGTGCGGCTGAAACAGGCGGCGTTTCCGGCTCGGGCGGAGCAACAGGTGCTTGTTCGGGCGCAGGGGCAACCGCTTGCGGCTGCGTCGCGCGCTCGTTCGACATGTCAAATGGCGCCGGCTGGCTGGCTGCCAGCGCAGTCGTAACCAGCAACGTGGAAAAGATGGCAGCGGAACGCTTCATTGGGCAGTTGCCTGGGCGCTTGGTTGAACAGTGGCGTTGCGTTCGCGCGCACCCGATCGAAACAGGTAAACCAAGCCGCGATAGGTCTGGAACAAGGCCAAACCGAAGAAGCGGATCGAGCCCCGCACCAAGCCAGGATTACCCCGACGCGACAGCTGGAACTGTGTCCACTGGCTGGAATCGGCGAACACGAGATCGGCGATCAATTTTTGATCGATTGCGTCATGCGGGGCGAACAAGCAGCCGAGAGCGGTTGTTTCGCCGACTGTTTGAACGTTGCGGATCGTCATTGGCAGGGCGTGCTGCTGCTCATCGAAGTAGGTCTTGAAGCGTACGGCCGAAAGATCATTGATCTTAGAGTTGGATGCTTCGTGTCCGAAAAGGACGACGCGCACGCCGTACACGGACACATCCTCAATTGTGCCGGGAAGCCACAGGTCACCCCACTTGAACTCGCATCGGCGGCTGACCTTGATGCGGCGCGTGATCTGCTTTTCGCCGCGTTCCGAAACCACGCCCAACGCGGCGCCGGCCATAATCAGGTTGAGGAGGTTCCAGCCGCCCACCACAAGCGTCACGTCGGCTTTGAAGGGCTCGGTGTAAACGCGGTAGATCGTGACTCCGACGGCGAAAAGGAGCACGGCGAAGATGATAAAGAAGGGTGCCGCGATTTCGGACAGCCGGCTTTTTGCGATCGACTCGTCCTTGGCCGTGACCTTGAAGGTCGGCTTGCTCGGATGAAGGATCACCGAAACAACGGCCGGCAGAAGGTGCACGGTCTGGACATACTCGTAGAGCTCGGAAATCCAGGGCCAGCGGAACGCACCATAAAGGTAGTTCTGCATCATCAGGTTCACGACCATGTAGGTCAGCGTATAGGCCATGAATTCACCGCCAGACGCGGTGAAGATCTCGAGATCGAAGAACAGGTAGAACAGCGGCGCGACAAGGAAGATCGCGCGCGGAAACGGAAACAGCCAAAACAGCGTCGATGACATGTAGCAAAGCCGCTGCGGCAAGGAGAGGCCGCGCTTGAGCGGCGGGAAGC
>Ga0210040_10007359_pt1 | contig 13369 bp, 17 predicted proteins | sample CryGeyCG12114_NA_FD_185462 | JGI IMG/M metagenome (GOLD analysis project Ga0210040, IMG submission 185462) | Groundwater microbial communities from aquifer - Crystal Geyser CG19_WC_8/21/14_NA (SPAdes) (version 2) | ecosystem: Environmental > Aquatic > Deep subsurface > Groundwater | place: USA... | reverse complement strand
GCATGTGAAGCTGGAGGGGTAGGAAGATACTGGTGATCCGGTGCGTCTTGTACAGTTCGTAAGGAGCCGGCGGTTGTAGGCGCTGTCGCAAAGTTAGTCGTTAATCGAGCCTTAGTTGAGTGCACTTACCTTGTGGTGCATCAGAAGTAGCGGCAGCTTTGGTCGAAGATGATGCGTCTTCCATGTCCATGTCCATATCGCCATCATGATCACCCATTTTGCTTCCGAGGACATTAGCCAACTCTGGTGTTAGAGTCTGACTGCGCTCATTTCGAAGTACGTTGTTGACAAAACTTCCGTTTCGCTGCTGCTGCGAAAGTGCAAATAACGTCTCGTTGTGGGGTGTGGGCTCTTTCAAGATTGCGCTCCGATCGTGTTGCTGTTGACGCAGGCTATTGAGTGGGATCTCGGGCCGCTTGTCATACTGTAACCTCTGCGGTGCGGGAGAGGAGGCTCGAATCGAGGTCCGATCTTGCAAAGTAGCCTTTGAGGGGTTGCTGAATATCTTCGCAGGACGTTCCAGAGATGGACTGCTAGTATTGCTGCAATTATGTGGTGCAACTTCATGGAACGTTGAGGCTTGTGTAGGTTTGGGCGCTACGGTCGCAGCTCGATGCGAAGACGGCTTGGGGATATTCAGCCCTACACCATTCCATCTGCCTTGACTTAAGGTAGACGTCGGAGACCATGCCAATGGACTAGTGATAACTGACTGCCCGAAACGTGGTGTCACGGTTGAAGCTCGCGCAGCTGGCACTGGACTAGGCAAGCCGTTGAACTCTTTTTGGACGGGGGGCGTGGAGGACCCGACGAAAGGACTCGACAATCGCGGTGTGGTACGCTGCTCTTCTAGCTTGAGCTTCGGGAGCTCAGGATTAAACTGCACAAGATGTAAGCATATTCCCAAGCATAACAACAGGTGAACTTGCTGCCTGTTTCTTTGAGAAGCCGCCGAACAAACTCAGACTAGCCGAAGGGATAGAGAAGGTCTCATTCCCACTCTGCACTGCTTCGGGCAGTGGAGACTCCTGGTCGACGATCATGCAATCGTCTGTATCCTCGGCCGCAGGCTCAGTCTGTGTAGTAGGTGCTTGGGTAAAACGATCTCGAGCGGTAGGTTGCTGTACCCCAGGCTTTGGCTTTCTGCGTGCAAGTGGTCGATCGTCTTCGTCATCTGAGCAAAGATCGATGACAGCAACGGTGGCCTCGCGTGGGCGGTCTCTTAGTTTACCAGGAGTTGGTGGTACTTGGGACGGACGAGAAAGCTTGGAGGGCGTGATCGGTGGCTTCTGGGGCTGCTGTGCTTTGAGGGTACCTCTGGGCGTGGCCGGTGTTGTGCCTGATCGCGATGGTGTTGCAGGTGCTCTTCCGCTACCGGGCTGCATCTTCCTGGAGCTGATGGCTGTCGCGGCGTGCTTCGGACCTGGTGTCTGCGCATGACTGACGTGCAGTTGGCTTTCCTCACGTAAATGTTTTGTGAGTAAAAGTTGTCTCGCTGCTTCAACACGTCGCTTGAACTCTGCGTGATCCGCTTCGACTTTGCGCTCAAACTCAGCGACTTGCTGTGTGTGCTGATGGCGCAGGGCAAGCCATCTTGGCATGAGCTCAGCCGTGATATTTGGCGGCGGATGCGGCCGAGTCATGTCTTCACGATGCTTTAGCGATGTTGTAGAGATGTTGTCGATATGTTGAGAGGATGTTTGAGGAGTGTAGAGGCAAGAGAGGTGGCGCTGCGACAGGACTTATACTGGGGTGTCAATAGCAAAGATAGGTGAAGGTGGATTTGCGATCTGCGGGGTAGCAAGTAAAGGTAAATTTGCGGTGAGCGCGGATTTGACATGCGCAGGTGAGAGAGAGCAGCTCCTACACCGTGCGCTAGACATTGAATGGCAAACATCAAGATTGTGCAAACAGAAATTATATACGAACAAAGGACACTCGGTGCTGGGAACCTGAAATGCAAATCTGCGGCCGGAAAGAATCATATTGAAGAACTCAATGTAGTTGGTAGAGTGTCATGTAGTAGAGTGAACGGGGACCAGTGAAGAAATACTAGAATGATGCGAAGGAACACAGGATGCATTGGAAAGTCACGGAAAGTTTGACATATCTGAGACCGTTATTGCGCCTGGATAGTGCCTCCGGAAGCTTGTGTAAGCTACGAGTTCTGATGTAGAGTGATGAAGCCGTAGCGGGATTAAATGTCTCGTTCGCCCAATCAAGCGCCATGTCCGATGCAGATGGTATAAAGACAGTTAGTATACACCTCGTTTCTGTGATCCGTCTAGAAACCAGGAGGATTGAGTCTCTGACTGACTCTCGTCCACTTCGGTACCTCTGCTCCACGTTAGCATCTCTCTGACCCATCCATCGAACCTCATCGTCCCGCACGTACTGTGTATGCCCTTTCGATATCTCTTCACCTTGCGATCAAATACGGTGTATTTGTCCTTGGGCAGCATCTCCTGCTCTATCGGCATCTCCATCTTCCACCTCTCCACTTTCTTCATGCTCTTTCCTTGTCTTGCGAGCGCATTATCGAGGGTTGCTATTACGGTATCCACGTGTCGCAGTCGTTCGCGCTGGCGGTACTTTTGGTGGCGAGAGAGGCGCCATGGTATCTTCCTGTGAACGTGTAAGCGTTTGCTCGAGTACGTGAAGATGGTTGCATATGGGAGGCGCTGAAGGCGATTGCGCAATGGGAAGGCGCAATTAGATACAAGTCGGGAATACATACCACAAGAGACCGCCGGATAGCGGGTTTGTGAGACGGAAAGGACCGAACATCGTGATATGTGTGCGTTCGCGATGCTGGGCAGTGTGCACTTCACGATGCGATGTTCTGAAAAGACTCCCGCGGACTTCTTGGCGCTCATCCTTGCTTAGCGTGGGGAAGCTCTACTCCACCACATTTTACAACACACACGTCTTGCGACATTCGCACATTTCTCGCAGCTTCAGGTTGCACATACACTGAACGAAAGAACATGAGAAGGTACAAATAAGAAGTTGGGCACTTACAAGACATTCGGCCCAAGCATCAAACGCTCCTCGAACTACACGCGCATTCACTCATACCAATCAACTGGAAGCTCACAAACCACGAAACATCCTCGAAACGTTTTTCTGCACGGTTTCACGAAATCATTATCGGCCATGTCCTACACCTTCTCTATCCTCTCACCCCTCGACGTCCCCCTCTTCACCCACGACTTCGGTACATCCCGCTCCGGCGGCGATGGCGTAGCACGCTATACCCCCGCCGAACGCGCCATGGTCCCTTTCATCCTCCACAGCTCTCTTGACATAGTCGAAGAAGTACAATGGGGGCCTTCCACATCGGCCGGCTCTGCGCCCATGTACCTCAAGCACATCGACAAGTACCAGAACTGCTTCGTGAGCTGCTGGATCACTGCAGGGAACACACGTTTTCTGCTGCTGACACGGCCGCGAGATGAGTCGCTGGGTCTCACATCAGCAGGAAGTGGAGGTGCAAGAGGATCGCTGGCTGGTGGACGGGCGGCGATGGGAGGCACAAGTGGATTGTACAACCCTAGTGCGCCGGCGACGGAGGAGGCGGTCAAGAACTTCTTCGTGGACGTGTATGAGGCGTGGTTAAAGACAATCATGAACCCTTTCTTTCATGTGGGTAACGGAGACGTGGTCAAGAGCCCGGTGTTCAGGCAGAGGGTTGCGACGGCGGCGAAGAAATACCTCTGAACCAGCATGCACACCTGTAAGTGTTCACAAGACCCACGACCAAAGGAATCAAGCCTAGGTACTCAATTGAGCACGACTCATCTCAAATGGTGGGAAGGATCATAGGTGCACTTAGCCTGGTCAACCAGATACGGCATTCCAGCCACTCAGCCTCCCAAACGACCAACCCGGTCCCATCCCATGCCCATCAGCCTGGTGTCGCCGATTGCAGGCAATGACTGGTGAGCCCTTTTATGATGGATGCCACGTCGAAGCCTGCAGCCAGGTTGCCGGCTTTGGATGTCAGTACGAGGCTACATGATTTACGCACTCTGCAAGTGGACCACGGTCCAAGTAGTATAGAGAGCAACGATTGCGCTATGGCCTTGCCACAAGTACTGATACCGCACCTGATCTTAGGTCGATGTGTTCCTGAATCGACTACCATTTCTAGCTGAAGGCCTACTTAAACCTCACGATCATCTTCTCGAGAGGCTCCACCACTTCAGCAAAAACAGCTCTCCTCAACTCATCCTCGTTGAGATCTTGTTTAGCTGTCCCAAAGTTACTATGTATGCACCGATACGTCACATTATCCAAGTCGATGCCACCCTCTTCAAGAGCTTGTTCCTGCCACTTCTGTGCCACGTTGAAGCGCGTGAATTCATTCTCACTTCCCTCCGGGCCCAGATGCTCGGCCCAGAAGGCACATGCATCTATGGACGTGTGGAACCACATTTCGAGTATCAGAATTCCAAGCGACAAGAGCGATGATCTGGTTCGTTTACGGTCCGGATTTGAAGGCGTTTGGCTAAGAACCGGGGTTGGTGGTAGTAGAGTGGAAGGGTAGAAGTTGGCTCCCAAGGACAACGTGCTCAGGTCAATTTGGCCCTCTCTGTCACGGAAAAAGTGTATGTCATCTTTCGTCCAATCCTCTTTCAACCAGGGGCATAGGTAGAGTTGCAAGACAACTTTGGCCATTGTCAGTGCGATCTCTAGCCTTTGCTGACGGCGCAATCGGTACAGGGGCGGCTCGTGTATAGTCAATGACGTATCTTGACAAATTACATCGGCAAGGGTGACACTATCTTGCCATTGGGTGTTTACAGAAATGGTTTCTTGGGAGTGAAACAAAGTGTGACAGTCGTTGTCTTCACCTCGCAGGTATCCCAGGTGTGGCTTCAGCGGATCATACTCTTTTAGAGCCGCGCAAAGGTCTTGGATCTCCACTGCATCTATCGGTAAAGTGGACGCGCTTGACAACCGCCGTGTGTTATCTTGTTGAAACGACACTTTCCGAGTATTGCGCAAGGCTTCGGTTGAGCTCGATCGTGAAACCGGCGCTGCATCTATAGGAAGGTACGGCGAAAGCAACGAGTCATCTTCATACTTGACGGTTTCAATATCAGCAGCGTACCAGTCGTCCTCTGGTCCCACAAGGTTGTGGGAGCTCGACCATGTTCTCATTTTCCGCGGGAAGTAGACTTTGAGTTTCAGCAACTCTGCAATGTTGCTTCCACGGGTCATGGAGAGGTTGGTATCTGGCAAGGAGAGTTTCGAAGAGTGAACGGCGGTGCAGTCGCATTGTAGGGAGCGACATATAGCGCTGTGCAGGCTCGATGCCTGTTTCCTAAGGTGCTCAAGGAGCATCGGTACGGCGGCAGTTCGCTTACGACGTGTGGGCTCCAGTCGATCGCTGTTCCCAAGGAGTTGTTGTAAGTCATTGTTGTACCGCTCGAGTGTGTCCATGAGACGTGCCCTTCGCTTCTTGTCCAGAACGTAGGCAACCCTCTTGTACTCAAAGCTTAGGCGAGAAAGTCCTTTTGCTTTAGCTTGAGACCAATGCGGCTAGGAAGGGTGGCAATCAGTCTTTTTGAATTATTCCAATGGTCTGCCCAGAGCTCTACGGATGAACTGACCTTGTCTTCGGTGATGCTCAGCTTCTTGCGAATCTTGTTTAGAACGTCAAGAATGGCTGACACGGTAGTCATGTAGCTTTCATACTCTCGGTTCCCTGGCAGCCGCTTCTTGAGCTTTCCTTCCAAGTAAGGATCTTTCCACTGCGGATCTTCGAGATCATCGAGCATACAACCCATGTGGTAGTCAGATTCAACGACAGTAGATAGCAGGTCTTCGATGTGTTGGCGGAAGAATATTTGTTGTCGGATGAAGTCATTCAGAAACCCGTTGAAATGGGTCCGAAACCTGGCCCAATCTTGCATCGACTGCAGACCCTCGCCGTAGTGCTCCAGCGCGCTGATTATGAGTGGAAAGGACGCAAGGATCACACCTGCAATTTCCATTCCAGTAGCCATACTGACAGCAGTATCCTCGAATCAGTAGTGTGTCAAAGGACAATGGCGGTAGCGGAGATAGCCAGAACGTTGGCTGCAAACAGTTGGGTGACCACGGAGGAGCAAATGGAACAAGACCTCGACTAAATTATAGAGAAATGTTGACAACTATATTTAACGGGCTGGGACAAAAGGTGGTGGCCGTGTATAGGAGATGTGGGCGGTACCCTGAAACAACACAGCGTCAACAGCTGAACAGGCCGTACACATCCACACGTTATTCCTTCTGAGCCTCATGCTCATCCCGGCGGCCATCGAGTTGATAGTTGGTCAGCTGCAGGGTGATAAGCAGCACCGCGGAGCGCCCTGTGTTACTGTGTGGCTTCACCGGTGAGCCTGTTTCTGTTAGTCTAGGCCTATGTACTTTCAGGATCGTCATGCAGAGTGTGTGGTGCTGACCGCGGCATGCAATTGAATGGGCATTCGCCTAGGAGTAGATAGTAATACGACAGAGTGTTTTGTTTTTCGGGGCCACTGCTGCCAAATTTTGAGCCGGGAGCGGTTATTCGGGTGAAGTCGCCGCCACGCAGCAGCAGAAAGACGCGACTGCATTGGTCAAAGGGGCGCTAAGATCAGGTGGTGCCAACAACTTCCCCGCTCGTTTCCCGTTATTTATTTTTCGATGCTTGTAATTTTCCTCTTCGTGCGACAAAGCTTTCGACGGTCGACATGTTACACTACGTTCAGGCAAAGCCCAGGTGGGGTCTGTGGTCGATGCGCCTGCGTTTCACTTCCGACAAGTAATGAAGCCAGACAATCATATATGACGCAACGTGCTCGATCAATCGTCTGCTGCTGCTGCCGACCCAAGGATCCTACAACCAGTATCAGTCATACCGCCCTTCAATGAGTTGTCGAGCCAGTCCTGGCGCGGTTCCGTCAGTGTTTCCAACAAACCTCAAGCAATGGCAGAACAAACCCTACCTAATGCAATTGTTGCTGTGCTGGCCCAACAATGCATTCAGAGGTTCGAGGCTGTCGAAAAGTTGATCTCTGATGTAGAGACACACGATCTTCGCTCTCCGCTGGAAGGTTTCACGACAACCGACTTTCTGGACATCTTTGCACGGTTCCGGATTTGGACTGGAAACATCGGCGCACTTCAACGGGGTAGAGCCTCTTTAGATAATCGTATCGAGCATACGCACGTCTACGATGAAGTCAAGCGGCTACTTCGTGAAGTCGCCCTGGCTTTGCTAGATTGTAAGCCCATTGACTCGAGGACGTATCTGGTCTCTTATAGCGCTAACAGCTAGTTAGTGACGACCCTCGTTGGAGGAGGCAGGGAGCAACAAACCTGGTATGAGGGCAGAGGCATTGCTTCAGGATACACCGACAGCGACTCGGATAGCAATAGCGACAGCGAGTCTGCCCCCTCTAGTGGCATACCTACGCCAGAAGAAGATGATCCAAGATTGGTCACTGAATCTGCGCAGTTATTAGTAATGTTGGCAGACTTGATCAAGAGTCTCTTGAAGCTCTCGATCATCATCCGAAGATCGTCACGAAGAGGCAAATTCGCACGGTCTTCTCGTGAAAAGCCCTACGAGACTGAATCTGACATACTCCATGTTATGGACTCATTTCCGAAAGTCGCTAACAACAAATGCCTAGTCGACAAGTTGGGTAAAGCTAATGCCAAGCGACGGCAATGGCTATCATATCGACGAAGACATCGCGACAAACTCTCATCCCAAGGTGAACCAATGTCCGGCCGTCCAGAAGACTTGCGTACGGGCCCAACAGAGACATATGCTCATCTACCGACGGAGCAAGCATTCTCCGAGTCTACGTACTCCTTCGATCATACCACGGAGAATTCAACGACGGCTACTACATTCTATAGCAGAGAGGACGTTGCTCCTCTAGACATCGTCAACGAAGAGTCGTCCGAGGTATCGTTCTCTGCCTCGTCCGTATCTGGAAGAGAGAAGAGCCCTTTAGAGATTCCCTGCCTCCCCTCTGAAGCGGCCACTGGTGATCCCTTTGAATGTCCGTTTTGTTTTGGCATAATAACAATCTCAACTTTGCAAAACTGGATGTAAGTCTTTCATTCTATGGTTTTGATCCCAACATTAACATACTGCAGAAAGCATGTACACGCAGACCTGGCCTCTTATGTCTGCACCTTTGAGAACTGTAGCGCTCCATTATTTGAGAATCGATTGCAATGGTTCGATCACGAGTTGCAGAACCATCGTACCGTATGGAACTGCCAGTTGTGTGGTGACCAACGCACGAGCATGGACGACCTGGAGTTCCACCTGCGAGACCAGCACGCTTTACCATTAACTGCTGGTCAATTGAGAGTTCTCGCACGCCAAGGAGGTGTACCGCCGCAGCGTCTGCCTGCGTCATCCTGTCCACTCTGTGATTATGAAGAGATCTTAAGAGACCGTCTAGGCATCTCCAATCTTTCAGACAACGTTACCATCAAACCAGAGCAATTGCGCAGTCACCTTGGGCGTCATCTTGAACAACTAGCTCTCTTCGTCTTGCCCAAGAGTGCACTGATGCATGAGGGTGAGGATGCGGATGACGACAAAAGCTCTGTGTCCGAAGGGTCCGAGTATGGAGGACCGGCAAACGATGCCGAGGAACCTACATTCGAGCTGGAAAGTGATACATATGACGTTGCGGGTATTCTGGCTTCCCACACGGAACCTCCACCTCATCTCCTCTCTGCCGCACCGGCGCTCGCTCTAGGATGGCAACCACCACATGACTTTACCCCGCCAATGACGTACTTCGAGACAGATGAAGAAGAGCTTGTTCCCCGCCGTGAAGAATCGACTTTTGGGGGCGATCTTTTCACCCCAGGTTGGGTCAGAGGCTATGACATGAAGAAAGAGGGGTACTGTGCACGATGTGAGGTCGGCCACTGGGTCAATATTCCGAACGGAGATTACGAGTTCCATCTTACCTATATCCACGGACTGCCATACACCGGGCTTCCGCTCCCAAGACCTTCTGAGATCCGTGAGGTCAAGGGTAGTCCAGGGGCTTGGGAGGCCTTCTGCGACCTGTGTTCTGGATGGCGTTTGCTGAAGAAGACTAAGCGAGGATGGAACTGGTGGCGACACTGTCTCACTGTATGTTTACCGAAATTGGTGTTTTTAATGTATGCCTAACTGCAGCCCCAGGAACATGATGCACTGAATACCGCTGCTTCTGTGCCAGTACCGATCGATTCTTCTACGAGCTCGACTCCAGCAGAGCAGGGGATGCAAACAGCCATTTCGCACATACGCCAGTGCCAGTTCGAACCTTTCCAAGCAAGTATCCAAGAGAGTCCGCCCATCCTGTACGAGTACAATGTCCAATCCAAAACTTTGTTACATTTCGCGGCCGAGGCTGGGCGATATGACTTTGTTCGCCATATTGTAGAGACCCTCCGTAACTCAAACATGGCCCAAAAACTCTCGGATATTCTCGACGCACAGTCAAAGACAGGGTTCACTGCTATGATGCTAGCAGCAGAACAAGGCAATGAAGAGATTATGGACTACCTACTTCGACAAGGTGCCCGGTTCGATACCGCATCACCTGATGGCAGAAACGTTTTAGATATTGCAGCGCATTCGGGGTACGCTTCAATGGCTAACTTGTTGATCCGGCATGGCGCTCGCGTCAATGATTCTGAGACGTTTCGTCAGATCTATCTCCCTGGCCCCACCGGCTCAGCCTCGAGAGATTTGCGCACGGAAGTAAACCTGAGTGCAGAAAGCACACCACTCGTACGAAACGAATTACTGGAGCATGCGTCACGTAACAACGTAGAAGGGATAAGAGAGTGTCTAGCTCGGGGTTTCGATCTTGAAGACACGTCGACAGATGGTCGTACTGCCTTGATGATTGCAGCGTCAACGAACAGTATCGCAGCGGCTGAAATTCTAATCTCAAACGGGGCTAATATCAGCGCGATCAACTCCAAAGGATGGACGGCGTTGATGACAGCAGTTCGCGATGGCGATGCTGCAGTCGTGGCATTTCTACTGGACCACGGTGCCGATGCGAACCATTTATCGTCTGATCACTGGACAGCACTAGCGGAGGCGGCGCAAAGCGGTCATGTTGCCATTCTGAGACTGCTGCTTGCTCACGGTGCAGACACTGAGGCTCGTTCCTCTCATGATTGGACGCCTCTGATGCATGCATGTTACCGAGGTGACAAGCCAAGCGTTCATCTGCTACTCAGTTCCGGGGCAAAAGTGGAAAACGGTTCCCAGCGTGACGAGACTCCGATGCTTCTAGCTGCTGCTTCGGGTCACACTGATATAGTGCAAGACCTGATCTCATTCGGCGGCTCACCCGATGCCCCATGGGCGCGGAACGATGTACCCCAGGCTCAAGGTCCGATTGAGCGGACATACCAGCTCGGCTGGACGCCTCTTATGGTGGCTTGTCAGAACGGTCACGAAGATGTCGTCCGGTTGTTGTTAGACGCGGGCGCAACATGGGATTCTCGAAGTCCCATGAACAAAAGTGCCATGGAGATTGCAAAGGAAAATGGGCGAACTGCAATTCTGGCCATCTTAGAACCTCTCGTATCGACGACATGAAGTCTGACTATCCACGCAATTCTCGGAAAGCCTAAGTCAGCGTGTTTAGTGTATGAGAGTCATGTTGGCATACCTTATGGAGTGTACAGAAATAGCTTTATATGGACGATCCAAAACATACTTTCATCGGCGTGGAAGGTGTGAATTCAACAATGATTGTACTGCTGCAGCTCCGATTGAACATGCATATGCTACTGAATACCGGCCGCCTTGAGAATGTCGTATACGATCTTTCCTATAGCCCAGATTTTCTCTTCCTCGAACTTCCTGGCCACGATCTGAATGCCTACCGGAGCTCCATCATATATCTCAGGGTCATCTGACAATGGTTAGCACACGGTGGTATAGGCAGAATACGCCATACTGACAAGCTTCCCAATTCTTCGCATCCACATCGTTCAGTGGCTCGTAATGAGGATCTGACTTGTCGACAGTTTTGTCGGCCCTTGTGACAGGAATTACGACAGCGCTATAATCCATCAAATTGATGGCCTCCGTGTAGGCTTGACAAAGTAAGCTTAGGATGCAGTCTCTTGTAGTACTTCTGCCTACCTGTGTGATAGAACTTTCCAGGGATGACGGCTGCGTGTGGCGCTACGGGCATTATCACCGCATCGACAAGCTGCCCTGGTATGATATCAGCGATCAAGCTCCGACGCAATGTCGTGGAGATTTTACTAACCATCCTCGTCTGCAGTAGAGTTCCAGTAGTCCGAATACGCAGCTTCGTAGTCTCGTCCCTCGATTGTGAAGCCTTGGTATGTCAAAAGCGACATCGGGTCCTTCAACTGGAAACTCTTCCGTAGAGGTGGCACAAGAGGTTCGCCAGAGAGATCCAGTTGCCGATGAATGTCGTGACCTCCGTCAGCTTTCAGGAAAGCGAGCTATAGGTTTGTGAACTTCTTCTCAGTCTATCGGACAGGCCATTACCACTTACGTGAACTCTTTTAGCGGTGCGCTGATCTGGAGGCGACCACTCTACGACCTAGCAGTAGCAACGACATGAGCGTATATACATGGAAGAAACGTGACGGTCTCCGTACCTGATGACCTGCTCTTCTGACAGCATCTACTACAAGTTTGAGACCACGGGCTATCGGTGGTTGAGGCGTGACTACACCATCGGTCCAGAATATGCCCAACTTGAGAGGCTTGTTACCGTTCGCGAATCCATCTCCCGTTGCTCTTGCAAGTGTCTCTTTGACGCGATCGTCCCGCCAAGGAAGGGGCGTGACATTTGGATCTCTGAGCCAGGGCTGGGTCAGTACGACCGAACGAAGAACGAGGTGGATAGCCTCAAGAGAAGTCCCCATGACGCCGACACTGGATGCGTAGGTAGTCTCTCCAGGTATTACATTGGCGACGTTGCGGTACGACAGTCTCGTATGGGTCGGTTTGATGGAGAATGTTCCGTTGAACGCAGCGGGAATTCTCAAGGATCCACCAATATCTGTTCCTAAGCCAACAACACTGCCTCGTAGAGCTTGTAGAGCTCCCTCGCCACCGGAAGACCCTCCACAGGACAGGTTCTGATTGTTTGGATTTAAGGTCTGGCCTATGAGGTTGTTGACGGTTTCGCCAAGGAGAAGTGTCTGTGGCAGACTGGTCTTACAGTACAGGACCGCTCCTAAGCTTAGGAGCTCTGACACGACCTGGCTGTTGACACGATGTACTAGTGCCTCGTCTTTCTTACCCTCGTAGGTATCGATCCAACCAATGTAACCCATGGTGGTATCATTGCCTTTGACATGGAATTGGTCTTTGAGGCTTATCGGTAGTCCGTGAAGTGGTCCCATGGTCTTTCCATTGTCCTTGTAGTATTTGTCTAGCTCTTCAGCTCTTGCGATAGCCTGCGAGAAGAAAATCTCATGCAAGCAGTTGTTCTCGCCAAGTCAGCTTGCGTGATGCGAAACAAGGTTCAGGGTCAGCGGCTTACGATTTGATGCGCAATGGCGGCGGCTTTACAGAACGCCAATGCGACATCTTTCGCACTGAGTTGACCTCTCTGCACCCTATCGACGAGGTGAGTTGCATCTTGCCTCACAATACTGATCTCATGGGCCTCGAGGTACTGATCGAAAAAAGCACCCGTGAGATCCCTCTGCTTAAGAGCCTTTTCCAGTTCCGGTTCTGTGAGTCGCCATTCGGGAGCTATTTTCCCCAACGTCTCGCTTCTTTTCTTCTCCGCCTTGACTTGCCAGGAGTCTTTAGAAACCAGCATCGTTAGAACTGCTCGCAAATGGATGGACAGTGGAACGAGCAGCCGTTAATGTATCTCTAAAAAAGCGGTGGAGCTTGTTTGAAGAGCCCCGCTTTGTGTGCGATATTGGTTTTCCCTGATGTGGCTTGCGAAACGTAGGGTACAATCAGACCCCCACTTGCTTCCGGTGAACAAGTATTTCAAACGACGAAAACCCAATACCGAACCTGCACGTACGGTCTGCACCCTCACCGATGATCGCCGGACATATGCACTATGTGTTTGGAAGCGAACGGCTCGTGTAGCATAGGCTGCCAGCGTGATAAGAGAGGTGGCCCGAGCTGATCTATACGAGGGCCGGATCTGACTACGTGGACTCAGATCGACAGCAGCTGTGCTGTCATTCGTGCGACAGTCCTCGGACTCATGGAACAGGTCTCAAGAACCAACCAAAGCTCTTGATGGCAAGTGGTCTTCTCTGCGACCAACCATAGATGCTACACATAGTTCCCAACGCTGAGGGACTGACACCAGGCTGTAAGATTGACGTTGGA
>Ga0210040_10007358_pt1 | contig 13369 bp, 6 predicted proteins | sample CryGeyCG12114_NA_FD_185462 | JGI IMG/M metagenome (GOLD analysis project Ga0210040, IMG submission 185462) | Groundwater microbial communities from aquifer - Crystal Geyser CG19_WC_8/21/14_NA (SPAdes) (version 2) | ecosystem: Environmental > Aquatic > Deep subsurface > Groundwater | place: USA... | reverse complement strand
TGGGAAATGGACGTAAATCCACGCCGCCGCTCATACTGCCGACTGCGCCAAACACATCCTGATGCCGGAATGCATTATACATCGCGCCGTGACCGCCCATGCTCAATCCCGTAATAGCCCGCCCTTTCGGACTGGCAATCGTTTGGTAGTGCTGGTCAATCCAGGCTACCAGATCTTTGGAAATATAGGTTTCATATTTCAAGGAAGTATCAACCGGGCTATCGAGGTACCAACTGTTGAAGGCGCCATCCGGACACACGATCAGCACGCCAAACTGATCGGCAAGCTGTGCTATCGCCGGCACTTTGGTAATCCAGTCTTTATAGTTGCCGCCACGGCCATGCAGCAGGTACACTACCGGAAAGGCTTTGCCTGATGTATAACCATCGGGTTTTACCACCACCGCTTTTATTTGCTTGTGCATGGATGCGCTGGTGGTTACCACCTTATCCACCGTAGCCGCCGTTGCCTGAATCTGCAGGAAAACCAAAAACGAAAAAAATGCAATGTTGAGTAGCTGCTTCATTCCCTATTTCTTGTTACGCCTTCAAGGTAACGATCCTGCTCTAATAAATATGATGGCAACGAAAAGCAGGCGTTTGTTTTCCTGTGTTCGCTGCATGAAAAATTTTAAAATGTACGATGCCTGAAACGTTCAACTTTATGCAGCACTTTTTTACGCGGACTATGAAGTTTTGAAAAAGTTCAGCATGCCATAACGTTTCACCCGGCTGCATCACTGATACAGATTGAGGTTGAGCCGGATAGTGCTCAGGGCTTTGCTGATGTGTTTTTCAACCGTGCTTACGGAAATGTCCATTTTTTCCGATATCGCGTTGTAATTGAAATCGCCCTGCCGGCTGAGCAGAAAAGCCGTTTTGCATTTTTCCGGAAGTTGTTCCACCGATTGGTGAAGCACCTGCTCCAATTCTTTGGATTCGGCGGCAATGTCAAAATCTGTTCTTTCCACCGTACGGGTAATCGTAAATGCACTATAGGCGTCCCGCACCATTTGCGAGCGCAGTTCGTTCAGCAGTTTGAACTTTAGCGCCTTGCATAAATAAGCTCTCAGCGATACCACAAGCGTAATGGATTTGCGCCGTTGATACAAGCTGATGAAAATATCCTGCACCAGATCTTCCGCCTTATCACGCGCCTGCAACGGCTTGTACGCCGCATTGAGCAAAAAGGCCCAGTACCGGTTGTAAAGTACTTCAAACGCTTTTTTATCGTCCTGCTGTACAAGAAGGAAAAGATGCTCGTCGGAAAACGGTTGGTAATCGTTGATTTCTGTCATTATAAGCAATCGTTAGGAATGAAGATTTTAAATAGGACAGGTCAGCCGTCAAGAACATTCCCTGTCAAAAACACTCGTCCAAAGTGAACGATTAAATTGCGCTTGCTTTTGAATTTTTGTTTCAATCTTTTACCTGTTTCGTCTCATTTTTCGGCGCATGTTCAAGCGCAATAGAAAAGCATGGCGTTTTGAAAAACAGACGGAAGCCTTGCTGCGGGCCGGTTTTAAAGAAAAGCGTTTACACGACATTAATTAACTTTTTCAAAACCCCATATTTTAGACAAGCATCGTTTTGTTTTCTGTTTCGGATGGTAAAGGGACTACTGCAATGTGCGGTCTGATTTGGCGTAAATTCACGCAATGACTCGTCTCTTGAGACATTGGCTGTTGCTGTTGGTTGTAAGTCTTTTTGCTTTGGCGAATGGTGCCGTTTGCCAGCCTTACTACTTCACGCATTACCAAGTGGAAAATGGGCTGTCGAACAATGCCGTTATGTGCAGCCTGCAGGACCGCCAGGGGTTTATGTGGTTTGGAACGAGAGATGGCCTGAACCGTTTCGACGGCTTGACGTTTAAGATCTTCCGCACCGACCCAACCGATTCGGGCAGCATCGGCAGCAATTCCATAACCTGCCTTTATGAAGATGAAAGTGGACGCATCTGGGCCGGAACCGAAAAAGGCTTGTTTCAGTACGATGGCCGGACAGAAACGTTTACGCAGCTAAAAGCTGTGGGCAATTATTCCATCCGGGACGTGAAAGTGGTTGGAGCGAACGTCTGGTATATTTCGTTATTCACCCTTAATTCATTCAATGAAAAAACCGGCCGGATAAAGACCTTTAAAACTGATAAAGAGGTTTCTTCGTATTGCATAACGAAAGACGGCACGTTGTGGATTGCCACGCCGGCAGGCACCGTTGCGCAATACGATCCGCTTCGCGATACGTTTAGAGAATACAATGTATTTGAACATTCGCCCTATGCCGTTTCCAAATGGATTGAAGTCTTATTCGATACGGGTAAGGGCATGCTGCTTGTCGGCACCGCAAACCAGGGACTGAAATCGTTTGACATCAGCAGCGGCACATACAAAGACGTGCTCTTGTTTGATACAGACGGAACCGGCATTATTGTACGCGACATCATCGCTGCCAGTAATGACGCGTATTGGATTGCCACGCAGTCAGGCATTTTCATACTTCATATAAAAGGCGGTGGTTACATACAGTTGATAAAAGAATTAACCAATCCGTACTCGCTTTCAGACAACATCGTGCATACGCTTTGCAAAGACCGGGAAGGCGGCATCTGGGCGGGCACCTATTTCGGCGGCATCAATTATTACCCAAAGCAGTATATAACCTTTAAAAAATATTTTCCGCAGCCCGGCACAAACGCCATGAGCGGCAGCGCCGTACGCGAAATTTGCGGCGATGCCGATGGCAACTTATGGATCGGTACCGAAGATGCCGGCCTGAACAAATTGAACCCGCGTACAGATACGTTCAAAAATTTCAAAACTACGTCTGCAACAGGAAGCGTTTCGTATTCGAACATTCACGGCCTTTTGGTTTCCGGCAACGAAGTGTGGGCTGGCACCTATCTGAACGGGCTGGATGTGCTCGATGCCAAAACCGGAAAAAGGATCCGGCATTACACCACAAGCAACTCGGGTATTGGCTCCAACTTTATCTACAGCCTTTTCAAGGATGGCGCAAACACCTTATTTGTCGCTACCGACAAAGGTCTTTATAGGTATGAAACCCAACGCCATGACTTTGCATTGATAACCTGGATGCCAAAGGTATTTTACAGAACGTTGTGGGAAGACCGTAACGGCACCCTTTGGGCGGGCACATACGGCGATGGTGTTTTTTACCACAATGCTAAAACCGGTGCGCATGGCCAGTTTACGTCACAGGCCGGTGATACCTGCAGTTTGCCCACCAACCTAATTAATAAGATTTTTGAAGATGCCGACAGAACCCTTTGGTTTGCCACCGAAGGTGGCTTGTGCCGGTATAATGAACAAAAAAATCATTTTGACCGGTTTACAACCGCCGACGGCTTTCCTTCGGATGTTGTGTATGCCATGCTGGAAGATAATAGCCGGAACCTATGGGTCAGCACGTCTAAAGGCCTGGTTCGTTTTTCGCCGCGCACGAAGGCGCTGAAAACATTTACAAAAGCCCATGGCCTGCTCACTAACCAGTTCAACTACAGTTCGGCCTACAAAGCCGCCGACGGGCGCATGTATTTTGGCAGCGTAAATGGGCTCGTTTCTTTTCACCCGGACTCGATCCAGGAGACTACGTATTCGCCACCGGTTTATCTCACCGGCTTTCAGGTGTACAACCGGGAACTGTTGATTGGGAAAAGCGGCTCGCCGTTAAAAACGTCCATCACGTATACCAACAGCGTAACCCTGCCCTACAATCAATCTTCCTTCAGCATCGATTTTGCGGCATTGAGCTACACTGCGCCGGGCACCATCCAATACGCGTATAAAATGGAAGGGCTGGACAAGAACTGGACGCATCTGCAAACCAACCGCCGGGTGTATTTTACTGAATTGGCACCCGGCACGTACACCTTTAACGTACGAGCCATGGACGGCAACAGGAGCCACTATGGAACACCTGCCGTGCTGCAGATTAAAATTTTACCACCGCTGTGGAAAACCACTTGGGCTTACGGGCTTTATTTTATAGCGGTTGCGGCTTTGGGGTATGCCATTATTTTGTTTTTTATAAACCGCTCCCGCGAAAGAAACCGGCGCAAACTGGAAAAGTTGGAGTATGAAAAAGAACGGGAAAACTATAAAGACAAAATCCAGTTTTTTACCAACGTGGCGCATGAGATACGCACACCGCTTACCTTGATAAAAGGCCCGTTAGAGAACATTATGGATCGGGCAGATGAACTGCCGGCCATAAAGAAAAGCCTGGAGATTATGGACCGGAATACGGACCGGCTGCTCCGGTTGAGCACGCAACTGCTCGACTTCCGCAAGGTAGAAATGAACGGCTTCCGGCTGAATTTTACAAAGCAGAATCTTTCCGAATTACTATGCAGCCATCAGCAAAACTTTGAAGCCTTAGCGCAGCAGCAGCGCTTGAATTTCGCCACACATTTTCCAGATGCCTTTTATGCCTGCATTGATGTAGAGGCGTTCAATAAAATTATCAGCAACCTTTGGGACAATGCCGTGAAATATGCACAGACAGCCGTTTCCGTTTCTCTTAAGCCTGTTGATGAAACCGACAGGGAATATCAAATCATTTTCAAAAATGACGGACACAAAATACCTGTTGACTTAAAGGAGAAAGTTTTTGAAAGCTTTTATCGGGCACAGGCAACGGCCCAATTGCCCGGAACGGGCATCGGCCTGACGCTGGCCCGTTCCTTAGCTCAATTGCACGGTGGCTCCCTGGTGCTTGCTGAAAGTGGCGAACCCATGAATGTATTTGTGCTTACATTACCCACCAATCCGCCGCAAGCCTGATTGTAAAAATTGCTATGCTACCATGAAACCAATCATCCTGTTAGTAGACGACAATGCTGAAATACTTGATTTTATTGAAAGCAACCTTATTGAAAGCTACGAAATTGTTAAAGCGTTTGACGGTGCGCAGGCCATAAACTATTTAAAGGAAAATACAGCCCAACTTATCGTAAGCGACATTATGATGCCGGTGATGAATGGCTTTGAATTTTGCCAAAAGATTAAATCGGATGTGGAGTTGAGTCATTTGCCTTTCATCCTATTAACGGCGAAAGACACGCTGCAATCAAAGCTGGAGGGTTTGGAACTGGGCGCGGATGCGTACATTGAAAAACCCTTTTCGCCCCGGCATTTGAAAACGCAAATTGCCAACCTGCTGGCGAACCGAAGCAAGATCAAGGACTATTTTTCCAACTCGCCTTTTGCGCATGTAAAAAGCATTGCACATACAAAAGAAGATGAGCGTTTTTTGGAACGCCTTAACCACATTATTTTGGAACACCTGCAGGAACCCGAGTTGGATGTGGAGCACCTAGCCCGGTATGTGAATATGAGCCGGCCCACGTTTTACCGGAAAATAAAAGCACTATCGAACCTAACGCCTAACGAACTGATCAACCTGACAAAGCTGAAAAAAGCTGCCGAGCTGCTTGCTGAAGCAAACGATATTTCAGGCGTCGCAGAAACGGTGGGTTATAGTTCGGCACGCATTTTCATCCGCAATTTTCAAAAGCAATTCGGCATCACCCCGGCCGAGTATGTAAAGTCGTATAAGTCTGGTAAATAAAATTAGAGCGCCATTCCAAACTTTTTCAAAAGCCAATGTACCGGCTCGCGGATTGTATGCAACGTATTCCGAACCGCATCGTCCCCGGCCCCTTCTCTTTTCAGAGAAGGGAAACGGAGTCCAATGGCTTTGAGAGAAACGTATTTTATGTATGGCTAAATGTTGCCTTTCACTAGACAATTTAATGAAGCTTAAATTTTATCAGTCGGCGTCGGGAGTTATTTTTATAGCATTGGTAATTGCAGAAAACATAGAGACGTATGCTTGTTCCAACTCGGAGTTGGTGTATATCGAAAAGATAGAAGGATTGGCGCCGAATGAATCATACCAGCGATCTACCAAAGCAGCTTCTTCTATCGATGCCGTATCGTTTTGATATCTTTCAATTAATACGTCAAGCTCATTGTTTGTCATAGGCACAGACAGGTTTAAAGCAAGCTGCTTAAAAGATTTTCCGCGAAGCAGCGATATGGCATTTTGAAAAAGTTACTCCATTCGTGAAACGTACGAACGACTTTTTATATACAGCGCTAATTTTTCTCACGATTAGCCGTTCACGTTTTACAATAATAACATGGGGTTTTGAAAAAGTTCAGCATATAACTACATGCATAAACGTTGAGGGGAAACCGCCTATAACCATTCTTTTTAAAATGCTCAGAAACAATTTTCAATTTAAAACCCTATCTGCAAGCCTACATTCACCACTCGTTGATTCAGATACGCATCGCCCGCCGTATTGCTGGAAACCTCCGGGTCTTGCTGATACAAGGAGTAGTTGGTCCAGGTAAACAGATTGTAACCGCTTAGGTACAGGCGCGCATTGTCTATCTTAAACGGCAGGGCACGTTGCGAAAGCTGGTAGCCTAATTCCACTGTTTTCAACCGTACATATTGCGCATCTATCTGCCAAAAATCGGACGGATACGCGCTGCTGCTGTTTACTGTTGTAGGGTTGCTTGTCAGCCGCGGAAACGATGCATTGTTGCCGCTTCCGGGCACCCAGCGCAGTTGGTGTATGGGCTGAAACTGGCTTTGGAACGTTTCAATGCCCGTCCCCACTACGCTAAAGCTGTAGTTGAACGAACCTTGGAAGAGCACGTTTACGCTGAAGCCTTTATAGTTGGCGCCGAGGTTAAGGCCGACATTTGAATTGGGCAGGTTGGGTTTGCCGATGGCTCCCTGGTCATTTTCATCAATAACGCCATCACCGTTCAGATCGGCGTATTTCAAGTCACCTGGCTGGATGGGCACACTGCTATTTGGCTTGGCGCTTTTTTCAATGTCGGTCTGATCCTGATAAAAGCCGGCAAAGGTATAGCCAAACGGCTGGCCGATGGGCAATCCGGTGCGGGCCAGCCATGGGAAAGCAGGCGCTGTTTCATCCATATACAAGATCTTGTTTTTGGCGAGGGAAAATGTACCGTTGATATTGTACTGCAGCTTGCCGATGTTATTGCGGTACGAAATCTGCCCGTCGAAGCCGGTATTGCGCACCTCGCCCACGTTAGTCGGCGCAAAGCCAATGCCCAGCACCAATGGAACTGAACCTTTGGTGATTAACTGGTCGTAGCGAAAGTTGTTGAAATATGCTACCGACAAGGCGATCTTATCATCAAGCAGGTTCATATCAACACCTACGTCAAACTGGCGTGATTTTTCCCAGGTTACATTGCTGTTTCCCAGACTGCCTTCATAGATGGTGCCGTATCCGCCGTTTGTTTCACCAAACGAATAGCCGCCGCCTGTGTTGTACACCTGATTGTACAGGTAGCGGTTTCCACTAACCACATCGGAGCCCACCAGGCCATACGTTGCACGCAGCTTCAACAGGTTGACCACCGGCAAGGCTTTCTCAAAAAATGCTTCTTTACTGATGTTCCAGCCAAGACCTACGGCTGGAAACAAACCATAGCGTTTGTCGGCCTGAAACCGGTCCGAACCATTGTAGGCTGTGTTGAAATCAATAAGGTAACGCTGCTGGTAATCGTAGCTCAGGCGCAAACTGTAGCCTCTGAAATTTGCCGGCACATTCGCCATGGAAGAACTGCTTTGCCGGTTGAACAACGCCAGTGATGAGAAATGATGGCTGCCGAAAGTGCGGTCGTAATTTAAAAAAGCCTGCACATTGATGTTCCGGTCATACAGATTGGTATTGCCCAACAGCCCGTAGGTGTCGAGACGGTACTGCCCTCTGCCGTCCAGCGTATAGGAATTGTCAGAGGGATTGAAATAATACGAAGGCGGTGAATACGCGCCATACGGGCTGCCGCGGAACAGCCTTCTTTCATTTTGCTCCAGGCTGGCATACGCGACACGGAAAGTAAATTGCAAACCGCGTGTAATGAGGTCAAGGTTCTGCGTGCCGCCAAATAAAATATTGAAATCGGTGCGCTTGGAGCGGTTGTACCCATTGTTGGCCAGCCGGGCATTAATGGTTGCCAGCCCTTCTTTGGTATCGTGTGCAAAGGCATAGCTGCCATTGGGGTTGAGCAACGGTGCCGAGTACGGATGGATTTTGGTAAAATCGTAAATCTCGGAAATGACGTTTTGTGCGCCGGGTTCATTAATGTCCGCAAAGCGGGTGGCGATGTCGAGACGCAGGTTCAGCCCTTTCGTAGCTCTGATGTCGAGGTTGGAGCGGAAGTTGTAGCGGCGGTAAAAATAGTTATTGTTGATTTCGCTCGCTGGATCGCCAAAGTTTTTCAAAGCCCCATTCTGTGTAAAGGCGCCACCGGATATAAAATATTTTATGCCTTCCGTGCCGCCCGACACATCCACGTTGGTATTGGCCTGCAACGAATAGGGTTTGAAGATTTCCTTATACCAGTTTACATTGGGATGGCCGTACGGGTCCGTGCCACTTTGAAAGAGGTCCAGATCGGTCTGTGTGAATTGTTCGGCTAGGCCATCGTTGCGCAGTGCTTCATTCACCAAAACGGCCGAATTGTACGAATCCAAAAACGTCAGTTTGCGTACCGGTGTTTGAACGCCTGACTCGATACGGACATTCACTTTTGGCCGGCCCGACGCACCCCGGCGCGTCGTAACCACCAGCACGCCGTTGGCACCTTTGATGCCGTAAATGGCCGTAGAAGAAGCGTCTTTTAAAACCGAAATGTTTTCAATCTCGTTGACGTTTATCTGTGCGAGCTGCTCATAGGTATATTCAATGTCGTCCACAATTATCAGGGGGCGGTTTCCTTCTGGATTGAGCGAGCTGACGCCCCGGATGAAAAAGTCCGACGCATCGCGGCCTGGCTGCCCCGAACGCTGCTGCGCGAAAAATCCCGGCACCCGGCCCGTCAACGCATTCTGCACGGAGGAGGTGGGCACTTCGCGTATTTGATTGGCATTGATGGAACTTACCGAACCGGTGTTGGTAATGCGGGTTTTTTTGCCATAGCCAACCACCACCACCTCGTTCATGCTTTGTACGGCGCTTTGAAGGGTCACTTCAACGCGGTTGTCGTTTTTCACCGTAAACTCCCGCGTGGCATAGCTAACGCTTTGAAAAACGATGGTATTGGTTGTACCGCGTAGAGTTAGCTGAAAACGGCCTTCGGCATCGGTAGTGGTGCCGTTGTCGGGCAGCCCTTTTTCAATTACCGTTACGCCCTGTAGCAGGCCGTTGTTATCCTTTACAAGGCCGGATACCGTCCGTTGCTGGGCCAGTAAAACAGCGGAAACCGGAAGCATGCAAAAAAGAATGAAGAGAATCCGTTTCATAGCTAATTAATAATTTGAAAATTTCAGGTTGCGCTTTCAGTTGTATGATGTTTCAACATTTTACGACTGCATGAAAACAAGAGGCAGCATATGGGCTTTTGAAAAAGTTGCATTCTGCTTCAATATGAGGTTTTGAAAATGTGCATCATAAAACCGGATACGCTATTAAATGTTTTGTATGAGTGTGGATGTTTTACCATCCGGGATTTTGTTTCATGTTTCTGTTCTTCACTACTTCATCATAAGGAATTGGATACAGGTACATTTTCGGGGCAACGAATTTGTCTACCTGCACCGGCACCACCGTATAAGTAGTGCGGCCAGAACTGGACTTGTTGATCTGCATGCCATGAAGCGGCACATTGTACACGGCTTCTGCAATCTTCCAGCGGCGAACGTCCCAGTAGCGGTGCTCTTCAAACGCCAGCTCGATTCTTCGTTCGTTTTGAATTGCGGCACGCATGGCAGCGGCTGTCAGGCCCGCTTCCAAACCATACATATTGTCCGTACCAGCGTTGATGCCTGCCCGTTTCCGGAGTTGCATCATGGCGTCATATACTTCCGGAGTTGGGCCTGCAGATTCGTTCACTGCTTCGGCAAGATTCAGCAACACTTCGGCATATCGGAAATGAATGTAGTCGTGGTTCGTATTGGAATAGCTGGTGCTGTTTTCAAAATCGCCCATAAACTTGCGCAGGTAATAACTCGTTTTAGTCTGTTGGCTCACGCCTCCGGGCTTGCTTCGTCCGCCTTCAAAGGTTTCCAGATCGGTGCTCAGCCAGCGGGCGCCGTTGTATAAAATGGTGTTATAAAAACGCGGATCGCGGTCTTTATATGGGTCTGATGCATTGTAACCGGAACCTCCTTGTGTAATCGATTTTCCATTCTTCATCGGGAACGCATCCACCAGTTCCTGCGTAGGGCTTGTGCGGCCGCTGGCATTGGCGCTGGCATAACCGACCGGCCCGTTGCTAGATTCTATGCTGGTTCCGGAATTACCTTGACGCATGAAAATTATTTCGCTATTGTTTTGGACGGTAAATACTTCTTTGAAGTTCGGAAGCAAGGTGTAGGCATTCAGGTTAATGATCTCCCGCGCCGCATCGGCCGCGCGCTGCCACCGGTTGGACTGCACATCAGTATAACCGGTAAGCGGATTGACCGCATCAATATTACCGCCGTTAAACAGCGGGCTGGCCGCATACAACAGCACCCGGGCTTTCAGCGCGAGTACCGCGCCTTTGGTAACCACATGGCTGTTTGCTGCCGGATTATCAACCGGGTACGTGCGCAGGCTGTCCTTTATGGCATCGCATTCGCCAACGATATATTCGACGCATTCGGCAAACGTATTTCTCGGAAGCTCCACATCCTCGCCCAGTTGCCGTACCTGATCGCCCACCAGCGGAACGCCGCCATACCGTTTCAACAAGTCGAAATAAAAGAACGCCCGGAGGAAACGGGCTTCGCTCCGCCATACATATTTTAACGAAAGCCCATTAGAAATTTTTTCCTTTGTCGGTACCACCCCGATGTTGTTGATAAACGTAGTGGCATCGCGGATGCCGGCGTAATCGCGGCCCCACACGTTTTCTGTTCCCGGAAAAGCGGAGGACGTAAACGCTCCGGTTGACAACCGCAACACATCGGGCGTACCGGATACAGAGGTAACGGCGTCGTCTGTAGCCGCAGCCAGAAAATCGCCGCCCACGCGGTTGTGCATCTGGGGCAATTGTTCATACACCCGGTTCAGAAAATACTTTGCATTTCTTCCTAGTGAGTCGCCGGTATCAAAAACATAATCCATGGTGATCTGCTCTACCGGCACTTTTTCAAAATCTTTGCTGCACGATACAGCCAGTAGCGTCAGGCAGCCAAGTGTATAAAAAAGGGTGCGATGTCTTTTCATGATTCGTGTTCGTATTGATCAATTAAAGCTTGATGTTGATTCCGGCATTCATCACGCGCTGGATTGGGTATGCACCGTAACCTACTTCCGGGTCACCCCATTCGTATTCTGCCTGAGTAAGCAGGTTTTGCGCGTTCACAAATAGTTTTACACCCGACAATTTTATTTTATTAGTCCACCGGTAGGGCAAGGTGTATCCGAGGTGCACATTTTTCAACCGCACATAATCACCGGAATGCACCCAGAACGAGTTACCCAAAAGCAAGGGATTGGAATTGTTAGTGTTGCCGCCGGCGCTAAGGCGCGGATACGTGGCAGTGGCTGCCGTTTCGGGCGTCCATCGTCCCCGTATCTGTTCGTATGCCTGGCTATAAACCAAGCCTAGCGATTGGAAACCAGCTTCAGTCGCACTGTTATCTACATACATACTGCGGTTTTGAACGCCCTGCACCAGCGCGCTGAATTCAATGCCTTTGTAATCGAAGCCTACAGTAAGGCCGTAATACAGCAGCGGCTTTGTGGTGCCAATCGGCGCCTGATCAAATTGGTCAATCACGCCGTCACCGTTCAGATCTTTGTATCTGATATCGCCGGGCAGTACGGCCAAACCGGATACCGTAGCACCTTTGGCAATTTCATCCGCGGTTTGAAAAAAGCCGTCAGCAACAAGGCCGAAGCGTTGGCCTACCGGCAACCCGGTGCGTTTGTTCCATTCGTAGCTCCGCTCCTGCTCGTCCATAAACAGTACCTTCGACTGTTCCAGCGTACCGTTACCGGAAATGAAATAATTAAAGTTGCGAATGTGGTTCTGATAGGTAACCGTAAGTTCGCCGCCCTGGTACAGATTGATGCCGATGTTTTCGGGCGGATAGCTGGCACCGATGAGGGCGATGCTTTTACCACGTATTTGCAGCAGATCGTAATACCGGTCATGGTAATAATCAGCGGCAAGCTGCAGGCGGTTGTTGAACAGGGAAATATCCGTGCCCACATCAAACTTGTGCGCCTTCTCCCACGTGATATTTATGTTAGCCAATGGATCGTTTTCATTGAAACCATTGCCCTGGCCGCGGCTGGTACCTTGTACATACGAACCAATATTGGCTTCCGTAAAAGCCTGCCGCCACAAAAAGTAGCCGGAATTATCAACACCATTACCGGTTTTGCCGTAGGTGGCCCGCAGCTTCAATACATTGATCCAGGATGCGTTATTGCTAATAAAGTTTTCTTTGGCCAAATCCCAACCAATGCCGCCGGCATAAAACATCCCGAACTGATGACCCGGACGGTACCGGTCGTAGCCGCTGTAGTTCAATGCCGCTTCGGCAAAAATCTTTTCCTTGTAGTTGTAGGTTGCTTTTGCGGAGAGGTTGGAGGCCGTGCCGGGCAGGTCGTAGTTGAAGATGGTGCGGCGCTGGTCGGCCAACAGCACAGCGCTCCAGCCATGAGAGCCGGCCTGTTTGTCGTAGCCCAAGGCCGCCTGCGCAAACCAATAACGGGCATTGGAAACCGTTATGAAACTGTTGCTCTGCGCCGCCAGGTTGCCGCTTTGTACATAGCTGCTGTCGCCGGCATCTGTAACCTGCAACGTAAACGTGGGTATGCGTGCGCCGCGGTCGATGGCCGTAGCCGACTGCACCGAAATGTTGGCTTTTGCATTGGCCCACAAACCCGGAAGAAAATCATCAAAGCGGTATTTTAAATCAAGATTGGCCATTACGTCTTTATCGTTACCCTGGATGTAACCCGAATTTTGCACCTGCGCCAAAAGATTGTTGTTGAACGTGGTGGTGCCGCCAAACGATCCATTGGGATTGTACACCGGATAGGCATTGCTGGGCGTGGTGAGCAACGCATTTAAGATGGTGCCGGTAGTGGCCCCAGGCTGATTGCCTTCCTGAATGCGGCCGAACAACTGTAGGCCCACCGTAAAGTTCCGCGTAACGTTAACGTCAATGTTCGAATTGATAATGTAGCGTTTCAGATCGGCATTAGTGTTGAAACCAACTGTATCTGATTTTTTGAAAAAACCTTGCTGGTTCATATAGCTCAACGAAACCGAATAGCGGGCTGCATTGCCGCCGCCGTTGATGTTGAAGTTATACCGGTTTAGCGGTGCGTTTTCCCGCAAAACCTGATCGTA
>Ga0210040_10007357_pt1 | contig 13371 bp, 11 predicted proteins | sample CryGeyCG12114_NA_FD_185462 | JGI IMG/M metagenome (GOLD analysis project Ga0210040, IMG submission 185462) | Groundwater microbial communities from aquifer - Crystal Geyser CG19_WC_8/21/14_NA (SPAdes) (version 2) | ecosystem: Environmental > Aquatic > Deep subsurface > Groundwater | place: USA... | reverse complement strand
GCGTCCCCTCCCAGGGGGCGCCGGAGGCCACGGGGATCTTGGCCTTCATGGCCTTCTCGATGTCCCTGAGCTCGCCCATCTCATCCGGGGAGCAGAAGGCGATCGCCTTCCCTTCCGCCCCGGCGCGCGCCGTGCGGCCGATGCGGTGGACATAGTTCTCGGGCACGTTCGGCAGGTCGTAGTTGTAGACGTGCCGGATGCCGGAGATGTCGATCCCCCGCGCGGCCACGTCGGTCGCCACGAGCACCCGCACCTCGCCCTCGCGGAAGGCCGAGATGGCCCGGTCGCGTTGGCCCTGGCTCTTGTTGCCGTGGATCGAGGCCACGGCGAAACCCGCCGCCTCCAGCTGCTTCGACAGCTTCTCGGAGCCGTGCTTGGTGCGGCCGAACACGAGCGCGAGCTCGTCGCGGTGCTTGTCGAGGAGCTCAATCAGCAGGTCGGTCTTGGCGCCCTTGGCGACGAAGTGCAGCCACTGGTCGATCTTGGCCACGGCCTGCCCCGGCGGATTCACCTGCACCCGCACCGGGTCGGTGAGGAAGGCTCCGGCGATCTCCTCCATCAGCTTGGGCATGGTGGCGGAGAAGAGCATGGTCTGCCGCGCCTTGGGCAGGAGCCCGGCGATGCGGCGGAGCGAGTGGATGAAGCCCAGGTCGAGCATCTGGTCGGCCTCGTCAAGGACCAGGAACTCGGTCTTGGAGAGGTCCACCGAGCGGCGGTCGAGGAGGTCCACCAGGCGACCGGGCGTGGCCACGAGGATCGACACGCCACGCGACATGCGCTCGATCTGCGGGGTGAAGCCCACGCCGCCGGTGATGAGCGCGAGCTTGAGGCCCGAGCCTTGCGCGAAGAGGGAGAGCGTATCGTGGATCTGCCGCGCCAGTTCCCGCGTGGGCGCGAGGATCAGGGCGCGCGGAGTCTTGGGCTCGGCCTTGCGGCCGTTCTTCATCAGCGCGTCGAGCATGGGCAGGCCGAAGGCCGCCGTCTTGCCGGAGCCGGTCTGGGCGAGGCCCATGACGTCGCGGCCGGCCATGGCGTGCGGGATCGCCTGGGTCTGGATGGGGGTGGGCTCGGTGATGCCCTGCTCGTGCAGCGCGGTCGTGAGGCGGGGCGAAAGGCCCAGCGAGTCGAAGTTCATGGATATCCTGTTCGGCGGGCACGATGGGCCCGACAATGGTCCCTCAGCCCGGCGGGATGCCGGGTCGCAGGGGTGGCAGCCGATGCGCTGACCAAGGGGCGGAATTGCCCCGAAGCCGTCACGGCGCGGCTTCCCCTGCGTGAAAGTGGGAACCTGTGAGACCCGCCGACCTTGCGCCCAAAGGCGCTCTGCTCACGCGGCAGAGGCGACGGTCACCGGCATGTGGGCTTCTTGTCCCCAGGAGTCAAGGCCCCTCGCCTTCCCCTCCCCTCGCCTCGCCACTATACGGCGGTCGGAACAACCGGGGCGGGTGGAATGGCGCATATCATCGTCGTGGGCAACGAGAAGGGCGGGGCGGGCAAGTCCACCGTCGCCATGCACGTGGCCTCGGCGCTGGTGCGGATGGGGCACCGGGTGGGGACGCTCGACCTCGACGTCCGGCAACGATCGCTGGGGCGCTATATCGAGAACCGCGTGCGGTTCCTGGCCAAGGAGGGCCTCCATCTCCCCACGCCCCGCGACATGCTCCTGCCCGAGGTGGACGAGGCCGCCCTGCCCCCCGGCGAGAACGCGCAGGACCATCGCCTCTCCCAGGCCGTGGCGGCCCTGGAGCCCGAGTCGGACTTCATCGTCATCGACTGCCCGGGAAGCCACACCCGCCTTGCGCAGGTCGCGCATTCGATGGCGGACACGCTGGTCACGCCCTTGAACGACAGCTTCGTGGACTTCGACCTCCTGGCGCGGATCGACACCGACGGGGAGAAGATCCTGGGCCCCTCGGTCTATGCCGAGATGGTCTGGAGCGCGCGGCAGCTCCGCGCCCAGGCGGGGCTGCCCCCCATCGACTGGATCGTGCTCCGGAACCGCCTGGGAAGCCAGGCGATGATCAACAAGCAGCGGATGGAAGGCGCTCTCGCGCGGCTCGCGAAGCGGATCGGCTTCCGCGTGGGGCCGGGCTTCTCGGAGCGGGTGGTGTTCCGCGAGCTGTTCCCGAGGGGCCTCACGCTCCTCGACCTGCGCGACGTGGGGGTGTCGAGCCTGTCCATGTCCAACGTCGCGGCCCGGCAGGAGCTGCGCGAACTGGTGCGCGCTCTGGGGCTGCCCGGGGTCGAAGTGCGCTTCTAGCGCCACCACTTAGGCCTTCGTTCCGCAGGCCACTTGCCTGAGGCGTGCCTCTGGGGCTTCAATCCGCAAAAGGCCCCTCAAAAGGGCCTCTAGGGGAGAATGACCATGGCCATGTTTGGCAGCGGGGCCTCGACTCCGGCACCGGCGCCGCAGGATGCCTCCAGCGGCGGACGGTCGCATCTCGTCGCCGGGACGAAGATCGTGGGCGATATTTCGGCGCCGGGCCTTTTGGAGATCCAGGGCCAGGTGAAGGGCCGCGTGATGGCCGACTCCGTCGTGATCGAGGAGCGGGGCACCGTGGACGGAGAGGTCCAGGCCGCCGCCATCGGCGTGAAGGGCACCTTCAAGGGCCATCTGAACGGCGGCGCTGTCCGCGTCCACGCAAGCGCGCGGCTGTCCGGCACCATCCGCTACGACACGCTGAGCATCGAGAGCGGCTCGGAGATCACCGCGACCTGCGAGAAGGCCAAGCCGGCAGGCTGAGGGGCGCCGCGCCCCCGTGGCCGGGCGCGGGGATCGGCCTCGGGGCTCCCTGCCCCGGACGGGCGGGGCCGCACTCCGTCCGGGATCGTCGAGGTGGCTGGACGTTCCGGGTCGGCCTGCTGGTCCTCGGCACGGGGCCGCACTTCCGACGTCGCCTATCGGCCTGTCTTCGTCCGGGCCCCTGGCCGGCCGGGGACGGTCAGGCGTCCCGCCCGGACCCAAGGAGTTCTCGCGGCAGGGCTGGGCCTCTCTCCAGGGCCGGTCGGACCTGCGTCCCCGACACACTGCCAACGAAGGCGTTCGGCGCGATAGGACCCGATCGCGGCGCGTCATGCTGTCAGGCCAGCGATTGCGGCGGCCCAGGGTACCCTCCTGACATCGCCGCCAAAAACGAGCGAGCCCGTCGCAGTCAGCGGGTTGATCGATCCTCCTCCTTGTGACAGGCTCCCGGGGCTGCAGGTCAAGAAACCCGCTCAGCGGTGTCGGTGTGGCGGTGGGACGTTCTGGAACTCATGACCCGGCACCGGGCGTCAGAGGAAGGCTGTTCCCATGAGCAACATCATCACGGGCTTGGTCCCACGAAGCACCGCGACCGACGCCACCAGCGGGTACCAGCTCGATAACGCGTTCGGCCTCTACACGCTGACGCTGACCAGCGGCACCTTCGTCTATGTCGCGGGACTGCACGACGACGGGATCAGCGTCTTCGAGCTCGGTCCGGACGGCTCCCTGACCAACGTCCAGAACGTTCAGGACAACCCCACCCTGGAGCTGAACGACGTCGCGAACTTCACCTCCGCCACCGTGGGCGGCGTCACCTACCTTTACGCCAACGCGGAAAGGGACGACGGCATCAGCGTCTTCCGGGTGAAGGCCGACGGCACGCTGGCCAACGTGCAGAACATCACCGACGACGCCGTGCTCGAGCTCAACGGCTCCGAAGGCCGCATGACGGTGGCGACGGTCGGGACCACCCAGTTCCTGCTCGCCACCGGGGACGACGACAACGGCATCAGCGCCTTCCGGGTCGAGGCCGATGGGACGCTCACCAATACGGACAACGTCACCGATGCGGGCGCGCTCGAGCTCGACAACGCCATGGACGTGGTCACCGTCGAGGTGGGCGGTCACACCTTCGCCGTGGTGGCGGGCGAGGACGACAACGGGCTGGCCGTGTTCGAGCTCAGCGCCAGCGGCAAGCTCACCAACACCGACAACGTCAATGACGACGCCACCCTGAACCTCTGGGGGGCCACCGGGCTGGCCACCGCTATGGTGGACGGCGTCTCCTATGTGATCGCCTCGGGCGGCTACGACGACGGCCTCAGCGTCTTCTCCGTCAGCGCCACGGGCCAGCTCACCAACGTGTTCAACGTCTCGGACAACGCGGCGCGCGGGCTCGACGGGGCGCAGGGCCTGACCACCTTCACGCTGGAGGGCGAGACCTTCCTCTCGGTGTCCGGGCGGGACGACAGCGCCGTCACCATCTTCCAAGTGGGCTCGGGCGGCACGCTGACGGACGTGACCGCCGTCTTCGACGACGCCGGGCTGGCCATCGGCGGCTCGCGCTACAACACCGTCGCCACGGTGGACGGCACGTCCTTCGTGATCGCCACCGGCTCCGAGGACAACGGCCTGAGCGTCCTGGAGCTGCAAGGCCCAGGGGGCACGGGCTCCAACCGGCCGCCCACCGACATCACCGTCCAGGGCGGCACGGTGACGGAGAATGCGGGCGGCGGGACCGTGGTGGCCAGGCTCGGGGCCGTGGACCCCGACCAGGGCACGACGCCCTTCACCTTCGGCATCTCCGGGGCGCCCGGCCTCTTCGAGGTCGTCGGCAACGAGATCCGCGTCGCGAGCGGCGCTCAGATCGACTACGAGGCGCAGGCCTCCTTCGAGGTGAAGCTCACCGTCACCGACGCGGCGGGGGCGACCTACGGCGAGCAGTTCACCATCGTGGTGGAGGACGTCGCGGAGAACGTCCTGATCGGGACGGACTCGGCCAACACCCTGACCGGGACGAGCGGCAACGACGAGATCTGGGGCCGGGTCGGCAACGACACCCTCTCAGGGCTCGGGGGCAACGACACGCTCTACGGCGAGAACGGCGCCGATCACCTGGACGGGGGGCTCGACGACGACGCTCTGGACGGCGGAGGCGGGAACGACGTGCTGAAGGGCGGCACCGGCGCCGACGTGCTGAGGGGCATGCTGGGGGCCGACATTCTGCAAGGCGGCGCGGGCAAGGACCTTTTCGTCTACGGCGCCGTGAAGCACAGCCTGCCGGGGCTCGACGCGGACCACATCCTCGACTTCGTGCGCGGCGAGGACCTCCTGGTGGTGACCCCGATCGACGCCAACCCGGCCAAGTCGGGCGACCAGGACTTCGTGCTCGACACCGACGGGAGCTTCTCCAAGGGAGAGATCCGGCAGACCCTCTCAGGTGGCGACCTCCTGATCGAATTCAACAACGACAAGGAGGCGGAGGCGGACTTCGCCATCGTGCTCGAGGGCATGACGAGCCTGCTCGGAGCCAGCGACTTCGATCTGTAAGGGGGACCCGACCCCCTCGCGCGGCCCCCTTCAGGGGCTGCGCGCCACCGGGCGAGACGGCTCCTGCAGGCGAGCCTGGGGCAGCCCTTAAGACTCATGCCGAAGCGGAGAGATGCCCCTAGCCTCAGGTCCTTGCCGGAGGGGAGTGGCGCGCTGGGGAGGAGAGAGTTCGAACACCCTCTTCGAGGTGCTGGATGAACGAGTTGAACCGCTGCGCGACATGGCTCGCGAAGGACAAGGAGGGTTGGAAGGCAACCTCCGCCCCGAAGACAGTCGTCGATGACCTTCTGTCCGCGCGGCGGTCAGAGGTGACGGTTCCCGCGCTCAAGGACGTTTCCATTGTGCCGATGTTCACGCGCGACGGTCGCCTCCTGAACCGCTCAGGATTCGACGAGGGATCGGGCATCTTTCTTGACCTGAAGGTGGACGTGCAGGTGCCCGAGAGTCCCACGCCCCGCGAGGTGCGCCGCGCCTTGCGCCACCTGTGGAAGCCGATCTCTCAGTTCCCCTTCGTGGACAAGTCGGATCGGCTTCATGCGCTCGCGATGATATTGGAGCCGTTTATGCGGGATATGTTCGGCCCCACCCCCATGTATTTCATCAACAGCCGGATGCCGGAACGGGCGCCTCGCTTCTCCTTGAGACCGCGCTCTATTCAAGGCTTGGGCATTGGCCGGAGGCACAGACGCCTCCAACGTCGAAGGAAGAGATGAAGAAGTCCCTCACGGCCTGCCTCGCTGAGGGCCCGCGGGTCATCTACTTCGACAACGCGGACGTGCTGCATTCGGGCGAACTGGCTTCGGCCTCTACGGCCGAGACCTATGCCGCGCGCATCCTGGGGGTGTCAAAGCTGCTCAGGGTGCCTGTGCGGGTTCAGTGGGTGGGATCTGTGAATAACGCTATGCTGTCCGGGAAGCTCTACCGCCGCATGATCGGCATTCGCATCGGCGCCAAGATGGCTGACCCCGAGGACCGCGACATCTCGCAGTTCCGTATCATGGACCTCAAGGCCCGGACGGTGGAGCATCAGGCGCGGCAAGTGGTGGCTGCGCTGACGATCATCCAGTTTTGGGTCGACAAGGGGATGCCGAAGGGCAACGGATCGAAGGCGTCCTTCGAGGCCTCAGCGCAGAAGATGTCGGGCCTGTTCGACTGCATTGGGGTCGAAGGCTTCCTTGAGACGCCCAAAGATCGCCGCCCGGAGGACCCGGAGGCGGAGCAACTCCGCACGGTTATCATCGCATTGTGGAAGGCCCAGCGCGAGTACGAGCAGGGCCGGGCGCAGTACAAAGTGGACCTGACCCGCCCCAAGGCGACGGATGTACTCGTCGTCCTGAACGCGATGAACGTTCAGGTAGACCTTGGAATGAAGGAGCCGTCGCGGGCGCCTGGCGAACTGCTCAGGAAGCACCAAGGGCGCGTCTTCGAGTTCGAGTCTCTCAAGGGTGCGACCATGCGCCTGTGGCTGAAGAGTTTCGTCCACCAGAACATGACTCGGTGGCAGGTGAGGAGCGAGCGCGAAGCACCGCCCGATGAGGCTCGGTTGGAGTTGGTGGACACGACGCCATTCTGATCGGGGTCGGAGGCGCGAGATGGGGCGGGCGGGGTCAGAGACGGCCTCGCCCGTTTGCGCATAGCAACGATGGTAATGCGGGTTGTGGGATGGAGTGCAGCCGAGCGTCAACGGGTAGTTGCCATTGTGAACACCATCGCGTTTATCCCGCTTACACATCAGCCTCCACATTTCGTTCTTGGGCGTCTCGACCAAACTTCCTTGCCCATGACCCAGCCCTACCAGCACCGCATGGCCCGGCGCCGCCCGGACAACATCTCCTTCGCGCGCATCTCCGAGATCGCTCGTCCGCCGCAGCGCACCTGACTTCGGCACAATCCAAGCTTCTGATAAAGCAGGACGACGGCTGGTCTGCGTATTCTAAGACATACGTACGCCCAAGGAGCCTTCCCGCCACCGCAGCGCTTCTACGAGCAGCGCGAAGGCGGGGGCCATCTGCCGCCGGCTCGGATAGTAGAGATGATAGCCCGGCGACGGCGGGCACCAGTCGGCCAGCACCTGGGTGAGACGCCCCTCCCGCAGGGGGGCCGCCGCGATGTCCTCGGGCACATAGGCCAGACCCAGGCCTTCGATGGCCGCCTCCAGGGCTGGGGCCGCGTCGTTGAGAGCGAGGGGACCTTCCACCTGCACGTTCAGGGCGCGTCCGTCCTTCTCGAACTCCCAGGCGTAAAGAGCCCCGGACGTGCTTTGGCGGTACTTGACGCAGCGGTGCGTCGTGAGTTCCTGCGGCATCTGGGGCCGAGGCTTGTGCTCGAAGAAGGACGGCGCCCCTACGACGATCCACCGCAGGTCCGGGCCGATGCGAACGGCGATCATGTCGCGCTCGACCTGCTCGCCCAAGCGGATGCCGGCATCGAACCGTCCCGCCACGATGTCCACGAAGCCGTTCTCGATCATGGCCTCGACCTGGACGTCCGGGTAGTCGGGCAGCAGCCGCGTGAGCGCTGGCCGCAGGATGGTCTCGTAGGCATGTGTGCTGGTCGTGATCCGGACTGAGCCCGCTGGCTTGTCGCGCAGTTCGGTCAGTGCCGCGAGTTCCGCTGCGATGGCTTCCAGCCCGGGCCGGGCCGTCCGGAGCAGGCGCTCGCCGGCCTCGGTCGGCGCCACGCTCCGGGTGGTCCTGGTCAGGAGCCGCACCCCTAACCGCTCCTCGAAGCTGCGGATCGTGTGGCTTAGGGTCGATTGGGTGAGGCCGAGCCGGGTGGCGGCCCGCGTGAAGCTGCGCTCCTCGGCCACGGCGAGGAAGACGTTCAGGTCGGTCAGGTCATCGCGCCGCATTCATGGCTCCTGACCATAGGCTCATGCGATCTGTAGCCCCTAATCGTCGGGGCGCCCATGGTTAGATTGGCTGCCGACGCGGGTTCGCTGAGACACGCCCGCCCACGGAGACCCAGACATGAACGAGCAAGACACCCCAGGGATGGGCCAGCAGCGCGGCCCGGACGCAGGTCGGCGCAACCTTCTGAAGCTCACCGGCCCAAGCATTGCAGCCTTGGGCGTGATATCGGCGACCAGTGGCTCGGGCTTTGCGCAGGAAGCCCCCACCTGGGACAAGACCTTTCCCCTGAGCGACCGGATCGAGCACCAGAAGGTGTCCTTCTCCAACCGTTACGGCACCACCCTGTCGGGCGATCTCTATTTGCCGAGGGACCGTGCGGACGGTCGCCTGCCGGCGCTCGCCGTTGCCGGCCCGTTTGGCGCCGTGAAGGAGCAGTCCGCCGGCCTTTATGCCCAGACCATGGCCGAGCGTGGCTATGTCGCGCTGGCCCTCGATCCGTCCTACGTCGGCGAGAGTGGGGGTGAGCCCCATAGCGTCGCCTCGCCTGACATCAACACCGAGGACTTCAGCGCCGCGGTCGACTACCTCGGCCTGCACGCCTCCGTGGACCGCGAACGCATCGGCATCATCGGCATCTGCGGCTTTGCCGGCATGGCGCTGAATGCCGCGGCCGTGGACAAGCGCGTCAAGGCGGTCGCGACCACCAGCATGTACGACATGTCTCGCGTGAAGGTCCGCGGCTACCACGATAGCCTGACTCCGGAGCAGCGTGCAGAGATGCTGGACCAAGTGAGCCGGCAGCGTTGGACCGACGCCGAACGGGGGATGCCTGCGCTGGCGGGAGGTCTTCCTGAAACCCTGGACGGCATCGATGATCCGGTAATCCAGATGTACTGGGACTACTACAAGACCCCCCGTGGCTTCCATCCGCGCTCGGTGAACTCCACTACGGGCTGGACCACAACCAACCCGCTGTCGTTCATGAACATGCCGCTCCTGAGCTACATCGCGGAGATCTCGCCGCGCCCGACCCTGCTGATCGCGGGTGAGCATGCTCACTCGCGCTACTTCAGCGAGGACGTCTACGCCGCCGCTGCCGAGCCGAAGGAGCTCATGATCATCCCCGGCGCGGACCATGTCGCTCTGTACGACCGCGTGGACGTGATCCCGTTCGACAAGCTGGCATCTGACTGCGAGCAGCACCTCGCCTGAACGAACCGCTTCGTCGCGGCGGTGTCCCCGAACGGGACGCCGCCATCACGTCCCATGCCATGCACGAAGTGATGCGCTGGCCAGCCGAGGAGATCGAGCGAGCCAACGCGGACATCACTGTTCGTCTCTGTGCGCCTTCTCGGCGGCGGAGAGGTCGAGGCCGACTGACAGGCCGGGCACATTCATGGCCTCTATCCATAGACTCATGCGATCTGGCCCCACTAATCGCAGGACCACCGACCGTCTATCTCCTGCGCAACAGACAGGAGCCTCTCGAGCTTCGGTAGCCGCGACCGGCACCGGACTGAGCGGTCTCATTCGCTCTTCAAGACCGACGTCCAGCCGCCCAGCCGAGGTTGTGCCCATACCATGACTGCCATCAGCCCAGCTTCTGTGACCATCGCCACCGCGTCGGAGGCGAGCCATGGCCCGGCCCAACCGGCCTGGGGTGCCGTCTTCGCCATGACCCTTTGCGTCGTGGTCCTGATCGCCTCCGAGTTCATGCCGGTAAGCCTGTTGACGCCCATCGCGCAGGATCTCGGTGTTACCGAGGGCCATGCAGGGCAGGCCATCTCCATCTCCGGCCTCTTCGCCGTGGTCACCAGCCTGCTGATCTCCACTGTCGTGGGCCGCCTCGACCGGCGCATGGTCGTCATCGGCATGGCGCTGCTCTTGGCCGTCTCGGGCACGCTGGTGGCGCTGGCTCCCAGCTTCCTTGTCCTGATGACCGGGCGCGCGCTCCTGGGCGTGGCCATCGGCGGCTTCTGGTCGCTGAACACCTCCATCATCATGCGCCTGCTGCCCGCCGCCTTGGTGCCGGTGGGCTTGGCCACAAGCAACGGCGGCGTAGCCTTTGCCTCGACGGTGTCGGCGCCGCTCGGAAGCTACATGGGCGAGCTGGTCGGCTGGCGTTGGACTTTCTTCGCGGTCGTGCCTCTCGCCCTCGCCGCGGCTGTCTGGCAGGCCATAGCTCTGCCGCGCCTGCCACCCAGGGGTCAGAGCCGGACCGGCAACGTCCTGCGGCTCCTTAGGGATTGCCGTGTTGTGGTCGGCATGAGCGCGATCCTCTTATTCTTCATGGGCCAGTTCGCGCTGTTCACCTACCTGCGGCCCTTCCTGGAGCAGGTCACCGGCGTCGGCATCTCGACCCTGTCCGCTCTCCTGCTCGTCAACGGCGTGGCGAGCCTCGTCGGCACGCTTCTGATCAGCACGGCCATCCGGGCGAGCCTGCCCGTCACGCTTGTGGCGATCCCACTGGTCATGGCGGCGCTTGCCCTGGCTCTGGCCCTGTTCGGAACCTCGACTTGGGCCGTGGCCTGTCTGCTGGCACTCTGGGGTCTGGTCGGCACCGGCGGGCCGGTGGCCTGGGGCACCTGGCTCACCCGCAGCCTGCCGGAGGACGCCGAAGCCGGTGGCGGGCTCATGGTCGCGGTGATCCAGTTGGCCATCACCCCTGGGCGCCTTGTCAGGGGGCCTGGTCTTCGACGCCGCCGGTCCCGTTGCTGACTTCACCGGCAGTGCCGGCATCCTCGCGCTCGGCGCCGTGGTCGCCCTTTCGGCCAGCCGGAGACTTTCGAGTGGTGCATGAACCGGCTTGCCGTCGAGCAAGACCACCCATCTCGGCAACCATCCCCCCGCACGAGCCGGTCTGCCCCAGGCCGGCCAAACCCTGCGGACCCACACCCCAGGCCAACCAAGAAGGATAGGACAATGTCCAAGCCCTACCTCAAAATCGCTCCGCTCATTCTCGCGTTGCTCCTGGCCACGTCTGCCGCCTTGCCGTCTTCGGCGCAAACCCAGAACGGAGGCGAAGAACCGGTCATCGGGACCATTGTCCGCTTCACCTCCCAGTCGACGTGGGTCGATGTGACGATCCGCGCGGACAGCCCGGCGGTGCGGGACTTCCTCTCGATGCTCCCCCTCACCCTGACGCTGGAGGAGCACACCGGGCGAGAGAAGATCGGCACCCTTCCGCGGGCCCTCACACTCGACAGCTCGCCCGGCTCTGATCCTGAGAACGGCGATCTCATCTACTTCGTCCCGTGGGGCAACCTGGGCTTCTACTACAACGCCGAGGGCATCGGCTACTCCGACCAGACTCTCCACATCGGCACCTACGAGGCCTCGCCCGAGCAACTCGAAGAACTCGAGGGGACTGTCAGCATCGAAGTCGTCCCTTGAGACTGGGTCCAGGATCCAGCGCCTCACACCCTTGGGCGACACCATCGTAACCACCGCAAGGGCACTCGCCCCGCGATCCCACAGAACGGAGACATGACATGATCGACAACGTTGCGGGCAAGGTGATCGTCATCACCGGCGCCTCTAGCGGCATGGGCGAGGCCGCCGCCCGTCACCTCGCGGCCAAGGGCGCCAGAGTTGTCCTGGGCGCGCGCCGCGCCGACCGGATCGAAGCACTCGAAGCCGAGATCACCGCGGCCGGCGGCCAGGCTACTGCTGTCGCTACCGACGTGACGATGCGCGAGGACGTGCAGGATCTGGTGCACAAGGCTGTCGCGACCTATGGACGGGTCGACGTGATCATCAACAACGCGGGCCTGATGCCGCTCTCGCCCATGGACCGGCTAAAGGTCGACGAATGGGACCGGATGATCGACGTCAACATCAAGGGCGTGCTCTACGGCATCGCCGCCGCGCTCCCACACATGCAGGCGCAGAAGTCGGGCCACATCATCAACCTGTCCTCGGTCGCGGGCCACAAGATCTTTGGGGGCTCCGCCGTCTACTCTGCGACCAAGTCCGCCGTGCGGGTGATCTCGGAGGGGCTTCGGGCGGAGATGGCGCCCTACAACATCCGCGTCACGATCATCTCGCCCGGCGCGGTCAAGACGGAGCTCCTCGATCACATCAGTGAGGCGGACGTGCAAAAGGCGAACCAGGACTATGTGGGCCAGGTCGGCGTGCCCGCCGAGACCTTCGCCCGGCTGGTCGCCTTCGCTATCAGCGAGCCAGAGGACGTCGGCATCAACGAGATCCTCTTCCGGCCGACGGCCCAGGAACTCTGAGGCCGCCAGCGAGGAGGTTAGGTCGAGCATGGCACGAATCTTCATCACCGGTTCGTCGAGCGGCTTGGGCCTCCTCGCCGGGCGACAACTCGCAGAGCGGGGTCATCAGGTGGTGCTGCACGCTCGTGACGTGGCCAAGGCCAAAGCAATCCGGGCCGCACTGCCCGGGGTCGAGGAGGTCGTCGAGGGCGATCTCGAGACGATGGCTGGCATGCGCGTCGTGTCGGAGACAGTCAATGCGCTCGGCCGCTTCGACGCCGTCATTCACAACGCCGGCGTGGGCGAGCGCGGCACCGACCGACTGACCGCCGACGGCCTGCCTGTGGTCTTCGCCGTCAACCTTCTCGCACCCTACCTCCTGACCGCGCTGATGAAGCGTCCTGACCGGCTGATCTACCTGAGTTCCAGCATGCACATGGGCGTGAAGCCTGCGCGGCTGGCGGCCTTCTGGCGGCACGGGCGCTGGACGGGGCGGATCAGCTACTCGCAGACGAAGTTCTTGGTCACGGCATTTGCCTTCGCCACAGCCCGGCTCTGGCCCGAGGTGCGGTCGAACGCGGTCAATCCCGGCTGGGTGCCCACCCGCATGGGCGGCTCCTCGGCGCCCGACGATCTGGAGGAAGGCGCCTGGACTCAGGCATGGCTAGCCGAAGGAAGCGAGCCTGAGGCGCTCGCGTCCGGGGAGTATCTGCACCACGGGCGTTTACTGCGGCCTGATCCTGCCACGCAGGATGTCAGAGTGCAGGATGAGGTCCTGGCGCTATGCGAAGCCATCAGCGGGGTGGGTTGGGCTCGGACCTGAGCTTCGGTCTCTCTGCCCCTCAGGCTCGTTGAGCCCGCAAGTACGAGGTATGTGCGTCTGAGCTGGCTTGGGGAATGTGGACAGGGGCGCTGAGTGGATGATCCGCGCGACATCGGCCTGATGCCGAGGAGCGAGGCGAGACCATGACGAGACGACCGCGCCGGAACCACAGCCCGGCCTTCA
>Ga0210040_10007356_pt1 | contig 13372 bp, 5 predicted proteins | sample CryGeyCG12114_NA_FD_185462 | JGI IMG/M metagenome (GOLD analysis project Ga0210040, IMG submission 185462) | Groundwater microbial communities from aquifer - Crystal Geyser CG19_WC_8/21/14_NA (SPAdes) (version 2) | ecosystem: Environmental > Aquatic > Deep subsurface > Groundwater | place: USA... | reverse complement strand
GACCCCGGAGAGCTCGACCGACGCCTCGTAGGCGTCCACCATCGGCGCGATCGGGACGACGGAGTAGTGCATGCCCAGCCGCCGGGCCGAGTCCTCGGCGTCGGACAGCGAGTGCTCGCTGGACCACCTGGACGGCAGCCCCACGCCGTGCACCCGGTCGGCGCCCAGCGCGTCGACGGCGAGCGCGGCGACCAGCGCCGAGTCGATGCCGCCGGACATGCCGAGCACCACCGAGGGCATCCCGTTCTTGTCGATGAAGTCCTCGAGCCCCAGCACCAGCGCGCGCCACACCTCCTCGCAGTCGCTCAGCGGCTCGGCGACGGTCGACGGCCGCCGGTCGAACACCGCGACGGGCTCCTCGGAGACGACGTGCCGTGTGACGTCCATCGGCCCGATCCGCCCCTCGCGGCGTTCCGGCACCGACGAGGGGTGGAGGTCCAGGTCGACGGTGGCCAGGTGCTCGACGAACTGGGGGGAGCGCGCCAGCAGCGTCCCGTCGGCGGCGACGGCCATCGAGTCGCCGTCGAAGACCAGCTCGTCCTGGCCGCCCACCTGGTTGCAGTAGAGGATCGTCGCGCCCGCCTCGGCCGCCCGGCGGCGGACCAGCGGCAACCGCAGGTCGTCCTTGGCCCGCTCGTAGGGGGAGGCGTTGGGGGAGACGACCAGGTCGACCCCGGCCTGCCCGGCGACCCCGCACGGGCCGCCCTCCACCCACAGGTCCTCGCAGACGGTCAGCGCGACGTCGATGCCGTGCAGCCGCACCACGGGGAGCTCGGTGCCGGGCACGAAGTACCTGGCCTCGTCGAAGACGCCGTAGTTGGGCAGGTGCCGCTTGTAGTAGCGGACGACGACCTCGCCACCGAACAGCAGTGCCGCGGCGTTGCGGGGCGCGCCTCGACGGGGGTTCGCGTCGCCCGGGCGGTCGTCGTCGGTGGGCGTCGAGTCGACCGGCGCCGGGCCGGCGCCCTGCGTGTGCGCGAGGTACCCGACGACGACGGCGATGCCGCCCAGGCCCTGGTCGGCGAGAGCGGCCGCGAGCTCGACCAGCGAGCGCTCGCTGGCGCGGGCGAAGGACTCCCGCAGCACGAGGTCCTCGGGCGGGTAGCCGGTCAGCGTCATCTCGGGGAAGACCACGAGGTGCGCGTTCTCCTGGGCCGCCCGCGCGGTCCACCGGACGACGAGCCCGCTGTTGCCCTCGAGGTCCCCGACACGGGTGTCCACCTGGGCCATCGCCACCCGCAGCTGCACAGGTCCCTGATCGCTCACGCCGCACAGTCTGGCCTCGGACCGGTGGGCGCGGCCAGGCGGGCACCGGCCCTCGCGGTCGCCGCCCCCGGGGCGCGGGGCAGCCGGCTCCCGACGGGCGGGCGACCGGCAGGAGAACAAGCCGCCCGGTTCCGTGACGTCCCCACCCCGACGGGGCAGGGTGGGGACACAACGGCAGGGCTGTCACATCCCGGAAACGAGCGGACGCGATCATGGCGAGCATGGACCGACAGCAGGAGTTCGTCCTGCGCACCCTCGAAGAGCGCGACATCCGGTTCGTCCGGCTGTGGTTCACCGACGTCTCGGGCTACCTCAAGGCCGTGGCCGTGGCGCCGGCCGAGATCGAGGCCGCGTTCGCCGAGGGCATCGGCTTCGACGGCTCGGCCATCGAGGGCTTCGCGCGCGTCTACGAGTCCGACATGCTCGCCAAGCCCGACCCCGGCACCTTCCAGGTGATGCCCGCCCGGGACGGGCGGCCCAGCGACACGGCGCGGATGTTCTGCGACATCACGCTGCCCGACGGCTCGCCCTCGTGGGCCGACCCGCGGCACGTGCTGCGCCGGACGCTCGCCAAGGCCGCGGACATGGGCTTCACGTTCTACACCCACCCCGAGATCGAGTTCTTCCTGCTCAAGGACCTGCCCACCGACGGCCGGCCGCCGGAGCCCGCCGACACCGGCGGCTACTTCGACCTGTCCACGCACAACGTGGCGCACGACTTCCGTCGCGAGGCGGTCTTCGCGCTCGAGGCCATGGGCATCTCGGTGGAGTTCAGCCACCACGAGGTCGCGCCCGGCCAGCAGGAGATCGACCTGCGCTACGCCGACGCCCTGTCGATGGCGGACAACATCATGACGCTGCGGCACGTCGTCCGGGAGGTGGCGCTGGCCCAGGGCGTGCACGCCACCTTCATGCCCAAGCCGTTCACCGAGCTGGCCGGCTCGGCCATGCACACCCACCTCTCCCTCTTCGAGGGCGACCGCAACGCCTTCCACGACGGAGCGGACCCGATGCGGCTGTCCACCACCGGCAAGCAGTTCATCGCGGGGCTGCTCACCCACGCCCGCGAGTTCACGGCGGTCACCAACCAGACGGTGAACTCCTACCGGCGCCTGCTGGCCGGCACGGAGGCGCCGACGGCCGCCACCTGGGGCCGGGCCAACCGGTCGGCCCTGGTGCGGCTGCCCTCCTACAAGCCCAGCAAGGCGCAGTCGGCCCGCGTCGAGGTCCGCTCGCCCGACTCGGCCTGCAACCCCTATCTCACCTACGCCGTGCTGCTGGCTGCCGGGCTGCGCGGGATCGAGAAGGGGTACGAGCTGCCGCCCGAGGCCGAGGACGACGTGTGGTCGCTCACCGACACCGAGCGCCGCGCGGCCGGCTACGAGGACCTGCCGGTCTCCCTCGGCGAGGCGCTGACGGCCATGCAGGGCAGCGAGCTGGTGGCCGAGACGCTGGGCGAGCACGTGTTCGAGTTCTTCCTCCGCAACAAGTGGGAGGAGTTCAACTCCTACCGGCGCAACGTGACGCCCTTCGAGCTCCAGCGCTACCTGCCGGGGCTCTGAACCAGCGCGGCTAACCTCACGGCGTGGCCCGCCTCCTCGTCGTCGTCCCGAGCGAGACCGACCCGCCCGCCCGGCTGGCGGGGTGGCTGGCCGACGCGGGGCTGACCCTCGACGAGCGGCACCTGGGGCTCGGCGAGGCGCTGCCGGGGTCCCTCGACGACCACGACGGGCTGCTCGTCCTGGGCGGACCGCAGTCGGCCACCGACGACGAGGCCACCAGCCCCGAGCTCGTCGGCGTCCGCGCGCTGCTGCGCGAGGCGATCGCCGGCGACCTGCCCACGCTGGCGGTGTGCCTGGGCGCCCAGGTGCTGGCCGAGGCCGGGGGAGGGGCGGTCCGGGTCGGCACCGAGGGCCCCGAGGTCGGCGCCACGCTGGTGGCCAAGCGGGACGCCGCGTACGCCGACCCGGTCTTCGGTCCGTTGCCGCTGGCGCCCGACGTGATCCAGTGGCACCACGACGAGATCGCCACGCTGCCGCCCGGTGCGACGCTGCTCGCCAGCAACCCCCACTACGCGCACCAGGCCTTCCGCGTGGGCGAGGCGGTCTACGGCATCCAGTTCCACATCGAGACGACGCCGGAGCTCGTGCGCTCCTGGGCCGCCGGCGACCCGGTCGGCGTCGCGGCCGCGCCGGTCGACGTCGAGACGTTGTGCGCCCGGTCCGACGCCGTGCACGACGACCTCGCCGAGACCTGGGCCCCCTTCGCCGCCCGCTTCGCCGAGCTGGTGCGGGCACGCGCCGCCGACGGTGGAACCCCGTGACCCCCGAGGTGGAGATCCCGCGCCGCGCCGTCGTCCGGCTGGTGCGGTTCGGCTTCGAGGACGGCGAGCGCGCGGCCCGGCTGCTGTCCCACCCCGACCTCGGGCTGTGGGACCTCGGGCGCAACGAGCCGGCCGATCCCGAGGCCGGCCCGGTCGTCGCCGCGCTGGCCCGCGCCGGTGACCCCGACCTCGCCGTCCGGTCCCTGCACCGCCTGGTCGAGGCGCTCGACGAGGCCGACGGGAGCGGTGGGTCGGCGGCCTCGCTGCTGGCCCGCCTGCGGGGTTCGGCGCCGCTGCGCAGTCGGCTGCTGGCGGTGCTGGGTGCCAGCTCCGGGCTGGCCGACCACCTGGCCGCCCATCCCGACGACTGGGACGTCCTCGACGACGGCGACGACGGCATGGGCCGGCCGACGGCGCAGGCTCTCGAGCGGCTGATGCTGACCGCCGTGGGCGCCGACCCGGACGACCCGCCCTGGGGCGTCCGGCTGGGCAAGGGCGCGCCGGACGCCTCGCCCGCCCGGATCTCGGCGCTCCGGCTGGCCTACCGGCGGGCGATCCTCTCCCTGGCCGGGCGGGACCTCGGGGACAACCTGCCCGCCGAGGACGCCGCGGCGGAGCTGGCCGACATCGCGGCCGCGGTGCTCACCGCGGGGCTCGCGCTGGCCGTGGCGGAGCAGCCGGCCTCGGCCGCCGCCTGCCGGCTGTCGGTCATCGCGCTGGGCAAGACCGGCGGTCGGGAGCTCAACTACGTCAGCGACGTCGACGTCGTCTTCGTCGGCGAGCCGGTGGACCCCTCGGACTCCGACAGCGCTGCCCTGGGCAGCGCCACCCGGGTGGCCGCCGCGCTCATGCGGATCTGCCGCGAGGCGGCCTGGGAGGTCGATGCCGCGCTGCGACCCGAGGGCAAGGCCGGCGTCCTGGTCCGCACCGTCGCCGGGCATTCCGCGTACTACGAGCAGTGGGCCAGCACCTGGGAGTTCCAGGCGCTGCTCAAGATGCGCCCGGTCGCCGGCGACCCCGACCTGGGCCGGGACTACGTCGAGGCGCTGTGGCCGATGGTGTGGCGGGCCGGCGACCGGCCCGGCTTCGTCGGCGAGGTGCAGGCCATGCGCCGGCGGGTGGAGGACAACATCCCGCCGGCGCAGGCCGAGCGCGAGCTCAAGCTCGGCCGCGGCGGGCTGCGCGACGTCGAGTTCGCCGTGCAGCTGCTGCAGCTCGTGCACGGCCGGGCCGACCCGACGCTCCGGGTGGGCGGCACCCTGCCGGCGCTGCTGGCGCTGTCCTCCGGCGGGTACGTCGGCCGCGACGACGCCGCGACGCTCATCGCCTCGTACCGGTTCCTGCGCACCGTCGAGCACCGGCTCCAGCTGCTCCGGCTGCGGCGCACCCACCTGCTGCCCACCGACGAGCAGCAGCTGCGCTGGCTGGCGCGGTCGCTGGGCTACAAGCCCGACGCGCGGGGCGGCGCGGTCGAGGTGCTGCAGGCCGAGCTCGCCCTGCACACCCGCGAGGTGCGGCGGCTGCACGAGAAGCTCTTCTACCGGCCGCTGCTGTCGGCGGTGGCCCGGGTGCCCGGCGAGCACCTGCAGCTGGGTTCCAAGGCCGCCGGCGACTGGCTGCGCGCGCTGGGCTTCGGCGACCCGGACGCCGCGCTGCGCCACCTGGCCGCGCTGACCGGGGGCGTCTCGCGGTCGGCGTCGATGCAGAAGTACCTGCTGCCGGTGCTGCTCCAGACCTTCGCGTCCTGCCCGAACCCCGACGCCGGCCTGCTGGCCTACCGGCAGGTCAGCGAGGCCCTCGGTGGCAACCAGTGGTACCTGCGGCTGCTGCGCGACGAGGGGCAGGTGGCCGAGCGGCTCGCCCAGCTGCTGGGCTCCAGCCAGTTCGTCGCCGGGCTGCTGACCCGCACGCCCGAGGCGCTGCGCCTGCTGGCCGACGACGACGAGCTGGAACCGCGCGGGGTGGCGGCGCTGACCAGGGCGTGGCGGCAGGCGGCCGGCCGGGCCGGCGACCCGCAGGCGAGCATGCGGGTGCTGCGCGGGCTGCGCCGCCAGGAGCTGCTGCGGATCGCCTGCGCCGATCTGCTGGGGCGCCTGGACGTGCTGCGCGTCGGCGAGGCGCTGACCGACGTCGCCGTCGCCACGCTGCAGACCGGCATGGATGTCGCCCTGCGCGCCCAGGCGCTGGACGCCGGCACCGACGTCGCAGACCTGCCGATGGACATGGCGGTGATCGGCATGGGCCGGCTCGGGGGCGGCGAGATGGGGTACGGCTCCGACGCCGACGTCCTCTTCGTGCACCGCCCACGGGTCGGAGCCGACGACGGCGCGGCGACGGCGGCGGCCAACGCCGTCGCGCACACGCTGCGGCGGCTGCTCGCGGAGCCCGCGCCCGATCCGGCGTTCGAGATCGACGCCGACCTCCGGCCCGAGGGCCGCCAGGGGGCCATGGTCCGCAGCCTGTCGGCGTTCCGGGAGTACTACGAGCGCTGGATGTCGGTCTGGGAGGTGCAGGCGCTGCTCCGGGCCGCGCCGGTCGCCGGCGACGAGCAGCTGGGTGCGGACTTCGTCGCGCTGATCGACCCGATCCGCTATCCCACGGGCGGACTGGGCGCCGAGCAGGTGGCCGAGATCCGCCGGATCAAGGCCCGGGTGGAACGGGAGCGGCTGCCGCGCGGGGCCGACCCCGCCACGCACACCAAGCTCGGCCGGGGCGGGCTGGCCGACGTCGAGTGGACCGTCCAGCTGCTGCAGCTGCAGCACGGCGCCGACGTCGAGGGCCTCCGGGTCCGCCCGACCGTCCAGGGCCTCGCGGCGGCCCGGGACGCCGAGCTGCTGGCCCCCGAGGACGCCGACGCCCTCCGCGCGTCCTGGGAGCTGGCGACACGGGCGCGCAACGCGATCTTCCTGGTGCGCGGGCGGCCGAGCGACCAGCTGCCCCGGCCGGGACCGGAGCTGGAGGGGGTGGCGCGGGCCTGTGGCTACCGCGCCGACGCGGAGCCGGGTCGGTTCCTCGACGACTACCACCGCACCACGCGGCACGCGCGCCTGGTGGTCGACCACGTCTTCTACGGGCAGGGCGCCGAGGGCGGAACCTGACCTCCGGAGATCCTGCCGCCTCGTGGCCGGCCGCAGGCGCTGACGGTCCATCGCCCGGACGGGTGACTGCGGCAGCCGGGCCCATCCCCGACGACACCCGCCCGGTCCTCGTGGCACGCTCGCTCCCGTGCGGACGCGAACGGTGACAGTGACGGACAGCTGGCGCGCGTGGCGGGCGGACCCGCTGCTGGTAGCCGGCGTCGTGCTCATCGGGCTGCAGACGTGCCTGCGGGCGTTCGCCCTCCTGGGCTCGTACTTCTGGCAGGACGACTTCTTCCACCTGAGCCTGTTCCGGCGGACGGGGTTGTCCTGGGGGTTCGTCGTGCGCGACCACAACGGCCACCTGGAGATGGGAACCAACCTGGTCTACGCGCTCGTCGGGGCGAACCCGAGCCTGTCCTTCCTCCCGGCCGCGCTGCTCATCCTGGCCCTGCAGCTGGTGGCGTCCGGCCTGCTCCTGGCGGTGCTCCGGCTGTTGTTCGGCCGGTCGCCGTGGATCCTGCTGCCCTTCACCGCCTACCTGTTCACCCCGCTGGCACTGGCGACGGTGACCTGGTTCGCGGCCGGCCTCCAGGCCCTTCCGCTGCAGATCGCCATGCTGACGGCACTCCTCGGCGGGATCCGGGCGTACCGCAGCCGGTCCTGGCAGTGGGCCGCGGTCTCGGTCGCCGGAACCGCGACGGGCCTGTTCTTCTGGGAGAAGGCGGTGTTCGTCGTCCCGGCGCTGGTGGCCGTCCTGCTGCTCGTGGAGGAGGCCGGCACGCCGTGGCGCCGCGGTCTGCGGCAGGTCGCGGACTTCTGGCCGTTCCTCCTCCCGCACGTGCTCCTGGTCGCGGCCTACCTGCCGTTCTACCTGTCCTTGGGCGGGCCCTCGGTGAAGCCCACGCTGGGGGATGCGCTCCCCTCGGCCGCCGAGACGCTCTTCGCGATGCTGCTCCCGGGTCTGTTCGGCGGCCCCTGGACCACGGAGGGTGCCGAGAGCACCGTCACAGCGGATCCCGGAACGGTGCGGGCCGTCGTCGTCGCCGTCCTGGCGCTCGGTGTGGTCGCGGTCAGCATCCGGCTCCGCGGCGTGCGCGCGGTCAAGGCCTGGCTCCTCGTCCTCGGCTACATCGCGGCGGACGTCGTCCTGGTCCAGATCGGGCGCGGCGACTACCTGAGCATGGCCGCGCGCGACCCCCGCTACATCACCGACGCGCTGCCGGTCATCGTCATCGGCTGCTGCGCGGCATTCAGCGGTCCTCGACGGGCCCTGTCCGCCGCCCCTCGGTGGGCGCGCCCCGCCGGCGTGGTGGCCCCCGCCGCCGCGGTGAGCGCCCTGCTCGCCAGTTGCCTGCTCACCAACCTCCTCGTCATCGGCGAGCTGCAGCACCGCCCTTCCCAGGACTACCTGGCCGGCGTGATGGAGACGATGGCTGCCGACCCCGCCCGTTCCGTGGTCAGCAGTCAGCCGCCCATCTACGTCGCGCTCAACAACGCCTTCGACCTCGAGGACACCCTCCACGGGCTGGGGCGGGAGTACGTCTTCGACCGGCCGGGAACCGACATGGGGATCTTCGACCGGGACGGCATCCTGCGGCCGGTGGCGCTGCTCGAGCCGATCATGCAGGCCTCGGGCCCGGTTGCGGGCTGCGGGTGGGCGTTGCCTGCGGAGGACCAGCCCATCGGCTTCGTGCCCATCTGGTTCGGCCTCCAGGTCCTCCGGTTCACCTACGTCAGCCCGTCGGAGGTGACGTTGCACCTGGCCGTCGGTGACGATCGGCAGGATCTGACGGTACCGGCCGGTACCGGAAAGGCGATGTTCGTCGTGACCGGGCAGCAGGGACCGATGTCCCTCCGGGCATCGGGCGCCCCTGCCGGGGCCGTCTGCGTCGACGACTTCTTCGTCGGCACGCCGTGGCCGGAAGGGCGCTCCGCGAACTCCTGACCCTCGCAGGGGTGGCTTCTCCGGAAAACGGTCTGGATGCACATCCCTACGGTGAGTGATCGAGCTCCCCTCGCGAGTGACGTCCGGACGCCTGAACGTAGGCTGTCCTGCGAGGACGGCCTGTACGCCACATCACACAGCGTGATAGGAACCCTCAACGTGCGTCGGGCTGACCAGACCGTCGTCGAGGATCGGACGGGCGCGACCGGCGACCGTCCCGGCGGAGAGGACCACTGCATGCGGGCTCGTGTCGCGGGGCGCGTCGTCGCCGCGCTCGGGGCCGTCGCACTGGCTGTCGCCTTCCTGCCCGCCCAGGCATCGTCGGCACCCGGGGGTCGGCTGCCCCTGGAGGAGGCGTACGAGACCACGGTCGCGGGGGCCGATGTCACCTTCCTGGACCCGGCGACGCTCGAGCAGCGCGCAGGGGAGGACGTGTCGCTGTCGGTCCGGGTCCGCGGGGACGCCGAGTCCGCGGACGCCGACCGGGACACCGCGGTGCGGACGTACGAGACGACAGCCACCGCCGCGGACGGGACGCTGATCTCGCCGACGACCACGACGACCACGTGCACGGACCGGCGCACCGCGGAGGCGGTCGACTGCGCCGTCGAGTCCGTGGACGGACGGCGGACCGATGTCCGGGGCCTCACACTGGCCTTTCCGCCCGCCACGCCCGAGCAGGACCGGATGATGTGGGACGGCGTCGCGCTCGCGTCGTTCCCCGTGCGGTTCATGGGCACCGAGCGCTTCCGCGGCCTGGAGGTGCAGCGGTACGAGCACGTGGTCCCCGAGCAGGTGCTGCGCTCGGTCACGGTGCCCGGCTTGCTGGTGGGGAGCGCCGAGCCGTCGTCACCGGCCGAGGTCGTGTACAGCGCCGACCGCGTGCTCCTCGTCGAGCCGGACAGTGGCGTCGTCATCTCGGCGGACGAGATCGTGCTGACGAGACTGCGGGCTCCGGACGGCACCCCGGGCGCGGTACTGCTGGGCGGGGTCTTCCGCCAGACGCCGGCCAGCGTCACGGATGCCATCGCCCGGGCGCAAGCGGTCGTCGACCGTCGGGGCGCCCCCGGTGAGGTCGCTTCATGGTTGACAGGGGGCGCGGGGGTGGTCCTGCTGGGTCTGGGCGGGCTGCTCCAGATCCGCAAGCGGGGCATGCCCTCCGCCCGGGTGGGGGACGGGGTCCTCCGACCGCCCGTCCCGGTCGCCTGAGCGCGGGGCGGGCACCAGGCATGGCAACGATTCCGCTCGACGAACTGGCCGTCCCGGCCCAGGCGCGCCCGATGCGCCAGTCCGAGCCGGCGCAACGCCCGCGCAACGGGGTCCTCGGGGTGTTGGGCCGCTTCCGGTCGGCCCTCGTGTGCCTGGGGTTCGTGGTCCTCTCGGTCCTGCAGGAGCCGGGCAAGGTGGTCGGGGACACCAAGCTGGACCTGGTGGTGGACCCGATCGGGTTCCTGGCGCGGGCGCTGTCGCTGTGGGATCCGGAGGGCGCCGCGGGCCAGATGCAGAACCAGGCCTACGGCTACCTCTTCCCCATGGGCCCCTTCTTCGCGCTGGGGCGGGTGCTGGCGCTGCCGCCATGGCTGATCCAGCGGCTGTGGCTCGCCCTGCTGCTCAGCGTGGCCTTCCTCGGCGTGGTGGTCCTGGCGCGCCGGCTCGGCATCGGCACCCCGGCCACCGCGACGTTCGCGGGGATCGCCTACGCGCTGTCGCCGCGGATGCTCACGTCGATGGGTGCGGTCTCGGCCGAGGTTGTCCCCATGGCTCTCGCGCCGTGGGTGCTCGTGCCGCTGGCTGCGGTGGTGGTGCACGGTTCGGCGCGGCGGGCGGCGATGCGATCGGGCCTGGTGGTGGCCTGCATCGGCGGTGTGAATGCAGTGGCGACGGGGGCGGTGCTGCCGCTGGCCGGGTTGTTCCTGCTGACCCGCCCGCCCGGGCCCCTGCGCCGTCGGCTGATCGGCTGGTGGGTTCTGTCACTCTGCCTGGCCACAGCCTGGTGGGCCGTGCCGCTGCTGGTGTTCGGCCGCTTCAGCCCGCCGTTCCTGGACTACATCGAATCGGCAGCGACGACCACCGAGCCGACCGACGTGCTGAGCGTGCTGCGCGGCACAGCGCACTGGGTCGCACCGCTGAGCTCCGTCGACGGCCCGTTCTGGCCGGCGGGGTGGTCGCTGGTGAACGACGCACTGCCGGCTGCTGCCACGGTGATGCTGGCGGCAGCCGGTGTGGCCGCCCTGTGCCGCCGCGACGTCCCCGAGCGGCGATGGCTGGTGGCAGCCGTCCTGACCGGGGTGGCCCTGGTGTCGATCGGCCATGTGGCCTCGGTCGACGGCCTGCTGGCGGGCTGGCTGCGCGAGGCCCTGGACGGGCCGCTGGCCCCCCTGCGGAACGTGCACAAGTTCGATCCGGTGCTGCGGCTGCCGCTGGTGCTCGGCCTGGCGCACCTCGGCGCCGTGCTGATGCGGCGCATCCGCCGGGAGAAGGCGACCGGCGGGCCACCCGCGGGGGGAGTGCCGCGTGCTGCCAGGTCGGCGTCGCGCGCCCTCCTGGTCGTGCTGGCCCTGGCCCTGGTGGCCACCGCGTCCCCGGCGCTCGCGGGCCGCTTGGTGCCCCCGACCGGCTTCGAGGAGGTGCCGGACTACTGGCAGGAGACGGCGGACTTCCTGGCCACCGCTGAGCCGAGCGGGCGGGCGCTGCTGGTACCGGGATCGTCGTTCGCCACCTACGCCTGGGGTACGACCGGCGACGAGCCGCTCCAGCCGTTGGCGCAGTCGCCGTGGGAGGTGCGCAACCAGATCCCACTGACCCCGGAGGGGCACATCCGCGTCCTGGACGCCGTCGAGAGGCAGTTGCAGCGAGGTCAGGGGTCGTCGGGGCTGGGTCCCTTCCTCGCCCGGGCCGGGATCTCCCACCTCGTGCTGCGCAACGACCTCGATCCGGGCATCACGGGCGCGACCCGTTCGATCCTGGTCCGGCAGGCGCTCGCGAACTCACCGGGGATCACCCCCGTCGCCGAGTTCGGGCCGGTCGTCGGCGACACCTCGTCCGACGAGGGGCTGGTGGTCGACGCCGGACTGAGCGAACCGGCGCCGGCGATCCAGGTGTACGCCGTGGCTGACGTGGCCCCGCCCGCGTGGACGACGCCGTTGTCCTCGGCGATCGGTCTCCGCGGCGGCCCGGACGCGCTCCTGGCGTTGGAGGACCGCGGTCTGGTCGACGACCGGCCCACGGTGACCGCCGGGACGGACGTGCGGGTGGACGGCGAGGTGCTCAGCGATGCGTGGGTCCGGCGGGCGCGGAACTTCGGCCGCATCGCGGGCGCGACGTCCGGGGCCCTGACGACGACGGACCCGCTCCGCCTGCCTGCTCCCGCCTACGACTACGCACCGCCGGACCTGTCCGGCGCCGAGGCGACGGTCGACTACATCGACGGGGCGGTCAGCGCCTCCAGTTCGGCATCGGATCCCGATGGCTTCCAGGCTCCGCAGCTCGACGCCCAGCCGTGGTCGGCCGTGGACGAGAACCTGCTGACGGCCTGGCAGCCCGCGCCGTGGGCCGATGCGTCGGAGCCGTCGTGGTGGCGACTCACCACCGCGGAGCCTTTCCCGGCAGAGGGAGTCGTCGTCCGGCTGGGCGCGGTGCTCGGCGGCGAACGGCCCGACCGGCTCCGGCTCACCACGGACGCCGGGTCGAGGATCGTCCCCGTCGCCGATACCGGCGAACCCCAGATCCTGCCGCTGGCGCAGGGACCGTCGACGTCCCTGACCATCAGCACGGACGTCGGCGACGTAGGCGTCACCGACGACTACGGGTTCACGCTCGCCGAGGTGTACATCCCCGGCGTCGAGGTGCAGCGGACGGTGGTGGCCCCGGAGATCGATGGCCCGGTGCAGGCGTACGCCTTCGACGCCGCGCCCGGTCGCCCCGGTTGCGTCGTCGACGACAGCGGGGCGCCCCGGTGCGCCGGCACCCTCGCTGACGCGGCGGAGGAGAGCCTGCTCCTGGACCGGGTGTTCGCCACCGCCGGATCGGCCGACCACGAGCTCACCGCGACCGCGCTGCCCCGCCTCGGTCCCACGTTCGACTCGATGCTGGCGCTGGTGCGCGGCGGCCCGCAGGTCGAGGCCAGCAGCACCCTGCTGTGGGACCCGCGGGCAAGTCCTGCGGCGGCCGTCGACGGGGACCCCGAGACCACGTGGATGTCCGGGATCGACGACGAGCGGCCCACGCTGACCCTCACCTTCCCGGAGGTCCGGACGATCGACTCCCTGCGGGTGGTCAGGAACAGCTGGGCACCGGCGTCCGTCGCGACGGCGGTGACCGTCGACGTCGGCGGCCTGCGCCGCACCGTGCCGCTGGACGACGACGGCCGCGCCCGGTTCACGCCGATGGTGACCGACCGGGTGTCGGTCACCTTCGAGCAGCCCGACATCACGAAGAGCCTCGACCCGCGGACCCTCTGGGAGCAGGAGCTGGGCATCGGTGTCAGCGAGCTGGAGGTGGGCGGCCCCAACCCGGCGGCGGATCCGGGCACGACGATCCCGCTCCCGTGCGGGACGGGCCCGGAGGTGGCGGTCGACGGACGGCTGTTCCAGACCGCGGCGACCGCGACCCTGGGCGCGCTGACGGCGGTCCGGCCGCTCGCGCTGGAGATCTGCTCCGGTGCCGCCGAGGTCACCCTCGCCGACGGGCAGCACCGGTTGCAGGCCCGCGCCGGCCAGCTGCTCACGGCGCAGTCGGTGACCCTCGTCCGCGCGGGCA